>ENA-OSEO01003984-OSEO01003984.1-sediment-metagenome-genome-assembly--contig:-NODE-3984-length-16255-cov-3.591235_pt1 | contig 16255 bp, 11 predicted proteins | sample MGYA00237883_ERZ534232 | MGnify/ENA metagenome assembly ERZ534232 | reverse complement strand
TGCCAGAAGATCAGCTTGGAGAGCTTATCCCGACGCCAGGGGTTGCACTGAGCCCCAGCATGAAGCGTGCGTCAAAGGCGCTGACCGCTTCGGTAAAGGTCCGGCTGGGGGTACGGTGGCATTCATCCACCACCAGGTGGCCGATATGCGGGACCACCTCCGACCCGCAGCGGTAAAGGCTCTGCACGAGCGCTACGGTAATCTTCTCCCCAATGGTTTTTTGCCCCGCACCGATAAGCCCCACCCGATCGGAGGGAATTCCCAGGAACGTCTCGATCCGCTCGACCCACTGGAACGCCAGCTCTTTGACATGAACGATGATCAGCGCCGGCTGTTTCCGTTCCGCAATGATGCGCAGCGCCATGACGGTTTTTCCTGAACCCGTAGGCGCGCTCAAGGTGCCGAACTCTTTGGACAGCATGACGCGGACCGCGGACTGCTGGAAGGGTTTTAATCCGCCGGTGAATCCGAAATCCACAGGGGGCAGCATTCTTCGCCGATCGATGATCTGAAAAGAGATCTTCTCCTGTTTGAATAGCGTGATCAGCTGCCGGATATAGCCCCGCGGGATCCACAATCCGTCGGCTCCGACGGTATCATAAAACTTCAGTTCCTTGGGCGTTTTCCAGTTCCACCGGCCCATCCGGGCGTTTTCGATGTATTTCGGATTGGGGAGGGTAAGCCGCTGGGTCAGGATGTCGCGAAGTCCGGGAGAAAGCCCCGAAAGCCGCGCAGTGTTGGCAAGAACGATCTGGATCGGAAGCTTGGGAGCCATCGCTTCAGCCCGATTGATTTTCTATCCCGGCCCGCCGTTTGCTGCGCTGCGGTCCCGGGCTGTTGACACGACACACCCGCGGGTATCCCCCGAGGGGAGTTTGCAGAACCGCTTCCGGCCGATCCCGTTGGATTTCCGAAGAAACCTCGGTTAGCGTCTCCGCGTCTCCGGGAGGTGATCGGGTGCATCATAAAACGGATCTGACCGGATTACAAGGCCGGATTGCCGCTTGCGTTGATCCGCCGGGTTGGGTATAAGTATAATTTTTCAAAGCTTCGGCCAAGAAACTGCGGGTTGGATAAAGGATGCGCCTTGCATGATCACTGATACGCCCATTGCCGTGGTCGGCATGGCGGGGGTCTTTCCCGGTGCCCCCGACATCGACGTCTTCTGGCGCAACATCTGCCAGCGCGTGGATGCCACCGGAGAGATACCCGAGGATCGATGGATCCCCGATCAGCTGCAATCCGGGCCGATGCCGGACAAGGCCGTATCCCGGCGGGCCTGCCTGATCCGGGAGTTTGTCTTCGATCCGCAGGGATTTTCCGTTTCCAGCGACCTGCTTCAGGGCCTCGATCCGCTCCATCAGATCACGCTGCACACCGGGCGCGAGGCACTGAAGGGCGTGGCCACCGCTTGCTTGGATCGCCGCCGCATCGGGGTCGCTCTGGCCGCCATCGCGCTTCCCACCGATGCGGCCTCGGCGCTGAACCGGGAGATCTTTGAACGGTGCATCGAAAAGAAGATCTTCGCAAATCCATCGGATGCACCGGGGACCCGGGGCGAGGACCGGGTCGGTCCGTTTACCCTGAGCCAGTCGCTTTCAGCAACGGTCACCGGGCTGCCCGCCGCGCTGCTTGCCGCGGCCCTGGAGCTCGGCGGGGGCAGCTTCACCCTGGATGCGGCCTGTGCCTCTTCCCTGTATGCCGTCAAGCTCGCCTGCGACGAGCTGACCTCCCTTCGGGCCGATGCCATGCTCGCCGGGGGGGTCTCCCGGCCGGCCTGCATCTACACCCAGGTCGGCTTCAGCCAGCTTCGCGCGCTGTCTCCTTCGGGCCGGTGCTCCCCCTTTGACGCCCGTGCCGACGGGCTGGTGGTCGGCGAAGGAGCGGGTATCCTGGTGTTGAAACGGCTGTCCGATGCGCTGCGGGACGGCGACACCGTCTGGGGGCTGATCCGCGCCGTCGGGCTGTCCAATGACATCGGCGGAAGCCTGCTTTCCCCCGACCCCGCCGGGCAGCTCCGGGCCATGGAAAGCGCCTACCGGTCGGCCGGCTGGTCCCCCCAGGACGTCGAACTGATCGAATGCCACGGTACGGGAACCCCGGCGGGGGATACCACCGAACTTCACAGCCTACGGATGCTCTGGGAAAAACACCCCTTTTCAGAGGGCCAGTGCGCCATCGGTTCGGTAAAATCCGGAATCGGCCATCTGTTGACCGCCGCCGGAGCGGCAGGAACCATCAAGACCCTTCTTTCCCTGCGGAACCGGGTGCTGCCCCCCACCATACACTTTCTTCATCCCCACAAGGACAGCCCCCTCAACGGCGGCCCGTTTCGGGTGCAGACCCAAACGGCCCCATGGCAAGCCAAAGACCCCCGACGTCCCCGTCGGGCCGCAGTGAGCGCATTCGGCTTTGGCGGCATCAACGCCCACCTGCTGCTGGAAGAATGGGGTGAAACGCCCCAGGCCGATACGCCTTGCCGGAACGGCCGGATTTTTCAGGTCCCACGGGGCGTTTCTTCACCACCTCCTGCACACCGGGGCGCACCGATCGCCCTGATCGGCATGGCCCTGTCGGTGGGTTCGATCCAGACCCTGGAAGCCTTCCGGGAAACGGTAATCAACGGCAATACCGTCATCGGACATCGTCCTTCCGGCCGATGGAAGGGATGTGAAGCGGTTGTGGGGCCATTGGCGGCGCTGGTCGGCGGATTCATGGAAAGCCTTTCGGTGCGGGCCGGGCGGTTCCACATTCCCCCCGCGGAGATTCCCGACATCCTTGCCCAGCACCTGCTGATGCTGAAGGTGGCGGCAGACGCCCTTGGGGATGCAGGGTTTCCGATGCGCCAGGACCGGCTCCGGATGGGCGCCGTCATCGGCATCGATTTCGATTACGAGGCCGCCAATTTCCAGGTACGATGGCACCTGTTCCACTCGGTCAACCGATGGAACAGACGGTATCGACTCGGATTGAACGATGCCCAAAAAGCGCACTGGGTCGATCGGCTCAGGGACGCCTGTTTCCCCCCGTTGACCGCCGACCGCACCCTGGGCGCACTGGGAAGCATCGTGGCCAGCCGTATCGCAAGGGAATTTCGTCTGGGGGGTCCCAGCTACGTCGTATCCGCCGGGGAGACCTCCGGGCTCAAGGCCCTTGAAATCGGGGTCCGATCCCTCCAGCAGCAAGAGACGGACGCCTTTCTGGTCGGCGCGGTGGACCTTGCCGGGGATATCCGGAAGGTCCTGCTGGCCGAGGCCGTCGCGGCGTATTCGAACCAGGGGATCGTTCGCCCGTTTGACAAACGCGCGGATGGAACGCTGCCCGGCGAAGGAGCCGTCGGGCTGGTGCTGAAACCCCTCGACCGGGCGATTTCAGAAGGGAATCGCATTTATGCCGTGATCAAGGGCATCGCCGGGGCTTCCGGGGGAGATATTCGAAGCGGGGTCCCCTCGGTGGAGGCCTATCGGCTTTCGATGACCCGGGCAGTGGCGGCATCGGGGGATCCGCCCGAATCGATCGACTATTTCGAGGCCCACGGAAGCGGGCGGGCGGCGGAGGATCGGCTGGAACTGGAAGCCAGCCGGGACATGTTTTTCAACCGGAAAACAGCCTGTGCGATCGGCTCCACCAAACCGGCCGCCGGGCATGCCGGAGCCGCGGCGGGGCTGCTTTCGGTGGCAAAGACAGCGCTCTGCCTGCACGGAAAATTCATCCCCCCGCTTTCCCGGGATGCAGAACAGTCGCTTGACCATGGGCAGGATTCGGCCCTGTACGTGCCGAGCCGGCTCGAAAACCTGGCCATCGATCCCAACCGGAGCCTTCGCAGGGCATGCGTGGCCGCCATGACACCCCAGGGAAACTGCATGCACGTCATATTGGAATCGGTTGACAGCGGGGGGAAAGCCGTTGCACCGGCACCGGCCCCCAGGCGCGAGGACCCCCTGGGCCCGTCTGCCGCGGCAAAAACCCTAGCCGGCGCGGCGCGGATCATTGTTCCGGTGGGCGGCACCCTCCCCCGCCCGGTGGGACCCCCCGGCCCCCCCCCGGCGGCGGCCGCACCCGCTCAGCCCTCCGAACCTTTCGGGGGGCGGGGGGAACCTCCAGCCAGGCCCGGCGCGGAAAATCCGCTGGTCGATGTGGCTGCCGAAATGGTCCGAACGGCCCAGGCCACCGACGCAGCCCACCGCCGATTTCTCGAGCTTTCTGAAGAATTGACCCAAACCTTCGCACGTGCCGTCGCATTCCAGACCGAGCTTTTTGAAAATAGGGCGCTCACCGCCGGATCCGATTCCTTCGACCCTTCCGAACCGGTTGAAGACTCGCCCCGAGCATCGCACATTGACACCGAGCCCATCGCCTTTTCCCGGGAGATGTGCATGGAGTTTGCGATCGGATCGGTCGCCCGGGTTCTGGGCCCCGAGTTCGCGGCGGTGGACACCTACCCCCGGCGGGTTCGTTTGCCGGACGAGCCCTTGATGCTGGTCGACCGGATCCTTTCCATCCAAGGGGAAAAGGGATCCCTGGGGCCGGGCCGGATCGTCACCGAGCACGACGTGAAGCCGGATGCCTGGTATCTGGACGGCGGAAGAGCACCGGTGTGCATCTCGGTTGAAGCCGGGCAGGCCGATCTGTTCCTGTCCGCCTATCTGGGCATCGATTTCGCCGTTAAGGGTTACCGAAGCTATCGGCTGCTGGACGCGACGGTGACCTTTCACCGGGGCCTGCCCCGGCCGGGGGATGTGATCCGATACCGGATCCGGATCGATCGATTCGTCCGGCAGGGAGACACCTACCTGTTCTTTTTCAACTTCGTGGGAACCATCGGAAATGCCCCTTTGATCACCATGAAAAACGGCTGTGCCGGTTTTTTCACCGAAGCGGAAATCCGCAATTCCGGGGGGATCCTTCCGGAGGAACCGGATGGGTCCCCTGCCGGACCGGCGCCCGCTTTTGAACCGATTGCGCCGGTGCCCATGGGGGTCGAACACTATGACGATGCCGGGGTCGAAGCGCTTCGAAAGGGACGGCTGTGGGAGTGCTTCGGTCCTGTTTTTGAGGGGGTGGTGCTCGGCCCGTCGCTTCGGCTTCCCGGCGGAAGGATGAGGTTGATCCACCGGGTGGGATCCCTGGATCCCAAAGGCGGCCGGTACGGGCTGGGCCGCATCCGGGCCGAAGCGGACATCCATCCGGACGACTGGTTTTTGACCTGCCATTTTGTGGACGACCGGGTGATGCCGGGGACCTTGATGTACGAGTGCTGTGCCCATACCCTCAGGGTATTTCTCCTGCGGCTGGGGTGGGTGACCGATAAACCGGGGGTCTGCTATGAGCCGGTGATCGGAGCCGAATCGGTGCTGAAATGCCGCGGACCGGTTACCCCGGAAACCCGGCAGGTGATCTACGAGGTGGATATCAAAAAACTCGGATACGCTCCGGAGCCCTATGCCCTGGCGGACGCGCAGATGTATGCAGACAACCGGCTCATCGTGCGGTTTACCGACATGTCCATGAAGATGAGCGGTATCACCCGGGGGGAGATCGAATCCTTTTGGGCCAGGAGACGCTCCGCCCCGGAAAGACAATCGGAAATCGATACTCGAGCATCGACAATCGGACCCCCCGTCTTTACAAAAGAGCAGCTCCTGGCCTTTGCAACCGGCAATCCCTCCGATGCCTTCGGCCCCCCGTACAGGCCCTTTGACACGGATCGGTTCATCGCACGGCTTCCGGCCCCGCCCTACGCATTCATGGACCGGGTCGTCTCGAGCGACCCCTCCCCCTGGGTGCTGAAACCGGACGGATGGATCACGGCCGAATATGATCTCGATCCCCAAGCGTGGTTTTTCAAAGCCAATTTCAGCCCCTATCTCCCGGTGGGGGTGCTCATGGAGATCGCGCTTCAGCCCTGCGGATGGCTGGCCGCCTACATGGGCTCGGCGCTGCACAGTGAAAAGGATTTGAAGTTCAGGAATCTGGGCGGGGAGGCGGTGCTCCGGTCCAATATCCCCCGGGATGCGGGAAGGCTTCGGATGCGCGCCCGGCTGACCCACGCCTCGGTGGCCGGGGACATGATCATCGAACACTTTGCCTTTGCCGTCCTGTCCGGGGATACCCCCGTGTACGAAGGGACCACCTATTTCGGCTTCTTCTCTTCCAGCGCGCTTTCCCAGCAGGTGGGCCTGCGGGATCCGGATATCGACACCTTCCGGAACCTGGCGGCTTCATCCCGGCTGGAAGCCGGCCGCCGGTTGCAGGATGTTCCCCCGCTTGTCCCTGACGACCCCGTGGATACCCGGGCCGGCTTCGGCCTCTGCATGCCGGCAAAAGCCCTGCGGATGATCGATACGGTAAGCACTTGCCTTTCCCAAGATGACCGGATGGCCGGCCCGGGGTCGGTTTACGGTACAAAAACGGTTGACCCCCGGGAATGGTTTTTCAAGGCGCATTTTTATCAGGATCCGGTCTGGCCGGGTTCTTTGGGAATCGAGTCGTTTTCCCAGGTGTTGAAACATGCCGCCATGAACCGCTGGGCGCATCTTAAAAACGATCATGTATTCGCGCTGGCAACCGGTTCCCCGCACCGGTGGACCTACCGGGGGCAGGTGCTTCCCTCAAACACGTCCGTGGAGGTTTTAGGGGCGATCACCCATCTGGAGGAAGCCCCCGACCCTGAACTCCGGGCCGACGGCATCTTGAGTGTGGACGGGTTGACCATCTATAAGATGGAGGGGTTCGGGATAAAAATCCTTCCGCTTGGGGAACAGAAATGGGACGGCTGAATGGATATCGATCAGGTTGCTATCTTTTCGGCTTTGCGTAAAATGTGATCTTTTTGCATAACAGTCAAAAATAACAATCGGAAAACATGCGATATTCAAAAGTCTGCATCGAATCGTTCGGTTATGAACTGGCGCCCCACGTGGTCACCTCCGCGGATATCGAGCAGCGGCTGGCGCCGCTTTACGAAACCCTTCATATTCAAAAAGGTCAGCTGGAGGCGATCACCGGAATCCGGGAGCGCCGGTGGTGGGACCCGGACTTTCGGATGTACGAGGGGGCCGTCCGTGCGGCCCGTAAAGCCCTTGCCGCCTCCCCTGTCCCCGCATCGGAGGTGGGCATGCTCGTTTACGCCGGGGTCTGCCGGGATCACCTGGAACCGGCAACGGCCTGTGCGGTGGCCGACGGGCTTGGACTCGGGCCGGAAACCGAAATTTACGATGTTTCAAACGCCTGTCTCGGGGTATTGAACGGAATGGTTCAGATCGCAAACGCCATCGAATTGGGCCAGATTCGCGCCGGCCTGGCGGTTTCCTGCGAATCGGCCCGGCAGATTGTGGAGATGACCATGGCGCGGATGATGGAAAATCCGGATATGGATACGCTCAAGAAGTGTATCGCCACGTTGACCGGGGGTTCCGGGGCGGTGGCGGTCCTTTTGACCGCAGAAACCCCATCCGGCAGGGGGCATCGGATGCTGGGGGGCGTTGCCAGGAGCGCTGCGGCGCATCACCGGCTCTGCCGGTGGGGGCCGGATACGGGTATCCCCGCCTCCCGGCCCCATGTGATGGAGACCGACTCGGTTGCCGTACTCAAAAACGGTGTCACCCTGGGCATCGAAACCTACCGGGCCTTCAAAACCCTGCTTTCCCTGCCCCAGGACAAACCCGATAAGGTCATCTGCCACCAGGTCGGCGCCACCCACCAGGACAACATATTAAAGGCGATCGGCATCCCCAAGGAAAAGGACTTTACCACCTTCCGGTACCTGGGAAACATCGGAACCGTATCGCTGCCCATCACCGCGGCCATTGCGGACGAACGCGGATTTCTGGTCCCGGGGGATCTGGTGGGCTTCCTGGGCATCGGAAGCGGGCTCAACTGCCTGATGCTGGGCGTCCGGTGGTAGCCCCGGCCAACCGGAAAGGGCACCCATGATGCACCCCTTTAGGCCATCGCCCTCCGAGCAGCCGGCCGATACGCCCCCCCTTCGGGATTCAGCCGCCTTCGGCCATCTGTACCCTTTTCGGTCCCGATACCTGACGGTCAACGGCCACCGGCTCCATTACATCGATCAAGGGGCCGGGGAACCGGTGGTGATGGTGCACGGAAATCCCACCTGGTCTTTCTATTTTCGTGCGCTGGCCGGCGGGCTTTCCGATCGCTACCGGACCATCGTACCGGATCATATCGGATGCGGGCTGTCTGAAAAACCCGACCCCAGGGACTATGATTACCGGCTCGAACGGCGCATAAAGGATTTTGGAACGTTTCTGGACAGCCTCTGCATAAAGGAGAAGATCACCCTGGTGCTGCACGACTGGGGCGGAATGATCGCAATGGCCTGGGCGGTTCGACACCCCGAGCGGATCGGCCGGATCGTTCTGACCAACACCGCGGCGTTTCCGATTCCGAGAGGAAAGTCGCTTCCGATCCGGCTTCGACTGATTCGAAACACCGGCCCTCTATCCACGGTGCTGGTCTGCGGCCTCAATCTGTTTGCACTCGGCGCGGTATGGATGGCATCGGCCAAACGGCTCCCCCCGCCGGTCAGAAAGGGGCTGATCGCCCCCTACGACAACTGGCGGAACCGGATCGCCACCCTTAAGTTTGTCCAGGATATTCCGATTAGAGAAAAAGACCCCAGCTATGGGATCGTTCGGCAGGTGGCAAGCCAACTGCATCGGGTTGGCACCCGCCCCCTGCTGATCTGCTGGGGCATGAAAGATTTTGTCTTTGACGCGGACTACCTCTCGGAGTGGCGTCGGCGGTTTCCCCATGCGGAAATCCACACCTTTCCGCATGCCGGCCATTACCTGCTGGAAGATGCACCCGAGGAGGTGCTGCACCGGATCAGAGAATTCCTGGGTCGGCATCCCCTCTAAAATCCATGCGGCACCCGGGGGACCGATCCGGAGCCCACGGGAGACGGCGCGAATCCGCAGCGGAGGGCCTTTTCCGGAGCCCTCCCACAGGGTGATGGTGGTTTTCCATGGCGGGTACTGAAAAATCCTCCAAAGTCAAATGGATCGTCATTTCGCTCCTTCTGGTGGTGCTGATCGCGGCGGGGATGGTGGCCGCCGCAGCGCTGAGCGGAAGCAATCGCTCCGGACCCCAGGTGCTTCCAAAGGTGAACTTGCCGGAAGCGATCCTCGCCTTTGCGTTTCAACGCCTCCCGGAGGTCTATGCCGGGCTGGCCCGGTTGAATCGTGAAATACTGGTGATCGAAGTCGAAATGAAACGGATCGGAAAAATCGAAAGCGAATTTCCCCGGCAGAAAAACATCGTCTCTGCCCAACAGATGACCTGGAAGCGCGTTCAAAACGGTTTGTCCACCGCGCTGGCAAGAATCGAAAAGGATATCGAAGCCATCTATGTCTCGTTTCTGGTCAATCCGGAAAAGGGCAAGGCCCTGATCGGAAAAGAGGGCCCCCCCCTCGCAGCGGCAATCCAAAAAGCATTGGAGGCGTCCGCACCCGAAACCCAACGGCTCAAATCGGCCCCCCCGCTGTCCGGCTGGGCCCGGCTCAAAACCCGGCTCTTCGGATAGCCCGCCTTCCGATCCACTCACCGAATTTGACAGGCAAACCCGAACCGGTTACTATTGCACCCTTAATCGATACGCAACAACGGCAACGGCGCAGAATTGACGATGGACCCTCAAAACGAACGTTGCGGTGAAGACATCTTCAATGTCTCCATCTACCTGAAACGCGCGGCGAAGATCGATCCGTTCAGGCGGGCCGTGGTCTATCCCGCGGCTCGCGACGGTGCCGGGCGGGTTGCCTACTGCCACTATACCTTCATTCAACTGGAACAGGAATCCGACTGCCTGGCCCACGGGCTGCAAAGCGCCGGGATCGGAAGGGGCACCCGCACCATCCTGATGGTCAGACCGGGCCTCGAATTTTTCGCACTGACCTTTGCGCTGTTTAAGGTCGGCGCCGTCCCGGTGGTGGTGGACCCGGGCATGGGGGTGGGCCGCATGCTCCGATGCCTGGAGCAAAGCGATCCGGAGGCTTTCATCGGCATTCCGCTGGCCCACGTCGTCCGAACCCTGCACCCCAGGTACTTCAAAACCCTGAAATCCTGTGTCACCGTGGGACCCCGCTGGTTCTGGGGGGGATACACGATACGGGACATCCGCAAGACCCCGTGGACCCCCTATCCGACCGCGGAAACCCGCCGGTGCGACACGGCGGCCATCCTGTTTACCACCGGCAGCACGGGGCCGGCCAAGGGGGCGGTTTACACCCACGGCATCTTCGATGCGCAGATCCAGCTGATCCAGTCTCATTTCGGCATCGGAGAGGGCGAGATCGACCTTCCCACCTTTCCGCTCTTTTCCCTGTTCGATCCCGCCCTGGGGATGACCGCGGTCATTCCCGACATGGATCCCACCCGCCCGGCTTACGTCGATCCCGAAAAAATCGTGGAAGCGATTTTGAACCAGGGGGTCACCAACATGTTCGCCTCGCCCGCGCTGCTCAACCGCGTGGGACAGTACGGCACTGAAAACGGAATCCGGTTTCCCAGCCTGAAACGCGTGATATCGGCGGGCGCACCGGTCTCCCCGGCGGTGATCGAAACCTTTGCGGGGCTGCTCGGTAAGGAGGCTCAAATCTATACCCCTTACGGGGCGACCGAAGCCATGCCGGTGACTTCTATCGGCAGCGATGAAATCCTGAGCGAAACCAAACATCTCAGCGAGCAGGGGTTCGGAAACTGCGTCGGGCGACCCCTCATCGGTATCGATGTTCGTCTGATCCGCACCAGCGATGCACCCATTGCCACATGGTCCGAAGACCTGCGGGTGCCGGACGGTGAGATCGGAGAAATCGTTGTGGAGGGTGAACTGGTCACCCGGAAATACTTCAATCGCCCGGAGGAGGAAAGGCTCTCGAAAATAAGCGAAAACAACAGGCTGTTGCATCGAATGGGGGATCTGGGATGGAAAGATAAAAAGGGGCGGATCTGGTTTTGCGGGCGCAAGAATCATCGGGTCGTCACCTCGCGGCAAACCCTTTACACCATTCCCTGTGAGGCCGTCTTTAACTGCCATCCCGAAGTGCGGAGAAGCGCCCTGGTCGGGGTGGGCCCCCCGGGAAACCAGCGCCCGGTGATCTGTATCGAGCTGCATCGCAAGCTGGACAGAGCCGACCGGGAAAAACTGCGGGAATCGATTTTGGCGCTGGCGCGATCCGCCGAGCACACCAAAGCCATTGAAACCGTCCTGTTTCACGATGCTTTTCCCGTGGATGTCCGTCACAATGCAAAGATATTTCGGGAAAAGCTGGCGGCCTGGGCCGAGCGGCGGCTGAAGGGGGCAAAACCGGGGGCGGTGCGGGATGCGTGAGCATGCCGGGCTGAATCCATCCGAAAACCACGGAACCGATCGGGATGAAGGGTAGAAACGTTCTTGTAACCGGCGGCGGGGGGTTCCTGGGCGGCGCCATCGTAAAACGGCTGGTGGCCCGGGGCGATACGGTTACCAGCTTTTCCCGCCGGATTTACCCCAACCTCTCCCGGATGGGGGTCGGTCAGATCCGGGGGGATCTGACCGACCCCGAGGCAACCGCGGCCGCCTGCCGGGGGATGGACACCGTTTTTCATGCGGCCGCAAAAACCGGCATCTGGGGCGACTTTCGCGAATACCACGCAGTCAACACCATCGGGACCCAAAACATCCTCGCCGGGTGTATCTCCGGGCAAGTCCCCTATCTGGTGTATACCAGTTCGCCGAGCGTTGTCTTCAACGGCACCGATATGGAGGGCGTCGACGAATCGGTCCCCTACCCCGCCCGCTACCGCGCCCATTATCCCAAAACCAAAGCACTGGCAGAGCAGGCGGTGGTGCGCGCCGCTGGGGAGGGGCTGAAAACCATCGTGCTCCGGCCCCACCTGATCTGGGGTCCGGAGGACACCTCGCTGGTTCCGCGAATCATTTCCCGCAGCACCAAACTGGTCCGGGTGGGGGACGGCCGGAACCGGGTCGATACCGTTTACATCGACAATGCGGCCGATGCGCACCTGCTGGCGGCAGACAAGCTTCGGGAAAACCCGGGGCTCGCGGGCAGGATTTATTTTATCAGCAATGGCGAGCCCGTGCCGTTGTGGGAGATGATCGACCGGATACTTGGAGCCGCCGGCCTCCCGCGGGTCGGACGATCCATGTCCCTGGGCACCGCCCGGGTGCTCGGAGCGATCCTGGAAGGGGTGTACACGGCCCTGGGGGCAGAGAAGGAACCCCGGATGACCCGCTTTCTGGCCGAGGAATTGGCAACGGCGCATTGGTTCGACATTTCCGCGGCCCGAAGGGACCTCGGCTATACCCCGCGCATCTCCACCGCCGAAGGCCTTGCACGGCTGAAAACCTGGTTGAATCCGGACCCCCGGACTCCGGGGGGAGGATATGCTGGAGACCCACATGACCGACATCCCCGTTATGAAGGAAATTTTCGGATCATTTCCCGTCGTCATTGAAAGACCCGTGGCATGGGGGGAGATGGATGCCTTTCAACATGTCAATAACATCATCTATTTTCGATACTTCGAGAGTGCCAGGATTTGCTATTTTGAACAGGTGGGGTTGCTGAGGCTGATGGACGAAACCGGCATCGGCCCCATTTTGGCCTCGACACACTGCAGGTTTCGCATCCCCCTGGCTTACCCCGACACCGTATCCATCGGCGCAAAAATCACCGAAATCGGCGAAGATCGTTTTACCATGCACTACCGGGTGGCCAGCCACCGGCACCAAAAAATCGCTGCCGAGGGGGACGGCATACTGGTGACGTATAATTACCGTGAAAATCGTAAGGTGAGCGTGCCTGAAACCCTCAGGAAAAGCATCGAGGCGATGGAACGACCCGGGGGTTTTTCCGCCGGCGGGTCGAACCGCTGACCCTTGGGGGTGAAGGATCTCATTCAGAAAGATAGGATTCCCTCCGGCAGCATCACTTCCAGGACATGCACAAAAAGGTAAAAGACCAGAACGCTGAAGCCGATTCCCACGATCAGGTTCCGAATCCATCTGCCCTTTTGGAAAATCCGCGCCTCCCAGAGGATGAGAAGCGCTGTGCTGATGATGAACCCGACCGGTATGAGGATCACCGCGTATACCAGAAGCCCCAGCACGACCAGCCCGATTTTCCGGTAGGCGGCCGGGGAGGTTTGGGATTCCGGTTCATCCGCTTTGTCCGGTTTCCGCTCACCACGAAGCGAGCTGATCAATACCAGCAGCGCGGCGAAAACCAGCCCCATCAATACGGCGATTGGGACAAACCCGGGTCCCAGCGTCTGGGGGATGCTCGGGGTGGGCATCCGATACTGGTCGACTATGAGGAAAACCGCGCCCAGGATGGTCGCCAGGGCGACGTATCCGTCGAAACCGAGCCCGGATTTTTTTTTCTTTGCATTCATCGCTACCCTCGCCGAGGATTAAAAAATTCAAATAGGGGAACGCCCCGGGGCACCGGAGCCGGGGACCGTTTTTCGGATCATGACGGTCCCCCTCTTTTTCCGAGGGACTTGCTCATCGAATAGACCAGGGATACCGCCGCGATGCCCAGCAGCACGAGACAAATGGGCCGGGTAACGAACACCGACCAGTCGCCGTTTGAAAGCGTCAGGGCCCGGCGCAGCCCCTGCTCCATCATGTCCCCCAGCACCAGGGCGAGCAGGAGGGGGGCTGCCGGATAATCGTGCTTTTTCATGAAAAAACCGATGATCCCGAAAATGATCATCAGGTAGACATCGAAGATCGCAAACCGCATGCTGTAGACCCCCAGCGTGCAGAAGGCGAGCACCATGGAATAGAGAAGGGCGGCGGGAAGGTCGAGCAGCTTGGCAAAAATGTTGACCAGCGGCAGGTTCAGGATGAGCAGGATGACGTTGCCGATGTACATGCTGGCGATGATCGCCCAGACAAAGTCCGGATTCTTTTCGAAGAGAAGCGGCCCGGGCTGGATCCCGTAGATCATAAAGGCGCCCAGCATGATGGCGGTGGTGGCGCTTCCCGGGATGCCCAGGGTCAGCAGGGGAACCAGAGCCCCCTGGTTGGCCGCGTTGTTGGCCGCTTCGGGACCCGCAACCCCCTCGATGGCGCCTTTGCCGAATTTTTCCGGATGCTTCGAGCTTCGCTTTTCCACCGCATAGGAAAAGAACGTGGCGGGGGTGGAGCCGGCCCCGGGCAGGATGCCCACCAGAAACCCGAGGACGGTCCCCCGGATATACGGAATGAAGGACTGTTTCAGCTCGTCCCGGGTGATCCAGTATTGCCCGCTGATCTGTTCGCGCTTCTGCAGGCCGAATCGATGGATCAGCTCGGCCTGAACGAGCACCTCGGAGATGGCAAACAGCCCGATGGCCACCACGATAAAATCGATGCCCTCCAACAGCCAGGGGGATCCGAACGCAAAGCGCACCTGTCCGGTTTGAAGATCCATACCCACCGTGGAAAGGAAAAGCCCGATCAGGGTCGTATACAGCCCCTTTACGGGCGACTCGGTCGCCAGGGTGCCGACCAGGGTCAACGCGAGAAAAAGCAGCGCGAAATACTCGGCCGGGGTGAACCTAAGACCCAGACGCGCAATGGGAAGCGCTAGAAGCATGATGGCGGCGGTGGCCACCGTACCGGCGAAAAATGAACCGATGGCGGCGGTGGCCAGGGCGGCCTTGGCCCGCCCCTGCTTGGCCATTTCATACCCGTCCAGGCAGGTGACCACCGCGGAGGCCTCGCCGGGGGCGTTGACGAGAATCGAGGTGGTGGACCCGCCGTAGGCCGATCCGTAATAGATTCCCGCCAGCATGATGACCGCAGAGACCGGGGGCAGGGTAAAGGTGATGGGAAGAAGGATCGAAATCCCCACCACCGGACCGATCCCCGGGAGGACCCCGATCACCGTCCCGTAGAGCGCGCCGATAAAGCAGTAGGCCAGGTTTTGGAGGGAAAGCGCCTGGCTGAACCCCAGAGATAGATTCGACAGCAGATCCATGGATGTCTCCCGGAAAAATCACGTTCAATCCGGCCTTTTGGAGCCGCCGCGCAAAAGGAAATCGAATCCCCTCCGCGCGGCATGCTGCGGTGAAGCGGGCCTATTTCTTTTTCATACCCAGCTTTTCCACCACATCGCTGACCATGGCCTGCTGTTGCGCTATAAACCGATCGAAGCCTTCCACCATGAACGAATCCCCCCAGCGGTACCGTTTCAGGTTCTCCTGCCAGGTCGGGGTCTTGACCATTTTGGCCAGCGTGGCCTGCCAGTACTTCACGGCGTAATCGGGCATGTTCGGACCGCCCATCACGTAGCGGAAGTTTTCCACCGTCACATCGACCCCGCTTTCCTGGAAGGTGGGGACATCCTGGAGAAGCGCACCGGAAAGACGCCGTGTACCGCTGACGGCAAGAACTCTTAACTGCTTGGCTTCCAGAAGCCCGATGACATCATCGACGGAGGTGACCAGGGCCTTGGCGGCTCCCTCCAGCACCACCCCGGACGCGTCGGTTCCCCCGCTGAAGGCGGCGTAGTTGATCTTGGTGATATCGATTCCCGCCTTGGAAAAGAGCGCCCCATAGCAGATCCGGTCATCGCTGAACCCGCCGCTCAGCGGGGTCTCTCCCGGCTTTTCCTTGAGCTCCCGGATAAAGTCCTGCAAGGTCTTGTAAGGCGCGTCGTACCGGACAAGAATTCCATAATAGGCCGAAATCAACCGGGCGATCGGGGTGGTGTCCTTATAGGAGTAGGGCGACATGCCGGTGGCGTAGTTGAGCAGGCCGGTCAGTGACATCACCGCGACCATATTGGGATCGTTTTTGTACCGCAAGACGATCTGGGCGGTTCCCGGAACCGACCCGGCCATGTTCACCACCGGCATCGACACCGGAATCAGCTTTTCGGCCGCAAGGGTGTTGGCGATGGCGCGTGCCGTGGTGTCGAACCCGCTTCCGGGTTTGGATGGCGCGATCATGGTCACCGTCTTGGAGGGGTACCCTTCCCCTGCGGCCATGGCGGCCGGGGACCCCAACCCGGATCCCGACAGAATGGCCGCGGCAACGATGAAAACCCAAAACGACTTGCCGTCAAATGATTTCATAATTTCCTCCTTTGTGGTTATGGTTACAAACGGCTTAATCTTCCCCAAGCCGAGCGCCCGGGGGGGAATCCGCCTAAGCGATCTTGACCTGGCGTTCGGGGGCCGGCATCAGCACCCATGGCCTGCCCGCCTTCAACAGGGCGCTGTTGGTGAGCGGGTGCGG
>ENA-OSEO01003983-OSEO01003983.1-sediment-metagenome-genome-assembly--contig:-NODE-3983-length-16257-cov-4.241286_pt1 | contig 16257 bp, 15 predicted proteins | sample MGYA00237883_ERZ534232 | MGnify/ENA metagenome assembly ERZ534232 | reverse complement strand
GTCAGAGACCGATTCGCCAATCACCAGTCTCTACCCTTGAAACCAGGTGAACAACCTCTTTAGCAATTACAGCTAGGTCGAGGCCGGGTCTTGGCCCGCTTTCAGGGGGAGGGTGAAGAGGAAGTTGATCCAGCTCCCTTCCTCGGACTCGGCCCAGATGGTGCCGCCGTGCTTGCGGATTATTTCCCGGGTGATGAACAGACCCAGGCCCGTGCCCTTGGCGTCGTCCTCGGGGCTGGTCTTGAAGCGGACGAACTTGCCGAAGAGCCTGTCCAGCTTGTCCGGAGAGAGGCCCTGGCCCTCGTTATAGACGTTAAGGCAGTGGTGATCGTCCTTCCGGCGCAGGCCCAGCTTGATCTGGCCGCCCGGACGGCCGTACTTGAGGGCGTTGCCCAGAAGGTTCTTGTAGACGACCCGGAGCAGGGTCGAGTCGCCGTCCAGGGGCAGGCTCTGGGGCAGGGAGCTGACCAGCCTCATCCCCTGATCGGCGGCGGTCTGCTTCAGCTCCTCGAGCACGGGCTCGACCACGTCCCTGATGAGGTCTATGGCCTGGGCCTTGACCCTCAGTTCGCCCTTCTCGATGCGGGTCAGATCCAGGTAGTTGCGGGTCATGGCCACCGCTGTTTCGATGTTCCGGGCGATGCCGCTGACCAGGGAGGCCTGCCGTTCGTTGAGTTCCCCGGTCAGTCCAGCGTCCAGGGCCCGGGCCGAGGTGTAGATCACTCCCAGGGTGTTCTTCAGTTCGTGGGAGACGAAGCCGAGCATGTCCAGGTAGTTCTCGTTGACCTGCTTGAGGGTGGCGTTGGTCAGCTCCAGTTCGTTTCGGGCGGCCTTGAGTCTTTCCTCGCGGTCGCGCAGCGAGCCGGCCATCGAGTTGAAGGCCCGGGTCAGGTCGCGCAGCTCGTCGTCGGCCTTGGGCTCCGGGACCCTCAGGTCAAGCTCGCCGCCGGCGATGCGCCGGCTGGCCTCGCCCAGGCGGCCGACCGCCCTGGTCAGGCGCCCGGAGAAGACCAGGCCCATCAGGGCGACCAGCAGGGCCGCGACCACGGAGAGGCTGATGTAGATCTTCCAAAGATTTCGCCTGATCTCGTCGTATTTCTTGGCCAGGACCCCGACGTAGAGGATGCCGATGACCTTGCCCTCGACGTCGTGGATGGGGTCGTAGGCGCTGATGTACCAGTCGTTGACCACGAAGGCCCGATCGTACCAGCTCCGGTCGTTTTCCAGAACCTGGTCGTAGACCGCGGCGCTGACCCGGGTGCCCAGGGCCCGGTTGCCGTTGGCCAGAATGACGTTGGTCGCCACCCGGACGTCCCACTGGAAGATGGTCACCGTGCCTATGGGCCGGCCTTCCAGGAGCTCGCCCTCGAAGACCAGGGACCTGATCTGATCGACCAGGGCGTGGTTGCGGTTGAGGAGGAAGCCGGCGTAGATGGAGCCGAAGACCTTGCCGTTCAAGTCGCGCACCGGGGCGGCGGCGACGATGGCCAGCCCGGAAGTCTCGGCCGTCTTGGCCCTGGGCTTGGCCTTGGGGGTCGTCTCGAAGACCATGAAGGCCCGCTCCTGGAGGTCGCTGCCTTCCAGGCGCAGCCGGTCAGGGGTGAGGACGTAGAAGCCGCTTAACACTTGGCCCTTCAAGGCGCCGCTGACAAAGGGATCGTTGGACAGATCGTCGCCGTCGTAGTGGGGCGCCGCGGTCCGGAGAATGACCCGGCCCTGGTGGTCGGTCAGGCCGAGGAAGTCGAGATTGAACTCCCGCCTGACCGCCTCCAGGAGGACGCGGTGGCTCTGGCCGCCCGGCTGCTCGTAGACGCCGGCCACGCGCTTGCCGCTGCTGAGGACGTCCATGAGGAGGGACAGTTCCTTGAACTTGCCCTGGATCACGCTCCAGGCCGAGCGAAGATCGACGCTGACCCGGCGCTGTTCCTCGCCGATGGTGGTCCGGTTGATGAAAATCGTGCCCAGGATCGCGCCGACCAGAGCGAAGACGGCGATGACCAGAACGAAATTAAGAAGAATCCGGTTGCGCAGGTTGATTCGCATTCTCTCGGCCCTGAATCCGTCACCGGAGAGGCAGCAAGGGACGTGCCAGCCTCTCGGCCGGCCCGATCCTCCAGGCCCGGAATCAGCGGCCGCCCGGGCCCGGTTGATGGTAAAATAAATTACCAGGAGGGCGCGGTGCCCAAGACGATCGGCATTCTCACCGGCGGCGGAGACGTCCCCGGGCTGAACGCCTACATCAAGACCGTGGTCTACCGGGCCAGCGAGGAGGGCTGGCGGGTCCTAGGCATCCGGCGGGGCTGGGCCGGCCTGCTCAACTACGACCCTGACCTGGGCCGACCCCAGCCCGAATGCGTCCAGGAACTGATCAAGCACCAGATCAGGGCCATCGACCGCTCCGGGGGGACGTACCTCCACACCTCCAGGACCAACCCGGCCTGGGTCAGGCGGCCCGACTGGCCCGCGTTCGTCGGCCCCGGCGGCTTCGAGGAGCTGGCCCAGGATTGTCGCGACTACACCCGGCACGTCCTCGGGGTCATCGAAAGCCTGGGACTGGACCTGCTCATCCCGGTCGGTGGGGACGACACCCTGGGATACGGGGCCCGCCTGGACCAGGAGGGCGTTCCGATCATTTGCGTCCCCAAGACCATGGACAACGATGTCTTCGGGACCGACATCTGCATCGGCTTCTCCACGGCCGTGACCAGGAGCGTGGACTTCATCACCGCCCTCAGGACCAACGTCAGCTCCCACGAGCGCATCGGCGTGGTCGAGCTCTTCGGCCGCAACTCGGGCGAGACCTCCCTCATCGCCGCCTACCTCTCCGGGGTGGATCGGGCCATCATCAGCGAGGTGCCCTTTGACGTGGAGAAGTTAGCCGGTTTGCTCCTCAGGGACAAGCGCGACAACCCGAGCAACTATTCGATAATGACCATCTCCGAGGGGGCCAGAATGGTCGGGGGCCAGCCCATCGAATACGGGGCCGAGGACTCTTACGGCCACAAGAAATTGGGCGGGATCGGCCTGGTCGTCAGCGAAGCGCTCAAAAAATTGACCGCCGAGGAGACCATCTACCAGCCGGTGGCCTACCTGATGCGCTCGGGCAGCCCCGACGCCCTGGACCGGATGGTGGCCATTTCCTTCGCCAACCTGACCGTGGAACTCATGAGCAAGAACCGGACCGGCCGCATGGTCGCCCTGCAGAAGGGCAAGTACACCCACGTCCCGGCCCGGACGCCGATGATGGGGGTCAAGCGGGTCGACGTGACCCAGCTCTACGACCCCGAGTCCTACCGGCCCAAGATCGCCAACGTGCTGGGCAAGCCGATGTTCCTCTACTGAGCCCGGAGCCGGCCCCGATCGTCTTCAGACCGGAGTAGCCCTCATTTTGAGCAGATAGCCCGACATGGAGACGGCCAGGTGCAGGATCAGGACCAGGGCGAAGGACCAGGCCAGAAGGGCCGGGGAGGGCCGGAGCAGCCAGTAGGTCAGGACCCAGATCCCGCCGGCCAGGTCGATCTGGTCGAGGATGAAAAAAAACGCGGACCAGGCGCCCGGACCAGAGCCGCCGGGGGGGATGGCCAGCCGGCGCTTGAGGAAGCTGTTGGGCAGCTCGCCCAGGGTCATGCCCAGGCCCAGGAGCAGGCCCAGGACAAGCCAGTGCCGGCCGTAGTCGGTCAGGGCCAGCCAGTCCGGGATCGACCCCTCCCGGGCCAGAAGCCCCTGCAGGGCCACGCCGGCGAGGCAGCCGGCCAGGTTGACCAGGAGCCCCCGGAAGGTCTTGTTGGCCCCGAAGATCGGTCCGCCCCTGAAGGTCAGGCCCAGATCCAGGGGCCGCTTCAGCCTGGCCAGCCAGTCGTGCTTCAGCACCAGGCCGTGAAGCAGTGCGGCCACGAAGAGAGGCCAGCCCAGAAAGAGAACCTGACCGGTCAGGCGCAGCACGGCCCGATCCCACCCCCGGCTCATCCGGACGACGGCCGCCTATTTAACCAGCCGGCAGATCAGTCCGGCCGCCTCCTCGTGGCTGATCAGGCTGGTGTTGATGACCAGATGGTAGAGGCGGCTGTCGTCGGGCTCGCCGGCCTCGAAGGCGCGCAGGAAGCTAAGGCGCCTCTTTTCGCCGTCCCGGGCGATGGTGGCGGCCCTGGATCGGTCGAGCCGGTAGCGGGCCTTGAGCGAATCGATCCGGTCCGCCTCCCTGGCGATCAGGAGGACCCGGATGGCCGCCGGGTTCGACCCGAGGACGAACTGGGCCCCCCGGCCCAGGATGACCACCTTGCCCCGGCCGCCCATGTGGGCGATGACCGTCTGGAGAAAGGCCCGGTACCTGGGTTCGTCGAACTTGGTCGAGGTCCCGGGCAGGTAGTGGACGAAGTTCTTGTTGGCCAGGATCTTGGGGACCAGGCGAGCCATCCAGTCGCCGGCATCCCGCTCCATCTGCCTGACCCAGTCGATCGAGATCTTGGCCTCCCGGGCGACTTCGTCCAGGATGGCCTGATCGACGAGCTGATAGCCCAGTCTGTCGGCGATCAGCCTGGCCACGACGCTGCCGCCGGCGCCGTACTGGCGGGATATGCAGATCACGGACACCTGGCGCCTCCTCGGTCAGCCCACCCGGGTGTGCTTCCTGACCCACTGGGGGACGTGGCGCAGGTTGTAGTAGTGGCCCATGGTGTAGAAGCAGGTCGAGGAGCAGTGGGGCAGGCACTTCTGCTTGACCTGGTTCAGCCTGTCCAGGTCGAAGCGCGGCTCCCAGATGTGGCCCCAGTCCTCGTCGTAGCAGATCAGATCAAAGCAGGGGCTCAGGCTCCCGTCCGGCCTGATCAGGGCCCCGTTCTGGCCGGCCCGGCAGTCCCAGTTGGTGATCCGGCCGCGCATCCGCGACTTGAACGCCTCCAGGTGAGCGATTGAGTTGACCATCGGCCAGTTCTGGCGGTGCTTTTCGATGATCCAGTCCAACAGCTCGTCCACCTGGTCGTACTGGTCCGGGGTGACGTGCAGGCCGTCGTCGCGGTGCTTGTAGTGCTCCACCGAGGTGAAGCCCTGGGGCGGTTCGTTGAGGTGATAGTCGGTCCCGATCTGGAACTGGTGGGCGATCTCGGTCAGGCGGCGGACGTCCTCCAGGTTGTTCCGGCAGATGTTGATGTTGAAGAAGACCAGGTAGCCGTATTTCTTCTGGCTCCCGACCAGGTAGTGGAACTGGGACTCGATCTTGGCCAGGGCCTTGGGCAGGCCCGTTTTTAACTCGATGCAGTCCACGGCCAGGTTGACCGCGGCCACGCCGGCCCGGCCCATCTCCTCGATGAAGGCCCGGTCCATGAGCCGGCCGTTGGTGGGCAGGTAGACGAAGAAGCCGTTGCGGGCGCCGTAGCGGATGACCTCCAGGACGAAGTCCTTCCTGATGAGCGGCTCGCCGCCCATGAGGGGCACCACCCGGCAGCCCACCGACTTGAGCCAGTCCAGGGATGACTTGGCCGTCTCCAGGCTCATGCCCGGCCGAGAGTTGTCGTACTGGAAGCAGTAATGGCAGTCGATGTTGCAGCGCCAGTCAGTGTAGAGGTAGCACAGCACCGGCCTGAACTGGTTGGGGTGCAGCCGGGAGTTGAGGTAGGGAATGACCCAGCGTCTGAGAGCCCGGACCCCATTGACACTCTTGTAGTGCAAATCGTTCATCATCTCTGGCCTCCAGGTGACGCTTCGCTAGGGATCACGAGGGCAGGATCACAAACGGGCTTGAAAGGAGCGCCGGCAAGCCATCCGGGTTGGGTGGGGCTGGAGAGCCCGCCCCGTTCGGCGGGGAGAAGATCGCCTCGGTCCGCGTTCATGGATCCCGCCTCCTCAGGAACCGCTTCGATCCGGAACACGAACTCCAGATGTTTCGACCTCCGGCCGCGCCGGCCCGCGGGCTCAAGGACCCGCGATCGGTCGGGCCAGATCAACGTTTAGTATATCCTTTTGCGCCGCCGGGTCAACTGACCGCCCCCCCTGACCGGGGAGGTCCGGCCCGGGGCCGCTCCTGGAGCGGCACTTCAGGTTGCGGGTTCAATACTGGTTGAATTTACTCGTGATTCGTGTCATTATTCCTCCAGCGTCGCCGGCGGGGCTGGCAGCCCCGCCCAGGCGGCCAGGGCTTTCGAGCCGGCTTGGGCGCGACTGGTTCGGCCGGGTCAATCCGATTCCGCTGCTTCAGTCTTTGAATCAGGCCAAGGCTCCTGGAGGTTTGCCGCCGAGGCGCGATCGGTTCCCGGGCGGCCGGGCGGACCAGACAAGGCGGGGAGTTAATCATGGCCATCATCACCGTGTCCAGGGGATCGTTCAGCCGGGGTAAGGAAGTGGCCGAGAAGGTGGCCCAGAGACTGGGCTACGAGTGCATTTCCCGGGACATCCTCCTGGAGGCCTCGGATCGGTTCAACACCCCTGAGATAAAACTCATCCGGGCCATCCACGATGCGCCTTCCATCCTAGACCGCCTGGGCCACGGCAAGCAGCGCTACATCGCCTACATCAAGGCCGCCCTGCTGGGGCGGGTCCGCCAGGACAACGTTGTCTACCACGGCCTGGCCGGCCACTATTTCCTGCAGGGCGTCTCGCACGTCCTCAAGGTCCGCATCATCGCCGACATCGAGGACCGCGTCCGGGAAGAGATGAGGCGCCGGGGTATCTCGGCCGAGGAGGCCAGGCGGATCCTGACCCGGGACGACGAAGAGCGGAGCAAGTGGGGTCTGGGTCTCTACGGGGTCGACACAGGCGACCCGAAGCTCTACGACATGACGCTGCACGTCAAGACCCTCCTGGTGGAGGATATCGTCGAGCTGGTCGCCCACGCGGTTTCCCTGCCCCACTTTCGGACCACGCCCGAGTCCCAGAAGGCCCTGGACGACCTCTGCCTGGCCGCTCAGGTCCAGGCCGCCCTGGTGGAGAGCTGGCCCGAGGTCAGGATCCAGGCCGACCAGGGCCGGGTCAAGATCCTGACCCGGGCTCCCCTGTCCGCCACCGGGAGGCTGACCGAGGACATCGCCCAGCTGGCTCGCGGGGTGCCGGGCGTGGAGGGGGTCGAGGTCGAGGTGACCCCCCTGGGCTACCAGGCCTAGCCGGGAGGCTTCCGTCCACGGCTCCGGCCCCGGGTTTGGCCGGCGGGAGCGGACGCGTTTCCTTTTGACAGTTGGCCGGATTGCGGGCATTGTTGGCCAGACGCTCAGCGGCGGCGATCATGGAGTTTCTTCCGGGTTCAATCAGGCGCTTCACCAAGGCCCTGCTGGCCGGGACCAGGCAGTGGCTGGGCCCGTTTCCCGCCGACGTCGAGGAGCCGGCCGTCCGCTACCGGCTGCTCCGGCGCAACCTGATCATCCTCATGCTCCTGGTCACCCTGGTGCCCTTCGGGCTCATGGCCGCCTTCAACTACCTCCAGTACCGCAAGGCCCTGACCGGCGAGATCTTTGAGCCGCTCAGGATCATGGCCAACAAGACCAGGCATTCTTTCGAGCTTTTCCTGGCCGAGCGCCTCTCGGCGGTCAACTTCATCGCCTCGGCCTACTCGTTTGAGGAGCTGAGCGACGAGCGGGTCCTGAAGCACATCTTTCGGGTGATGAAGCACGAATTCAAGGGCTTCGTAGATCTGGGCCTGATCGACTCCAACGGCCTGCAGCTGGGCTACGTCGGCCCCTACGAGCTCAAGGGCAAGGACTACCGGCAGCAGGGCTGGTTTCACGACGTCCAGGTCAGGGGCTCCTACATCAGCGACGTCTTCCTGGGCTACCGGAAGTTTCCCCACATCGCCATCGCCGTGCAGCACATGGACGAATCCGGGAAGTGGTGGGTCCTCCGGGCGACCATCGAGACGACCATCTTCGACGACCTGATCGCCTCCATGGGCCTGGCCCCCCAGAGCGACGCCCTCCTGGTCAACCGCGAGGGGATCGTCCAGACCAACTCCAAGTTCTTCGGCAAGGTCCTGGACAAGTGCCCGGTCTGCGTCTTTCCGGCCAGCCGGGAGGCCGACGTTGTCGAGCTGGTCGACCAGCACGGCCGCCAGGTCCTGGTGGCCTATTCCCAACTCGTCAACTCTGATTTCGTCCTGGTGGTGGTCAAGCCCAAGGCCGACGTCCTCAAGGCCTGGTACACCCTCAAGAGCGAGCTCTTCTATCTGGTCCTGGGCAGCGTGATCGTCATCATCCTGGTCGTCCTCAGGCTGACCGGCCAGTTGGTTCAGCGGATCAGGGAGTCCGAGCGGAGGCGGGAGCTGGCCTTCCGGGAGATGGAGCACAGCCACAAGCTCTCCTCCATCGGCCGCCTGGCCGCCGGGGTGGCCCACGAGATCAACAACCCCATGGCCATCATCAACGAAAAGGCCGGCCTGATGAAGGATCTCATCGAGCACGGCCGGGAAAACTTCCCCCGCAGAGATGACTTCCTGACCCACATCGCGGCCATTCTCCGCTCGGTGGAGCGCTGCCGGAGCATCACCCACCCCCTCCTGGGCTTTGCCCGGCGCATGGACGTCCAGGTGGAACTGCTAGATCTGAACGAGGTCATCGGCGAGGTCATCAAGTTCCTGGAGAACGAGTCCCTCTACCGCGGCCTGGAGCTCAAGGTGGCCCCGGCCGAGAACCTGCCCCGGATCGCCTCGGACCGGGGGCAGCTCCAGCAGGTCTTCCTGAACGTCCTCAACAACGCCTTCGCCGCGGTGGAGGACGGCGGCCGGGTCTCCATCACCACCCGGGAGGAGGATGAGGACAGGGTGGCCGTGGCCATCCAGGACAACGGCGTGGGCATGTCCAGGGAGATCATGGAGCACATCTTCGAGCCCTTCTTTACCACCAAGAAGGTCTACGGCACCGGCCTGGGCCTGTCCATAACTTACGGCATCGTCAAGAAGCTCGGCGGCGACATCAAGGTCGAGAGCGAGCTGAACGCCGGGACCACCTTCACCGTCTTTCTGCCCAAGAAGTCTGTCTGGGAAGCGGGGGGGCTAGATGGCGGGCCTTAGAGTGCTGCTGGTCGATGACGAGATGGATTTCGTCTCGGCCCTGGCCGAGCGGCTGAGCCTGAGGGGGTTCCAGGTGGCCACGGCCTGCGAGGGCGAGGAGGCCCTGCGCCTGGTGCCCCTGGAGAGACCCCAGGTGGTCGTTCTGGACGTGAGGATGCCCGGTCTGAGCGGGTTCGAGGTCCTCAAGCGGCTCAGGACGGACTGGCCCGAGCTGCCGGTCCTGCTCCTGACCGGCTTCGGCTCGACCCAGGACGGCGTCGAGGGCCTAAGATTGGGCGCTCTGGACTACCTGGTCAAGCCGGTGGACATCGAGGCCATGATCGAGAAGATCAACCAGGCGGTCAGGACCGACCGCTGAAGACCCGGGAGGGGGATTTGGCCGGGGAGCAGCGGGAAGCCGCCTTCATGGGCCGGATCACGGCCGGGGTGACCCACGAGGTCAGGAACGTCCTGGCCATCATCCGGGAGTCGGCCGGCCTGGTCCAGGACCTGATCGGCCTGGCCGGCGGGGAAGGGCTGCCCCACCGGGACAAGCTGACCAAAGCCCTGACGACCATCCAGGGCCAGGTCAACCGGGGCGTGGAGCTGATGAACAACCTCAACCAGCTGGCCCACTGCCCGGATCAGAGCCGGGCCAGCCTGGACCTGAACCAGGAGGCGGCCCGGATCGCCTTCCTGCTCCAGCGCTTTGCCAGGCAGAAGGAGCTGGTCCTGGAGGTCCGTCCCAGCCAGCCGCCCCTCTCGGCCAGCCTCAACCCCCTCCAGCTCCAGATGGTCCTGGCCGGCGCCGTTGACTGGCTAATGGGTCAACTGGCCCCGGGAGGGGTGATCAGCCTCGGGCCCAGCCAGGGCGGCTCGGGCCCGGTGGTGGAGGTTCTGGGCCAGGGCCAGGCGGCCGGATCCGAGAACCCGGCGGCCTGGCCGGATCTGGAGCGGGCGGCGGCCCAGTTGGGCGCCGGGTTGAAGCGGCTGGAGGGCGGCCCTGGCCTCAGGCTGCTCCTCTGAGGTTCTGATCGAGAAGGACCGAGATGAGTCAGATCAAGGTGCTCCTGGTGGACGATGAGGAGGAGTTCATCAAGGCCCTGGCCGAGAGAATGACCCTCCGCGACCTCAAGACCGAGGTCGCCCTGGACGGCCAGGAGGCCCTCAAGGCGGTGGCCCGGGAGACCCCGGAGGTGATGGTCCTGGATCTGCGCATGCCCGGCCTGGACGGCCTCGAGGTCCTGAGGCGGGTCAGGCGGAGCCACCCCCAGGTCCAGGTCATCGTCCTGACCGGCCACGGCTCGGACAGGGACGAGGAGCAGGCCCGCCGGCTGGGGGCCTTCGAATTCCTGCAGAAGCCGGTGGACATAGAGGACCTGGTCCGGACGGTCAGGCAGGCCCACCGGGCGGCCGCCCGGGACCAGGGCGGAACCGCCCCGGCCGGGGCCGGTGACGGCGGGGCGGACCCAGGGGCCCGGGGCCAATCCAAGGCAACAGCTTAGCAGAGGGAAGGGCTCATGAATGTCAAGGTGATGATTGTTGACGACGAGATCGAATTCGTCGAGATGCTGGCCGCCCGCCTGGAGGCCCGCGAGTTCGCCGTGGCCACGGCCGGCAGCGGCTCCGAGGCCCTGGCCAAGCTCAGGGACCAGGGGGTCGACGTGGTCATCCTGGACGTGGTCATGCCCGGTCAGGACGGCGTCGAGACCCTGGGGGAGATCAAGAAGATCAACCCCCTGACCGAGGTGATCATGCTCACCGGCCACGCCACGGTCGAGACGGCCATCGAGGGCATGAAGCGGGGCGCTTTCGACTACCTGATGAAGCCGACCGAGACCGAGGATCTGGTGGCCAAGATCAAGAAGGCCCGGGAGCGCAAGGCCGAGCAGGAAGATCGGATCAAGCAGGCCGAGATCAAGGAGATCATCGGCCGCAAGGGCTGGTAGGCCCGCCGGAGGCGCTCGGCCGGCGGCCCGATCAGGACTCGGACCGGCCCGGCGCGGTCTCAGGGCCGAAGAGGAGGCTCTCCAGGTCGCCTTTGATCTTGGTGCGGTAGTAATTGACCGATTCCGGGCTGGACATGATCATGTCCAGCTGCCGGGTGTGCATGATCAGGTAGCCCACCACCTTGAGACGCTTGACCATGGCTTCCTGATCCAGCCCCTCCAGCCGGGCGAAGGCCGTGTCCTCCTTGATCTCCACCCGGAAATCGTGCTCCTCCAGGACCTCGCCCAGGAAGCGGACCCGGGCCAGGCGGCGCTCGAAGTCGGCCGCCCCGCCCTTGAAGAAGAGGCTGACGTAGTTATCCCGCTGCCTCTCGCCCACCAACGACTCCACGGCCGAGAAGTGAAAGCCGAAGCGGGACTGGAGGTTGAGGAAGTTCCGGGAGATCATGAAGTAGTTGCGGTTGGCGTAGGGCGACTTGAAGGGGCTGGCCAGGGCCGGGTTGGCCGTGGCCTGGAAGAGGACCGAGGCCAGCCCGCCGCCGCTGACCGCCGGCGGCCCCTCCCAGGGGACCCGGGTCATGCCCTCCCAGAGGGCCAGCATGGGGATGCTGGCCACGTTGTCCAGGGTGACGTACTTGTCCTCGACCTCCCGGTTGAACCCGTCGTCCAGGTTGATGATCCACCACTGCATCGGGACTTCGTGGAAGAGCTGCTTGCTGGAGCGCTCCGGGAAGTGGTGCTCCTGGCCGAAGCTGAACATCTCCTGGACGGACTTCTCGTGGCAGAAGCGGGTGATGTCGTGGAGGGTCTGGCAGCCGGTCGTCTTGAAGGTCGGCGCGTCTGGGTCGACCAGGGTCAGGGGGGTCACCAGCTCCAGGACCCTCTTGAGGGTCTGAAAGACCGGGCTGCCGGCCATCAGGCTTCTCTTCCGGCCGCCTTCGGCCAGGAGGGAGTCCACCCGGCCCTGGTAGACGGCCAGGCCGTCGGCGTCCACGGTGACCAGGTCCCCGTTGACGAGGCTCTCGGCCGCCTCCCCGACGCCGAAGAGGGCGGGCAGGCCGTACTCCCGGGCCATGGTGGCCAGGTGCCCGGCCGCGCTGCCCTGCCGGGCGATGACCGCCGTGGCCTCGCCCAGGAGCGCGGCCCAGCGGGGCAAGGGCTGGGGGACGACCAGGACCGCGCCCCGGGGGAACCTGAGGGCGTCCGAGTCTTTGCGCACCCAGTAGACCGGCCCGGCGGCCACCCCGGGGCTGACCCTGACGCCCCCGGAGAGCAGGGCCCTGGCCCCCTCGATCGAGGGGCGAGCCCCGCTGAGACCGGTCGAGACCGGCCGCAGGGGGCGGCACTGGAGGACGACCAGTGAGCCGTCCTGGGCCACGGCCCACTCCACGTCCTGGGGCGAGCCGTAGTGCTGCTCCAGGCGGCCGACCACCCCGGCCAGGGCCAGGACCTGCTCGTCGCTCAGAGAGGGCAGGTCGGCCTCCCCGTTGGTCAGGCTCGTCCGGCAGACGCCCTCGGCCGGGTAGCAGATGAATTTGGACTCCTTGTGGGCGATCCGGCGCTCCAGAATCCGGGGCGGGTCAGCGCGCTCGACCACGAACAGGTCGGTGGCTGTGTTGCCCTCGACCACGGCCTTGGGCAGCCCCCAGGCCGAGGTGATCTGGAGGCCGCGGTCGCGCAAGTCCAGGGGGTTGCGGGAGTAAGCCACCCCGCCCGCCCTGGCCTCGACCATGGCCAGGCAGCCGACGCACATGGCCACGTCCTCGTCGCGGAGGCCGCGGACGAGACGGTAGTGCATGGCCTGGGGGCTGTACTTGCTGGCCACGACCTCCTTGTAGGCCTCGAGGATGTTCTCCGACCGGACGTTGAGCTGGGAGCCGTACTGGCCGGCGAAGGAGGCCTCGGCCGAGTCCTCGCCCAGGGCGCTGGAGCGCAGCGCGACGGTCACCCCCGGCCCGGCTTCCTCCTCCAGGCGGCGGTAGGCCTCCTCGATGGCCCGGCCGAGCTCCTCGGGCAGCTCGGCCCGGGTGATGAGCTGCTGGATCTCTGAGCTGAGGGCGAAGAGCTGGTCGGTCCGCTCTAGGACGTTGGCCTGGATCAGCCGGTTGATCTCCTCCTGCAGCTCGCCGTGCTGGAAGAACCTGAGGTAGGCCGCCGAGGAGATGACGAAGCCGGGGGGGACCCGGAGCCCCAGGCGGTTTCGCACCTGGCCCAGGTTGGCCATCTTTTCGCCGGCCTGGTCGGCCCAGTCCCGGTCGATCTCCTCCAGGGGCAGGATCAGGCGGCCCTGGTCGAGGGGTTTTCTTTGGGCCAGGAGATCGTCGATCCGGCCCTGGATGGCCCGCAGGCGCTCGAAGAGATTGACGTACTTGTCCGCGGCCAGCTCGTTCAGGTTCTTGACCATCTGGTAGACCGCCACCGCGATGGCCGTGCAGCGGGACTGGACAAAGGACATGCCGAAGACGTGCTCGCCGGCCGCGGCGCCCTCCATCTCGGCCATGAGCTCCAGGGCCTTGTTGTTGGCCGCCAGGAGAAACCTGAAGCTGTGGTAGCGGGCCTTGAAGGTGGCGGCCAGTTCGTCCGGGGACTCCGGCCGCCGTCCGGAGGGACGCCCGGAGAAGATTCCTCGCCACCATTGGAAAAACTTGTTCACGACTGACCTGGCTCCACCGGGATTGGCGCGGCTGGGGGGCTCATCGGGGCGGCCCTTTCCCCTCAGGAGCCCGGGGGCCCTTCCAAGGCCGGGGCTTGAGCCCGGTTCCGGGAATGACCGCTCCCCCGCCGCTCAGGCCTAGGGTCCGTTCTGACCCTCCTGGGCCTGGGCTTGAAGCTTGAGGGCGCTGATCTTCTTCTCCTGGAAGGACTTCTTCTGAAAGGCGTCCTGGATCTTGTAGACCAGCTCGTCGATGGCCGCCGGCTTGAGCAGGTAGTCGAAGGCGCCCAGTTCCATGCCCTGGATGGAGGCCTGGAGGCTGGCGTGGCCGGTCAGGAGGATGACCTCGACCAGGGGGTGGGACTTCTTGATCTCCCTGATGGCTTCGATCCCGTCCATGCCCGGCATTCTGACGTCCAGGACGACCACGTCCACCGACCTGGCCGCCAGCAGTTCGAGGGCTTCCGGGCCGCTGGTGGCGGTGAGAACCCGGAGGTTGCGCAGGCTCAGCCGTTCGGTCAGGCTGTCCAGGAAATCCGTCTCGTCGTCGACCAAGAGGACGTCGATCTGGTCCACTGCCTCACCTCCTGGCTGCTGGCCGGTCAGTGCTCCAGCCGGAAGCCGGTGCCCTCCAAAAAGAACATGACCCCATAACCATACCAGACGGTGTAGATGACGTAGAAGAGCAGGGAAAAGGCCACCACCACCCAGCGGTCGCCGATTTTCTGGGGCTCGATCCGGTAGTAGTTGTAGGCGCACTCCACGGCCTTGGTCTGGACCGTTTCCACCATCTTGGCCTGGGGGAATTTCTTCTGCCGGTTCAGATCTTTCTGCATGGCCTTGAGGACGTTCCACCAGGTGTAGAGGGCCAGCCTCTCCTCCAGGCCGTAGCGGTCGGCGATCTTCTGGCCCCGGTTGTGGAACATGTCGTCGGCGTCGTCCAGGCAGCTCTTGAGGGCCTCGCCCAGGCCGCCCCTGGCCATGACCTGGGAACCGCTGACCGCCGTCTCGGCGCCGGCGGCCTTGAGGAGGAGCGCCGCCCGCTCGGCCTCGGCCTGATCGGCCAGGGTCAGGCTCAGCTCGACCGCCTGGCCCAGGAACTGGCCGCTCTCCTCCTTGACCTTGGGGATGTAGTAGGCCGAGGCCTTGGAGATGGAGTTGTAGAGGCTGTCCAGGTAGTTCAGGCCGTTGTGGCCGCCGAAGAGGGGCAGGAAGATAACGATCAGCACCAGGGCGAAGCCGGCCAGCAGGGCCAGGCTGAGGAAGAGCTTCTTGCGCCGCGCCGCCGAGTTCATGATCAGGCCTCCACTCGCCTGAGGGTCCGGATGTTGGCCACGAAAGTGCCGATAACCCAGATGCCGAAGACGCCGATGACGATGAAGAAGGCCCAGATGCCGATCTTGTCCAGGACCGAGGCCGTGCCCTTGGAGAGCTTGAAGACTTCCATCTCGCTCAGCTTGCCGGGCAGGGCGAAGGCGCGGTTGACGAAGCCGGCCAGAACGGCCATGGCGTAGAAGCCGCGGATGGTGATCCCGGGCACGACCATGGTGACCATGGCCCCCACCTGGATGCCCAGGAGCGAGCCCAGGAGCATGCCCATGGCCAGGGTGTAGAAGATGAAGCCGAAGATGGCGTACTGGCTGATGGCGGCGTAGCCGGCGGTGAAGATGATTTGAAAAATATCGGTTCCCACGGTGGTCATGGAAGAAACGCCCAGGACATAAACAAAGATCGGAAAGGTCAGAAAGCCGCCGCCAACGCCCATGATGCCTGCGGCCAGACCGACAAGAGCGCCGCTGGCCACCAGAAAGACCCAGGAAATCGCGCGGCCGCCGGGTGTAAAGTCATGATCAAAACGGACCATGGGCGGAATTCTCACCGCCTGAATGGAGCAGGGCAGGCCGCCCAATTCACAGCCTTCGTCGCGCTGGCCGTGACTCGGTTCAACGGGGAGGGACACGCTCGCCGTCTTGAGCCTTTTGCGGGCCTTCAAAAAGTCGAGCATGGCGTAGGTGCCCAAGAAACCGAGCATCAGAGAATAGATGACGGTGATAAAGGCGTCGCTTAAAACCGGATTGATTTCATAAAAAAAACGGTTGATCATGCCGCCTACGGTTGCGCCGATGACCGCACCGATCAGAAAAACCGCGGCCAACGGCACCGAGACATTCCCCAGCTTGCGGTGGATCACGCTGCCCATGATGGCTTTGGCAAAAATGTGGAACAGGTCCGTGCCCACCGCCAGGATGCCCTTAATGCCGGCGCTCATCAGGGCCGGAGCGATGACAAAACCCCCTCCGGCGCCGATGCACCCCGTGATCAAACCGGCGCCGAGGCCTATGAGGATGGATACGACGAAAATGCCGGTGGAATAAAAGGCCGGGCTGTAGGCTTTTTTCCCTCCGAGAACACCGGGCAGTGCGCCATTCACCTGCTCCGCAAAGGCGAGGCCGCCCAGGATCACGGGAACCAGCAGCAGTCCGAGGATCAACAAACGCTTTTTGCTGTGCACAATTTCCTGGGAAACCGAAATCTCCCACCTGGCGTGGGCCGCGGCGCCGAGCATCATGAATCGGCCAAGTTGTTTTAAAAATCCCATTTTCCATGCTCCTTCTGTAAATAGTGGCTACCGGGCGAGGCTGAGAACCTATGGGATGGGATTCGCGCCCTGTCCCATCAATAACCCCCTC
>ENA-OSEO01003981-OSEO01003981.1-sediment-metagenome-genome-assembly--contig:-NODE-3981-length-16267-cov-4.163867_pt1 | contig 16267 bp, 14 predicted proteins | sample MGYA00237883_ERZ534232 | MGnify/ENA metagenome assembly ERZ534232 | reverse complement strand
GGCATAGATCGCATCGCTGTCTTCCAGGCGGCGGACGATGCGTTGCAGGCTGTCACTACCGAGATCTTCCAGAAAAACCAGACCGCTGAAGGTGTCGAACAAAAAGATTTCCGGTACGGGAATCCCGCTGCTGAACAAATGCCGGCCGATGGCCACAAAGGAATCCACCTCGGATTGCGCGTTTTGGTTGCGGATGCCGTGATCGGCCAGGATCAGTGTATGGGGACCACGGGATAATCGATACCATTTCCGGTCTGACCCGTCCCCCGCCAAGGCAGTAGAATCAATGGGGTGACGGATATTCCCCCCAAAGGCGCGGCCAAAGGCCCGGGGGGCCATCCGGTTGAGAACAGTCTGCCGGTATCGCTCCGGGGTGCCGATATCTTTCCAGGACCGTGCCGGTGCCAGGAAGGCTTTTAACTTCTGGCCGCTGGACAATAGTTTCGTGTACATATCGATGCTGCCTGAAAAACAGTCGTCCGGAACAAGGGGAAGCACTTCAGGATCAAGGACCTGGATGCCGGTAAAGGTAAGGCCGCTGTTTTTTTGCGGAAATGAGATGCCGTGTGCATTTTCAAACCCGATTACATTTCCGTCCGCATCGATTCGGACCGTGTTAAACTCCGGATCGTCGCAAAGCACCAGGGTGGCCGGATAGGGGTGCTGAAGATGAAAATCATAAACGGGCTTCAGGGCAATATCCGTAAAGATATCGCTGTTGACAACCATGAAGGGACGATCGTCCCAGAAATCAGCGACATTTTTAATACCGCCGCCGGTTCCCAGGATTTGGGGTTCGTAGCGGGTAAATACCGGAATCCCATAATGTTGTCCGGAGACATAGGTTTCGATCTTTTGCGCCAAATGGTGGGTGTTGATGATGATTTCCCGGCAGCCGGCCCTTTGCAGTTTGCGGATAATGATATCCAGCAACGGACGGCCGTCTATGGGGAACAAACATTTAGGGGTGATATCCGTATAGGGTTGCAGGCGTGTGCCGAATCCGGCGGCAAGGATCAGTGCTTTCATGCGTCAAATGTCCAATGGATTCGATTCGTTTCGTGAACGGTTGCCGTTTGGGTCGGCATGTCAAGAAGACAGGTATCCCAGGAATCGCTTGATGTGTTGATCATAATGAATTATTTTTTTTGTGCTGGCGGAACCTTTGACATCATGGGAGATGAAATAGTTTATGGCATTGTCGAAGTTGACCTTGGAGAGTGCCTCGTTGTGGGTTATCTCCTCTCTTTTGTACATCCGGATTCCCCGCGACTGGATTTTCTTGATCCGCGCCTTGGGGGTTTTGGCATTGGCCGGGTAGCGGCGGAAATAATTCAGGACAATCCAGTAGGATTCAAAATAGGTTTTTAAAAAGCGTGCGAAAAAATTCAGCTTGCGCAGACCTGTCGAGGTGACATTGTAAGTATCCGGCAAGGTGGGATGCGGCACCAGAATAGCGTCGTCAATCAAGGCCTTTAAGGTTTTACGGATGATATATTCGGGGGGGTGGTCAACGTCATATGCAAATTCATTTTGGAAGAAATCACGCAGAAAGTTATAATCATCATAAAGGTCTGCGGCTGAAAATTGAAACGCTTCTTTGGCGATGATGGCTAATGACGTATAGGCGGCCGGAATAAAAAAAGAGATGCAGTTGTTTTTATAATATTCCAGAAGAGACCGTTTATTATCCTGGACCATCAAGAAGGTTTCGCCCGGCACGCTTTGCTTGCCGGGTTCAATCCGTTCAACAAGTTTTTGCTGAACGTAACTCTCCAATACCTGGTCAACGGCACGGGCAGGATCCATCAGCAGGGTGTCCGCCAGAAGCGCATTTTGAGCGGTTAAATGCGCCAAAAGGGTTTCGATATGAAACATCATGTGCTTGTATGAAATTCGCTTGCGGGAACAGTTTAAAATCGCACTGGCGGTCAGCGCGTGGGGAGTCACTACCGTAACTTTATTAATGGCATTGATAATGCTGAAGCCCAGGTAACGACAGAGCGTATTTAATTCTTTCGGTTGTAAAGCGCTGATCGATGTGTTGTTCTGCTCCAGGCGCTCTTTGATGGAAATAGGTTCATGAAATTTGATATAGATTCTGCCATAGCGTGTCTTTAAAAACTTCCGGGCCTGAATTACCTGGGAAAAACTTTCCGGTTTTTTCTGACCGCCTTCGATTTCGTCTAAATAGGAACCTTCTTCCAAAACTCGATCATACCCGATGTAGATCGGCACAAAAACCATGTCCGGACAGGCCCCGTTTTTATATGCATCCAGCAGGATCGAGAGCATCCCCAGTTTGGGCATGATCAGCTTGCCGGTCCGGCTGCGGCCGCCTTCGATAAACAGTTCAATGTTAAAACCTTCTTCAAGAAGTTTTTTGATATATTCCGCAAAAACCTTTGAATACAGGACCGCGCCCCGGAATGTCCTCCGGATAAAAAATGCGCCGCCGCCCCTGAAAAAGGGGCCGATCGGCCAGAAAGAGAGGTTTTTGCCCGCGGCCACATGGGGGCAGGGCATATTGTTGAGATACATGACATAGGAGAGAATCATATAATCGATATGGCTTTTATGGCAGGGGATCAAAATCAGCGGTCCCTTTTGGTACATGCTTTTCAGCTGATTGAGTTCATCCTTGCTGACCGAAACCCCTTCAAACATGGTGTTGGTGATCCATCCGACCAGGGAGGCGGCGAATCTGATAACAGCCGGGCTGTATGCGGCCGCAATCTCATCGATGCAATCTTCAGCTTCCTTTTGGACCTGATGGATGGGAATTTTCCTTTTTTCAGAATATTGCACCATGAACTGTTGAAGGTTTTCATTTGTCAGTATATTTTCCTTTAATTCAATGCGCGACTTTAAAACCGGACCCGTTATGATCTGGCGGTGGCGGTTGATCCGGAGCAGCAGATTGCGGCGAAGCAGCAATGCCTGGTGCTCAATCGTGCGATCCGAGTTTTCAGGATTGAAAATAAATGTTTTAAGGTTGATCGGTTCGGAAATTTCCACAAACACATTGCCGGGGTCTTTAAAAAGAATAACAAGCCGGCGTATTCTGCCCGGGTTCGTGTCCGTACCGAAAAGCATATCGGCGATGCTTGAAATCGCCCGTTGCGGTTTTTTACTGAAAAACATCACCTGGGGCACAAGTACGATCGGTCGCGGTGTGGATTGCTGCAGCCTGATCAGAAATTGAAGGGGGTCGGTTTCTTTTTTTACAAATCGGCGATAAAAGCCCTTTTCCTCAATCAGCGAGAGCAGCGCCGAACGTCCCCGCAAAAGTTCATTGCGGAAATAGTCATTTTTAAAGGGATCCAGCGGTTTTTTATAGACCAGAAAATTGTCGACGTGCGCCAGCAAGATTCTGAATAGTCGAGAGACCGGCTGCCACAAATATACGCGGTAATCAAAGCCGATTTGAGGAAACGGCAACTTCAACAGCTGATAACGCACAAAGTAAAACAAAAGTTCAAAAAGACTTTTATGGCGGGTCACATAGACCACAATGGCGTCTGATTCAATTTTTTTCAGGGTCGGAATCTGGGTGTCGTCCAACCTTATCCCTGAATAAAAAAGCTTCAACATGTAAAAAGAAAATACGCCGATTTTCCGCGGGAGAAAGCATAGATAGTGATTGTATGTCCCCTGCAGATAGGTTGTCAGCCATTTCCTTGTTTTTATTTTTAATTTTTTAAACATTATCGATGCGATGATTTCATGTCAGGATTCAATCATGGCTAAGTTATGCAACTTCTAAAAATAACAAAAATAAAATCTCAATTCAATCTTTATTTGTACAGCGAGGAATTATGGATAATCGGAGTTTAAGAAAAATAATCTTGCGTTCCCGTATTTGATATGTTAGCTATTCCTGAGAAGATAATCAAGAAGCACGCAAGAAACGGAATGGTTAGCACCGCTCGTGATGGTTTTCATTTGTGCCTTTTTTGATCATTTTTATAGACACAAACCAAAATAGAGCAAAAGGAGGATGTTTTTTATGAAGACGTTAATTGGTGGGGCGATAGCAGCAGTTTTGGGCATCATTGGCCTTTCGGTGTGGTTCGAAGAGTTTTTACAGATTCTGGCCGGTGCTATCCCTGCAATGCTTCTATTGGGGGGCGGCCTGGCGGTTTACCTTGGATTTGACGAACTGAAAGATAATTGGAAAAAAGAGGATGTACCGATGGACAGCCCGGCTCCGGCTGAAGATGTTGAAAAATACAAAAAAGAAATCGATGACCTCAAGAAGGAAATTGAATCCTTAAAAGACGAAAAACCATAATTCTCTTTATTTTATTCGTCATAAGAGCCCTCTATGTTTACCATAAAGGGCTCTTATGCGTTTGAGTCTTTATCGTGGCGCAAGGCCGTGGTTGCCAGAAAGTCTGCCCGTTCATTTTCGGCCATACCGCTGTGTCCTTTAACCTTTATCAGTTTGATGTCACGAAATGCGGCGATCAGCTCCTGGATGGATTTGATCAGCTTCTGGTTTTTACGTGCCTTCCAGCCAAGCACCAAGACGCCTTGGGCGTAGCTGCTGTCCGTATAAATTCTCACAGGCAGATCGGTTTTTTTAATTTCCTTCAGCCCCATTCGAATGGCTTCAAGTTCGGCGATGTTGTTGGTCGCAATCCCGATGGGTTTGGATATTTCCTTTGTATGGGTTCCATAGCGCATCACAACGCCGATCCCGGCTGGACCGGGGTTGCCGGAGGAAGCGCCGTCCGTAAAAAGACAGACGGCATTCTTTTCGACCTCCGGCGCTTGATCCTTTGCGGGTGCATTTTTTTTGGTTTTTATTTTCGGCCGACTCCCGCTTGAAGAGACTTCCGAGCGATTCAGCGAGGGGGATGGTTTGGATTCAACCGGAATTACCCTATCAGGATGAACCCAGTATTCATGCTCCTGATCCAGCTGGTATTTAATCAGGACCTTGCTGTTTTTGGTTATCGGCTTTCCCCCGGAATCCGTGGCCAGCCAGACCTTATTGGATTTAAAACGCATGCGTTTCCAGAGAGGTATCGTCTGGTTCAAGCTGTTTTCTCCATTAATGGTACAGATAGCAGGTTTTACTGATTTCCCTGTATGCCAGCAGCTCTTTTTCCCATGATGTTTCGATGGCATCCAGATCGTCGAAATTTTCGATTCGCTGCCGAATCGGACGGCTTCCGATAATTAAATCGATGGGCAGTCTTTCAAATTCATATTCATAAGGCGGCGGCTTCCACTCAAATTTATCGTCGTGCAGGCGTTTGACCGCCTGCAGGAGCTTCAGGGTGGTCCGATACGGGCGGTACCGATCCGGATTCGTTATATGAAGCTGAAATCCGCGGCACAGCCGGCCCTGCCATTTATGGGAGGTGGGTTCAAATGCGATCGGCCGCAGACAGGCGCCGGTATCGGGCGTATCTGCAAGCACCTCAGACAGTTTTTCAATGTCGATAAAGGGCGCTCCGAAAATCTCAAAGGGCAGGGTTGTCCCCCGTCCTTCGGAGATATTGGTGCCTTCCCATAAAACCTGTCCGGGATATACCATGGCTGAAACCGGCGTCGGCAGATTGGGCGACGGCGCTATCCAGGGCAGACCGGTATCCCTGAAATACATGGTTCTTTTCCAGCCCTTCATGGGGATGATGTCGAGATCGCAGCCGATTCCGTAAACCTGGTTGAAAAGCCGTGCCAGTTCTCCCATGGTCAGTCCGTGCCGCATGGGTATCCCATATCGGCCCACAAATGACGCGCATTCCGGCGACAGGCAGTTTCCTTCCAGGGCAGCACCGTTTACCGGGTTGGGCCGATCAAGTACGACCACTTGGATTCCCCAGGTTTTAGCGGCCTCCATAGCGTAAGACAGGGTTGTTGAAAATGTATACACGCGTGTGCCGGCATCCTGCAGGTCAACTATCAGGATATCGATCAGTTTAAACATGTTTTCCGTAGGCCGGCGGGTTTGACCGTAAAGGCTGAAAATCGGAATGCCTGAAACCGGATCGGCCGTGTCGGCGGATTCGATCATGTTGTCCTGTTTTTCCGCAAAAAAGCCATGCTGGGGTGCAAACATGGCGCGCAGCTGTCCTGGAAAAGTTTGCCGAATTATGTCGCGGGCATGACGGAAGTTGCGGTCGACCGAGGCGGGGTTGCTCAAAAGCCCCAGGCGTCGTCCGGTCATCCACGGCGGCGGGGACGCAATCAAGACCTCAAGGCCGGTTTGAACTATCGTCATTTTGGCACCCCAATTTTTAGGCTGAAAGCAGAAACAGGCGTCAGCCCCGGATACCGACACCCGATCCCTGACCCCTTCAGACTCTTAACACATCGATATGCATTTCAAAAGTTAAAAAATTACATGGCGGTCGCCATCGGCCGTAAACTATTTGTCTTAAATTGCTTGACACATGAATTAATTAAAATTACAAAAGAAATTTATGTATTCAGACAATATTACGGCGCCTTAAAGTCTTTCCGGCGTCATATTTTTATATCCGGAGAATCACATGGAGATTCATCTATCCGGAATTGTCGGGATCGTCGGCAATTACGGCAGCGGAAAGACCGAGATTTCAATCAACCTGGCGGTGAGCCGAAAGCGGGCCGGTGTGGATGTTCGCATTGCCGATCTGGATTTGATCAACCCCTACTTTCGAACCCGCGAGGCCAAGGCGCCGCTCAATAATCTGGGCATTGACGTGGTGGTCCCTACTAAGGAGTACCTTCAGGCGGATTTGCCCATACTGAACCCGGCGATTGCCGGGCTGATTCGAAAACCGGCGCAGTTGACACTGCTGGATGTGGGCGGCGATGATGCCGGCTCTACCGTCTTGTCAAGCCTTGCGGATCACCTCCGAACACAGCGGGTAACCCTGCTGCAGGTGGTGAATCCGAACCGGCCGTTTACCCATACGATTGCCGGTTGTCTCACGATCAAAGCCGAAATTGAAAGGGCTGCAAGATTGCCCATTACCGGTCTGATCGGCAATGCCAATTTGATCGATGAAACAACGGTGGATGATATTTATGAGGGGTACGAATTTGTGAAGGATTTATCCAAAGAAAGCGGTTTGCCGCTTGAATTTATTACTGTAACAACCGAATTGCTGCCGAAAATAGACACCGAACGTTTCGGTTGCCCGGTATTGGTGCTGGAAAGGCAGCTGGTTCCCCCCTGGAAGAAAGCGTCCCGTCTGGGTATAAATGATTATGCCGTTTATCGGCATATCCTGGAAAAATAGGCAAGGGAACCGGAATAATGGAATTATGGAAAGATACCCGGTGGCATGGATCCCATTATTCCAAGATTCCGTCACTCCGGGGTTATGTTCGCGGAAACTGACTTAAGAACCGATCCATCCGCTTCGGGTGGACATTTGGAAGGAGTTCTAGGATTATGGGATATCAACACGTAATTGACAGCGACCGCTGCAAAGGGTGCGGTTTGTGTATCACGGTATGCCCAAAAAATGTTTTGGAAATTTCAACAGATGTGAATACCAAAGGGTATTTCCCCGCATATCAGGCCAGACCGGAGGACTGCATTCACTGTGCGGTCTGCTGCATCATGTGTCCGGATGTGGCCATCACCATCACGAAAACCGCGGATGAAACGACTGCGGGAAAATAAAAGAGAGGGGAATTATGGGTAAAGTACTGATGAAAGGAAATGAAGCGATCGGCGAGGCTGCCATAAGGGCCGGATGTTTGAACTATTTCGCTTATCCGATCACCCCCCAGACGGAAGTTGCCGAATACCTTGCCCGGCGCCTGCCAGAGGTCGGCGGCGTCTTCCTGCAGGGAGAGAGCGAGGTGGCGGTTTCCTATATGCTTTTCGGCGCGTCTGCTTGCGGCGCCCGGGTTTTTACCAGTTCTTCCAGTCCGGGGATCAGCCTCATGAGCGAAGGCCTCAGCTATATGACGGCTGCCCAATGCCCGGTCGTCCTGGTGAATATCATGCGCGGCGGACCGGGACTGGGGGGGATTCTACCGTCCCAAGCGGATTATTTTCAGGCAACCAAGGGAGGCGGTCATGGGGATTACCACCTGCTGGTAATGGCGCCGGCCAGCGTTCAGGAAACCGTTGAAATGGTCATGCAGGCGTTTTCGCTGGCGGAAAAATATCGCAACCCGGTCATGATTTTAGGTGACGGGTTGATCGGACAAATGATGGAACCGGTAGAATTTCCTCAAGAATATAACACTGAACCGAGCAACAAAGACGGCTGGGCGACCAACGGCATGAGCACCCGCAAGAGTCGCACCCGCAATCTGGTCAAAACACTCTATCTGGATCCGGACGAACTGAACAATCACAATCTGCTCTTAAAATCAAAATACGACCGGATGAAGCGGGAAGAGGTCCGATTTGAGACCTATAATACCGACACGGATTATAGCGCCCTGATCGTGAGCTACGGCACCATGAGTCGGGTCTGCCTGACGGCCATCGACAATTTAAAGGCACGCGGTCTGGAGGTGGGGATGTTGCGACCCCAGACCCTTTTCCCGTTTCCTGAAAAAGGGGTATACACCGCCGCAGCAAAAGAAAGCTGCAAGGTTGTGATCAGCGTTGAAATGAGCATGGGCCAGATGGTGGAGGATGTCGAGCGCAGCGTCAAAGGCCAATGCCCGGTGGAATGGCATGGAAAATGCGGCGGCGATGTGCCCACACCGGAGGAAATAATGGACGTCGTACGGGCGAAATTAAAACAGTCGGTTTAACCCCGATAAACGGGATACGTACCTTCACAACGTAATTTTCTGCCAGCCGCACGCAGAAAATTATTTCCCAGGTACTCATGCAAGGAGCTGAAAACAATGCCTAAAACATACAAAAAACCGGAGGCGCTCTCCGACAATTATACACATTACTGCCCGGGTTGCACCCATGGCATTATCCATCGGCTGGTTGCCGAAGTCATTGATGAACTGGGCATCCGCGAGCGGACGGTGGGGATTGCCCCGGTAGGCTGTGCCGTACTGGCCTATAATTATTTCACATTTGATTTTCAGGAAGCGGCGCATGGTCGTGCCCCGGCAATGGCCACCGGCATCAAGCGGGTCCGGCCGGACCTGATGGTTTTCACCTATCAGGGCGATGGCGATTTGGCAAGCATCGGCATGTCGGAAATTATTCATGCCGCCAACCGCGGCGAAAAGTTTACGACCATTTTTGTGAATAATGCGGTTTACGGCATGACCGGGGGCCAAATGGCGCCCACCACGATGCCGGACCAGCGCACCACGACATCGCCTTACGGGCGCAATGTCGCAGAATCCGGCATGCCCATTCGCATGGCCGAACTGCTGGCCACGCTGGCAACTCCCTCCTATATTTCGCGCCATACGGTGATTCGACCCAAATATATCATCAAGGCAAAGCGCGCAATTAAACAAGCGTTTACCTATCAACTGGAAGACCGCTGTTTCAGTCTCGTGGAGATTATCAGCACGTGCCCGACCAACTGGGGAATGACGCCGAAAGAAGCGCTCGATTGGACTGAAGACAGGCTGCTCGCCTATTATAAACTGGGCGAATATAAAACACCCGAACAGCTGGAGGAAAACGAATGCAAAGCGAAGTGATGTTTGCCGGTTTCGGCGGGCAGGGCATATTGTTAATCGGAAAAATTCTGGCAAGCGCCGCCATGCAGCAGGGCTTTCAGGTCGGGTGGATTCCGTCTTACGGTCCGGAGATGCGCGGCGGGACCGCTTATTGCACGGTGGTGATCAGTGATCGCCCCATCGGATCGCCCATTATCCGCAATCCCAAGCATCTGGTTGCCATGAATCGTCCCTCGCTGGAAAAATTTGCTCCCATGGTAAAGCCCGGCGGGGTTGTTCTGATCAACAGTTCGCTCATTCCCATCGGCAGTGGTCGCAAGGACATCGACGAGCTTAAGGTGCCGGCGACCGATCTTGCCAACGGGCTGGGAAACATCCGATCGGCGAATATCGTGGCGTTGGCCGCATTTGTGGCTCGCAGTAAAATTGTGGATTTTGAAGTGTTGCGCAAAATTGTCATGGAAGAATTCAGCCACAAGAAAAAATTGATTCCACTGAATATGGATGCCATGGAGGCCGGAAAAAAGGCGGCTTTAGCCCCGGAATGAATCCATACGCAGGTCATGGATACACATGATGAAATTAACCATACCGGATTATATTTCAAGCTTGAAACCCTATAAGCCCGGCAAGCCCCTGGAAGAACTTGAACGGGAGTATGGCATTTCCGATTCCATCAAGCTGGCTTCAAACGAAAATCCATTGGGTCCCTCGCCGCGGGCGCTGGCTGCGATCCGGGATGTCCTGGAGAATTTGCATCGTTATCCGGACGGCAGCGGATTTAAGCTCAAGGGTAAAATCTCTGAAAAATTCGGGGTCGATTCCCGCCAGGTGGTCTTGGGAAACGGGTCGGATGAAATTATCGGGATGCTGACACGCGCGTTTCTCCAGCCGGGAGATGAGGTTATTTTACCTGCACCGTCTTTTCTGATGTATGCGATCCTGGCGCGCAGCGCCGGTGCGGTTCCGGTTGATGTTCCCTTAAGCGCCATGTCCCTGGACTTAGACGGCATGCAAGACCGCATCACCTCAAAGACCCGCATGATTTTCATCTGTAATCCCAACAACCCCACCGGAACATTTATCACCGACAGGGATTTCAGAAAGTTTCTTGAGAGCATTCCGCAAGATCTGATGGTGGTGGCGGACGAGGCTTATATCGAGTTCGTGCGCGGAAGCGAAGCTGTCAGCAGCATCGAATATCTCAAAAGCGGCCGGCGTCTGGTGACCCTGCGGACATTTTCCAAGGCTTACGGCCTGGCCGGATTGAGAATCGGTTTCGGGGTTATGCCGCCGGAAGTTGCCGACCTGCTCAACCGTGTCCGTCAACCCTTCAATGCCAATAGCCTGGCCCAGGCCGGCGCACTGGCAGCCCTGGATGATACCGACTTTTTTAAAAAGACACTCAAACTGGTCCATAGCGGGCTGGATTTTCTTTATCGCAGTCTGGATAAAATGGGGATCGAATATTTTCCGAGTCAGGCCAATTTTTTTCTTGTAAATGTTCGGCGAAATGCCGATGCGGTTTTTGAGGCCATGCTCAAGGAAGGTGTCATCGTCCGTTCCATGTCGGAATACGGCTTTCCGGAGTTTATCCGCATCAATGTCGGTCTCCCGGCAGAAAACGACCGGTTCCTGCAGGCGCTCGCAAAGGTTCTGGGATGAAACCACTGCTTATCACCATTGACGGTCCGGCCGGAGCCGGCAAGACAACGGTGAGCCGTCTGCTGGCAAACTCGCTGGGCTACCGCTACGTCGATACCGGCGCTCTATACCGGGGGATCGCCGTTGCGGTAAAATCCGCCGGGATCGCCCCGGATGACGACGAGGCCCTCGAACAGCTATGCAGCTCTCTGGCCTTGCAGTTCAGGCGAAGTGACGAAGGGATGCGTCTGCTGCTGAATCAGCGGGACATTACCGACCAGATCCGTACAGCCCAAATCACCATGCTGGCTTCGGCGATTTCGGCGCGGCCGGTTGTCAGAAAGTGCCTGCTCGGCCTGCAACGGGAAATGGGCAGAGAGAAAAACGCTGTTTTTGAAGGCCGTGATATGGGAACCATCGTTTTCCCGGATGCGGATGTAAAATTTTATCTGGATGCGTCTCTGGAAAAACGGGCGATCAGGCGCTACCGTGAACTCAATCCGGAAACTTTTCAACGCCTGGAATCGGTTAAAGCGGATATCGAGCGACGCGATAAAAATGACAGCACCCGCCGATTTGCGCCTTTAAAACCGGCGGCGGATAGCATCATCATTGACTCAACCGACCTGACAGTTGAAGCGGTTGTTCAAATGATGCAGCTTCATATTCAAAATCGGCAGTGAGTATTTTTTTATAAATAATCATTGCATTTTAATAGAGGGCTTGATAAATGACCATGGTTATGCGGTTCATTAATAAGTAATGGACCGTGTGAGACTTTTGAAAATTGCCTAATTTTACAAAAGTTTCCGTAATTAAATCGGCTCAGGGGGTATTTTTTTAATGCAAGATTCTAAAAAAAACGAAACCACACAACATTCAAACCTGGAAGAAACCATCGGTACAGAGATTGACAAAAAAGATGACGCGCTGAAAGCTGAAGAAGAAACGCTTGACCACAAATCCAAAGACGGTCGAACCGCTTCTGATGACATGGAAAATTTCATGGATATGTATGAGGAGAGCTTCAAGCGTTTTCAGGAGGGCGAGGTTGTTACCGGCCGGATTATTTCAGTCGACAAAGATTATGTTTCAGTGGATATCGGATACAAATCCGAAGGTCAAATCAGAATCCATGAATTTATGGATGAAAACGGCGACATCGCTGCCAAGGTGGGCGACAAAGTGGAAGTGATGGTCGAAAGATGGGATGACGAGGAAGAGGTCGTTGTCTTGTCAAAAGAAAAAGCTGCATCCGTCAAGGTTTGGGAAGAGATTAAAAATGCTTATGACGAAGAAGGCGTTGTCACGGGCGTGATCGTCAACCGGGTTAAAGGAGGCTTTTCGGTGGACATCGGCGTCCAGGCCTTTTTGCCGGGATCCCAGGCGGATTTACGGCCCATTCGCAATTTGGATGATATGGTCGGTAAAACCTTTCAATTCAAAATTCTCAAATACAACCGCAAGCGCAGCAATATTGTTCTGTCCCGGCGGGCGCTGCTTGAAAATGAGCGCGAATCCAAACGCAGCGCAACGCTGAAATCCATTCGTGAAGGCAAAGTCGTGGAAGGCATTGTCAAGAACATTACGGAATATGGTGTTTTCGTGGATCTGGGCGGTGTGGACGGGCTCCTGCATATTACCGATATTTCATGGGGACGGGTGAAACATCCGTCTGAACTTTTTTCAGTCGCTGATCAGATTAAGGTGAAGATACTCAACCTCGATATTGAAAAGGAAAGAGTCTCCCTGGGAATGAAGCAATTGACTGAAGATCCCTGGCTGACGGCCACCGAAAAATTTCCGATCGGTTCTCGCATTACCGGCCGGGTGGTGAGTCTGACTGATTACGGCGCTTTTGTGGAGCTGGAAGAAGGAATTGAGGGGTTGATTCACGTTTCCGAAATGTCTTGGACACGCAAGGTGCGCCATCCTTCCAAGGTCATTTCCATTGGAGAGGAAGTTGAAGCGATTGTACTGGACATCAAGCCTGAAAGCCGCCGGATCTCCCTGGGAATGAAACAGGTTGCCCCCAATCCTTGGGATGTTATCAGTGAAAAATATCCGGTGGGAACCACCATCGAAGGGAAAATAAAAAATATCACCGACTTCGGGCTATTCATCGGCATTGATGAAGGCATCGACGGACTGATTCATATTTCGGATATTTCCTGGACGAAACGGATCAAACACCCCTCGGAATTATACAAAAAAGGGGAAACGGTCCAGGCGATTGTTCTTGACATCGACAAAGCGACGGAACGATTCTCACTGGGAATCAAGCAGATGCAGCCCGATCCCTGGCAAACCGTGGCGCAGCGGTATGAAGTTGGAAAAGAGATTACGGGCACCGTAACCAATATTACCGATTTCGGTGTTTTTGTGGAGCTGGAAGAGGGAATTGAAGGCCTTGTGCACGTATCAGAGATCGCCAAGGAAAAGTTGAAAACACCTGTGGGGCAGTTCAACGTCGGTGATATCATAACCGCCAAGGTCATGAATATCAACAGCGATGAAAGAAGAATCGGCCTGTCCATCAAGCGGCTTGAAATGGATGACGATCACGGCCTGCTCAATGACTATATCAGCAGCATGCGTCCCACGACGTCAGACTTCGGTGAAATTTTAAGAGAGAATCTCCAGGAAAAATTCAACGACAAATAGAAAACCGGCTTGCCGCGATCAGCAGGCGCTCAACGCTGCTGATCGTGGCACTGTTGTTCACGGTAAACCCCAACGACCAATCGATAAGATAACACCATGTTCTCCCGTCGTCATCCGTATCTTTTTTTTATTCTGATATTTTCTGCCATTGCTGCCGTTGTTGTCATTTCCATGTCCCTGCTGTTTCTATTAGGGACGCAGGATGATTTTGCCGGTCTGGACAGAGGCGGCGGCAAGGTCGGCGTCATCGAGATAACCGGTGTCATTTCCGACGCCAAACAAGTGATCCAGCAACTGAAAAGGTTCCGCAAAGAGGCATCCATCAAGGCCATCGTGATTCGGATCGATTCGCCCGGGGGCAGCGTCGGTCCGTCACAAGAAATTTTTCGCGAAATTCGCAAAACGATCGAATCCAAAAAAGTGATTGCGTCAATGGGGGCCGTGGCCGCTTCAGGCGGATATTATATTGCCGCCGGAACAAACGGCATCATCGCCAGCCCCGGCAGCATTACCGGCAGCATCGGGGTCATCATGGGCTATGCCAATTTCAGGCAGATTTTGGAAAAAATCGGGCTGGTGCCGGTCGTGATCAAAAGCGGTGAATATAAAGACATGGGATCGCCGGTCCGCGAGATGACCGGCCCGGAACAGCATTTGCTGCAGGATTTTGTGGATAAAATTCATGACCAATTTGTGAAAGACGTCGCTTCCGGAAGGAAAATGGACCTCGCCGAAGTTGCAAAACTTGCGGATGGCCGGATTTTCACCGGAGAAGAAGCCCGGAAACTGGGGCTCGTGGACCGTCTGGGGAATCTTGAAGATTCTATTGAATGGGCCGGGCGCCTGGGCGGCATTGAAGGAGATGTTACGGCCGTCTACGTCCGCGACAAGAAATTTTCCATATTGAAATATCTGGCCGAATCAACCCTGCAAGAACTTTTTAACCTCGCAGTCAACCCGCACCTGGCGGGCGGATATCTGTATCGGCCCACCGACTGACCCGTTTATTTCGGACCGGCCGCCAGGTCTTCCGGACAGTGCCCGCGAGGCGCCTAAAAAAATCCAAATTTTTGCGGTGCGCTGCGGTCCAAACTCAATCAGGCATGATGATTTGAGAAACAGCTCAATTGATTCAAATTTTTAATATTTTTTGATCTGGTTCAGATTTCTTCTCAGATACTTTCGTGGATCGGAAGATTGTTGCAGAATTTGGGACAGATAGTTTTTTTGTCGTAAAATCGATTCATGATATAAATCCTTGGAAATATTCCAGCGAGCGGCAAAGTGCGATGCCATGAACCGGTCGCTGGCGCTTAGGGAGGTTTCGATGCGGTGGACGGTAAAGTCATAAAAGGCTAATGTTTTTTTAAGGAGGTCCACCTCGCTTTCGTAACTTCCAATATTCGCTTCGCTGAATTCATGATAGAGGAATAAAAGCTTTTCCAGATAGGTGCGATCGGCCATCTGGGCCAGAAGGTCGGCTGCACCCAGCATCTTGCCGAGGAGTTCGATATCGTTTGATGGGAAAACAACCGTGTTGAGATCAACGGAAAGGTCGGTGCAGAGGATCATCACACGGCATGCCGCTATAGATTCCTCTGAGAAACCCTGCTCTCTTCCATAATGCCCCAGAAAATCGATGCTGCGCTGGACATGCGTGCCGGTGTGCTTTGCGCCGGTTCCTTCAATGTCGCGATTTTCCTGGATGTAGCCGGCGTCATGCAGGATGGACGCGATCATCCCTAACGTAACCCTTTCATTCGAAAAGGCGTTTCCTTCCAGGATGGCGCCGTGTATGAGGCGCGCCATGGCAAGAAACGTTTCCAAACTGTGGCGCAAATCATGAAATTCGGTATTGCAGGCTTGGTAGCCCGGATATTTGCCTTCATAAAGACCGATGGTCGATAGGTAGGCATGGGTGACCGCGGCATCATCGAAATCCGGAGATATGCGTTTTAATATCAGCAGGACCTCTTCCAGGACCGCTTCAGCAGAGTTTGTTCGGACCAGATCGTATAATTTAGTATCAGGCATCCGCCTCCAGGCGAAATCGAAATTCCGCGGGCATGCAGGCGGGTTTCGCCTCAAATTGTTGATCAGCACGGATTGAAACCATAAGGGCTTATCTACACGCCGTCCTTAACAAGATGTGTTCTCACTACATAAGAAATTTATACACGATAACCCGACCGTAATTCAAGCAGAAAATGTGATGCCTGCGAAAGAATTTCGGTCCGTTTGCACAGGAGTAGCTTAGTTTTGATCTAAACCCTCCGCCTCTGGTGGAGGACCCGGATAGGTTCTACCGATCCGGCGTGAAAGGGTTCGCCTGAAATCAGAATATCGAATATCGCCTCGGTTCAAGGCGACAGCCGCAAATTCGAAACAAATT
>ENA-OSEO01003980-OSEO01003980.1-sediment-metagenome-genome-assembly--contig:-NODE-3980-length-16270-cov-6.550114_pt1 | contig 16270 bp, 16 predicted proteins | sample MGYA00237883_ERZ534232 | MGnify/ENA metagenome assembly ERZ534232 | reverse complement strand
TGGCCTCATGGGCAGGCGGCGTATGGATACATCCCATCGGCCCGCTTTTTTTCGGCGTCCACTGGCTGCCTTTTCTGATCGTTGGCCTCCTTGCGGCCCTGCTGGTGGCCGCAGCCATTATGCCTCCGGCCCGGGAATCGACTGTTGAACTCGTCGATGAGAAGGTGAGAAAAGCTGAGCGCAAAGCAGCGCTTACGGGGGTCACACTGTTTTTCTGGGTCGTTCTGGTTGCTCTGAGCCTGGCGATTGTTTTGCGGTATTTTGTGTTTACCTAAGGGATTTAAGGCGAGTTCGACGCTGCTTTGGCCGTGTCGGCGAGCGTGCCGACGCTGGCCTATTTCGCCGCCGGCCAGCGCCGGGACATGGAAACCCTATCCGGAATTTTCTCAAAAAAGAAACAAGCTTTGACAACATGCCCCGAAGCCGGTCTGTGAAACTTCCTGCCTGATTCGGAAATCCGGAGCCCGCGGCAAATGCGACAAGTACAGGAAGGACCTTCCGAAGCAGCACGTCTCCCATAATGAGCGTGATGCTTCCCACCGGTGCGATGGTGCTCATGATAAGCGAACTCCCGATAATCCAGAGAAAGGTTTCCATACCAGCGCCTGTTTCTTCCTATCGCCCTTTTTTCAGCAATTCTTTCAACTGCTTCCAACTGCGCGTATTGAGAACGTCTCCGGCCTCCAGCCACCCTCTTCTGGCCTGGTCCACCCCGAAGCGGATGAAATCGAGATCTGTGATGCTGTGGGCGTCCGTTGATATGACGAGCTTCAGGTCCATCTCTTTTGCCATCTTGCAGTACCGGTCGGAAAGGTCGAGCCGCTCCGGATGGGCATTGATCTCCAGGAAACACCCCGCCTCCACGGCCTTCTTCATCACTTCTTCCAGCCCCACCTCGTAGGGCGCCCGCTCGTTGATCAATCTCCCCGTGGGATGGGCCAGGACATTGAAATAGGGATTCTCCATGGCCCTGATGATCCGCTTCGTCATCTGTTTCTTCGAAAGGTTCCGATTATAGCAGACCGAGCACACCACAACGTCCAGCCTTTTGAGAATGTCGTCCGGCAGATCCAGGGAACCATCCTTGAGGATGTCTAGCTCGATGCCTTTGAGAATCGTGATCCCCTTGATCTTGCCTGCCAGGTCTTTTCCTCCAGGGCTGTATAACCTGATACATGGAGCCCGCAAGAGTCCTGCAGGCCTTTCCAACGCAGGTCTTCAGGTGCCGGGATGCCATAGACGCGTACCCCCCTGCCAAACAGAACCTCGAGGAGCAGGTCGCATCGGGCGTGGCGGACCTCGAAAGGGCCACAGGGAAATCGTTCGGCGCGCCCCATAATCCGCTCCTGTTGTCCGTCAGAAGCGGTTCTTCCATTTCCCAGCCGGGGATGATGAATACCTTCCTGGATGTGGGGATTAATGAAAACGTGGTGAGGGGGATGATCGCCCGCACAAGGAATGAGTGGTTCGGCTGGGATACCTACCGAAGGTTTCTCCAGTCCTACGGAATGGCCTTCGGTCTTTCGAGGGACGCGTTCGATGCGGTCATCCAGAGATTCAAGGAACAGCTCGGCGTCCCCTACAAGAGGCACTTTTCCGGGGAGCAGATGCGGGATGTGGCCCTGGCATATAAGGCTCTCATCCAGGATGCCGGGGTTGCCGTCGTCGATGGTTCGATGGAACAGCTCTACATTGCCGTCGAAAAGGTCCTGGATTCGTGGAATAGCCCAAAGGCAGAGTCTTTTCGGAAAATCATGGGGATATCGGATGACTGGGGTACGGCGATAACCATTCAGGCCATGGTGTTCGGCAATTTTTCAAGAGAATCCGGATCAGGGGTCTTTTTTACCCACAACCCCAGATGGCCCGGCGACAGGGTGATGCCTTGGGGCGATTTCACGCCGGGGAACCAGGGGGAAGACGTGGTTTCGGGGCTTGTCACCACAGATCCGGTCTCCAAGAAGCAGGCGGAGATCGAAAACAGGGAGCGCGACGCAACGCTCGAAGCCCTGTTCCCGGAGATCTATGATTCCATCCGGACACGAACCAAGGAACTCATATACGAAAGGAAATGGAGTCCGCAGGAGATCGAATTCACCTTTGAGGGACCTCATGCCCGGGATCTCTATTTCCTCCAGACCCGAGACATGGCCATCCGGGAGAGAAAGAAGGTCGACTCGCTGGATCCGGCATCGCAGCCGGATATTGAATTCCTGGGCCACGGGATCGGGGTGAGCGGAGGCGCCATCACAGGAAGGGCGGTATTCAGCCTTGAAGAGATCGAGCGCTGGCGTCAAAGGGAACCGGACACCTCCCTGATCATGATCAGAAGCGATACGGTTCCCGATGATATCAAGGAGATCTACGCGGCGGATGGGCTCCTGACGGCCCGGGGGGGCTCCACCTCCCATGCGGCCATTGTGGCCCATCGCCTGGATAAGACATGCGTGGTGGGTTTTCCCGGTCTTATTTGCATGGAAGATGAACGGAGCTGTTCCTTTGATGGAAGGAGGTTCAAGTCCGGGGACTGGATCAGCATGGACGGCCTGGAAGGATCCGTCTATGCAGGCAAGATGACTATTCGAAGGATGGACGGGGGGTAAAGACATGGATGGCGCGAAGTTGGGCATCAACGGTTTGGGAAGGATCGGCAAGCTGACGGTCTGGCACCATGTGGCAGGGAAGCAGTTTGACGAATTGGTGGTCAATGTGGGGCGCGAGGCGGGCACGTCGCTGCACGATATCGCCCACTACCTGGAAAGAGATTCGACGTATGGCGGCCTCGGGGCATACCTGTACGGGCATGCGGCCGGACAGGTGATTCAGGAGGTGAGTGAGAAGGGGGGATCCCTGCTGGTGGACGGGGTCAGGATCAAGGTCCTGAGGACGCGGCGGGACCCGAAAGAGATCAACTGGCACGAACACGGGGTCCGTCTGGTGGTGGACACCACCGGGCAGTTTCTGGACCCGACACGTCCGGCCGATGCGCCGGGGGGGTCTGTGCGGGGGCACCTGGAATGCGGGGCCGGGAAGGTGATTGTATCGGCGCCCTTCAAGATCAAGGACAAGACCCAGCCCATGCCGCGGGACGCGGTCACCACCATCATGGGGATCAACGAAAACGATTATGATCCCCGGGTGCACCGGATCGTATCGAACGCCTCCTGCACCACCACCTGTCTCGCCCATATGATCAAGCCGCTCATGGACGTCTTCGGGTCTCGACGGATCTTGACGGCCTCCATGGCCACCGTGCACGCGGTTACCGGGTCTCAGGCGGTCCTGGATCGTCTCCCCAAGAGCGGCGCCACTGATCTGAGGAAAAACCGGGGGATCATGAACAACATCATCCTGACCACAACCGGGGCCGCCAACACCCTGGCACTGGTCATCCCCGAGATGAAGGAGATCGGGTTCATCGCCGAATCGGTCCGGATCCCCACGGCCACGGGATCCCTGATTATCCTGGTGGTAAATCTCCAGGAAGACCCGTCCGGAGACCCGATCCGGCGGGAGAGGATTAATCGGATCTATTGCGAGGCCGCTGATCGGGATCCCAGGGGCTATCTCTGTTATTCGGAGGTCCAGAATGTCTCCTCGGACATCATCGGACTGCCCAGGGCGGCCGCGGTGATTGAGGCCAGTGAGACCCATACCCGCACGGCCGAGGTCAATATCGACCTGCACAAGCTTTGCGGCCTGCCCGGGTCGTCGTCCCCCCTGCCCCCGGGCGGGGCCGATAACGACCTGGCGCGGATCGCCATCACCCAGGCGGTCATCTACGGGTGGTATGACAATGAGTTGGGCTGCTATGTCAATATGTTAGGGGATCGGACCGTATCCATTGCCGAATCCATGGGGAGCGACTGATTCCTTTAGGTGCGAACGGGATCCCCGTCTCCCTGTGTGAAGGGTCTGCTTCGCCCAACCCGAAAAATACCAGCTCCATAGGCCCAATATTCAGCCAAATCTCAAATAGCTTTGGCTATGAATTATTGAAACATCCCGTTGTACTCGGCCCGTTTTTCCTTGTTCCATCGCGTGCAGAGCGCAGGCCTTCCCTTCATGACCAGGTGGAAGCATGCATCGCATTTCGGGCTGCACTTGACAATGGCGTTGTCTCGCCCTTCGCGGGCCTTCTTGGGCCAGTCGGGGTCTGCCCAGAGCATGCGGGCCAGTCCGATGAGATCCGCCTTTTTCTCCTCAAGGATGGACTCTGCCCGGGCAGGGGTCGAGATGCGGCCGGCCGTGATGACCGGGATCTTGACCGCCTTTTTCACTGACGCGGCCAGGGAAACCATATATCCGGGCCGCTGGGATTTTTTGACGATGTGGGGGAGAAAGAAGGATTCATAGGTCCCGCCCATGACAGAGATGTAGGCCACACCATGATCCTCCAGGGCCTTTGCCAGGACCAGGGACTCATTCAGGTGAAGGCCGTCCGGGAGCCATTCGTCGGCCAGAAACCGATAGCCCACCGGAAAATCGCCCACCAGGTCCTTGACCCGTTTCAATACCTCCAGGGAAAACCGGATCCGGTTCTCGATGCCGCCGCCATACATATCGTCCCGCTGGTTGGTCCTTGGCGATACAAACTGGGAGAGGAGGTAGCCGGTGCCGCCATGGAGTTCCACCAGGTCGAATCCGGCCTTTTGAACCCTCAGCGCGGCCTGGGCGTACTGTTTCTGAATGGTTGGTATCTCCCTCCTGGTGAGGGCGCGAGGGGTCTTGTTAAAGGTGGGGACCGCCGACGGCGCCACCGGCTCACCCACATAGGCAAAACGGCCGGCATGGTTGATCTGAAGCCCCGCCCGGGCCTTTTCGCCCTTGATGCACTCCGCCAGTTCCTGGAGGCCGTTCAGATATCGATTGTGATCGCAACGAATCGTCCGGGGCGAACCCATCCCGTCGGGTGCAATGCCTGCATTTTCAACCACGATCAGTGCGGCGCCGCTCTGCGCCATCTGTTTGTAATGATGAAGGAGCAGCGGAGATACCTTTCCGCCCTCGGAAGCATACCCCAGGTAGAGGGGGGCCATGGTGATGCGGTTTTTGAGCCTGAGGCCGTTGATCTTGATGGGGCTGAAGAGCTTTTTGTAGCGGGTATTTTTCATTTCTGCCTCCTCGATTGGGGTTCACGCCAATACATCCTCGGCACCTCGAAAATCTAAACAAAACCTGCCAACAGGTCAAGGAGTTTTAGAGGCTTGACAATGAGACCCCGTTTCAGACAGGATAGCTGCCTTTGAAATGGAGCGGACGATAAGGGGCTGTTATGAAGATACTGGTGATCAACACGGGGAGTTCTTCCATCAAATATGAGCTGTTTGACATGGCACACCAGAGACGCATGGCGTCGGGTCTGGCTGAAAAGATCGGGGAAGAAACCGGCCTCCTCACCCACCGGAGAATCAACCCCGGGGAAGCGCCCGTGTCGACGTCCATGGAGGCGGCGATCCCCGACCATGTCACGGGAATGCATTGTGTCGCGGATTTCCTCATGGACCCGGAACGCGGGGTCATCAAAGGGCGGGAAGATATCGCTGCGGTAGGGCATCGGGTCGTCCATGGGGGGGAGCGGTTTTGCAGCAGCACGATCATTGATAAAGAGGTCATTGCCGCCATCCGGGAAAATATCCCGCTGGCGCCGCTGCACAATCCTTCCAATCTGATCGGGATTGAGGTGGCCGCGTCTCTTTTTCCCAATGCGCCGCAGGTGGCGGTTTTTGATACGGCCTTTCATCAGACCCTGCCCATGAGGGCTTTTCTCTATGCGATCCCATTTGATTTGTATGAAAAAAACCGGGTTCGACGATACGGGTTTCATGGGATCTCCCACGGCTACGTGGCGGGGCGGGCCGCGGCCCATATGAATCGTCCCCTAAAAGATCTGAATCTGATCACCATCCATCTGGGCAACGGCGCCAGCATGGCGGCCATAAAGGGGGGAAAGAGCATTGATACCAGTATGGGAATGACGCCTTTGGCCGGTCTGGTCATGGGGTCTCGTTCTGGCGACGTGGACCCTTCGCTCCCTTTGTTGCTGGCGGGTATTTCGGGGATGTCGCTCAAGGATATCGATGGCCTGTTGAACAGGGAGAGCGGCCTGAAGGGGATCTGCGGGACCAACGACATGAGAGAGGTGATCAGCCGGATGGAGGCCGGAGACGGTCGGGCCGAGATGGCGATAGATGTCTATGCCTACAGGATCCGCAAATACATCGGGGCATATTTTGCTGCCCTGGAGCGTCTCGATGCCGTGGTCTTTACGGCGGGCATCGGGGAGAACGTCCCCCTTATCCGGGACCTGTGTTGCCGGGGCCTGAACAGACTGGGCATTGCGGTTGACCCGGAAAGAAACCAGGCCAGCGGAAACGGGGTTCAAGAGATCAGTCCGGCCGGCAGTGAGGTCAAGGTCCTGATTATCCCGACCGATGAGGGATTGAAGATCGCCCGGGAGACGCTAAGGATGCTTGAAACGGATCCGTCGAGGGAGTGAGAATTCAGGAATTCAGGGATTGAGGGATTGATGCATAAAAAAAAGGATCGGATTTTTGATCCAACCCCTTGAATTTACATGGTGCCGGAGGTCGGAATCGAACCGACACGATCGCAAGGATCACTGGATTTTGAGTCCATGCAAAAACCGCATTTCTGAGTCAGGATCAAAGGTTTTTAGTTTAGTATTTTCTGGAGTTTACCTCAAAAAATGATATAGAATGAAAATATAGGAAACGGGCCGAATTAGGGGGGTATTATTGACCATTTAATGACTAAGTAGTGACCAAGTAGAGAGGGTAGTGGGCCGGGCCGGTTAGGGGTTGCAATGATATGAATAGTGGTTATCGTATAGCTGAGTAGTAGGTATGAAAAAAAAGCTTGACATTTTCGATTATATATGGTATTATATCTCAAATTTGCTTAATTTAGCTTAACATCGTTCTTTTGATAATTTATTAGACGCGGGTTCTAAAAGATCCGCAACCAGAGAGCCTCACGAAGGCCGTCATTGTTCGGTTTCCAATTTTGGGTTGGGAGCCAAGTAATGACGGCCTTTTTTTTTGCCTAAAACCTATTACACGGAGGAACAAAAATGCAAGAAATTTCAAAGAGATGGATGAGTGCCGAGGAGTTGGCGAAATATTTAAATATCAGCGTTCGGAGCTTGTACAACCGCACCGGGCCGAGGAGTCCTCAGCCCTTTCCAATTAAGCCGAAACGCCTTGGCAAAAGACTGCTTTTCGATCTCGGCGAGGTTGACCGTCATATTGAGTCATTGGGCGGATAGGAGATCAAACCAATGGAAGAATACAGCGTATCAATAGACATAGAAGATATAACAGAGCCCGAGGAAACAGACTATTTCCAATTCGACTTTGTAGAAGGGGTATATCCAAAGGCACGGGTTCCTTGGGGCCAAGTTAGCGACTGGATGCGGGCACGGGCCGAGTTGACCGAGGATAAACAAAAAAAATAAATTTTCTTCTTGCCCGAGGCACTCACTTTTCGGGGCGATTATGTGAGGCGGGCACCCGAACCCGCACGCCTTGGGCAAGATCAAACCCGTTCGGGGGGGTATGATGGACACAATAAAAAGTTTAAGAGGGCAGATCACAGAGAGACAATTCACTACGCCTTTGTGGCAAGCAATGAATAAAGAGATCGAGACTGCAAAAAGCAAAAGACGTGCATTGAACAAAAAACAAGGGTTGACCAAAGAGGATGGGCTAACGGAATTGAAGCGGGCCGAGCTTGACCTCATGAAAAGCTGGTTGAAAAAAACGGATATTGAATTGATGGGTATAGATCCGGAGTTCAAAGTCAAAGAGGTTCCAATGAGCCGCCGACTGAGATCCGGGCCGGTTGACTCCGAGCCTATACCAATGAGCCGCCGACTGAGATCCGGGCCGGTTGACTCCGAGCCGCAACCGAAACCAAAAATTGAATACATAGGCCGCCGAGCCCGAGCCGCCGCCGAGGCCGCCAAGGTTGAAGAGATCCAAGAAGATGAACAGGAACCCGAGCCCGAGGTTGAAGAGATCCAAGAGGTTGAAGAACCCGAGCCCGAGCCCGTGGCTGAGGAACCCGAGCCCGAGCCCGTGGCTGAGGAACCCGAGCCCCAAGGTTGCACACGGAACCCATTGGGCGGAGAGTGTGCAACATGCCCCCGGTTGCGTGAGTGCTATGAGGCAACACTAAAGATGCGGGTTCAAATACCCCATTGGGTTGTTGACGATTATTTGGGCATACTATCACGACACGCCACTAAGATCTTGATATACCTTGCCCGAAAAGCGAATTTTGCGGAGGACAATAAGCATTTTGGCCGGGCATGGGCAAGCCATAGCGATATCGAAAAGGCAACCGGGGTTCCAGTCTCAAATATGAGCCGTTATCTGAATGAACTCGAAGGGCATGGGTTAATAACAAGAACTACATCAAGGCACACGTATCAAGGCAAGGTTGTGAGTGTCAACCAATTCACGGTTACATGGTTCAAGGTGATGAAAGATCTTAGAACCAAGGCAAAAAGTAAACCGTAATATTTACTTGATAGGTGATAAAAATTCGATAGTAACCAAGTAACTATTACTTGATAAGTGATGATATGAGCCTCAAACGTAACTATTACTTGATAGGTGATGAAAGATATGATCCGTAACTATTACTTGATAGGTGATGAAAATTGACAGTTATCAAGTAAATATGACAAGCACTCCGTAATATTGACGGGCACTCCGTAACTATTACTGGATATATTATAAAGAATATTAATTAGAGAATATAGATAAAATTAAAATACAGAGTATTTTAATTTAAGTTAATTTCGCTTTGTGTTTCGCTCCGCTCAACACTCCGCGAAATTAGACAAGAAACACTCAAAGGTTTTGCTTTTTAAAACCGCCAAATTCTTGGGTGTCAACAATGGTGCCGGTTGCCTGAACTAAAATAACAACCTCCTTGATACAAACGAAAGTGTGGTTGCCTTGAACTAAAAGATAAACATGAGCCCGTGCATTAGGCACGCGGCCCATGATCACATAATTACAATATCAACCTTTAAAACAGGAGGAAAGAGAGATGAATGAATTTTGCATGGATCAATCACATTTGAGATGGCGGGTTGCTGAGTTCAAGGTGTTAGACAACCGGACAGTTGAATTTATAGCCGAGCATATTGAAACAGGAGAACGGGAAACTTTACAAGCTTCACGGGGTAACTGGGAATCGGGCATAGGCGAATTAATTGACCTTTATGAATATGGACTATAACCATTGGGAGGATAAGAAAATGAGTTTTGCATACAAACGAAAAGAGACTGAGGCCGAGCCACATGCCATTGACGTATTCACGGGGTTCGGTCAATTTACCCCAGACGTTCAACCATGGCAGAGAGGCAATATCAAAAGCCTATATGACAAAACGGTTGGATCACTGAATGACCTTCTTGCCAGCATTGAATTTGTTAAAAATATGGACCTCCGTGATTATAAGCCCGAGGCCGCCGCCAAAAAGCGGGCCGCTGAGATCCGAAAGTCAAGGGCCGCCTTTCTGTTGGGCACCAAAGAGGAGCTTGATAAGAGTCAAGAGGCAATACAGAACCTGCAGACGTATGCCCTCAGCTTCACGGCCCCGGAGAAAAAAGAGGGTATGGACGCGATACTGGATGAACTCCGATATAGAGAGATCCGTGATCGTTTGTTACCCTTGCCCGTGGAGGAAAGGAAAGCGGTTATTATTGAAAAAACAAAAGAGGGTAACCTTGACTTTCTCCGGGCCGCCGCCGGATCTCCGATTGAAATTTTGCCCGAGCCGCTTCTCACTGAACTCAGGAGGGCCGCCGCATTTGAGAGGGTTCCGGATCTTGCACGGGCCGAGGCCGATGCTATTGAGCTTTATGAGATCCGCCGACAAAAGGCCGCCGAGTTGAATGCGACTGCTGTTAAGATCTTGATGGACTCGGGTCTTGATGATCCGGTTACTGAGACCGAGCGGAGCGAGGTATTCACGCCCCGGAATGAGAGAGAGGCCAGCATAGTCAATGCCCGAGTGCGGAGTCAGGAGAGGGCAAATTCTCTGGAAGAAAAAAGGGCTGAGTTCAACCGTAAGAACAAAGGTGGTATTGAATTATAGAACGTGCCCCGGAAGGGGCCGCCGGTTGTTGGGGCCGGTAGTGGAGTTGTTAGCGCCGACTTTACGCACGAAATGCCCCAACAACCTCAATAATATATCAGGGGTAACTTTTAAGCGACGTTGTCGGGAATGAAAAAAATAACCGATATGAACTTATAATTACCAAATATAACCAAGAATGACAAGAGATCGACTGGAATAGCACGTTGGCGCGTACGGGTTCCAGTCACAAAGGCGGGGGTTTCTACCTCCTTTACCCCGCCGACATAAAGCGGCCCTTGCCTCGGGGCCGCTTTTTATTTTCTGTACCAGATAGAGGCAACCGACTTTTGTGTGAACGGGCCGCCGGTTGAATTGGTGAACCCCTTCTCATTGAGAATTTCAGCGACTTGACTAAAACTCATTCTCTTCTCAATACCCTTCTGCTTACGCCTTAGCTTTTTGATCTCAGCGATAAGGGCCGGATCACGTTCGGCGGTTGTCTTTCGGCCCTCACACTTGCCCTCAGCGGCCCTTATCCGTTCACGGGCTACCCTCAGCTTCTTGACAAGGAGGTTCTTCTCCAATTCAGCGAATACCCCTTGAATTTGTATCAGAGCTTTTTTCATTGGGTCTTCTGATATAGCCCTTGTGACGTCCTCCTCCGTGGTGGCGACAATGAGCGTGATACCTTTCGAGGCAAGATATATCAAGAGGGTTTCTTGAATACGATATTCACGGGCTAACCTATCCAGACGTTCAACTATAACCGTTCGCACTCCGTTTTTTAGAAGATCCGAGATCATATCTTGAAATGCGGGCCGGTCGGTTTCGCTGAGGGTTCCTGATACATCCTCTCTAAAGATCTTTACAACCTCAATTCCGTATTTTTCAGCGTATCGGTTGACCTCAGCCTCTTGACGGTCGAACCCGTCGCCCTCTTTTTGCCCCGCACTCGAAACCCTCAGATAGGCAACCGCTTGTTTTTTCATAGCAAATTCTCCTTTCTCATAAAGTATCATCAAATTGTTGACTTCATTCTAATTCATATTCAAACACTTGTCAACCTTTTTTTCCACAAATTCTTTAGATATTGAGGAATAAAAAGGCTGAAAGCCTTTACTGATGAGGGTTTCAGACGTTTTTTTTATGAAAAATATTTTTGAGATCGGAGGGCCGGGGCATTGGGGCCGGAGGGCATAGGGGCCGCACGCTGAGGGCCACGGAGAGGCCGGGCCGGTTTTACCCTATGCCCATGTATGCCCCGAGAGGAGAACGGCCCTCAGCGTGCCTCTCAGTAAGCCGGGGGCCGTTCTCCGGGCATAGGTCATCCTCTGTAAAACCAATTCCGGGCCGTTTTGTAAGCCCGCCAAAAATTTCTGGTAAAGAAAAAAGGGTTTCCATAACCTCCCAGAATAAAAAGAGATCCGAGAACAAAAAAACATGTTGACAAGTTTTTTAGAATTATGTTAATATAGCAAAAAAGAGAGGAGGTGATAGGGTATGAATGAAAAGACCATTGCGATAAAGGTTGACGAACGGTTACATAAACGGTTGAAGGTTTATGCTGCTACACACGGGACCACAGTCAAGGATATCGTGATCCGGGGTATTGAGGATCAAATTAAACGAAAGAAAGGAGGGCCGGAAAATGGGAATCATGATTGAGTGCCCACTATGCCACACGAAACAGGCCGCCAAGAATAAGCAATGTAAATGTGGGTTCGATCTTGACAAGGGCCGGAAAACAAAAAAGGTTCGATATTGGATCTCATATTATATCGGCAAAAAACAAAAAAGAGAGTGTGTAACCGGAGAGGGTATAAGTCCATACTCCATTGAGGATGCCCGAGCCTTTCACGCCAAGCGGGTTGTACAGAAGAAGGAAAAAACGATATTTGATGTTAAGTTCGAGAGCCGAATGACCTTCAAAGAATTAACCGACTGGTATCTCTCATTGGAGAAGGTTAAAGCCCTCTCTTCATATTGGAGGGTTGAACTTGCCCTCAAAAATTTTAATGAAGTTTTCGGAGACACACTCATTCAGGATATAAAGCCGGTTGATATCGAAAATTATCAAATGAAAAGAAGGGCCGAGGGCCGGGCCGCCGCCACGGTTGACCAAGAAACCGGGGCCGCACGGACCGCTATTATAAAAGCCTTTGATAATGGTTTGATCGGAGCCGAGCCGTTAAGGACGTTCAAGAAGGTCAAGAAGCTTTTAAAAGGGAATGCCAATGCAAGGGATAGGGTATTGACCAAGGATGAATATGAGAGGCTATATGAGGCCGCCGCCGGTTATCTAAAGCCCATTATAGCGGTTGCCTATTATACAGGAATGAGAAGGGGCGAAATTTTGCCGTTAACATGGGACCGAATTGACTTAAAGGCCAAGGTCATTCATTTGAGGGAGGAGGATACGAAAGACAATGAACCCCGAGACATTCCTATCTGCCAAGATCTTTTTGAGATATTGGATAAGATACCCCGAGCCCTTCACAGTAACCGAGTGTTTCGATATAGAGGAAAGCCCGTGAATGACGTTCGGGGCGGTTTGAGGGCCGCTTGCAAAAAGGCGGGCATTGAATATGGACGTTTCAAAGAGGCCGGGCTAACCTTTCATGATTTGAGACATTGCTTTGTAACCAATATAAGAAAGGCCGGGGTTGCTGAGTCTGTTATTATGTCAATAACCGGGCATAGCACACGCCAAATGTTTGACCGATACAATGAGGTTGACTTAAAGGACACACGAAAAGCGGTTGTTACATTGGAGAATTTTTTGAAGGATAATGACCAAACCAATGACCAAGTTGAAGAGGCCGGAAAATAAGAAATGCTGAGGGCCGCTAATAATGAGGGTTTTGAGATCGAACAAACAAAAAACCCCTATAATTCAAGGCTAAAAATTATAGGGGTTTCGGAAAAGCCTTTGTTTATTGGTGCCGGAGGTCGGAATCGAACCGACACGATCGCAAGGATCACTGGATTTTGAGTCCAGCGCGTCTACCAGTTTCACCACTCCGGCTTTTTTTCCCCTTTTTTAAAAAACAGAACTATACTAAAAAGTATAAAAGAATGTCAATATCATATTGACACGCCCCCACGCTTACTGGTATAAAATCCCCGTCATTCGGCAGGTCTGTTTTGTAACGACAGGACACGACCTGAATGATTGAAAAAATCAGGGGGCTGTAGCTCAGTTGGGAGAGCGCATGACTGGCAGTCATGAGGTCGTCGGTTCGATCCCGATCAGCTCCACCAAAAAAAACAAGGGGTTACGTAAATTTAACGTAACCCCTTTTTCTTGGAAAACCTATTTTTGTACACTATTTGTACAAGATGTTTTCTGAAGGATGCCTAAAAAAGCGCAAAAGCCAACTAATTGAGGATATTGGCTTTTGGTGGAATAAAATGAGGGACTGGATCGTTTCAAATGCGATGGAATTAGATTCTCAGAACATAACCATACCCACAACATAAGTAAGGCATATCTCAGGTTTTTGGTGACTCAAAATCTTTGAGATTTCAAAAACATACATGCTATTGAACCCAGTTGTTATAGGAATCGCATTTCAAGGTCCACTCAACCCACCCGACCGATGGATATCACAGGTTTTTTGAGCTTGACCATATTTTGGGTTTTGAGATATAGGATTGGGTAGATTGAGGGAGGCATCTTTAGGATTCGGGGAAATGTTTTCGGCAAGGAACCGTAGGCATATGTCACGTTTTGGGCGTATAGAAAACCGTGGCATCGATAACATATATGAGCCGGGTAGATAACAGATCGTGTGGCATAGCAAGAGACCGAAGAGTGCAACAGGTCCGATTTATTCTTGAAAAAGTGTGAGTGGCCACGATATAAATTGCAGATCTGGAGTCTGAGATGCGTAAGTATGTTCTCATCCTATTGGTGGCCTTATGGGTGGCCGCCCCGTCTCATGCCGGCGAATACGGTTTTGAAACCACCTCGCAAGGGATTGTCGATGCCCTGACGCGTCCTGCCCCGGAACCAAGGGGAACAACACGGAGCCTCACGCGCTCGCGCGCCCCCGGGACGCGGACCATAAAGGTGGTTAAAAAGGACCAGGGAAAAACGGTTGAGGAAACCGTGGTGGTCAGTGAAGCGCCCCCTCCTCACAGCGTCAATATCAAGATCGAATTTGATTTCAATTCCTACGCTATCCGACCGGAGGCATACGCCCTCCTCAATGAATTGGGCAAGGCACTCACCGACGACAGGATCAAAGGAAAGACGCTGATCCTTAAAGGCCATACCGACTCGGACGGATCAGATGCCTACAATTTGACCCTGAGCCTGAACCGCGCCCTGTCTGTTCAGAATTACCTGGCGGGCAATTACAACATAGAACCGGACCATATCCGGGTGGTTGGGTATGGGGAGGCCCTGTCCCTGGTTCCCAATATCTCTCCCGGGAACAAACAGCTAAACCGAAGAGTGGAGGTCCAGGCCATTCCTTGAAGCGTTCTGGCAGCTGCGGTTGGGTGATGGAGCAGAAGAACCGGATTCGAGCCACGGGAGAACAATCATGAAATCATTTCAAGACATCTCGCTCAAGACAAACGAGCGGCAGGCGGTTGAAGCTGCGGAAAAAGCGCTCAGAGAGCAGTTTCCCATCAAAAACGTCATTCTGTTTGGATCCAAAGCCAGGGGGGACTCGGATGAGCACTCTGATACGGACCTCCTTCTGGTCAGTTCACGAAAACTTGATTGGAAAGAAGAAAAGGCCGTCATTGAGGTCCTTTTCGACATCGGAATGACATACGATGTGATTTTCAGCCCTCTGTTCGTTTCCGGTGAGGAGTGGGAGGGGGGCATATTCACCCAATTTCCAGTTTACGAGGAGATCATCAGAGACGGAGCGGTTGTTGCATGAATGAATCGCTTTTCGACAATCGCCACAAGGCGGACTACCGGCCACTGGTTCAGTTCGACCCGGATCAGGTCATGAGCGTCATTGATGGCGCATCCGCATTCGTCGAGCAGATGAGTGATTTTCTGTTAAAGAATAGGGCTTGATACTGCGTTTACGGCTCACATGGACTATTTCTCCCTTGTTCCCAAGCGCCGGCTTGGGAACACAGGGATCTGGAAGCTCCAGCTTCGCGTTAATGAAGGAGCCCGGGACCGATGTTGCGCTGCCTGCGTATTTGAACCGATGCAACATGAGCAAATCAAAACCCATATGCTGAAGGGGGGCATGCCATGTGCAACAGGGAATGGATAGCAGCGATCGTTTGCCTGGTCAGTTTGCTTTGGGCGATCCAAACGGCAGACGCTGCCAGCCGAACAGCGCTGGTGATCGGCAATTCGAACTACAAGGCAGCAGCGCCGCTGAAGAACCCCGGCAACGACGCCCGGGACATGGCCGAAGCCCTGAAGGACATCGGCTTTGAGGTGATCTGCAAAGTGGATGCCGGCCGGGAGGAGATGGATGCGGCGGTGCAGGATTTTTTTCGGAACCTGAATCGTGCCCAGGCGGGATTTTTCTATTACGCGGGCCACGGGATGCAGATCAATGGCGTTAACTATCTGCTGCCCATCGACATCCATGTCAGTTCTGCGGGGGATGTGAAACACCGGGCCATCAAAACCGACTGGATACTTTCGAAGATGGAGGACTCCGGGAGCAAGGTGAATGTTGTGGTGCTGGATGCGTGCCGGGACAATCCGTTTCGGGGGTTGCGGGGGGCCGGGGATGGTCTTGCGCCGATCCAGTCTGTCCGCGGATCTTTTATTGCCTACGCTACCTCCCCGGGCTCTGTGGCCCGGGACGGCACAGGCCGCAACGGGATATACACGAGCCACCTGCTCAAGAACATCAAGAGATCAGGTCTGACGGTGGAGGAGGTCTTTCGGGAAGTGAGAAAGGGCGTGGCCGAGAGCACGAACTATGAGCAAGTGCCCTGGGACAGTTCATCGCTCATGGGGGCCTTTTATTTGGCTTCCAAAGGAACAAATTCAGGATCTGTGAAGGCCGACAAGGTAGTTTTGCCTTCCGAGGGCGGGGCTTCTTTTGACGACATTCTGAAGGCCAGGACAGACCGTCAACAGGCTATTGAGAGATGGTCTGCGTGGCAGTCGGCACGGGAGAAGGAATACTCGCAGGTTCAGGAGATAGACAGCGACAC
>ENA-OSEO01003979-OSEO01003979.1-sediment-metagenome-genome-assembly--contig:-NODE-3979-length-16289-cov-9.531026_pt1 | contig 16289 bp, 19 predicted proteins | sample MGYA00237883_ERZ534232 | MGnify/ENA metagenome assembly ERZ534232 | reverse complement strand
GATTTTACCATTGACTACATCGGGTAGCCATCATTAACCCATAACAACACATCCTCTTCCCTGCTTGCAGAGGAGAGGCCAAATTGAAATAAGAATCCCCCTTTTCGGCTTGCCCGGAGAGGGGGATTTTTTTGCCGGTTTGCCCGAAAATTAGGCTTGTCATTTCGGCCTTTATGTATTAATCAGGGGTCGGGTTGCTTATAAATAATAATTAACTGTTAATTGTTAACTGTTGGAGAATTGTTAAGTGTTATTGTAGATTAAATATGGCAAAAGGCGATGATATTCAGGAGAGGCTTATTGATTTTGCAGTGAGCATTATTCAACTTACCACGAAATTACCGAAATCCTCAGCTGGAAAACATATCGCTGGTCAAATTTTACGTAGCGGGACTTCTCCTGCGCCTAATTATGCTGAGGCTCGTTCAGCAGAAAGTTCGAAAGATTTTATACATAAGTTAAAGATCGTTTTAAAGGAGCTAAATGAAACAGCAGTTTGGCTGCAAATTATCATACGAAGCAAAGTGCTGCCACTTGAAGAGTGTATTGAATTGCAGAAAGAGTGTGGTGAACTTTGTAGAATCATAGGTGCAAGCGTGAAGACTTCTCAAAGACGCAGGAAAAAAATAAACAATAACTAACAATTAACAATTCGTTGCCAAAGATCGAAAATTATTCAAGTTGGGTAAGAGTTCGCTATGGTGGTGTTTGAATTTTTTCGATCGAAGATCTCAAGACGCAAATAAAAGTAATTAATAAATAATTATTAATAAACAATTATTAACAATTAAGAAGGTTTACAAAGGAAACAAAATGACCAAGAAAGCAAAAGATGAGAATAAGCAGGCGCTCGGCCAAGAGACACAACCACTGATTGAAGATGAAATGTATCCCGAAGAAGAGCCGGATCACCCGGGATGGCTGTCTATTGCGGAAATTATGAAAATATCGGACCCTGTCTTTGAAAAGAGCCGGTTTCTCATCGGGTACCACCATTCCAGCAATGTCTATGTGCTGGTTGGCGATTATCTCACCATCGTGGATCCGGGAAATGATTATACCATTTTTAATGAACTTGAAAAATTAGGGTTAAGTATTCTGGACATCAAAAAAATCGTTCTAACCCATGGGCACAGGGATCACTGCATGGGCGTATTCGAATTTTTGAGATACCCTCCGATCATGGAAAAAAAAGATGTGGAAATTATCATTCACGCCGCCGGCCCTGCCGAATTTAAAAAAATGCTGACAGAAACCGGATTTACCCTGACTGAAATCAAAGGAGGAGAAATCCTTGATTTGAGCGGCTTTGAATGGGAAGCGATTCATACGCCCGGTCATACCATTGACGGCATATGCCTCTATAACCAAGCGACCAAAACGGCCATTACCGGCGACACCGTATTGCCCAACACCATGGCAGATGCCGACAAGGCCGGCGGGGGAAGGCTGGACCATTATTTATACGGGCTCAAGCAGCTCATGAAAAAAGAGGTTGAAAATATACTTCCCGGCCATGACGTTCCGGTGGCGCGATCCGGGCGTCAGGCCATTGAGCAGACCTACGAGGGCGTGATGATGAAAATCATCGATGTCAATCCGGAAGACAAAATTACCTGGATGGAGGGCGCAGCGAAGCTGGCTGAAAAAGGGCTTTTGGAAGAGGTGGTGTTTTGTTGCGACAAAGAGCTGGCCCTCAAACCGGGAATGGTGTCGGCCATGCAGCTGAAGGCCTTTGCCCTGAATGATATGGGCCGGTGTGAAGAGTCCATTGGAATTATAGATCAAATTCTGGAAAAGCAAACCGACAATGTTTATGCCTTGACGGCCAAAGGCCATGCCTTACTGGGTCTGCAAAAATATGCTGAAAGCCTGCCGTTCTTTGATGATGCTCTGGCCATAAACCCGGATATCAAGGAAGCCCAGGTGTTCAAGGGTATGGCCCTGACCTTTTTGGGAAGGCACGACGAGGCCATGGCAATCGAAGCCTTCAGGACGGAGTTTGCCGCACGGTTCAAGGATGAGGTTGATAAACGTCAGCAGGAAAAAAAAGGGGACGTGACGGATCAAAGCACTTAACCCGGATTCATATTTTGGACACGGAAGAACACGGATGTTCAGGATTTTTATTTTAAAAAATAATATCTGTGTTTGTCTGTGAAAATCTGTGTCCTGTTTATCGGAAACAGCGGTTATTTGTTTATGCGGTAATGCAAGATTTGAAAAGTACGAAGGAGAAGATACAAAATGAAGGATGGGTTTTTGAAACTGTTTGAGGCTGCAAAAGCGCTGATCACCTACATTGATAATGAGTCTGTTTTTGACAGGGCCGCTGCGGGAGGATGCAGTGGCATGGACTATCATCTATCGGATACCTTTTATGATTTAATTGTAAGTACTAGAAGCGCGGTACGTGAGTTTGAAAACGGATTAAAAGGTTCGGATAAAGACGCAGAGGACAATGTAAACAAAAACAACGGATTTGCAATATTGTTGGAGGCAGCCAAAGCACTGACAACCCACGTTGACAAAGAGCGTGCTTTTGATAAAGTGAAGGATATGGGGTCTGTGGGTATCGAAACTTATCAATCGGAGGCTTTCATCGAAGTCATTCAAAAGACAAACAATGCCATAAAGGAAGTTGAAAACCGATTGTTATAAAGGAAAGCATATGGCCATTGAGAAAATCACCTACGAAGCGTACATGAAAAAGATCGATGAGCTTGAGAAGCGATATCGGTCCGATGAAAAAGGGTTTCCTCCGGGCGCCAAAGAAAAAGGATTGGAGATTTGTGCAAAATTTCGGCGCGAGGTGGCAGAGATCGGTCCTGAAAACTGTGAGTATTGGATTGATACGATATATGGGTTACCGATGCACAAGCCCATAAAGCGAGAAGAATGATTTAAAGCCCCATGAAAAAAGATGATCTGGAATATGTAAATTGTGCACACTGTGGAGCCCGGGTGCGAAGAGAAGAGGCCGTTGACTACAAGCATAACCTTGTTTACGGCGAGCACTACCACTGCCGGGAGTGTGATCCCAAGGGGGTCTGGGATTGCGTGAGCCATCATGTGGACATGGATGTCCACTGAACTGTTTTTAATATTGAATGTCCAATATTGAATGATGAATATCGAAATCGATTGCCGCGTTCCACTCCGGTTGACCTTCTACATTCAATATTCATTATTCGATAATCGATATTTATATTGATCAGAAACCTATTTTGTTCCGGTTTATTCGGCTTAGGAAGTATCGTTGTTTTTCTTAAGAAACTTCCTCATAAGTGTGTTACATCCTTTCGATCAACTCCGGCGGCGGAGCCGTGTGGGGCTTGATTTTCTCCTCCACCTCGTCCCTTAACGCATTGATGTCATCCTGCGACAAGGACTTGCCCGTATCGACAAATTCGATGTTCGATGCTTGACTCTTTACTGTCGCATGGACTGAAAGCGTGCCCCTTTCCCGGCAATGGATTTGTTGCTCGTGCCATCCCGCGTCACCGATGACGATGCTGTAGCAGAAACTACCGAAGACGGTTTCCATTATTTTGGCTTCTGTAATCGGTCCATCGGTTATCAGGCAAACGCTGCCTTTTTCCAAATCCTTTTTCCCAAACCGATCTTTTTCCAATAAAACCAGATCCTGTATGGCGATTTCTTTTTTGGCCAAAGGCTTTCTGGTACGGGCGGCAACAAAATCTAACACGGTAAGGTGATTTTTTTCGTCCATGTTCGAAAAATGCCTGTAATTCAAAGCCCCATGAGAGTGAATCCATCCATTGATCATCATATCTTTTGGCAGCAATTCCTGAAATTCAGCGATCCTGTCAGAACCGAGGTTGACATGATCCAGAAGGTTCAGATCATTTTTCGGCAATCCGATGTCTGCAATCAGTTCAGGGTGGTCATTGTGCGCAAGCGTAAATCCATACCATTCAAAACTCTTTTCGAAAATCACCCCAACCAGTTCACTGATTTTAAATGCCTTATCCTTGGCATACCTGGTCATCAAAATGTGCTGGGGCAGATGCCCCAATGTTATTATCAGCGGCTCCGGCCGTTTCAAACGCGAAAGGTCTTTGAATCTCATCCCAGTCGTTCCCTCACGGTGTTCTGATCCACCACGAATTTTCCGGTAAAATTGCCGGGCAGGCGGTACATATCTTCCAGCAACACCCGGTGTAAAATGCTGACCAGTCCTCGGGCTCCGGTCCTCTCCGTTTCGGCGCGTCGGGCAACCTCGGTCAGCGCATCTTCCGTAAATTCCAGATCGATGCCCCATGCTTTCAGGTCGTAAGTGTACGCCAGTAAAGCACTCCCCTGGCTTTGGGTCATGATGTTCTTTAAGTCCCGGGTCGTCAGCTGATCATAGACCACCCTTACCGGAAAGCGTCCCACAAGCTGCCTTTCCATACCGAATTCAACCAGATCGTCCGCCGTCAAATGGTGTCGCCAATCGCCTTCTATACCCTGCCGGGCCATCCGTTTTTTAACGATGGTATCCAAATTTTCAAAAGCCCCCCCTGCAATGAACAACACATGTTGAGTGGACAGGGAGATTCTTTCCTTCCCGAGGTGAACGGTGTTTTCCGAGCCGTCAACCATATGCAACAACCCCTTCTGTACACCCCTGCCGGACACATCTTTGTAGGCGATGGTTTCCGAGGCAATCTTGTCGATCTCATCAAAATATACAATGCCCATCCGGGCCACATTCGGATTGCCGCCGGCTGCCTGGAGCAGATCAACCAGTATGTCACTGGCGTTCTGTCCGACATACCCGACTTCACTGAATCGGGTCATGTCCTCATGCACGAAAGATACGCCCACCAGGTTGGAGGCAGTTTCACTGGTGTATGTCTTGCCGCATCCGGTGGGACCGATGATCATGATGTTGGCCTTGGGCGTTTTCGTGTTTCGCAGCGCAATGTCGATGTCCCCGCCGCTGTCCGCCATCCCCTTTTTAAGTGCCTGGCCAAGCCTTCGATAGTGAAACGCAATGGCCGTGCACATGATTTTTTTTCCGTGTTCCTGCCCGATCACAAACCGGTCCATATCTGTTTTTAAATCAAATGGGGTTTTGTTGAACTCGATAATTTCCCGAACAGCCTCCATTTCCTGATCTTCTCTCATTTGTGCGATTTTTTCCTCGATTCTCTGCGCTTTTCGCTTAGATATCCCGTTATCCATTTGATCATTTCCTGTTCGTTTTTGTATTCTGAAATAGAACGTGTAGAGACAGAACGTTATTCGTTGCTACAAAGATACGAAGAAAAAAATATAGAATTACCCTTTGTGTCTTTGTTGTAAATATATTTAAAGTTTAGCATCGTCCGGTTTGGTTTTCCCACGGTTCAGTTTGGCGCGTTCATGCAAAAAGAGTGTCTCGAAGTCATAGTGCGTCAGTTTCTCGGGGGTTAGGTCGGGATTCAGTCGATACAACGGTTTGCATAAAAGAATCTCCTCCGGAGAATGGGCGAACCCGAGATATGGGTTGTCGATTTTTTTTATAATCGACATCGCAAGAAAATACTCGTCTTTCGTTACCAGAGAAAATAACGGACTCTCAACAGGCACCTTCAGCCTGACCCGTGTAAACGTTAAATTCTTCGTGGACAAATAATCCTCAGCTTCATCAAGCGCATTCAGGAAGCTTTCTTTAAGACCATACTGCCTTACAAGGCCGCTGACTTGATTGAAGATGTCTCGTTTGATGGGCTTTTTTTGTTTCTGTTTGGCCCGCTTTTGTCTTATGTCTTTTATTAGATCCATGCAATAAACTTCTATCCTCAAAGGGTCTCATGATTATTATGTGCTAAAACCGGCGGGTTTCTATTCATATCCGGTAGTCCTCAAAAGTTATTGTGGGGATATGGACCCACATCTCGTCCAGGCTGTGATAGCCGTTGCGTTGACGGCCGTTGTAGCCATAACGCATTGCCGTGAGACCTTCTTCCAGGGTTCTGATGACATTTTCTGCTGTAAACTCGTTGGACGGCACAAAATTTTTCATGCAGATTTCCTGCCCTGCTTTATGGCCAAGCAAGAATGGATGTTTGTATTTTTCTATTACGAACGGCCTGTAAGGCGTATAGGTCGAAACAGCAACCCTGCAGTCCGGAAATAAATAACTGCGCGCGTAGTAATCTTTAAGGATGTAATCTCCTGTGCGCTTATATATGAGGTATTCCCCTTTAACTGCGTTATTCCTGTTAAAGCCGAAACCATCGATTTCCATGGCGCCCGCATCCGCAAGATAAAGCAATACCGCGATGTGTTCCGGCTTTGCTTGACGAAACTGTTCTCGTATTTGCAGTGACTTTATGATTCGATGTTGCTCGTCCGCCAAAACTTTTGCATGGATGGCTTTCCTGAGCCAGTCGCGAAGTTTGGGACCTGAATGCAGTCCGTTTTCAGGCATTTTGAAGAGCGGCTTTTGATTTTCCAATTCTTTAAGAATTTCTTTTAAAGCGTTCAAATCACCAAATGTTATTGCCTCTATATAATATTTTCCGGGAATGTCGATCTTTTCACCGATAAGGTCCAGTATCTCTTCATCGCTTACTTTCTTTCGATTAAACACTTTGTTTTTTTTTATAAAATAAGGCATTATCCGGAAAAGAATCGTTCTAAGGGTTTCATCTAAAAAGTGTCCGTCGACCTCGCGTGTCAGCCGGTATTTACGCAAACATTCATTTCTAAAACGATGATAAGAATGGGCGTCGATTGCTTCGTAATTATTAATGAAAGACTGTAAATTCAGCGCCTTTACGAAATGTTTGCCTTTAAAAGCTATAATGCTTTTTGACTCAGGCTTTCCAGGACTCCCCAAAGGTTTTTCGGACTCAAGAATCTGGATCTCTTTTTCTATCTCCGGATCAAACAACAGGGGCATGTATATGAAATCTGATTCCACCACAAGCTCCAAATCGGAATCAAGCAACTGCTTCATTAATTAACTCCCCAATCCTACGCCCCCTTCCTGGGGTTTAATTGCGCGAATCGGAACATACAGGTATTTTTCTCCGGCCTCAGTTTGTTCTGATACGGCATATTCCAAAGCCGTACCTTCGATCTCCTGTCCCCGCGACAGTAACTTTCCACCCTCTAATTGCCGGGTAATATCCTCGACGATGAGCTGTTCCTCTATGCTCAGATTTTTTTTGTTCAGCGTTCTGTCGCAAAGTTTGCGGAGCGATTTTCCTTCGTAGCTGCCGGGTTCATAAATACCAATTAATCCCTCCGCAGCATGTCCCGGTAAAATTTCAAGGACAAGCGGCAGCAACTTTTCGTCCTCATCGATATCCAATGTTTTTTTTACTTCGGTTTCCGTCATGGGTCAGTCCTCCTTATGACTTAGAATTTCTGTAAGAATTTAGCTTTTTGAAAATGAATCGCTCCGGGTATGCTTAAATTTTTTCTGAAAGAACTCGCAGATAACGGTTCGTAATGAAAAAACCGGTTTTTGCTTCTGGAAATGGTTTTGGTTTTAAGACCATATGATCGCATTTGAGCCAACCCGGATTGGTTTTTTCATAACGAGCCGTAATCCACTTAAACAGCTTCCAGTAAAAATTTAAGCACACTCGGAGCTTCCTAAAAACAGACTTGTTTCAAAGATCTAACCAGTTAAAAATATTCTTTTTCGTGTTTTTAAAATTTCGTGCTTTCGTGTTAAAATTTTGATTTTGGTTCGGGTTTATTCAAAATGTTCAATTAAGGATCACAGTAACCCCTGATCGAGCATGGCATTGACGACCTTTGTAAATCCGGCAATATTGGCGCCCATCATATAGTTGCCCGGCTTGCCATATTCGGCGGCCGCATCCAGACATGTCTGATGAATGTTTTTCATGATCATCCTGAGGCGCTGATCGACTTCTTCCGCAGGCCAACTCAGTCGCATGCTGTTCTGGGCCATTTCCAATCCCGACGTAGCCACACCGCCGGCGTTGGATGCCTTACCCGGCGCATAGAGGATTTTTTTGTCCAAAAAAATGTTGATGGCTTCCGGAGTGCTCGGCATGTTGGCTCCTTCGCAGACCAGCTTGACCCCGTTGTTCATAAGGTTCACGGCATCTTTCCTGTTAATCTCATTTTCCGTTGCGCTGGGGAAGGCACAGTCTGCTTTATGGTTCCAGAGCGGATTATGGTCCAAAGACGTATCCGCTTCCGTGTAAACCGCTTCAGAATACTTATCAATGAATTCGCTCATCCTGCCCCGTTTGATGTTTTTCAGCCGTTTTACAAAAGCCAGTTTTTCGGCGCCGATGCCCTCCTCATCGAAAATGTAGCCTGAAGAATCGGAAAGGGTGACCACTTTTCCGCCCAGTTCAATAATTTTTTCCACCGTGTACTGGGCTACATTACCTGAACCGGATACCAGGCAGGTTTTGCCTTTTAAGGTTTCGTTTTGGGTCGCCAGCATTTCCGCCGCAAAGTAGACACTGCCGTAGCCGGTTGCTTCCGGACGAATCAGGCTTCCGCCCCAACCCAGGCTTTTTCCGGTCAAAACGCCGGTAAATTCATTGTGCAGTTTTTTGTACGTGCCGAAGAGATATCCGATTTCCCTGGCACCCACACCGATATCGCCGGCAGGAACATCCGTGTTCGGACCGATATGTCGAAACAGTTCGGACATGAAACTCTGGCAGAAGCGCATGACCTCGTTATCGGATTTGCCTTTGGGATCGAAATCGGATCCGCCTTTTCCACCGCCCATGGGAAGGGTGGTCAGTGCGTTTTTAAAGACCTGCTCAAAGGCCAAAAATTTCAAAATACTCAGGTTGACGGATGGATGAAACCGTAATCCGCCCTTGTAGGGGCCGATGGCACTGTTCATTTGAATCCTGAAACCTCGGTTGACCTGCACCTGCCCCTGGTCATCCATCCAGGGGACCCGGAAGATGATGATACGTTCTGGTTCTACGATTCTTTCCAATACGGCTTCCTGTCGGTATTGAGGATTTCTGTCCAAAACAGGTTGAACCGACTCAACCACTTCTTCTACAGCCTGGTGGAATTCCTTTTCGCCCGGATCTTTGTCCTTTATCAGCTTCAAAATGTCCGTCATAAACATCCTCCTGTGTATTTAATTGTTTTTTAAAAAACTTGACTGGTTATTATTTTTTGACAAGGTGGTTCGTTTCGCCCCAATTGGAATATTGGTACTTGTTTAGCGTCTTTAAATCATTGCCGCTTCGGGTACGATTAAATTTTTGCTGAAAGAACCCAAAATAATTGAAAATTGACGATTGAAAAATGTAGATTTATGGTATCTCTCCGCTCTGGTTTTTTTATAATTGGAAGCAGTCCTAAAATTTTCAATCTACAATCGTTTGTAGCTCTCTGGAAAGCGACTTCTTTAAAAGAACTAAACTGTAACAATAATTTTAAAAATGTTCATGGATGTAATATTCTTCACTTTCAAACAGTTAGCATATGCGATCGAAATCTTCAAATATTAAATTGATTGAAGTTTGATCCATTTAATGATTTAGCATGGTTAGGGATGGATTATTATGTAAGGATTCAAAGGGTAAAGGGTTCAAAATGCAAAGGAGGAAAAACATGGATAAAAAATCGAAAGAAGAAAGAAGGCAAAAAGTGATTGAGGTGTTAAACAAGGCACGGTCTATGGAGCTGTTTGCCATCATTCAATATATGAACCAGCATTATAATCTGGATGACATGGATTATGGAGAGTTGGCGGGGAAGGTCAAGCTTATTGCCATCGATGAAATGCGTCATGCTGAAATGTTCGCCGAGCGGATCAAGGAACTCGGTGGTGAACCGACCACGGAACCCGAAAAAAAGGTTAAGAAAGGGCAGAAGATCGAGGCCATTTTTCCTTTTGATGCGACGCTTGAGGATGATACGATCGACATCTACAACCAATTTCTTTTGGTTTGCCGGGATAATGGAGACAGCACGAGTGTGAAGCTTTTTGAGTCAATCATTGATGAAGAGCAGATTCATTTTAACTATTTTGACGCCGTCAGCACCCACATAAAGGAACTGGGCAGTTCCTACCTTTCCAATATTGCGGGGACACCGTCTTCCACCGGTCTGGGGCCGAGCGGCTTTGTCGTCGGCGGGGGTGGTGAATAGTATCCGGGCTGAATTTTTCATGAAAATTTTGGAGAGACCTTTTTAGTGAGCGGACAGACCCAAAAACGGAGGAATAGGTGGAAAAACTGAAAGGGTATCAGAAGAAATACTTGAAAGGGCTTGTGCACGGCATGAAACCGGTTGTTTTTGTCGGGCAGAAGGGGATTTCCCCTGCCGTAACCAAGGCTGTTGATGAGTCATTGGAAAAACATGAGCTGATCAAGGTAAAATTCATCGATTTCAAAGAAAAAGATCAGAAAAAAGAAATTGCCGGTGCCATTGAAAAAGAAACGGCATCCGAGTTGGTGGGGATGATTGGCCATATGGCCATTTTTTATCGTCGGCAGAAGGATCCCGAAAAAAGAAAGATCAATGTTCCGAACCGGTAGGATGATAGAAAGCGTTATGGACGGAAAGGATGGAAATACAAAAATGATCATCACAACCACCCCCAATATTGAGGGGAAGAGAATAACCGAATACCTTGGTGTGGTCACCGGCGAAGCGATTATGGGTGCGAACTTATTCAGAGATCTTTTTGCGGGTATTCGGGACATTGTCGGCGGCCGTTCCGGTGCTTACGAAAAGGAGTTGAGGAAAGCCAGAGAAGTTGCATTCGAAGAAATTGAGACGGCGGCCCGCAATCTTGGTGCGACTGCAATCGTAGCGGTCGATATCGATTACGAAGTTCTGGGGGAAAAAAGCGGGATGTTAATGGTCAGTGTGAGCGGGACGGCAGTTCGAGCAGAATGAATTCTCCAATAACCCCATCAAAATGCCGTAAAGCCGCTGCGGGTGATTTCGGCATTGGATGATGGATTGACAAGGGGTTGGGATTATTCTATTAAGATTTCATCCTGCTAATGCCATATCAAAACAAAAGAGAGAGGAGGAGTACAGGCCAAGAGGAAGATTCGTCGATGGATATTTTTTATTTCCATAGAAAGAAAAACGTTGTTCCTGCAGAACGAACAATCCCTTTTATTATTGTATTTACAGTCCTGTTTCTCTTTGGATGCAGTCATATCCCCGAAACACCGGCTCCCAAACCTGCCTCGCCGATTTCGCTGCCAGCAGTCGATTACACCATTCAGGTGGGTGCGTTCTCAAATATGGATAACGCCGTGCGATTTACCGAAAAATTACGCGAACTGGATTTAAATGCCTATCATTTTTTACATCATTCGGGGCTATACAAGGTTCGTTTCGGTAATTTCCCATCCAGAAAAGCTGCTGTCGATGGGGCACAAGCGCTTTTGTCCAAGGGAATTATCGACAACTTCTATATTGTTTCTCCGGAGAATTATTTAATAGATAATTTGAAAGATAAAATAATACAAACGGCAGACAGCTTCATCGGCGTACCTTACCGGTGGGGCGGCGAGTCCGTGGAAGAAGGGTTTGACTGCAGCGGTTTTACGATGACGGTATACCAGTTGAACGGATTGGAACTTCCCAGATCGTCCCGAGCGCAGTGGAATGCAGGTACGTCCGTAAGAAGAAGTGAGCTTGAAAAAGGAAATCTGGTATTCTTCCGTACCACCGGCAGCAGAATTTCACATGTCGGGATATATGACGGAAACGGACGATTTATTCATGCGCCCGGAAAAGGAAAAAGGGTGAGAAGGTCGTCCCTGAATAGCGGGTATTATAAAGTGCGTTACGCGGGGGCAAAGACTTATTTTTAATTCATTTGGATAAAGATGTTTTGCGACTGAGGATCGGATGGAATGGTTTATAGTTTTCTGGATCGCAAAATCATGATGATGAGCCAGACCGCAAGGAAGGTGGCAATTACATAGCCGGTCATCCCCAGGATCGCCGTAAGGGGAATCTCCTCTATACCGAAAAGATTGACCGTGAATGAAAAGATGTGTTGGGGTGCGTTCAACACCATTGCGCCGGCAATGAGAGAGGCGGAGATGATGATACCAATGATCACGCGGTTAATGCTTTTTACGAGCTGGGTGTTGGTGTCCTGAAAACCAGTGTGCCGGAGTTCGATCCGCTGCTTGCCCTTGGCGGTTTGATCGAGAATATCATGAACAAGCTTTGGTATCACTTTCATGTGGCCACCCATGGCCAGCGTGTCTTTTCGAATATTTCTCAGGATACTTTTTGACAGGTAACTGCGTTCAAGCAGCTCTTTGGCATACGGCTTTGTTACTTCCAGGAGGCTGGCGTCGCTTCCCAATATCTTGCCGAGGGCTTCCGTCTGAATAAAGGTCTTAAAGAGGAGCAAGAGATTCCTCGGCAAACGGATTTTGTGCTTGTATACCAGATGAATGAGCTGGTCATAGACTTCTTTAACCGAGACGGTTTTCAGACTCCGACCATAAAAAGGTTCACTCGTATCCATAAGATCCCTGCGGAAACTCTTGAGGTCCATGGTTTTTTCATTGATGAGTTCGGCATCCAGCAGCGCTTCCATTACCAGATCATAGTCGTGCTCGGCGTAGCCCAGAAAGAGATTTGCAACGTAATGCATGGTTTTGTCGTCCAGATATCCCGTGATGCCGAAATCCACCAGACCGACGCGACCGTCGAACATGACGATGGTATTCCCGGAGTGGGGATCTGCATGGAAAAGCCCGAAATCCATCAATTGGCGGGAAAAGGAACGGAGTCCGATCATGGCGATTTCCTTCGGATCGATGCCGTGCGCCTTGATGGTTTCCACCTGATCCATTTTAATTCCCGGGATATGTTCCATGGTCAGGACCGATTTGGTGGTGGTGTCCCAATAGACCTCGGGAATGTGGATTTCATCCACCTGTTTGAAGTTTTTGGCAAACTTCTCGATATTTCCGGCTTCGATAACCATGTCGAGTTCTTTGAATATGATCCGTTCAAATTCTTTTACCAGATTGAGAACGCCGATGACGCGTGCGATTTCAAAAGTTTTTTCAGCCCGTTTCGCAAAGGTGTACATCAGGCGAATGTCTTTTTTGATTTCCTTGTCGATTCCCGGCCGGACAACCTTGACGGCCACCTGTTCTCCGCTGAAAAGTTTTGCCAAATGAACCTGCGCCACAGAAGCGGCAGCCATGGATTCCCGTTTAAACTCGGCGAAAATGCCTTCCAGAGGACGCCTGAGTTCTTTCTGGATGATATCCCGGATTTGGTTGAAAGGCACCGGCGGTACCTGGTCCTGAAGTTTTGTAAATTCTTCAATGTATTCGGGTGGGAAGATATCGGCACGGGTGCTGAGCAATTGGCCGAGCTTGATAAAACTGGGGCCGAGTTCTTCTAAAACGAGCCGGACACGGCGGGGGGAAGGAAAGCCGTTTTGAGCCGTCCATTCCTTTTCTTCTTTCTCAATGGGCTTTATTTCCGTTTTTTTGAAAAGCCTTTCGGCAATATTTCCAAAGCCGTGTCTGAGCAGAATCCGGATTATTTTTCCAAGCCGCCAGTATTCTTTCACATTGCTTTCTCCTGAAATATGAGATTTCGAAACTGAGATCCTAAATGGATGTTTCACCGACCAGAAAGATTCGGGAACAAAACATTTGAGCCGATGGTAAATCCTGGCTCTCGGGGAGACGTCGTACTTCAATTGGAATTCTGAATAACGCCGTTCCTGTACGGTTTAAGCACGCCTCCGGTAAAGAACATCAAATATGCGTTAATTTTAAAAAAAATTAACTGTTTAGATTTTTGAAACAAATCTGTTTTTAGAAAGCTTCAGGCTTCCTCGTTCTCAACCTCACCAACCTTCGGCCACTTTTTAATGATTTCTTTCAGTTTTTCGGGATCCGCAATATACCGCTCGAGGTAACCGCAATCCGTACAGACATAATTGTCAAGGGCGGCAATGGAAACGATGCTGATGGGTATGCTGTTGCTGCCGAACGGACCGCTTTTCGGCAATATATCAACTCCCGCATAAATTTCTTCAGATCCGCATTTGGGGCATTTTCCTTGTTTCAAAATTACACCTCCTTACCCGGCAAGCCGGAAATCCAAATATCCTGTATTAGTGCATCAAGCAACGGTATTTGTCAAGCAAGTAACCATGGCATCATCGCCGTTCTTAATAATCAAAATCTCAGACCCTTGATGAAAAAATATATTCCCACAAAAATCATCAGCACCGAACCGATTTTGTAAATTATTTCTCTTGATTTCAACCAACGCGAACCGGTAAGCCTGGCGACCATTAAGAGCGCGGGAACGGTTCCGATGCCGAATGCGGCCATCAATCCCATGCCGGCCAGAAGCGCTTTAAAAGAATTTTGAATCTCCATGCCTAATCTTGCCGCCGATATCAAAGCCGTATACACCGGCCCGCAGGGCAGAAGGCCGAGCAGCAACCCAAGGGGTAGAAAAGCTGCTGTGGATTGTACGCCGGACAATTTGCGGAAACTCCGGGAAATTATTCCTTGGGGGTGGTAATAATTCCCGAAAATACGTCCCATGGGAATCCATCCGCTCATCCCCAGACCCATGACGATGATAACGAGACCCGCAAAGATCATGACCCCTTTCTGTATCCCGCCGATGCCCGTGGTTATTCGGGTGAAAGTACCGGTAGCGCCCATAATTCCGCCGAGAACGACATAGGTTGAAATCCGGCCGAGATGATACAGCAGGTTCGAGGCCATCACCTTTTTGGGCTTTAAATTAAGAGAGAAGGAAACAACAATGGGACCGCACATGCCGATACAATGTCCGAAACCCACGAAAAGACCGGTTGTGAAAAAGGCAAGGTACAGGGTTTCAATAGATGACATCGAAAATAAACTCCACGGAACCTATATCCGGAACGGTGACGGCTGCTTCCCAAATTCTTTTTCCGCTGGGACATCGAACGATAATGCCTGATCCCGTATAGACGCCGTTTCCGATAGATTTAAGGGTCACCCGGTTGGGGCCCATTTTCATGCCGGGCATTCCAAGGTCAATATAAGGCGCGGATACCGGTTGTTTCCCGGTCAGGGTTATCGTGAAATTCAGGTCTTTCATGGCCTTTACCGGTTTGGGATTGATATCGAGGATGACATCCGTGTCCCGAAGGCTCCGGGTGCACGTGCCGTGATGGACATCGCAATTTATAATCTTGGCATGATCCGTTGCTTCCGTTGTAATCGGAAGGATAATGACAGAGAAAAAAAGTATGAGTTCCTCACGAGCAAGAAGAAATGCTTTATGAAATCTTCTGATAGCGCGACTGAATCTTACGAGCTTGAACATCCTGATGAGTCTTAATAAACGGAATGCTCGAATAGAACGGAGATCAATACCAGAAGCGATATAAAAAGGAAGAATAGCAAAGAGATCAATCAATCCAAAAAAGCTGAAAATATAATGTATTTTTTGTTGTGTAACGATTATGCGAAGTAGATATTCGATTGTAAAAAGTATGACGGTTATTATTTCAATAGCCTTTAATATATATCGTGTCGTTTCTGATAAATGAGGGAGTGTCTCGATAGAAAAAGATATTAATGAAACAACTATCAAACTTTGTACCGAGATATCAAAGACTTTACCTGCGAGTGTGTCATTTCCTTCAACGATGCGACGAATTTTTTCCATAACGAGGCTCAAAAAGAGAATGTTTTTTATTGTATTTGACTGAAGACGAATTGAAGACTACTTCCTCAACATCACTTTTATTTTTTTCACTAATCCATCTGTCCTCAAATTAAAAAATTTATCCCGAACGGTATACCTTCCATATTCCATATATGAAAAATGAGAGTATTATAAGCATTTCCGTTATCAGTTATCACCGAAGATATTGAAAGCAGGACAGTCAGTAAAAAGAAGATCAAAGGCAGGTCTCTACACCTGCCACTGATACCCTGCATCGCGAACCTCCCGATTAGAATTGGTAAACAGATGTAGAAATAAATATATGGGGATAGTGGATTATGTCAAGGGGAATAAAAATGAATGCTGAATGTCGAATACTGAATTTCCAATGGTGAAGTGCAGTGGCGGTTCGCGAACCGCCCCTAAATGACAATACCATGCTGTTGTTCTTTTTTTGTGTTTTTTGAGCCTTTTCGCGGCAAAAATTTCGGCTTCTTTTGTATCTTTTGCGGGAGGTATTTTTTTGTCTGAACCGCAGATTCCTGTGATTGAAATGATGGACTAAGTACAAGAAATCATAAATACGGTGACATATTATTGTTGCGTTTTTATTAATTTAACGATATATTATCCCTCGA
>ENA-OSEO01003977-OSEO01003977.1-sediment-metagenome-genome-assembly--contig:-NODE-3977-length-16296-cov-3.424687_pt1 | contig 16296 bp, 15 predicted proteins | sample MGYA00237883_ERZ534232 | MGnify/ENA metagenome assembly ERZ534232 | reverse complement strand
CGTGCCGTTTAAAGCCAGGAAGGTGGTGACTCCCAGGGCCGGGGTACGCCTCAGGCCCATCCTCCGGAGAAGAGCATAGAGCAGGGCCAGGAGCAGGGCGCCCCAAAAGGGAAACAGGGCCTTGGCCAGGTGGTCGTTCACCTGCCCCAGGCAGAAATAGAGGTAGCTTAAAAGCAGGGGCACCAGATTGGGATAGTAGTTGTGCGCGTCGAGACAGGCGAAATCGATCCTCCCGCTTTGGTAAAAAACCTTGGCTTTACAGCCCCAGGTGGCGATGGCGTCCCAGGACCACATGGGATAAAGCCCGGCCCGCAGGGTGGCGAACAGGAAAAAAGCCGCCAATAAACCCAAGAACACCCAATCCCACACCTGGTAAGGGGTGGGGGAAGAGGGTAGGGGGGCAGGGGCCCGTGGCACAGGCTTTCCAGCCTGGGGCAACCTCTGGCCCCCGGCCGCCAGCACCCTTTTCACCAGCAGGGCCGCCCCGGCCAGAACCAGGAGCGGGACCAAAATCAGCAGCAAGCCGAAGGGGAGGCTCCACCAGGTGAGGAGCAACATCCATAGGGTCAGGAGGGTGGCGCCGATCCCGAAACTAAAGCTTAGCTTCTCCAATCCCCGAAAATCCCGGAGGTCGGGGACCAGCAGGGCCAAAAAGGCGTAGCCCACCAGAAACAGCGCCCCCAGACCCAGGAGGAAGCGGAGGAGACTTAAGGCCGTCTCAATCATTGAATCTCCCCAGCAGCTTAGGGTAATCCACCCGGTAGACCAGACCCGGGCCGGGTACGGCCAGCCGGCGAAAAGCCGGGGATTCCTGCACCGCCTTGCGGCTCACCCAGGGCTTGTCTCCCTCCCGGACGAGGAGAAAGGAAGCCTGGTCGTTGTGCAGAGTATAGAAGAGAAAACTGGGGGGCGTACCCGGCGTGAGCAGAATATGGCGCCGGGGGGCGAGGTGGTAGCGGGCCTCGATCTCTTTCCCCGCCTCATAATTATCCACGAAGACGTAGGTGGATTGGGGCGGGATGATGGGGGCCACGGCCAGCAGCCAGTGGTAGAGCGGGTCTTCCTGACGCATCGCCGCGCCGGTGCGTTGGTCCGCCACCCTCCAGGCCAGATCCCGGGCCTCGGGGGCGAAATACCAGGCCAGCCAGATGATTTGCAGCATCCAGAGGCCCAAGACTATCCGGAAGAGCCAATGACGCCAGTTTGTTGAGATTTTCATTGCAGCTGAGAGGGCAAAAAGGGGAAAAGGGGAAGAGGGGAAAAGGGAAAAACAATTAGGACTGAAAATTGCCGGACTTTCATTTCCCCTTTTAACCTTTTAACCTTTTCCCCTTTTAACCTCTACTCTTGGTTAATCCCAGAAACGGAAGCGGATGATATGGAAGACCGCGGCGAGGCCGTCTCTCCAGGTGATTTTTTTACCGTGGGCATAATCCCGGCCATGGTACTGGATGGGCACTTCGTAGATGCGGCAGCGCTGTTTGGCGATCTTGGCGGTGAGTTCCGGCTCCACCCCGAAGCGGTTGCATTTGATGGTGATGCCTTTTAAGACTTCCGCCCTAAAAACCTTGTAGCCCACCTCCATATCCGAGAGGTTGAGGTTGGTGAACATATTGGACAGGGTGGTAACCACCTTGTTGCCCATGTAATGCCAGAAGAATAAGACCCGGTGGGGCCTCCCGCCGATTAGACGGCTGCCGTAGACCACGTCTGCCACGTCTTCTTCGATGGGGGCCAGCAAGGCCGGGTAATCAACCGGCCGGTATTCCAGGTCCGCGTCCTGGATAATCACCACGTCGCCGGTCACCTGGGCGAAGCCGGTGCGTAGGGCCGCGCCTTTGCCCTGGTTGCAATCGTGGTAAAAGAGCCGGACATTATCATATCTTTCCGCCAGACGGGCCAAAATATCCCGGGAGCCGTCCGTGGAGGCGTCGTCCACGGCGATGATCTCTTTATCGTAAGGGGTCTCCTGGACCAGCCGGAAAATTATCTCCAGGGTCTCTTGTTCGTTGTATACCGGAATGACAATGCTCAATTTCATCCGTTCTGCATCGCTCCTTGAGAAAAGCTTTGCGCCTTGGTATGAGAAAGATTCTCACGCAAAGACGCAAAGAACGCAAAGGATAATTTTCTAATGGTATACTTTAATTAAGAAATTCAGTCAGGCAATATTTCTCGGGGTCAACCGCCGATCCTCGCCATCTGCTGACAGGCCAGGAGGGTTTCCGGATCGGTAAACTCCGGCTTCCAGGCCTTGAGTTCCACGGCTTCCCGAAAGAGCCGCCCCAAAGCGGCATCGTCCGCGCCCTGGCGGAGCGGGCCTTTCACGTCTATTTCGTATTTGCCGAACAGGCAAGGACGCAGGCGGCCGGCCGCGGTCAGGCGGAGGCGGTTGCACCCCGGACACTGATGCTCACTGATGGGGGAGATGAAACCCAGTTCCCCCCGGAACCCGGGGAAACGGAAGATCCGGGCCGGCCCCGCCGCGGTCTGCCGGACTTGGGGTTCTCCCTCGCCCAGAAAGGCCAGCCGCCGGTGCACCTCCGCCATGGGAAGGAAATGACGGCTCCATTTCCCTTTAGCCACGGTGGGCATGAATTCGATGAAGCGCACCTGGAAGGGGCGCTCCCGGACCAACTCGACGAAATCCGGCAATTCGCCGTCGTTTAAGTCTTTGAGCACCACACAATTGATCTTAATGGGATGAAATCCCAGGGAGGCGGCCTTTTCCAGGCCTGCCTGCACCTCCAAAAGATTGTCACTGCCGGTGAGTTCCCGGTAACGCTCCCGTTTGAGGGTATCCAGGCTCAGGTTGAGGTGGCGCAAACCCGCGTCATATAGCTCGGAAGCCAGCTCCTGCAGGCGCACGCCGTTGGTGGTGAGGCAGACTTCTGCCAGCCCTTGAACCTGGTGCAGGTTGCGGACGAATTCCACCACGCCTTTGCGCACCAGGGGTTCGCCCCCGGTGACCCGGATTTTGCGGATGCCCTGGGCCACGGCCACCCGGGCCAGGTGTAACATCTCTTCGTACCGCAGGATCTCCGGAGCCGGCAGCTTCACCCATTCTTCCGCCGGGGTGCAATAAAAGCAGCGCAAGTTACAGCGGTCGGTAATGGACAGCCGCAAATAGGTGACATTACCTAAAGGTTTTTCGGCGTTTCCTTTTTCCATGGTCCCACTATCTTCTCTTTTTATTTTACCCTGATCCCGTGAAAATGGGAGGGGAATTTTGCCTTGACAGGAAGGGGGCTGCCCATTATCATAAAGGTATAGAGAAGATGGGTACCCCCCAAGGGGTTTAAGAGGGAAGCCGGTTTAAATCCGGCACGGTCCCGCCGCTGTAACCGGGGACGAAACCTGCGGCAAGCCACTGTTTCCTTAAGGAAATGGGAAGGCGCAGGAACTAGAACGATCCGGAAGTCAGAAGACCTGCCTATCTGTCCAGGCTCATGTCCCCGAGGTAGGGACTTGCAAGCCGGTCCGGAGGTTTAAGCCCCGGACCCCCCTGGGATCAAGAAAGCTGGGTGCCATCCCTGGGTCTTAAATGACCCGGGGTTTTTTTTGCCCAGAACGCGGCGGGCGCCAGGGGAGGTTAGTAGCCAGTAGTCAGTGGCCAGTAGCCAGGAAAAGACTTGAAGAATTGGGTTGTCTGGCAACTGGCTACTAATACGCGGGGATCGGGAGCGGGAGTGGAAGAAGTTAAATCATTTAGCAAAAGGAGGCATCATGAAAGACGGACTGATCGTTTATCTGGTGAGCACCGCCGGTGTGCCGGAGGAGTTCAACGCGCCTGCCGCCGCCCAAGACCTGGGTTATCACGCCGACCGGGTGGCGGTGGTGGCCCCGGACCAGGGCTTTTTTACCGTGGAGGACGCCTGGCATTTCCTCCTCACCCGGGGTTGCGGCCGCATCCGCCTGGTGGTAGGCCAGGCGGAGGGCCCGGACCACCTGCGCCCTCTGGGCCCCGCAGTGCGGCTCTACGGCTAATACCAATTCGACCTCATACCAAGTCGCAATCAAACGACAATGTTTCCGTAGCGAATCTTGTATTCGCCCAGAATGGCGGGCGAACACAAGGTTCGCCCCTACAGTTTGCTGCCTTTTGATTGCGGCTTGCTATCAAACGGAGCCTTTTGACTGCAACTCGGTATAATTCACCACAGAGGCACAGAGGACATATAACATTTGCCAAAAGTTCTTTCCTCTTATTCCCTCTCCCCCCGGCGCGGGGAGAGGGTCAGGGTGAGGGGGGGGAGGAAAAATATTTTGGCAACGAGTATAGATTTACACAGAGGAAAAAAATAGGCTGTGGCGCGACCGCGCCACAGCCTAAAATATTCTCTGTGCTCTCTGTTTCTCTGTCGCCAAGGCGGGCGAGACGCCCGCCCTACCAAATTTTTATGCTTTTAAGGCGGGTCCCAACGGTCCATGAGAAACTGTGATGAAATCTTTCTCACTCCACCCGGAACTCGATGGTCCTCTGGTCCTGGCCGTAGGCGGTGCTGACCACGGTGACCAGGGTATAGACCCCCGGCTTGGCGTCGGCCGGGAGTTTAAAGTTGACCTCCTGGTCGTAGGCGCCGTTATGGATGCTGCTGTCCATGGACTTGGTGGTGCCCAGGGGCCTGCCCTGGAAGAAGATTTGCCGGGTGACGGTCACCGGGATGCCCACCTTTTCCGGAGTGAGGAGGGTGTAAGAGGTTTGCAGCAGCAAGGTGTCCCCGGGCCGGGCCCGGAGCGGCTGAACGCTGACCTTATCCAGACGGATGACGCAGCCGCCGGTGGGGCAATAGTTCTCCTTGGATATGGCTTCTTCCCGGTTGAGACGAAGGTTCTCCCGGGTGCTGCCCCAGAGAGCCCAGTTTTTTCCATTAAGGGGAAACTCCAGGGCCAGGCCGGGAACGCTCCAGACCGCCAGAATGATGAGCATCAGGCCGATGATCCAGCCGGTTTTATACTTTGTTAACATGGTGCTCTCCTTGCTGAGATGATTGCCTCAAAGTTTTGCGGTTACTTGCTGGTGGACCAGCCCGACAAAAAACGTCTGGCGCCCATGAAGGAGACGCGCCAGACCTCGGCGTCCAGACGGCCGATGTACACGCCCTTGGGGGAGGCGTGGATGAACCGGCCATTGCCCAGATAGATGCCATTGTGGCATACGGTTTCGGCATAGGCCGGATGGAAAAAGCCGGCGGCGAAGTACTCGGGGTGCCGTTTCCCGGCCTGGCAATAACGGTTAAAGAAGACCACATCCCCGAAACGCAAATCATGCAACGCCACCGGCCGGCCCTGGGTAAACTGCTGGGCCACGGTCCGGGGCAGATTGACCCCGGCTTGATGAAACGAAGCCTGGACCAGGCCCGAACAATCCACTCCAGTCGGGGTGGTGCCGCCCCGGCGGTAAGGGGCGCCGTTAAACCCGAGGACGGCCTGCTCCAAAGCAGCCTGTTGGGGAGTCAGGGCCGGCGGCGGCGAGGGCGGCGGCACCGGCGCCATCTTGGTCCGCGGGGGCCGCGGCCCGCCGCAGCCGGACAGGAGCAAGACCGTGACCAGGGCCAGGCTCAGGACGCACCTTAGTTGTCCGGCCAGGCGCCGTAAGGGGTGGTATGCCGCGGGAAAGCCAGAGGCCATCATGCCACCGTCCGGTTAACCCGTTACCGGGGATTGGGGGCCGGGGGTAAAGGCCGAGGTTATTAATCCTCACGCAAAGACGCCAAGTCGCAAAGGCGCAATAATTTACTATATACCGGTTGCCGAAAGTTTTTTCTGCCCCCCCTCACCCTGGCCCTCTCTCCCCGCCGGGGGGGAGGGAATAAGAGGAAAGAACTTTTGGCAAATGCTACAAAATTTCTTGGCGTCTTAGCGTCTTTGCGGCTTTGCGTGAGATAAATATTTGCCCGGAATCCCTACCTTTATTCGATATCCAGCCGGGGAAACAGGGCTGCCCCTTTATGCAGCCTGCTGCCGGGCAACAGCCGGCCCCATTTCAAGACCTGGGGCAGGGGCAGGTCCCAGAGGCTTAGGCCCAACCCCAGTTGTTCGCTCATTTTTAAGGCGCTCGCGGGCATCACCGGCCTGAGCAGCGCCGCCAGCCAGCGCAGCCCTTCTAGGAGATGGTAAAGGACCGTGTCCAGCCGCTGGGCTTTTTGGGGGTCCTTGGCCAGTTCCCAGGGCGCGCTGGCCACGATGTAGTGGTTCAGAAGGCTGATGAATTCCCAGACCCGGGACAGGGCCTTGGGAAACTCCAACTCCGGGAAGAGCCGGAGAAAATCCCGGGCCGTTTCCTGGGCCGTGGTCACCACTTCCTGGTCTCCGGCCTCCGGTGGGCCCGGGGCCGGCACCACGCCATTCCGGTACTTGAAGGCCATGCCTAAGCTGCGGGCGAAGAGGTTGCCCAGATCGTTGGCCAGATCGGCGTTGATTCTGGTCTTTAGAGCCTCTTCGCTGAAATGGGCGTCCAGGCCGAAGACCATCTCCCGGAGGAAGAAATAACGCGTCTGGTCAATGCCGTAATTTTGCGCCAGATAGCGGGGTTCCACCACGTTTCCCAGGCTCTTGGACATCTTGCCCTGGGTCATCTGCCAGTAGCCGTGGACGTTGAGATGCTGAAAGGGCTCCACCCCCGCGGCTTTGAGCATGGTGGGCCAATAGATGCCGTGGGGTTTGAGGATGTCCTTGGCGATGCAGTGCTCCGCGGCAGGCCAGAAACGGCGGTAAGCCTCGCCCGCGGGATAGTCCAGGCCGGTGAGATAATTGAGGAGCGCGTCAAACCAGACGTAAGTGACGTAGCGTTCATCAAAGGGCAAAGAGATGCCCCAATCCAGGCGGCTTCGGGGCCGGGAAATACACAGGTCTTCCAAAGGCTCCCTGAGAAAGGCCAGGGCTTCGTTGCGGTAGCGCTCCGGCCGGATCCATTGGGGATGGGTCTCGATATAGCCGATCAGCCAATCCTGGTAGCGGCTCATGCGGAAGAAATAGTTTTCTTCCTTGATATAGGTGGGCTCCACCTGGTGATCCGGACATTTGCCGTCCACCAGGTCCCTCTCCAGGTAGAAGCATTCGCAGCCGTAACAGTAGAGGCCGCCGTATTCCCCGAAGTAGATATCGCCGGCGTCGTGCACCTTTTGCAAGACTTCCTGGACCACCCGGATGTGCTCCGGGGAGGTGGTGCGCACATAGACATCGTAGTCGATCCCCATCTCGTCCCAGGTCTGGCGGAACTGGGCGCTGATGCGGTCCACGAATTCCTTGACGGGAAGGCCCTGTTTGGCCGCGGCCTCCAGGACTTTTTCCCCGTGTTCGTCCGTGCCGGTCTGAAAACGGGTTTCATCTCCCAGGAGGCGGTGGAACCGGGCCAGGGCGTCCACCACCACCGTGGTGTAGGCGTGGCCCAGATGGGGCTCGGCGTTGACGTAGTAGATAGGCGTGGTGATGTAAAAGACAGAGTTTTCTGTTTTCTGGTTACTGTTTTCTGGTAAGGTCCGGTTCTTGTTATCCACAGTAGTGCTCAATTATTTCACCTGGTATTATTATTGATTAGACTTAAATTTAACAAATTTGAGGAATTTGGTTTAGCTTTTCCACAGAAAACCGAAAACAGAAAACCATTCACTTTCCTTCCAAGACCTTCAGCCGCTCTAAAGCCTGATGCACCAAGGTCGCGTCAGCCCCGGGGTTGGCGATTTTTAAAAAATAACGGTAGGCGGCGATGGCTTCCGGTTTTTTGCCCGATTGTTCCAGGGCCCGGGCTTTATTATAGACCGCCCGGGCAAAGTTGGGGTTGAGTTTCAGGACCTGGTCGAAGTCCGCCAGGGCCCGCTGGGGATCTTTTAGGGCCAGGTAGGCCAAACCCCGGTTATGGTAGACCTCGGCGGCCTGGGGGTTGATGGTCAGGGCCTGATTGTAGTCTTTCAGGGCCTCCCCGGCATTGCCCTGGTCCAGATAGGCGTTCCCCCGGTTATAGTAAATCTGCCAATCCTTGGGCGCGTATTTCAGGGCCTGGGTGTAGTCTGCCGCGGCTTTGTCATAAAGACCAGAGCGGCTGTAGGCCAGGGCCCTGTTATAGTAAGCCTCGGGGGCTTTGGGGGCCAGCTTCACGGCCTTATCGAAATTTTCCACCGCCTCCACGTACTGCTCCAGCCGCATCAAGGCGATGCCCCGGTTGATGTAGGCTTCCGGCAGGTTCGGGTCCAATTTCAAGGCGGCGTCGAACTTCTCCAAAGCCAAGGTGGGATTGCCCTGGTTGAGCGCCTCGGCGCCCTGGGAGAAGAGCTGCTTAATCTGGGAATCCTGGGACTTAGCCGCCAGGGCCGAAGAGCAGGGCAGTACCAGGAGGGCGGCAACCAGCAGAGAAAAAAGCAGGACTGAGGGTTTTAGGGACATGGTTTTATTATTAATCCTTCATAAGATTATTTGTAACTTAAGTCTTGGGAAAATATTGAGTTACTGTATCCCGGACTTCCTGAAGCCAGATTTTTCTTTCCTCCTGGGTGCTGGTTACCACTACGGCAAAATTCCGGCGGTGGAAGTTGGCCACCCCGCAGAGGCCGAAAATACAGTTTTTCCAAATAGTTTCCAGAGGATCGCCAAAAACCGCCGCTTCCCTGTCCGGCGGGGTGTTAGAGGTATTAAATACCAAGGCGGCTTTGGCTGTCAATAAGCCGAGGGGCACTCCTTCACCTTTATCGCCTTCCTGGAAGTTATAAGCCACCCCGGGCCGGAAAACTCGATCGATCCAACCCTTGAGGACGGCCGGGGGCTGGCCCCACCAGTTGGGATGGATGATGACCAGGCCCTGGGCCCGGGAAACCTCCCGGCAGTGTTGGGCGATTAAAGGGGGCAGGGCCGCGGCGGCGGCAATCTCCTCGCCCGGCAGCAGGGGAGCAAATTGTTCTTGGCAGAGGTCATGGAAAATGACCTCATAGCCGTTATGGTCCAGGGTTTGGACCACCATCTTGGCGATGGCGTGATTGAAGCTGCCTTTTTGGGGATGGGCCAGGATTACGGAGATTGCCAAGAAATACTCCGACTTAGTGAGCTGAAGGGTAGGTGCGGGATAACATTGTTGCGTCTTACTTTGCGCCTTTGCGTCTTTGCGTGAGGCTCATCTTTCCGGAGCATTATCCCTAACTTCCCTAAGATTCGTTCAACTTCCGGGATTCCTCCACGAAATCTTTATGGCTCCCCTCAGGGTCGAGGCCCGGGCAGGCTCCCTTGGCGGCCTCGAACTCGTCTTCATCAGCCAGCAGGACGGGGAGATAAGGCCACTGGCGGCAGATGAAAGGCTTCACCGGATGGACCCGGCAGCGGTTGTCCTGGAGAAAGACGCAGACGCCATCGGTGATGGCCAGACGGGTCCCCAGAGAGGAGGGTTCCAGGTAGCGGTCGCGGAATTCCTCTTCGCCCATCTCCAGTAAAGCGGCCATGGCCGCCACTTCCTCGGGCCGGACGAAGATACCACCCCGGCCGGCACAGCAATCGCCGCATTGTTGGCATTGAAATACGGGGCGCTGACTCATGGGTTTAAACCAACCTCGGTTTCTGCTGCCGTAGAGCTGATCAATAACCTATTGATAATTAGCAATCCTTTTACCGGAAACCGAAAACCGAAAACTGAAAACGGCATTAGAGGTTCTTCAATGACGGTTGGCCGGTGGATTCCAGCACGCTGCGCCATAAAGGGGAATCCAACTCCAGTTCTTTATGCTTACCCACCGCCACTTTGATGGGAATGTGCACGTAATGGCCGTGCCAGCGGCTGACCAGCATGGCGGTTTTACCGGCCATACCCGCGTGCACCGCGTTTTGCCCCAGGAAGCCGCAGTAAATGCTGTCATTATAGTTGGCCGGGGTGCTGCGGATGAGGTAGCTGGGGTCAATGTACTTAAGGGTGACTTCCAGGTCCCGGCTCCGGAAATATTCCTGGATCTGGTAGCAGAGGAAGAGGCCGATATCCCCGGGTTTGACATTGCCCGAGGGGTCCCGGGGGAGGTGTTCGGCGTCGAAGTATTTCTGCCCCGCACCTTCCGCCACCACGATCACCGCGTGGCTCCGGTGACGGAGGCGGGACTCCAGGCAGGAGAACAGGCCGCATTCCCCTTCCAGATCAAAATCCGCTTCCGGGATCAAGACGAAATTGACTTCTCGCAGAGCCAGACAGGCGTTGGCGGCGATGAACCCGGAATAGCGCCCCATGAGCTTCACCAGGCCGATGCCGTTGGGCGCGCCCAGGGCCTCGGTATGGGCGGCCCGGATGGCTTCGGTGGCCACCTGCACCGCGGTGTCGAACCCAAAGGAGCGGGAGACGAAGGCGATATCGTTGTCTATGGTTTTGGGGATGACAATCACCGAAATGCGCAGTTCCCGCTTTTTGATCTCCTGGCAGATTAAATCCGCGGCCCGGAGGGTGCCGTCACCGCCGATGAGAAAGAGGATGCGGATGTTGATGCGGTCCAGGGCGTCGACGATCTCGCTGATGTCCTGGTGGCCCCGGGAGGAAGAGAGAATAGTCCCCCCAAAGGTATGAATATCGGCCACCACGTCCGGTTTCAATTCCATCAGATCATGGCCGTACTTGGGAATAAAGCCCTGAAAACCGTAGCGCACCCCGTAGATATGGCGGACATTATAGAGATGGTGCAACTCCAGGACGATGGCCCGGATGACGTCATTGGTGCCGGGACATAAGCCGCCGCAGGTGGCGATGGCGCAATGCACCTTGTAAGGGTCGAAGTAGATTTTGGCCCGGGGGCCGGCCGTTTCAAAGAAGAGGGGCTCCTCCCCGGGTTTGAGCCGGTCTAAATATTCCCGGGTATCATCCACCAGCACTTGGTCCGCATCCTCAACAAAGGTCTTATCCAAGACCCGGCCGTCCCGGGTGACCATGGGGATGGTCTTCAGGGGAGAATCCACTTTGGCTTCCCCCAGGAAGGGGATGCGCGTGTCCAGCGTATCGGACTCTTTCAGAATGGCGAGATCTTCTTTTTTCTTGGACATTTTTTCCCTTCAGGCGGCAGTCGGGGGAAAAAGATGGCCCGGCGCCTGGTTACCGGTTTCCCATCCCACTTTACCAGGTTTCGGTCATGGCCTCCAGTTCATCTTTGAGTTCCCGGGCCATCAATTTCTTGATGGCCTCACGGGGGGCCAGGTCCTCATAAAGAATACGGTAGACCGCGTCCACAATGGGCATCTCCACCCCCAGGCGCTGGGCCAGGAGATGTACGGCCCGGGTGGTCTTTACTCCTTCGGCCACTTCGCTCATGGACCCCAGGATTGCCGGCAGGGCCTGACCTTGACCCAGCTTCACCCCCACCTGGAAATTGCGGCTTTGGGAGCTGGTGCAGGTGAGGACCAGGTCCCCCAAACCCGCCAGGCCCATCAGGGTCATGGGATTGGCCCCCAATCTAGCCCCCAACCGGGTCATTTCCGCCAGACCACGGGTGATCACCGCGGCCCGGGAGTTGGCTCCCAACGCCATGCCTTCCAGGATGCCGGTGCCGATGGCGAAGATGTTCTTCAGAGCCCCTCCCAATTCCACGCCGGTGACTTCGAGGGTGGTATATACCCGGAAATAGGGCGTAGAAAAAAGACGTTGCAGATTATGTGCCACTTCCCGGTGCCGGCTGGCGATGGTCACCGCGGTGGGAATCTTGTGGGCCACCTCCCGGGCAAAACTGGGACCGGAAAGGACCGCATAGGGAAAGGCCGCGCCCAACTCCTCCCGGACTACTCCTTCCATGGTGAGCAGGGACTCGATTTCCATGCCCTTGGTGGCGCTCAGGAGCGCCGCCTCCGGCGGCAGATGGGGCCGCAGTTCCCGGAGCATCTCCCGGAAGACGTGTGAGGGAACCGCCAGCAGGACCAGCCGCACCCCCTGCAGGGCCACGGCGAATTCCTGGGTGAAGATGATCCGGGAAGACAGTTTTACTCCCGGCAAAAAGGTGTGATTGAGCCGCTCCCGGCTTAAAGCGGCGCACACTTCCGGCTCCCGGACCCAGAGGTGCACCGGCACTCCCTTATCCGCCAGGAGTTGGGCCAGGGCGGTACCCCAGGCGCCGGCCCCGATCACCGCTACGGCCTGGACGTTAGGAGATACCAAGGCCGGTCCCGCCGTTATCGTCGTTGTCTCCCTGTTCCGCCACTTTGGCCAGGCTCACCACCTGTTCCTCAGGATCTGCGTCCATCAACTTGACGCCTTGGGTCACCCGGCCGATCACCGAAATATCCTTGACCGCCAGGCGCAGAATCTTGCCGCCGTTGGTGACCAGCATGACTTCATCATCTTCCTGGACCTGGAGAATGCCCATCACCGGACCGTTCCGGGGCGTGATGCGGATGCCCAGTCGGCCCTGGCCGCCCCGGTTTTGGGCCGGGTATTTCTCCGGCCGGGTGCGTTTGCCAAAGCCCCGTTCGGTGACCGTCAGAATACTGCCCCCGGGGTGCAGCACTTCCATGCCCACCACCTCGTCCTTGGGTGCTACGTCGATGCCCCGTACTCCCCGGGCGGCACGGCCCATATCCCGGACTTGGCTCGAAGGAAAGCGAATGACTTTACCCAGCCGGGTCTCGATGAGGATCTCCTGGTCCGGTTCGGCCAAGGCCACGCCCACCAGTTCATCCCCTTCATTTAAGCCCAGGGCGATAATCCCGCCGCTCCGGGGCCGCTGGAAGTTCATCAGATCGGTCTTTTTCACCACCCCCCGGCGGGTGGCCATGACCAGTGAAAGCCCTTCCACAAACTCCCGGACGGGCAGCACGGTGGCCACTTTCTCGTCCAGGCCCAATTGCAGCAAGTTGACGATGGCCTTCCCCTGGGCCGAGGGCATGCCCACGGGTATCTCATGGACCTTCAGCCAGAAAACCCGCCCCTTATTGGTGAAGAACAGGAAAGAGCTGTGGGTGGAGGCCACGTAGAGTTGGGAGACAAAGTCGTTCTCCCGGGTGCCCATACCGGTGCGGCCCTTGCCCCCCCGGCGCTGGCTGCGGTAAATAGTCAGGGGGGTGCGCTTGATATAGCCCCGGTGGCTGACGGTGACCACCATCTCTTCATCGGCTATGAGGTCTTCGGCGGTTAACTCCTGGGCTTGGGGGATGATTTCGGTGCGGCGGCCGTCCCCGTAACGCTCCTTTAATTCCTGCAACTCCTGGGCGATCAAGGCCTTGACCTGGGCCTCCTCCGCCAGAATCTGCCGGAAACGCCGGATGGCGGCCTCCACCTCCTCGGCTTCCTTGATGATCTTCTGACGCTCCAGGCCGGTGAGGCGCTGCAAGCGCATATTTAAAATTTCCTGGGCCTGGATCTCACTCAGGGCGAAGCGCTCCATCAACTGCGCTTTGGCCACCGCCGGACTTTCCGCGGCCCGGATGAGGGCTATGACTTCGTCCAGGTGGTCCAGGGCGATGAGCAACCCGGCCAGGATGTGGGCCCGGGCCTCGGCGTTTTTCAGTTCATAGCGGGTGCGCCTGATGATGACTTCCCGGCGGTGCTCCAGGAAGTGGCGCAGCAGGTCCTTAAGGTTGAGAAGCTCCGGCCGGTTGTGGACGATGGCCACCAGGTTGATGCCGAAGGTGACCTGCATCTGGGTGTGCTGGTAGAGTTGGTTGAGGATGGTCTGGGAATATTCGTCCTTTTTCAGGAGGATCGCCACCCGCATACCTTCCCGGTCCGATTCGTCCCGGATGTCGGCGATGCCTTCAATCTTCTTTTCTTTCATCAGTTCGGCGATGCGCTCAATAAGCCGGGCCTTGTTCACCTGGTAAGGCAGCTCCCGGATGACCAGGGTCTCCCGGCCTCCCTTTTTTTCCACGGCCACCTTGGCCCGGAGGCGGATCAGGCCCCGTCCCGTGCGGTAGGCCTCAGCGATGCCCTCGGCCCCATAGATGAACCCGCCCGTGGGGAAATCCGGCCCCGGGATAATGGGCAGCAGCTCCTCCACGGTGATCTCCGGGTTGGCCAGGACCGCCAGCAAGGCGTTGCACACCTCTTCCAGGCTGTGGGGGGGGATGTTGGTGGCCATGCCCACGGCTATCCCTGAGGCGCCGTTGACCAACAGATTGGGGAGGCGGGTGGGCAACACCAGGGGTTCCTGCAAGGAGCCGTCGTAGTTGCCCACGAAGTCCACGGTGTCCTTGTCCAGGTCCTGGAGGAGTTCATGGGCCAGCCGGGTTAAGCGCACTTCGGTGTAACGCATGGCCGCGGGCGCGTCTCCGTCCACCGAACCGAAGTTGCCCTGGCCGTCCACCAGGGGGTAGCGCAAAGAGAAGTCCTGGGCCATGCGCACGATGGCGTCGTAGACCGCGGTGTCGCCGTGGGGATGGTACTTACCGATGACGTCCCCGACGATGCGGGCGCTCTTGCGGTAGGGCCGGTTCCAGTCGTTGCCGGTTTCGCTCATGGCGAAGAGGATGCGGCGGTGCACGGGTTTCAGCCCGTCCCGGGCATCCGGCAGGGCCCTGCCGATAATGACGCTCAGGGCGTATTCCAGGTAGGATTTACGTATTTCATCCTCAATGTTGATGTGTACGGCTCGTGTTTCCATAGTGAATAGGCTCGGTTGTTTAGTCATTTATTTCCACCGCCGATGCACGCCGATGGACGCAGATTGGTGCGCTTGCGCACCATAGAATATTTTCCCAGTGTTCTGGATGTACTTTCTTATACTTCAGATCTTTCATCCTTGCGAAAATGTTCGGAATTTTCGGGTGCCAGGATAACACAACCAACCATGTGGTTAAACCATCCATATCCAATCTTTAAGATGTACTCAGGAGCACCACCCGCCCTCACGGACATTGAATTTGGCTCATCTTCTCCAATAAATTGAATATCGAGTGGCAATCCACCCTCGTGGACTAATTGGCAGCGTAGCCATTTATAGAAGATATGCTCAAAAGGGTGACATTCGCCTCGATATTCGACACGCATTACTGGTAAACGTGTGTCACGCAGGAACTGCTCAAAACACTCACGATCTTTCATTTTTGGATAGCGCAGACGTGCAGTGGCAGCCACTGCGATCAATACAGAAAGTAATGCTCCTTCTGCTCTACCATTTTTCCAAAGAAAAAGAGCATCATCAATACGTTCGCGAATACCTATCATGACGCTATTGACTTTTTGGTTTTACCATCTGTGTTCATCGGCGTTTATCGGCGGTTCATATTTCCACCGCCGATGCACGCCGATGGACGCAGATTAAAAGTTTTTTACTATGCGCCTAATTTCTACTTTGGGTTTACCAAAATTAACCAAGAGACATACGGAAAGACCGGTAGCTTTCAAATAATTTAAACATTGGGCCATGTGCGCATCATCAAGAGCCTTGGCCGCTTTTAGTTCAATAATGACCTTTTCCTCAATTAACAAATCCGCAGCAAATTCGCCAACAATCGCACCATCGTATTTAACCTGGATGCCATGTTGTTGCCGTGTCTGCAAGCCGCATTTTCGAAGTTCATGGGCCAAAGCATTTTCATAAACTTTTTCCAAAAAACCGCTTCCCAAGGTATTACTAACTTTATAAATGCAACCGATTATTTTTTCCGTAATCCTGTCAAATTCCTTTCGGCGTTCATCGGCGTTCATCGGCGGTTCATTGGACGGCGGCATACACGACCTCTTTGGTCGTCAAAATTTCATAACGCCTGAAAGGATTGCGGATTAGCCTCTTCTCCACCAGATCAACCTTCCGGTTAAATATCTTCTCAATCTCCTCCTGCATCTCTAGATGATCGTCTATAGTGAAGTCTTCATCCGGTTCGAAGGTCACCAGCACATCCACGTCACTGTCAGGACGAAAATCTTCTCTCAAAACTGACCCGAACAGGGCAAATTCCTTAATCTTCCACTTGCGGCAAAAGGCTTCTATCTTGTCCAAGGGAATTTCAAAGTTTGCTTTGGTTTTAATAACGGAGCGATCCATAGAATTTTTAAAAGCTTAAGGATTGATCGTCGTCTGATACGCAAACTTCCCCTTATCCACCTTGATCACCACCACGCCCTTGAGGGGATTGTGGTCCGGGCCCATGGTGATTTTGCCGGTGACCCCGGGGAAATCCTTGATCGCGGCCAGGGCGGCCGCGACTTCGGGTCCGTCTGTTGTTCCCGCTGTTTTCATGGCCTGGAGCAGCAGGAAATAGGCGTCCGCGCCCAGGGCCGAAAACGCGTCCAGGTCCTTGTGATACGCGGCCTCGAAGGCCTTCAAGTATTTCTTCCCCAGGGGTGTGACCGCGCCCTGGCGGTGGAAGTGGGCGGTGAAATACATGCCCTCCACCGCTTGGCCGCCGATGCTCAGCAAC
>ENA-OSEO01003976-OSEO01003976.1-sediment-metagenome-genome-assembly--contig:-NODE-3976-length-16297-cov-3.036621_pt1 | contig 16297 bp, 10 predicted proteins | sample MGYA00237883_ERZ534232 | MGnify/ENA metagenome assembly ERZ534232 | reverse complement strand
ACGCCGAGGATCGCGTTGGCGCCCAGTTCGCCCTTGTTGGCTGTTCCGTCCAACGCGAGCAGCGCCGCATCGACCTGACGCTGGTCGGTGGCATCGAGCCCGACGATCTCTGGGGCGATCTCGTCGTTGACGTTCGCCACCGCGGCGAGCACACCCTTGCCGAGATAGCGCGCCGAGTCGCCGTCCCGCATCTCAACCGCCTCGAACGCGCCGGTCGATGCGCCGGAAGGCACGATCGCCCTGCCGAACGAGCCATCGTCGAGCACGACCTCGACCTCGACCGTCGGGTTGCCGCGAGAATCCAGCACTTCGCGCGCGTACACATCGATGATGTAGCTCATCGCCCTTCCTCCCCGATCTCTTCGCGTGCGGCCGACGCGTCACCCACCGGCCGCTCGGCCCGCTTCGCCTCTTGCCACAGACTCTCGAGTTCCTCGATGCCCAGATCCGCGATGGACTGTCCGTCCTCGGCGGCCTGCTGCTCCATGCTCCTCCAGCGACGCGCGAACTTCTCGCACGTTCCGCGCAATGCTTCTTCGGCGTCTATCCCCTGCTTGCGGGCGATGTTGACCATTGTGAACAGAACGTCACCGATCTCGTCGGCGGCTTGAGGCGAACCGGGTTCCACCGCCTTGAGCTCGTCTATCTCTTCGTGCAGCTTCTCCCACACGTCATCGAGCGACTCCCACTCGAAGCCTACCCCAACAACGCGCCGCGAGATCTTCTGCGCGCGCATGAGCGACGGCAGGGACGAAGGAACGCCGTCGAGCAGTCCCTCGGCGGTCTTTTCGCCACGCTTGATCTCGTCCCAGTGCTTGTGAACCTCGGCCGGTGTCTGAGCGACAGCGTCGCCGAACACGTGAGGGTGACGGCGGCGGATCTTGGTCACGATGCGCGCGATGACGTCGTCGATGGTGAAGCGCGCCTCGTCGGTGGCGATCTGCGCGTGCAACACGACTTGCAGAAGAACGTCGCCGAGCTCGTCGGCCAGCTCCGCGTCATCACCGGACTCGATTGCGGCGACGGCTTCGTAAGCCTCTTCGAGCATGTGGCGGCGCAGCGACATGTGGTCCTGCACGCGGTCCCACGGACACCCGTCCGGACCGCGCAGCACCGCGATAAGGCGCACGAGCTCGGCGAAACCCTCGGGGGCCGGCAGCCTTGACGGTGCCACGTAGAGTGCCGCGTTCTCGCCGAGTTCGGCACCGCCCAGGCCCTGGACCGTGTGCAACGAGAGCGCGAAGCCGGCCTCGGCAGCCGATCCTGCCGCTATCACATAATGGTCGGCCGGATACAGCTCCCCGAGACGCTCGGCGACCTTGCGCGCGAGCACCGGGTTGCGGACACCGGTCACGATCAGGTGCGAGTCGCGTTGCTTCGGTGCAGGCGCGAAGCTCCCCGCGTCCACAATGTCGAGGTCCGCCGTCAGGTCGATGTCGAACGCCATCAAGATCACCTGGAGGGGCGACGGCGACGAGTACACGTCCAGCGACTCCCCGGAGCGGCTGAGCAACCCAGCGAGCAGTCCCTCCTTCAAGAAGGGGTACCCCGCGGTGGCGTACGCGACATCACCTTCACGGGAGAGCTCCACGAGCCCCTCGATGAGACGGTCGACCGGCATGTCGAGGCCCAAGCCCAACTCGGACAGCGGTGTCGCCGGGATGCCGGCCGCGTCGAGCGCCGAGGCCACAGTGCCTTCCCGAGAGGGAATCACGACGCGGTCGGCTCGGCGCAGACGCTCGATGGCGTCGGCGGCAAAGGCGTGCGAATCCTGCCCGAGTCCGACGATCGCGATCGAGCCCACGGTCCCCCCTATGTGCGCAGCAGACCGGCTACTCGGTCGTCTCCGTCGTCTCGCCGCTCGGGCCGTCCTGGACGGGCACCGCAAGCTCGGGGATCAGGATCTCGATCTCGGCTTCGGCCTTGAGTTCCTCCAGGTACTGCTGGTACACATCGGCGTTCTGCTGCTGCAGCAGGATCTGCTCGACCTGATCGCGGACCTCATCGAGGTCCTTCTGCCGGTCTTCGCGCTTCTCCACTACCTTGATGATGTGCCAGCCGAACGTGGTCTGGACGAGGTCGGAGACCTCTCCAACCTCCAGGGCGTCGGCCGCCTCCTGGAACTCGGGAACGAAGGGGGTAGTCGGCCAGCCGAGGTCGCCACCGTTCTCGGCGGACGCCGGGTCCTGCGAGTACTCCTTGGCCAACGCGGCGAAATCGCCGCCGGCGCGGATCTCTGAAAGAACCTCCTCGGCAGTTGCCTTGTCTTCGGAGTTGAAGAGGATGTGCGCGGCATGCACCGCGGCCTCTTCCACGAACTGGCTCTGGTTCTGCTCGTAGTACTGCTCGACATCGGCGTCGGCTATCTCGACATCACTCGTGAGCTGCTCGAGGAGCCTCTCGGTGATGAGCTGGTCGCGCACCTGCTGCTCGAGAGAGTCCACGTCCATACCGGCCTGCTCGAGCGCCTGAGTGAACTGTTCCTCGGACTGGAAGCCGCTCTTGAGCTCGTCGATCTGCGTGGCCACCTCGTCGTCGGTGACCTCGATGCCGCGGTCCTCGGCGGCTTGGCGGATGAGCACGTTGTTGATCATGTTGTCCAGGAGGCGCTGCTGGAAGTCCAGGAGCCGGCCCTCGGCGTCGGCACCCTCGAACATCTGCGGGTACTGCTCCTTGAGCTCTTCGACCTGGGCGTCGAGCTCTGACTTCTTGATGACTTCGCCGTTCACGCGCGCGGCGATGTCTTCTTCGCCACATGCGGTCAGGCTGAGTACGAGCGCGGCCGAAATCACTGCGGCCACGAGCATGCGAAACTTACTCATCGATCCTCCTGGGGAATCGGGTCTACTTCGGAGCGCCTTCGGCTCCGGACAGTATAGCATCGAGTATGCCGAGGACAGCGCTCGTCACAGACTCTCCATAGGCGAGAGGAACCACGAGCTGGCGGCCCTTCTCCCTGAATGTCGCGCCCCGTGCGGCGAGAGCGCCGTGCGCCTTGGCGTCGAAGCTCACGGGCGAGAGCGTCACACGGCCACGCGACGCCTTCACCTGCTCGATCCGGGCATCGGCCGCCTTCGCCCGGATCATGGCGACCTCAACGAGCGCCCGCGCGGGTGCGGGCATGGCGCCGTAGCGCGACTCGAGCTGTTCGGCAACGCTGTGCACGGACTCCACCGCGGGCGCACCGGCCAAGCGGCGATACGCTCGGACGCGCTCGTCCACGGCAGGGACGTACTCCTCTGGGAGGAATGCGGCCACCGGTACCTCCACGCGGATGTCCGGGTGTGCCAGCGCCGGCTCGCCACGCGCCTCGGCCACTGCTTCCCGCAGCATCTCGGCGTATAGGTCGAAACCGACGGCGCTCATGTTGCCGTGTTGTTCGGCGCCGAGTAGACTGCCGGCTCCGCGGATCTCGAGGTCGCGCATCGCTACCTTTATGCCACTCCCGAGCTCAGCGTTCTCCCCAATGGCGGTGAGCCGGTCGACCGCCTGCTCGGTCAGAGACTGCCCGCGCGGGAACATGAAGTACGCGTACGCACGCACGTGGCTGCGGCCCACCCGGCCCTTGAGCTGGTAGAGCTGCGCGAGCCCGAGCCGCTGGCTGTCCTCGATGATGAGCGTGTTGGTGTGCGGGTTGTCGATGCCCGACTCTACGATCGTGGTGGAGACGAGCACGTCATGCTCGCCGGCCGAGAACGCCTCCATGATCCGCTCGAGCTGCTTCTCCGACATCTGGCCGTGCCCCACGCCGATGCGCGCCTCCGGCACCGCTTCGGTCACGCGCGCCACCGCGTCTTCGATGGTGCGCACGCGATTGGACACGTAGTACACCTGTCCGCCACGTTCTATCTCGCGTCGGATGGCCCCGGAAACGACATCGGGGTCGTACTCCCCCACGTGCACGTGGACGGGATAGCGATTGGGCGGCGGCGTGTCGATCACGCTCATGTCGCGCACGCCGGAAAGCGACATCTGCAGGGTGCGCGGTATCGGCGTCGCGGTGAGCGTGAGAACGTCCACTTGCTCCCGCAGGTTCTTGAGGTGCTCCTTGTGGCCCACGCCGAACCGTTGCTCCTCGTCGATCACGACCAGGCCCAGGTCGTGCGGGCTCACGTCGGCCGACAAGAGCCGGTGCGTGCCCACGAGCATGTGCACCTCTCCGGAGCGGAACCCCTCGATGGCCTTCTGTTGCTGGGCCGAGGTGCGGAAACGCGAGAGCACTTCGACCCGCACGTCGAAGGGTGCGAACCGCTCCGAGAAGGTCGTGTAGTGCTGCTGGGCAAGGATGGTTGTCGGGCACAAGATCATGACCTGAGCGCCGTCCATGATCGCCTTGAACGCGGCGCGGATGGCGACCTCGGTCTTGCCGTAACCCACGTCGCCGCAGATCAGGCGGTCCATAGGCTTTGGCGATTCCATGTCGTTCTTGACGTCGGCGATGGCCGCGAGCTGATCGGGCGTCTCCTCGAAGGGGAACGCCGCCTCCATCTCGACCTGCCACGGCGTGTCCGGCCCGAACTCGCGACCCTCCACCGCTGCGCGCCGCGCGTACAGGTCCACGAGGTCGAACGCGAGCTGCTTGGCGGCCGCGCGGGCCTTGCGGGTCGCGCGGGACCAATCCGCCGTGTTCAGCCGCGTCACGCGTGGGGCACCGCCGTCCGGACCCACGTACTTGGTCACCCGGTCGATCTGCTCGACAGGCACGTAGAGCTTGTCCGCGCGCGCGTACTGCAGCACCAGGTAGTCTCGCTCGGCGCCCAGGACCTCCTTGCGCACGATCTCGGTGAACAGCGCGATGCCGTGTGACGCGTGCACGACGTAGTCGCCCGGAGCGAAACCGAACGTGACGCGCGTGGGGTCTACGCTGCGTGCGGTCCTGCGGGCGGCTGCAGAGCGCGGGTTCACGTCGTCGATACTCACGACCGCCAAGCGCGCGGACGGAATCACGTACCCAGACGGGATCTCGGCATCCACGGTGAGCACCGCCTCGGGCGACGTTTCGACGAGCGGCTCGGACGCGTGTTCCTCGGCATGCCGAAGGAATGTGACGGGGATCTCGGCATCGGTGAGCACGCCGGTGACCCGCTCTCGCGTGCGCCGGTCGGGAACCGCGAGCATCACTCGGTCGCCGGCCTTGAGCAGGCCGCGAATGCCCGCCACGAACTTGGACTCGCCGCCGGCGACCTCAGGGCGGCGGGCGGCGATCTCGGCGTCGACGGCCCCACCGGCGCGCATAAGCGACAGGATGGTCAGTCGCTGACGGCCACCCAAGTCGATGCGAGCGGGCGGCAGGATGACACCCTCGATCGAGACACCGGTCGCTTCGGCCGTTGCAGCAATCTCGTCGTGGCGGCGAGCGGCGTCGTCGAACAGCGCGCGCGGCTCGGCGACCACGACCAGGACGTCGGCGGCCAGGTAATCCGTGAGGCTGCCGAGCTGCTTGTAGAAGACGGGCAGGTAGCGCTCGATCCCGTTGAAGTACACCCCGCTCTCGATCTGGTCCAGGTGGTAGGCCACGAAGGGGTCGCGCAGCGCCTCGTCGGCGAGCGCTCGCCGAGCCGCCGCGGCTGCCCGCGTGCCCAGGCGCAGCTCGCGCACGGGGTAGATCTCGGTGGAGGGCGCGTCGGCGATGGCCTGCCCGGTGCTCGGCACAAAACGGCGCAGCGTCTCGATCTCGTCGCCGAACAGCTCCGCGCGGACGGGCGACACCGCATCGCCACCGAAGACGTCGAGAACGCCGCCGCGAACCGCGCTCTGCCCGGGCTCCTCGGCATGGTCGAGCCGCTCGTAGCCCATGGCCGACAAGCGCGCGGTGGCCTCCTCGAGGTCGAGCGTCGCACCGGCGGTGAGCTCCAGCGGTTCGAACACATGAGAGCCGTGAGGCGGCAGCGCCCGCAGCAGCGCGCGGGCCGAGGCAACCACGACCGCCGGCCTGCCCGTACTCAGCGCGTGCAGCGCCCGGGTGCGGCGCGCAACCGTAGCGGGGTCAGCGGTGGCGTCGGCCCACGGCATGTCGGCCCGCTCGGGGAAATGCAGGACGTCCTCGTGCGGCAGATACGCCATGAGCTGCCGGGCGAAGCGCGCGGCAGCCTCCTCCCCTGGCACCGCCACGAGCACGGGACGCGGCCGCTCGCGGAATACCGCCGCGATCAGCAACGGCCTGACCAGGCCGGGCGCGGCAACCGTCGCATCGCGCCGGTTGCCGAGTATCCCGAGAACCTCCCGGTAGGCCGAGGAGGTCTTCAGCGAATCTATGAGGTGGTCGATCAGGTGCATCCAGTCCCGCATTCTCGAAGTCCGCCGGTTGCGCGCGGCACAGCAGCACGAAAGCCCCGCACCGGCAACCCGGGCGGGGTGCAGCCGAGCGTACGCTCACGGCGCCGGGGCGTCAAACCTGCGATTCGCGCATGCCGGAAGGTGGCGCCAGGCAGTGCCGTCGTCGTAGAATCACGGCGGGCTTCGAGGGGCCAGCGGGCGCACGATCGTCCACGGAGGCGAAGCCGAACGGACCCTTGCGAAGAAGGTGCGCATGGCCCGGACCGAAGGCTTCTGCAGCAAGTGCGGCACACCCATGCGGGCGGGCGCGGCGTTCTGTCACGGATGCGGCGCGCCTCGCAAGACCCAGCCGGCACAGACCGCGCGACCGACCTTGGCGACTGTCGCGCGCACAGTGAGCGCCACCGCCGGTGTGGCCGGCATGGGCGCGGCGCTCCCCTGGCAGACCATCGTAGGCGGGCAGCAGCCCGACATCCGCGCGTTCCTCTCGGCAGCAGCGCTGCCCGCGGCGCACCAGGCGGTGCGCGCCTCGCTCAAGAGGCCCGGCATCGCGATGGCGATCACCACGACGCTCGACCTCGTCGTTGCCGGGATCACCGGCGGCACCGACGCGCTCGTAGCAGCGATCCCCCGCGTGCTGTTGGGCGGCGCGACCGCGCTGTTCTCGCTCGTCACGGGCTCGAAGGGCGGGCCGCTTCGCAAGCTCACGGGCGCGGTGCGGGCGTGACCGCATTCGTCCAACTGGGCTTCACCGGCTGGACGCTCGTGGGTGGCCTCCTGGGCGGAACACCGGTGCTCACGCTGCTGCCGATGGTGATCGCCATGACGTCATCGCTGGTGATGGCGGTCAAGACCGTGTTGCTGGCCTTCAGGGGGAACCGGTGAGCCGCCGGGCACGTAGGCTGCGCGTGCTTGCGGCCGGCCCGGTGGCGCGAGCGTTTCTCGCCGGCAGCCTGCTTGCCGCGATGCTGCTGGCGCCGCTCGGCGCATTCGCGCAGACCGGCATGGACGAAACGCTTCAGGAATTCGACCCGGAAGCCACCGGCGAGGGTCTCTTCCCGCGTGTCGTCTTCAACGGGCAGCTTCCGGCAGGGTGGACGATGCTCGACAACACGAGCGACCGGCCGGAATACGCAGGCTTCGAGGCCGAGACACCGGACGTGAGGGTCACGTTCGAGGGCGGCTACGTCCTGATCATGCACAACTGGTGGCAAGACGCGGAATCGACCGAGGCGTGGGTCGAACAGCTGGCGCCGCAGCGCCTACAGAGCCACCTGGACGGCGCCGAGGGCGAGGCGACGGGCAACGTCGAGTACCGACAGCTGGCCGGAAAGCAGTGGGGCTACCTGTACTTCGAGGACATCGTCGGCAACGACACGGTGTGGTTCCGCCGCAACTACCGGCGCGCCGAGTACTACTACGCGCTCGATGACGGCAGCTCCATCGAGATCGAAATAACGGGATCCGCCGTCGACCCCGGAGAATTCGAGCAGTACTGGGCCGACGCTGAGGCGGTTCTAGACGCGACCACCTTGAACCTGGCGCCGTGGCCCGAAACCGAGAGCTCGGACGACGCAGCCTCGTGGGACCCGCAGGGAACCCCCGACGGGCCTGCCGAGAACCCCTTCTGGCGCACGGTGCTCGGCGGAGCCCTCGCTGTGGCGGCGGCAGCGGCCGCGCTCGCGGGAGCAGCATCCGGGTCGGCGACCCGCAGCGACGAGAAACTGGATCCCAACAAGCCGGTCGGCTACGTGTTGCAGCTCTCGGCCGGCCAGCTCGCGCTCAAGCCGCAGGAGTCCGCGCCGCTCACGGTGCAGGTCCACGCGGTGATGCCCGACGGCTCCACCCGACCCGCGCCCGAGGCGCGCATCGCGCTCGTGCCACCCCAGGGCGTCTCCGTCCAGCCCGACACCGGCACCGGCACGCTCAGCACGCTCGTGTGGCCGACCGGTGCCGTCCCGCGCGGCGGCTCGCTCACCGTTCACGCCACTGCCTCGCTCGGCGCCACGAGCGCGCAGGTGCAACTCGCTTCTGCCGAGGAGACCCGCATCGCGACCCGCCTCGAGCCCGAGGACACCGCAGGGCTGCGCTGCGACGGCACCGACAGCCTCACGGTCGTCGCAAGCGTGGCGCTTTCGACCGCGGACGCTTCGGCCGGCGCCGATGCGGCGGCAGTGAACGCATCGATCGAGTTCTCCTCGGCAAGTGAATGGCTCGATATCTCGCAGGCGGTGGACTACGCTGAGGGCCGCGCGATCCGGGTGCAGGCCTCGCAGCCGGACCCAGGGCGCGTGGTGCAGCCGCCGGAGACGGCGCCGGTACGCGTGAGCGCGCAGGTCGGCCAGGTGCCGCTGAGCGCGACGGTGGCGATCCCGCTTGCGCGTCTGCCCGAGATCGACGCGAAGCCGGACACCGCCGAGTTCGCGGTGGACTCGGGGGCGACGGTCGATATCGAGGTCTGGATCGAGAACGGCGGCGGGGTCGAGTGGGAGTTCGACCACGCGTGGGGCGAGAACGCGCCGGTCCTGGCGTCGGTCGCGATCGAGCGACACACGCCGACGACGGCCACCGCCACTCTTACCGAGGCGGCGACAGGCAATACCGACCCGTCGCGGCCCGAGACCAGCTCGACGCTCAAGCTGCTCGCCTCGGCGGAGGGATTCGAGACGCTCGAACGCCATATCACCGTGACCGTGGCGCAAGAGGGCTTGTTTGTGGACCGCACGGGCGCCGACCCGGCCACCGGCGCGTTCGTCGTCAAGGCGGATGGCTCGGGATCCGCAACGGAGATCGACGTGCGCGTGTACGTCCGCGACGGCGGAAGCGGTGCGATCGCCGCGGACATCTCGCTCGCTCAGACCGTCGAGTACGAGATCGGCGGCGAGGAGGGCACTCCGGGCCACGCAGGGCTCAAGGCCGGCGGACTCGTGGTCGAGCCGGCCGGCGTGCGCCAGCTCAACGACCCGAGCGCGACGTTCCGCCTGGGCCTCGAGCGCCAGCTGCCCACCGGCGGCGACGCGCTGCCCGCGACCGTGATGGCGCGGGTGCCGGGCATGGACGAGCCGTCGTTCGCCTCCGCGGTCACGCTACGGCTCCTCGGCGTGAATACCGAGCCGTACTCGGCAGCCTGGGAAGTCGAGCTCGAGCGATGCCGCTACATCATCGACGAGTTCGTGCCGGCCGAGTACCGCCTCAAACTCGACACGCTCCTGTCCGAGCGGGCCAAGACGATGGGCGCCGAGGGCCTCTACGAGATGCGGCACCGGCTGTGGAGCTTCGCGCACGACCAGCTGGTCAAGGAAGCGCACGAGCACCTCGACGCCGCCTGGTGGAACGAGCAGATCGAGGGTGTGCTGGACTGGATCTCGTGGTGCGGAGACATCGCGCTGGGAGTGGCGAGCGGCTCGTTCGTGGGTACGGTGGGAGCCGTGGCGATCGGGATGCTCAAGCCGATCCTGGTCTCCGCGGTCGAGGCGTACGTCTACGGCCGCTCCCTCGAGCAGTGGGCGTATGGCCAGCTGGGCATCTTCGCGGGCGTTCTCGAGGGCGCCGCGACCGACGTCGACGTGCTCTCGAAGCTCACGGGCGAGAAGAAGGCGCTCGCGTGGGCGATCTTCATCGCCTACTACTTCGCCAAGGAGCTCTACAACGACCCGGAGATGTCGGTCACGAACGCCATGAAGAACGTGGGCCGCCAGCTTCGGGACGAGGGGCTCATCATGTTCCTGCGCCACTTCGCGGGCGCCAAGGGCGGAGCGGTGGGCGACGACGCGCGCGCGAAGGGCGCCAAGCCGGGACCGGATGCGCCCGATGCGCCGCGCGCCAAACCGACACCGGACGCGCCGGACGCGCCGCGCGCCAAGCCGACACCCGACGCGCCCGATGCACCGCGAGCGAAGCCGACACCCGATGCGCCGGACGCGGCACGGGCGAAGCCGGGGCCGGACGCTCCTGACGCCGCGCACGCCAAGCCGGGACCGGATGCGCCCGACACGGCCGCGAGGCCCAAGCCCGATGCGCCCGCTGCCGAGCCGCAGACGCCGAAGCCTTCCCCAGACGCTCCCGACACCGGCGCAAAACCCAAGCCCAAGCCGGATGCAGGCAAGCCGAAGCCGGACGCCGACACCGGCACCACGAAGAAGCCCGACGCGGAAGCCGCTCCCGACAAACCTGCCGAGAAACCGGCGGCGGAGAAGCCGGCCGAGAAACCGGCCGAGAAACCGGCACCCGAGAAACCCGTCGAAAAACCGGCCGATCCCAAGCCCGATCCTCGGCGGACGAGCTCGAAACCCAAAGAGCGGGCCAACAGCATGGCCGACGACATCAAGAGCAAGACCTCCGGCGGCAAGGACCTCGACCCGCGTACCGCCGAGCAGATCATGCGCGACCCCGACGCCATGCGCGAGCTGCGCAAGAACCATCCGGAGGCGTGGCGGAAGTTCCACGAGACGCGCTCGAGGGCCTACGAGGCCCACGACGCCAAACTCAAGGACTGGATCGGCGAGAACGTGCCCGAAGCGGCGGGTAAGGACGTCGAGATCCAGAGCTTCGGCACTCCGGACGGCGTGGACCGCGACTACCGCGCCGGCTACAGAGTCACCGACCCGGTGACCGGACAGCAGCGGTTCATCGAGATCAAGAAGGAGAGCTGGGCCGGTGAGTCCCAGCGGATCTTCGCCGAGGAGACGGGCGGTCCCACCGATCCCCAGGGCGCGGCGAAGTGGTCGAAAGACCACCAGCAGCTCGCCACGGACCAGTACCATGCCGAGGCCAGCGTGGACATGGCCGACCAGGCCACCGTCTACAACGAGCAGACGGGGCGCTGGGAGAAGACGCAGGTCACGCCTAACGTCGACCTCGTCAAACAGGGCAAGTCGACCCTGCTCGACCCCGAAGGGTACGGCAAGACCTACGAGACCAAGGTGGCCGAGGCATACCACGAAGGCAACCACCTCGATGCGTACAAGCAGGCCGACAAGGCCGTCCACTCGCTCGAGGGGGTGCGCGACGGCTACGCCATGCAAGGGTACGGCGTGGGGGAGCTGCCCCCCAAGATCGAGGCAGGCATGCAGACCATCAAAGACGTCCAGGCCGGCTCCCTCGACCCCGCCGCCGCCGACGCCAAGCTGAGAGGGCTCGGCTACAGCGGCGGCCTGCCGGACTTCATGGAGAGGGTCTCGGGCCAGTTCGCGTCGTTCAAATGGGCACGTAAGGCATAAGACCGCCCTCGGGGACCGAGGCCGAAGTCCCAAGGAGCCTTGAATGGTAGCGAAGAAAGCCGCGCCGGCAGCGCCGACCACATGTTGCGACGACGAGCAGCGCCGACGGTGCACCGAGATCGCCGTGCGTCTTGAGGAGCACTACAACGATCCGAAGCCTGCGCTACATTTCGACAACCCGTTCCAGCTCCTGATCGCCGTCATCCTCAGTGCTCAGACGACCGACGACGCCGTGAACAAGGCCACCCCGGCGCTCTTCGAGCAGTACCCCGATGCCCAGGCACTTGCCTCGGCAGACCCCGCCCGAGTGGAAGAGCTCATACACTCGCTCGGGTTCTTTCGGCAAAAGACCAAATCGATCATCGCCACGTCTAGATCGATCGTCGCCGAGTTCGACGGCGACGTGCCCCGCACCATGGAGGAGCTCACGACACTTCGCGGCGTGGCCCGCAAGACGGCGAACATCGTGTTGGGCAGCGGTTTCGGGATCGTGGAGGGCATAGCGGTCGACACGCACGTGCACCGGCTCGCGCACCGGTTCGGCATCTCGACGGCGAAGGACCCGAACAAGGTCGAGGGAGACCTGTGCGCGTGCTTCCCACGAGAGCGGTGGTACCGGGTCAACTACGAGATGATCACTCACGGGCGTGCGATCTGCCAGGCCAAACGCCCGATATGCGGCGAATGCTTCCTGTCCGACATCTGCCCGAGCGCATTCCGGGTAGACGGGTGGCGAGAAAGCGCGCAGTAGCGTCGGCGGCGCGGCAGTCGCGGCAGGCTCGGGCGACGCGCTACGTGAGCAGCGCGGTCGCGATCGCGGCGACGAAGACCGCTGGCAGCATGTTGCCCACCGGCAGCCGCTTGATCCCGGTCAGGTCGAGTCCGATCGCTAGAATGAGCGCACCGCCGACCGCCTCGATGGCCGCGATGACCGCAGGCGTGATCAGCGGCTCGAGTCCCGTGGCGCCCAACGCGATGCCTCCCTGCATCACGGCGATGGGGATCACCGACAGCCCCACACCCGCGCCCAACGTGGTCGCGAGCGCCACGGATGCGATGCCGTCCAGCAGCGCCTTGAGCGAAAGCAGCGAGGGGTCTCCCAAACCGTCCTGTATCGAGCCGAGGATGGTCATCGCCCCCGTGCAGTACAGCAGCGACGCGGTCACGAACCCCTCGACGAGCGTGTGTGCCTTCTCACCGGGCTGGTCGGCATGACCCGGCGCCAACGCAGGCGTGCGGTACGCCTTCTCCTGCAGCCAATGACCGAACTGCTCGAGCCAGTACTCGATACGCATGGCTTCGCCGAGCAGCGCGCCCACGGCGAGCGAGCCCACCAGCATGAGCGCTGCGTATGCCCCAAGGCGCGACTCCCCCAGCTCTACCAGTCCCCCGATGCTCATCGACGCGCCGATCACGATCACGGACAGACCGATCGCTGAGAACGCAATGGCGCGGAACCGTTCCGAGATAAGCCTGCCGAAGACGAGTCCCACGGCCGTGCCCGCAAGCACGGCCACGATGTTGATCACGACACCCGTACCCGGCATCTCACTCCTCGTCTTCCTCGGAAAGCCACACACCTTTGAGCTCTTGCGTGATGCGATTCGCCCCGGGCGGCAGCCCGACAGCCCTGCCAGAATACCCCGTGCGCCTGCGCTTGGCACGGGGGCTCGGGGCGGACTCGAACACGCGCTCGCGACCGAGCACCCGCACGCCGCGCTCTCTGACCGCACGCGCACGTTCGGCCAGCCCGCGATCGCTGGTCACGACCGTGACCTCGCCGGAAGCAGCAGACGCCATGCGGACGACAACGTCGTCGGCCTCCTCCCCTCGCGAGTAGCGGACCTCCACGACTCCGTGACTTGCCGAAGAAACACCGCCGGACTCCGGGCCGTCGAACACCACAACGATCCTGCCCGGGCCGAGCATGTCGCGGCCGCGCGCCGACAGACGGGCCACAAGCGCGTCACGCGCCTGTTCGGCAGGCAGCGATAACGTAGCCGGGTCGGCATGTGTGACGTTGTATCCGTCGATCAGGTGGAGCACGGCGATCCCTGGCCAAGGGGCATCAGGCGTGACCGGCGACCTCGTCGTCGGCCAGCTCCGATTCTACGCGCTGCTTCACGCTGAGCAGCCACGCCGCAACCTCCGAGCCCTCGTCGCCGAGCAGCTCGAAGTACTCGATCGCGCACCCGTCCACGCCCTCGACGAGATCGAGGTGGCCTGCGACCCGCCAAAACACGCAGTCGCTCTCCTGGCACGATTGGCCTTCCTTGCCGTTGGCCTCTCGAAGTCTGCACATGTCGCTCACGGTCAGCATCCCTCTCGCCTGGGCTGGGTGGTCCCCGATTCTACAGGGAAATCCCACCGGCCACCTAAGGGGTATCTACCACACGACGCCTTCGCATCCCGCAGGCGGTCTCGGAAGGGGGACCCGGTCATGGGACGTCGCGTGTTCGCGCTGGCCGTGCTGGCACTCACGATCAATGCGGTGTCAGCTTGTGGCCCGGCAAACGAACCGACCGTGATCCCCCCAGATTCCGAGCCATCTGCCGAGGAAACCGCAGCGCCCGAGGGAGCGCCGTCGCCGGGAGAGCTCGACGACATCGAACTGGAGCTCGAGCTGGTGGCTGACGGCTTCGAGGAGCCGGTCTACCTCACGGGTGCCGGCGACGGCAGCGGACGGATGTTCGTGGTCGAACGCGTGGGGCGGGTGCGGGTCCTGCGCGCCGACGGCTCCTCGGCAGATGTGATGCCGTTTCTCGACATCAGCGCCAAGACGCGCAACGACTCCGAGAGAGGCCTGCTGGGCCTCGCGTTCCCGCGCACGTACGCGACCCAAGGCGAGCCGCTCGCCGGGGAGTTCTTCATCCACTACAGCGACAGCGACGGTAACACCGTCGTGAGCCGGATGCGCGTATCACCCCAAGACCCCGATCGCGCCGATCCATCGACAGAGCAGGTGTTGCTGCATGTCCCCCAGCCGTACTCGAACCACAACGGGGGCCAGATCGTCTTCGGGCCGGACAACTACCTCTACATCGCGCTGGGCGACGGGGGTTCCGGCGGCGACCCCCAGGGCAACGGGCAGAACACGGACACGCTCCTGGGCTCGATCTTGCGCATCGACCCGCGCATGCCCGTCCCCCCCGAGGCGAACTACCCGAGCACGAACCTGCAGTACATGAGCCCTCCAGACAACCCGTTCGCAGCGGGTGGCGGCGGCAGCCCGGAGGTGTGGCTCTACGGTCTGCGTAACCCCTGGCGCTTCTCGTTCGACCGCGAGACGCGCGACATATGGATCGGCGACGTGGGCCAAAACGAGTGGGAGGAGATCGACTTCGTCTCCGGCGAAGCGCTGTTCGACATGGGCGACGGTGTGTCCGGCGGCCAGAACTTCGGCTGGAACGTGATGGAAGGCAACCACCCCTACCCGGCGGACTCCGACCCTGGCGACACATCGCCATTCACGATGCCGGTCATCGAATACGACCACTCCGCCGGCAACTCGGTCACGGGAGGGTATGCGTACCGCGGCACGCGGTATCCACAGTTCGCAGGCGTGTACTTCTACGCAGATTTCGGCAGCGGACGAATCTGGGCAGCCCGCCCTGCCGACGGCGGCGAGCGCAACCGTGAGATCGCCGATACCGACCTGCAGATAGTCTCGTTCGGCGAGGATGACGACGGCGAGCTGTACGTGATCGACTTCGCCGGCGGCGTGTATCACATGCGGCTGCGATAGCACGCGTCGCGCGCACAATACTGGCGGGCCCGCGGGCGCCGGCGCGCTCGGACGACACCGCGCCAGGTCACCCCGCCAGCTGCACCAACCTGCCCAGGAACGCCTGCACGTCCTCGAGCTGCGTGTCCCACGACGTCACGAGCCGCACCTCGCCCGCGGCCTCGTCCCACGTGTAGAAGTGGAACTCCTCGGCAAGCGGGGCGATCAGCTCGCGCGGCAGCACAGCGAAGACCTCGTTGGCTTGGACGAGCTGTGTGACACGAGCGCCCGGCACGTGCGATATGCCCTCGGCGATACGGTGCGCCATCTCGTTGGCGTGCGAGGCCAGTCCCAGCCAAAGGTCGCCTTCGAGCATCGCGTCGAACTGCGCGCCCACGAAGCGCATCTTGCTCGCGAGCTGGGTCGCCTGCTTGCGCACGTACGGCACCACGTCCGTGCGCGTCTCGCCGAACAGCACCACCGCCTCGCCGGTCAGCATCCCGTTCTTGGTGCCGCCGAAGCACAGCGCGTCCACTCCGGCGTCCACCGTGAACTCACGCACCGGCATGCCGAGGAACGCTGCCGCGTTGGCCACCCGCGCGCCGTCCATGTGCAGCACCATGCCGTGCTCGTGTGCGAGGTCGGCAAGCGCGCGGACCTCTTCGGCGGTGTACACGGTGCCGTACTCGCTTGCCTGTGAGATCGAGATCGCGCGGGGTTGCGAGTGGTGCTCGAAGCCGAAGCCGGTCAGGTGCGGGCGCACGAGCTCGGGCGCGAGCTTGCCGTCGGGGGTCGCCACCGGCACGAGCTTGACGCCCGCCACGCGTTCCGGTGCACCACACTCGTCCACGTTGATGTGCGCGGTCTCGGCACAGATCACCGACTCCCACCCACTGCACAGCGACCCGAGCGCGATCACGTTCGCGCCGGTGCCCGTGAGCGTGAAGTAGACGTCGGTCGCCTCGCCGAACAGCTCGCGGAGCCTGCTGGCGGCAGCTGTGCACCACGGGTCGTCACCGTACGCAGCGGCGTGGCCCTCGTTTGCCCGCGCGATCGCTTCGAGCATGCGCGGGTGCGC
>ENA-OSEO01003974-OSEO01003974.1-sediment-metagenome-genome-assembly--contig:-NODE-3974-length-16302-cov-26.976210_pt1 | contig 16302 bp, 14 predicted proteins | sample MGYA00237883_ERZ534232 | MGnify/ENA metagenome assembly ERZ534232 | reverse complement strand
TTTTACGAGAAATTGGACCTCGACCTGCAGCTCTTGCCAAACTATCCCCGTCGAAGCCTATCGCCCCCAGGCTTATCTCATCTTCTCTTTTAACTCGCGTTCCATTTCCCGTTTGGCTGTTTTATCTGCAATCTCTCTTCTTTTGTCAAAGAGCTTTTTACCCTTTCCCAAACCTAATTCAACTTTGGCAACTCTTCCCGAAAAATATACCTTAAGAGGTATTAAAGCATAACCTCTTTCTTCTGTTTTTCCGATAAGCTTCCTGATCTCCCTTTTATGAAGAAGGAGTTTTCGTATTCTTCTCGGATCCGGCCGAACAACCGTATCAAACTCATACGGACTTACATGCATGTTATGCAGGAAAACCTCAGCCTTCCTAACTTGAGCATAGCTGTCGGTTAAATTTACGCGACCCGCCCTTAAGGATTTAACCTCGCTTCCCTGTAGTGCAATTCCTGCCTCATATTTTTCTTCAAAAGAATAGTCACGATACGCTTTGCGATTAGTTGCCACGATTTTCTCAACTGCCAAGGTAATCACCTGAATTCTATTAAAATTATAACATAAAAGTCCCATATTGGTTCCTGGCACGGTTTAAAAAGTAATTAGAAGTAACCTGAAACGGAGCAACTTACTGAACTAGAGCTCTATGAAACCATAAGAAAAAGATAATTCGGATTTATGCCGCTTTTCTCCGGCCGGAACTGGATATCCGGTCTTTTATAATTTCTCTTGCTTTATCCAGTTGAGGATCTTTCTCTTTTAAAGGAACATCCGGATCAGCCTTGATAACCTCATCCGGTTTTACGCCCTTTTTATGAATAGAACGACCCTTAGGTGTAAAATACTTAGCTACTGTAACCAATAAACCGGAGCCGTCCGAAAGTCTTCTTACTTCCTGAACACTACCTTTTCCGAATGTTGTTTCTCCGACTATAACTCCCCGGCCTGTATCCTGAATAGCCCCTGCAACAATTTCCGACGCGCTGGCGCTTCCCTTATTCACCAAAACAACCAAGGGAATATTGGCATCAGCACCGCCTTTTGCGTAGTGAGACTTCTCACTGCCTTTTCTTTCCTTTATTTTCACTATAACGCCTGATTCAATAAAAGCACTGGCAACATCGATAGACTCATCCAACAATCCTCCCGGGTTATTCCGCAGATCAAAGACGATACCTTTTGCACCTTGGTCTTTGAGATCCTTGACTGCTTTTTTAACATCCTCACCGGCACCGCGTGAAAAGTAGTGTAAGCGAATGTAACCGATATCACCATCAACTATTTCAGATGTAACATTTGGAATACTTATTTTTGCTCTCTCCAGCTTGAACTCCAGGGGCTTTACTTCTCCCTCTCGCTCAATAGTTAAAACAACTGTGGTTCCGACTTTTCCTCTAATAAGTTTTACCGCTTGATCAATAGCCATATCTTTAGTCGTTTGATCGTCAATTTTTATAATCACATCATCGGTCTTTATTCCGGCTTTTTCCGCAGGAGTGTCTTTAATGGGTGAAATCACCGTCAGCTTGCTGTCTTCCATTCCCAGCATTATGCCGACTCCCTCGTAATTGCCTTCCGCTTCTTCTTCAATCATCTTAAAATGTTTCCTATTGAGATATTTGGAATAGGGGTCATCCAATACCTTGATCATCCCTTCAACTGCACCGGAGATAAGCTTCTCAGTAGAAATCTTCTCCACATAAGTATCTCGAATAATATCCATGACCTCTTCGATTTTTTCCAGCGATGAGCTTCCGCCACCGGAATCACCTTTATCGATCACTTGCTGGATACTGCGTCCGGTCATGATGCCGGCGGAAAAACATCCGAGCAGCAAAGTAAGCGCAAGAAAAACCGCCAAGACCGGTACTAATATTTTTTTCATCTTTTTGCACCTCAGTTAGGATAGTTAAAGAACCTTTTCGGGTAAGCTATGAAAAGTTTTATACTTTAAGGTATCGCCGTAAGGCAATTGTGCTTCCGGCGGCTCCGATTAAGGCGCCGGATAATATAATTATAATTAGAAGCATGGAATATTGATATTGCAGATTTCGTGGGCTCTGAAACAGGCTGAACCAACGCAAGAATCCAACCAACCATTCAATCAAGGGTGTTTTCACTAGAAATAGGATAAGAGCCACAATGAGTGAACCGAGAAGCCCTTCGTAGATACCTTCCAGTAGAAAAGGCCATCTGATAAACCAATTGGACGCACCCACTAGTTTCATGATTGCCACTTCCTTGCGGCGGGCAAAAATAGCCAAACGAATTGTGTTCACTATTAAAACAAGGGAAGCAAAACACAGAATAAAAATGATGGCTATTCCCCCGATTCTTAAAACATATGTTACGGTAAAAAGCCTGGTTGTTACACCTTTTCCATACTTAATATCTTGATCAGCATCATCTACGATTTTAGTAATATCCTTATCTTTTTCTAAACGCTTAACTATATCGTTGACATCGTGCGGATCTTTTAGTTTAATCCTTAAAGAAGCAGGTAGGGGATTTCCGGAAACCGCTTCCAGCATTTCCGGTGAATCTTTTAAATCCTCTTTTAATCGTTTCCAGGCTTCTTCCTTGGAAACATACTGCAGGTCCCCGACTTCCGACCACTTATTCACTTTCACTTGAAAAGATTCGATATCCTGCGGGGTAGCGGTATCTTTTATGAATATCTCAACAACTCCAACCATGCTCTCAATCTTCTTAAGAGCGGCGTTTCCGAAAATAGCAACCAAGAAGAATACGCCAACAATAAAAAGAGTTAGAGCAACAGTGGTAATAGCTGCAATTGTCATAATCCAATTCTTTTTAAAACTGGCAAACGCTTCCTTGGTGAAGTAGATGTAATTAATCCTCATAGCCGTAGACACCCCGTGCTTGATCTCTTATTATCTTCCCATCCTCAAGGGCAATAACTCTTTTTCTCATCGAATTAACCATTTCTCTGTCATGAGTGGCAATCAACATGGTTGTACCGGTCCTACTTATCTTGTTTAAAAGAGACATAATATCCATCGAAGTCGCCGGATCAAGATTACCGGTAGGCTCATCGGCCAGGATAAGGGAAGGTCTATTAACAAAAGCTCTTGCGATGGATATCCTTTGTTGTTCACCTGCAGAAAGTTCATGAGGATAACTATCGGCTTTATCCTCTAATCCAACTAGCTTCAGAACTTCCGGGACTTGCTCTTTGATTAGACGTCGGGGCCTGCCTATAACTTCCAGGGCAAAAGCAATATTTTCCGATGCCTTTTTATTAGGCAGAAGCTTAAAATCCTGAAACACGCAGCCCATATTCCTTCTCATATGAGCCACTTTCCAGTGTTTTAGATGGACAACGTCCTGCCCGTTAATGTATATCTCTCCGCCGGTAGGCAGTAATTCTCTAAGCAATAGTCTGATAAATGTGGTCTTACCGGATCCGCTTGGTCCGACCAAGAACACAAACTCACCTTTATCTACTTCCACGTTCGCATCTTCCAATGCAGGCTTGCCTTGGTCGTAGATTTTAGTCAGGTGTTTAGTGCTTATCATCATATTTCTCTCAACTCCTAAAGAATAAATGCTAGCAGATATTCGATAGGAAAGCAAAAAACAAAAACCCGAGATTATCTGCTATTCTAATTATTCCAAGAAATGCAAATATCGGGTTTATCTTATACTTCCCTTCAACTCAATAGCTCTCTTTGCCGCCTCTACAATATCATTGACAGTCAAACCATATTCGGTCAGCAATTCCGAGGCAGTTCCCGACTGCCCGAAACGGTCTTTTATTCCTACTTTTACCACCGGGACCGGTAACTCCTCGCTTAAAAGTTCGGCAACTGCTCCCCCTAGGCCTCCTATAATACTATGCTCCTCCGCCGTTACTACCGAACCGGTCCTTCCGGCGGAATTGATGATGGTATTTCGATCCAAAGGTTTTACGCTGGAGACATTTATTACCTCAGCTTCTATGTTTTGTTCCTGTAAAATTCCGGCAGCTTCCAGGCTCTTATTAACCATCAGCCCAATAGCGATGATACTTACGTCATTGCCTTCTCTTAACGTTACCGATTGTCCCAATTTAAACCGGTATTTATCATCAAATATTTGAGGAAAAGGAGCCCGGCTCAAGCGGATAAAAAAAGGTCCGTCCGTTTGAGCAGCAACCTCAATTGCCGATCTGGCTTCATGATAATCGGCCGGAACAACCACATTCATATTAGGCAAGACCCGCATAATAGCAATGTCCTCAATGCTTTGGTGAGATGATCCGTCCTCTCCGACCGTGATGCCCGCATGGGTAGGACAAAGCTTAACATTTAGATTTTGGTGAGCTACGGAATTTCTGATATGTTCATAAGCCCGTTCGTTAAAAATAACAAATGATCCTGTGTAACAGATCTTCCCCGACAGAGCGAGACCGGCCGCTATTCCGATCATGGACTGTTCAGCTACGCCACAATCAAAAAAGCGATCGGGAAACACCTTTTCAAACTTTACCGTTGTTGTAGATTTGGAAAGATCCGCGTCTAAAACCACTATATTTTTATATTTTTCGCCTAATCCAACCAGAGTTTCTCCGAATGCCTCCCGGGTAGCTCGCATTTTATCCATATTAACCTTTCTAAGTTTCAACTACACAGATTTTCTATATACTAAATTCCTCAATTTAATGGAGAATGTAAAATGTCCTTGCTATATTGTTTCTAAGGTTTTACAATTTGCATTTTGAAATTTGATTCTTGCAATTACTCTTCCCTAATCCCTTCTCCCTCTTCTCTTATTCTCCCAACTCTTTCAAGGCTATTTCCAACTGTTCTTTATCCGGTGCCTTACCATGCCAGTCAGCATCATTTTCCATAAAAGAGACACCTTTACCCTTTATTGTATGAGCAATTATTACAGTTGGTTTTTCATCTATGTTTTTCGCTTTTTCCAATGCTTCCAGGATTTGTCTGATATCATGTCCGTCTATCTCAAGAACTTCCCAGCCAAATGCTTTCCACTTGTCAGCCAAGGGTTCAATGGTCAAGATGTCATCAATCACGCCGCCAAGTTGAAGCCGGTTATAATCCAAAATAACCACCAGATTATCCAGTCTATGATGAGATGCAAATAAAGCAGCTTCCCAAATAGCTCCCTCCTGGCATTCTCCGTCACCGATGAGAACGTAAACCGTGTAGTCTTTCTCATCCAACTTACCGGCTAACGCTATCCCGTTTGCAGCAGGCAGACCTTGGCCTAATGAACCGGCAGAAATTTCCACTCCCGGTGCTTTTCGCATGTCGGGATGTCCCTGCAGGATACTGCCAAACTTTCTTAAACTCCAGAGAGTTTCACGATTAAAATACCCGGACTCAGCCAAAGCGGCATATAAAACCGGAGCAGCATGACCTTTGCTTAAAATAAACCTATCTCTATCTTCCCATTTAGGATTTCGGGGTTGATGTCGCATTATTTTAAAATATAAAGCGGCCATAATATCTGCTGCCGAGAGAGAACCGCCGGGGTGCCCCGATCCTGCTTCTCCAATCATCTTAACCACGTCAAAACGGATTTCTCTTGCTTTTTCTTTCAATAAGCCTTCAATTTGATTTTCTTCGGTTTTAGGACTCAAAAACTGATTCCTTTCTCCTTAGTATTTACTTGCCTCAATAATTTTATACCGAAAAAATAATTCTTCCAGTTTTTTCTAGAAAATTTTTCGGTTTTTCTTTTTCTCCAGAAACTGAATAACTTTGTCCGCGGAAACATTTAATATTCTTACAACCGGAAAATCAGCTGTCTCTATTAGCTTAAGAGCTTCTCCGAACTGTCCCACTGCGTCTTCAAAATGGGCATCGCTTCCCACAACAATTTCAAGATCATGACGTTTAGCTTCGTTTACAATCTCAAGATCAATATCGAAACTACCGGCCCTGCTGGTACTCTCCAGAAAAGAACTATTATTAACCTCAAGCAATACATTATTTACCCGGGCTGCTTCCACAACTCTTTCAACTTCCAATGGAAATTTGGGATTTCCCGGGTGAACAACTACGTCAACAGCCGGATTTTCCATAGCCTTTATTAAAGTATCTGTATTTCTTTTAGCTCCCTCATCTTCATATCCGCAATGAGTATGAAGAGCCAGATGCACAATATCAAGAGTTTCAAGAAGTTGCTGGGGCAAATCAATATTTCCGTCTGCATCAACAATATTGGCTTCAACACCTCTTAGTATTTTTACTCCTTCAATTTCCCTGGGTAATGCCCTTAAATTCCAAAAATGAAAAGGATTGGCTCCACCCAGAAGTCCCGGTCCATGATCGGTTATGGCAATTAACTTCAATCCCTTCCTTTTTGCTGCTCTGGCATTCTCCAGGACTGTGCTAAACGCGTGACCGCTTGCTACCGTATGTATATGTAAATCAGCTTCCAGCTTGATCATCATATTCTCCCAAATATAAAAATGAGCATACTTTTCTATTCAAACCTTATTTTGCACATTGAGAACGAAGATATTCCACTATAAACTGCCCTATATCGCCATCCAGAACCCTTTGCACGTCTCCTTTTTCCAGATCGGTCCGATGATCTTTTACCATGCTGTACGGATGCATTACATAGGATCTGATCTGACTACCCCAGGCAATATCTTTTTTCTCACCTCGTAATTTCTCCAGCTCTTGTTTTTTCTTTTCTCTCTCTTTCTCATAAAGCCTGGCCCTTAAAATCTTCATGGCAATCTGACGGTTAATAAGCTGAGATCTGTCATTCTGGCATTGGGCAACAACACCGGTGGGAACATGGGTTATTCTAACCGCAGAATCAGTAACGTTAACATGCTGTCCTCCGGCTCCCGTGGCTCTAAATGTCTCTATCTTAAGATCATTGGTATCAATGTCAATTTCAATGTCCTCGTCAATAACCGGAATTATATCCACGGAGGCAAAAGAAGTGTGCCTGCGCTTGGAAAAATCAAATGGCGAGATCCTTACCAGCCGATGGATTCCTTTTTCCGCTTTCAAGTAGCCATACGCATACTTACCCTCAACGGTAAAAGTGACATTTTTGATGCCTGCCTCTTCCCCTGTAAGTATCTCGTCAATGACAGTTTTGTATTTACTTTGCTCCGCCCAACGGAGATACATTCTTAAAAGCATCTCCGCCCAATCCTGTGATTCGGTTCCGCCGGCACCCGGATGTATGTTTACTATGGCATCATGGGTATCAAATCTCTCATAAAACCAGCTCCTTAACTCAAGTTCCTGGACTGCTCTGTCTAACTTCTGTAAAAACTTTGCCGTTTCTTTACTCAAATCCTCGTCGTTTTCCGAAACAGCCAGTTCGTTTGAAAGTGATACTTCCTCATAGTCTTTGTGGATATCATCCCAGAGTAAAATGTCTTCTTCCAAATCACTTATCTTCTGCATTATTTTCTTAGCTTTTTCAGCATTATCCCAGAAACCGGATTTGGCTGATTTTTGCTTCAGTTTATCAGCCTCTTTTTTCTTATTATCTATGTCAAAGATACTCCTTGATCTTAAATATCTTAGTTTCAATCTGTTTTAGTTGTTCTGTATAATCCTCAATCATTGCTTGGCCTCCCGTAATTTCTTTCCTTGCAACGCACACCCCAATCTATATATTTAGAAATTTAACTCATCTCTTTTCCCTCTTCATTTCTCCCTGTCCTGCATCCTGTATCTTAATTTTCCATTTTGCAATTTGAATTTTTTTATTACTGCTTATGTTTCTTCCCTAGATTGCTTCGTCGCCTGCGGCTCCTCGCAAAGACAGAGAGAGATAACTATGCTGTGTATCTTGTATCCCTTATCTTTTAATTTTGTATTTTGAAATTTGCACTTTGCATTTATCTTGCATCCTGCATTCTGTATCCTTTATCTTTAAAATAGGTTTCGATTTACCTCTCTCTTGCCTTCTCACTTCTCCCTAAATCACTTCCCACAACACTTCTTATACTTCTTGCCGCTTCCACAAGGACAAGGATCATTTCTACCCACCTTTTTGCCCACTTTTTTAGATTTCTTAGATGTTTTCTCGTATGAAGCCGACTCGTTTCCACCTGACACCGCTTGAAGCCTGGGCCGGGATGTTTCTTCCTGAACAACCTGTACATGGAAAATATATTTAATAAAGTCTTCCTTTATGCTAAGCATCATGTCTTGAAATAGTTTAAATGCTTCATTTTTATACTCAACCAGAGGGTCTTTTTGGCCGATTGCCCTAAGTCCTATTCCTTCCTGTAGATAATCCATCTCCGATAAATGCTCCCGCCATTTGCTATCTATAACCTGGAGCATGACCATTTTTTCCAACTCCCGCATGACTTCAACACCAAGCTGTTCCTCTCTCTTTCTATATGCTTCATGGGCAGATGAAAGCAGTTGCTCATAGAGCTCTTCTTGTGTCATAGTGTTGATATCCAGATCATTCAAACCCCAGGAGAGCGGAAAAAGCTGGGAAGCAAGAGCATATAATTCATCCAACTGCCAGTTCTCCGGATATGTATTCTTTTGGGTAAAGGTATCGATCAAACCTTGCACAGTATCATCAATTAAATCCACTACCTGCTCGTGCAAACCTTCTCCGGAGAGGCATTTCTCTCTTTGATCATAGATGAATTCCCTCTGAGTATTCATCACATCGTCATATTCTAAAACATGTTTCCTGATCTCAAAATTCTGCGATTCCACCTGGCGCTGGGCCGTCTCAATTGACTTGGTAATCATAGAGTGTTCAATCGGCTGATCCTCGGGCAGACCCAGTCTTTCCATAACCCGCCCGATCCTATCGGATCCGAACAGCCTCATTAAGTCATCCTCAAGAGACAAATAGAATTGAGACGATCCGGGATCGCCCTGCCTACCGGAACGGCCTCTCAACTGGTTGTCAATTCTCCTTGACTCATGTCGTTCCGTACCCAACACATGAAGCCCGCCCAGGTCTAGTACTTCTTTTTTCTCATCGCCACATATCTTCTCCATATTCGATGAGCTGGCTATTTGGTCCAAGACATCCCTTAACCTCGGACTCAATGAACTAACATCGCTTTCCTGAATAAATTTCTTGTCGAAGAGCTCCTTGGCCAAAGCATTCTCCGCCTGAAAAGCTTCTCTTAGCTTTTCAACTTTAGGAAGCGCCTTTGCAAGCTGCTTCTCAAGATTGGTCACTTTATGACGGTCTTCGCCGATTACTTTCTTAGCCTCTTTTTTAAGATCCTCGATCTCTTCAGCTAATTTCTTGGTTTCACCGACAATCGAGGAAAGTTCATCTATATCAATATCAGCATTTTCTTCTATACCGGTGATTTTTCCTGAGTCTCCCGAAATATCCTCCAGTATCTTGATCGGTGTTTCCCAGAGCTCTTCAATCTCCTCCAGAATTCCCTTTATTTCTATCTGTCTTTCAGTGGCTGTTTCATTGTCCTCTTCCCTTGATTTTTGCCCTCCAAGGTAACTATCTATTTCCCGCTTCATAAGAAGAGCTTTGTTTTCCAGCTCACCAATCTCACCGGCCAACTCAAAAACAGATGTCACATTTCTTTCATTAAGTATCTTTCGAGCCTTTTTCTTTAGATTATCCGCCTCTTCTTGCCTTTCCGTTATTTCTCTTGTCATAGCCGCAGCCGTATGGATGTACTCCTCGGAGAAAACATCAGCCGGGGAAAAAGCTTGCTTAAAAGATTTGTGTAATTCGCTGAGTTCTTGCTCCTTTTCTTTAAGACCTCTTGCAACCCTGTCCGATTTTTCTAAATCAGTTCTCAAGATACTGCTTCCCGAGATATTAACCAGTGCATTCTTTAGTTCATCGATGCCCGACTTTATCAAATTAAGCTGGTCTACCGCCGGTTTCAGACCGTCACCGGAATCTTTTATTTTGGCAATTTCTTTGATGTTAAGAATACCTTCCTTCTCGATATCATCACACAAAGCAATGAACTGTTTTTTTATCTCATCAAGACTGCCAATTATCGGTTCAATCTCTTGCCTGTAAACATCTTCCCTTAAGATGCCTCTATCTAAAATATCATCCAGCTCCGGCTGCTTGAGTGCTTCTACCCAATGCTGCAAGCGCCTGGACACATCATCGATCAACTCATAGAGCACACTAGTTTCCCGAAGGGTCTGAACCCGCACTGCACCCTCCAAGCTGGTCCTTACAATACCGTATGGATTTCCACCCAATAATATATCGATACCACGGCCGGCCATGTTAGTAGCAATAGTTACGGATCTTTCCCGTCCGGCTTGAGCAATGATTCTCGCTTCCTCCTCATGATGCTTGGCGTTTAGAACCTGCGGGCGAAGACCCCTGTTTCTCAGTAATTTGGCCAGTTTTTCCGACTTTTCAACCGAAACTGTTCCCACCAGAACCGGCTGACCATCCTTATTTCTTTCCAGTATGTCATCGACAATCGCGTTGAATTTACCCTGCTCATTCTTATAGATAACATCTGCAAGATCATCGCGTACCATTGACACATTGGTAGGAATAACCACTGTTTCCAGATCATAGATATGTTTGAATTCATCCGCTTCGGTTGCAGCCGTACCGGTCATTCCGGCAAGTTTGTCATACATGCGGAAATAATTCTGGAGAGTAACGGTAGCAAGCGTTTGATTTTCTTCCCTGATTGAGACTTTTTCTTTTGCCTCAATTGACTGATGAAGACCTTCACTGTAACGTCTCCCCACCATCAAGTGTCCGGTAAACTCATCAACGATTATGACTTCCCCGTCTTTTACAATATAATCAACATCTTTCTTAAATAGTGCGTGAGCTTTAATTGCCTGGATTAAGTGGTTTACATACTGACTATTCACGTTATCATAAAGGTTGGGGATCCCCATAAGATTCTCTACCCGCTCAATTCCGTCTTCGGTAGTAGCAATTGTTCTATTTTTCTCATAAACCAGGTAGTCAAAGCCTTCAGCCAGATCGGCCCCGGTCTTTTTGGCTTCTTCCTCCTCTTTCTCGGTAACATACTTACCTTTAAGACGGGGAACTATGTTGGCAAAAGTTCGATAGATGTCCGCGGCCTTTTCCGAAGGTCCTGATATGATTAGAGGTGTCCTCGCTTCATCAATCAGAATGCTGTCAACCTCATCAACTATGGCATAAAAATGTCCTCTTTGAACCTGATCATCGCGGTCGGTTATCATATTATCCCTAAGATAGTCGAAACCGAATTCGCTATTCGTCCCGTATGTAATATCCGCTCGATAGGCAACTTTTCGAAAAGCCGGTTCCATATCAGCCTGTATTAGTCCGACGTTCAGTCCCAAAAAAGTAAAGATGGGGCCCATCCATTCGCTATCCCTTTTTGCCAAATAATCATTTACGGTTATAATGTGAACCCCTTGCCCCATTAAAGCATTCAAATAGGAGGGTAGGGTGGCTGCCAAAGTTTTTCCTTCACCTGTCTTCATCTCTGCGATCTTGCCTTCGTGAAGGACTATTCCACCCATGATCTGAACGTCGAAATGTCGCATGCCAACTGTTCTTTTTGCCGCCTCTCTTGCCACCGCGAAAGTCTCGGGCAGAATAGGTTCCAGGAGTCTATTGCGGACATCTCTTATCTTGGAGCGGATATCCTTTCTGCCATCAGGTGTTGCCAGCATAAATTCTTCCTGCAGCCTATCCAGCTCCTCTTTGTACTCCTTAATATAATCAGCAATTCTCGACTTGAACTCATCGGTCTTTTCCCGTAGCTGGCTATCGGTAAGCTTGCTAATTTCCGGTTCAATTTCATTTACCGCAATCACTTTCTCTTCTAAACGCCGTAGCTTCTTGCCTTCACCAAATCGCAGTACGTTATATAGTATATTGGACATTTGTCACCTCAAAATCCCGTCTTTGGAGTCATTTCGTGTAGTCACATGCTGAATACCACCAGTATATTTTAACACAGGAATCTGTCAGGTGCGATTACTCTTTAACCAACAATTCCCCTTAATTTAAGAATGTGAATCCGCAGTTCTAAATTAGTATAAAGCTTATATTGAGCTTTATTGTTGATATAATCGATTATGCGCAGATTGCGGAATATTAAGGAGAATACTCTTAAATAACAGCTAAGTTGCTGTTAGCGCAATAATCAAACCCTGAGATGTCTAAAAGGATTCCGGAGTTTTTTCCTGTGATTCTATTCCAGCATTTCCTTCAGATGAGCACTTGAGATAAAGCCAGGATATTCTTGCTGCCTCACAAGCTTATAGAATTCACATTCAGCACAGGAAACATGTTTATCGATAAACACACCCGGTAATTCACTATTGCAGAATGTACCGGCAATTACCCAGCAAGCCCTACCTGCATTTACGCCTCCGTGTACACCATCCATTTTCTCTTCAGTGGCAGCAGGACAAACTCCCAACGCGGTTGCATCTTTACCTCCGGGCTCTCTCCCACATTCCATATACTGCCAACAATTCTTCTTCAAGACTAAAACCTCCCCATTATTAATAATTAATAGCACTTTATTACTATTACATTATCTACTTCATTATGAAGTTGGAAAATATCGGACAAAAATCCCATATCGTTTTTCGGATAAGGCTAAAGGGTAACTGTCAACTTACTATGCGGAGAATCTCGCCCCTTCTTTGAAGCATATTAATCAGTCCCCTAATTACTTGAGGGTCAAAACTTAGTCCCTGTTCTTTTTTCAATCTAGCAATTGCCTGAGAAGAATTCAACCTTTCCTCGGTCGATTCTGCCGTAGTCAATTCATCATAACGGCTGGCAACATTTATTATTCTGGCTCCGAGAGGTATATCGCTCCCTCTAATACTACTTCCTTCGTAAGGTTCATGGTGCATACGAACGATCTTTGAGGCCTCTTTTAAAAAATCAACCTGCTCCAGTATTTCGGCGCCGACAATAGCGTGAGGTGATTCCCCGTTCCAGGAGCTTTTTGATTCCAGTAACGAATCCAGAGAATCCTCATCCAGGCCCAGTTTACCCAGGTCGTGTAGAAGCGCTGCATACGCAATTTTTTCCAGTTCACCACCACTTACTCCAAGCTCCTGGGCAATCCCGATGGAGTATTCGGTAACCCTTTCAGCATGACCTCTACGATTCGGTGCCTGTGCTTCGATAGCTCTTGAAAGCGCTCTTATGGTGTGATGGTAAGTTCTTCGGATATTAAGGTTCAAGGTAAATGCATGCCTGGTCAGAATAAGTGGAAAGAAAAAGAAGAGAGCGCTCCATGCATGCAGAAAGGGATAAAGCAGAGCAAACAAGACACCCAAAGATGAAAGTGCCAAATACAGTAGTCCAACCAGTTTTGCCATTCCAATCCAGGAAGAGAAGATCGGTTTTGCCTTTTTCAAACAAAAAAGGATCTCATCGATGGCTAAATCCAGGAAAAAGTAAATGGCAACCAGGGCAAGTACCGGCAAGGATCCCCATCCCATCAATTTCGCGGCACTATCGGTTCCCATTTCCAGAAACGGCGCTCCGCCCAAAAGATAGAAGGCGATCATCGATACAAAAGCAACAAAACTGACTTTAGCTGCCGGAAATATTATTGCCCTCTTGGTCAATTTGCTGGTGATAGAACGAGAAAGCAGCACCCCAAAAACGCTTATGGTAAGAGCATTAGAGAACGGAAACAGGAGAAGCGTCGTAATAATTACCGCCGGTCCCAACGAAACAGAGCCTCCCTGCGGCAGTGTAACTTCTACAATTTGCGCAAAAGTAACGCAAGCCGCGAAGAATACCATATCCCAAACATAATTATAGCTAAAACCTCTGATTGAGTAGATGAGGCTAAGAAAACCTAGAAAAATAATAGTAAATCTTAGCGCAGCTACTCTATGTTTTGCTTTCGATAATCGATAATTGGTCTTCCTCGCCACTCATTTTCTCCTTAACTATCGCCAATCCCAGTGAATCAAGTAAAGCATTAACTATAGAGTCATCAAACTGTGCTCCACAGCATGCAAGCAGCTCTTTTGCCGCTGTTTCTCTATCCAAAGCCGGGCGATACGGCCGGGCTGATGTCATCGCGTCAAAGCTGTCGGCAACTGCCATTACCCTTGCTTCAACCGGAATTGACTCTCCCACTAATCCGTCTAAATAGCCACTGCCATCTAACGCTTCATGATGATGAAAAACTGCGGGAATAACATCTTCTAAAAACTTGATTTCCCTTATAATACGGGCTCCCATGTCAGGATGATCTTGAACAACCTTAAACTCATCTTCCGAAAGTTTTCCCGCTTTGCCCAGTATCTTTTTAGCTATCCCTATCTTGCCGACATCGTGGAGCAGCGCAGCGTATTTTATAACCTCAACCTTATCTTCAGACCATCCTAAAGCCCGGGCAGTACCTTCCGCGTATCCGGCAACTCTTTCAGAATGACCTTTAGTGTATGGATCTTTCGCCTCAATTGCCGTCACTAGTGAACCGACAGTCTTAATATAAGCTTCCTGCAGATTCATATAAACCTCAAAGTCCTGACGGGCAACCAGCAAAGGAACAATAAACAGAATAATTCCGGGAAATCCGATCTTAACGAACACCTCGGCCAAACCTATTCCCAAAATGCCAAGAGTAACATAATTAAAAAAAGCCCATTTACAGTCCACGAGCCAAGCGCTCATGGGAGAGATATCTTCATAGAACCCAATAGCAACCGATACTAAAGCACTATCAAACAAGAAAAAAGCAATTAAGGATAGAGTTAAGGGTAATAACACACGGGGGAAATCCGAAAAAACCAGACCGCGGTTGAACAGGAGTACGCCACCTGTATATGCATAGATAAGACCACTTAGGCCGATGGCCAGAATGCTTTCCCCTCCGTTAAACAACCACCGGTAAACAGATGTCTTATTCTTTATATCATTCCAGGTAATAGAAGTAAAAACAGCGACAATTGAAGCCGTAAACGGGCCAAAAGTTATCATTGCCGCATATAGGAGAGCGGAACTGACCGAGATCGCTCCTGCACGAGGTAAATTAATCCCTAACGATTCAGCAAGGATGGTAAATAAGCCAAAAACCAATACGGCAAACCAAACAATCCCGTAACTTGCTGAGTAGAAATATACCAGTAGCAGGAGAGCCAGTGAAAGAATCGCTAACGAGTAGATTTTGCAATTCTTGGGCACTTCTTGCATTTTAAACCTCAATATAAAAGCCGGCTTCCACTATTACCAACGAAATTTTGCCCTACGTGTTAAGGCCAAAGCCACTACTAAAGATGATAGTACTAGAAATCTTGCTCTCATCCTTACCACATCTCCTTGTACATTGCTTGCTGCGAATTAGTTATGGATGCTGTATTAAAACTCTAGCTCAACCTAGTATTTAGATATTAGAATGATAATTACTAAGCCTATAATTCCGGCTTATCGTCTTAGCGATTTTTACCAGCCCTTTTACTTCTATGTAAACCCTCTTTATTCCTTCAATAAAAACCAGATTCTTAATGAATTCTTACCATTTAGTAGATTTACAGACCGGAGAAGCACATTATTACAGTTGGTTACTAGGTCCGCTCTACCGGTTCGATTAAGCCATAATTATTATCTTTTCTACGATAAACCACGTTAACCTGATCAGTTTCGGCATTGGTAAAAACATAGAAATCATGGCCTAGTAATTCCATCTGCATTGATGCTTCCTTGGGGCTCATTGGTTTTATGGCAAATTGCTTTATTTTAACGATTCTCGGACCACTCTCATCTTCAGAGTTACCGCTCTCTTCACTTTCTTCCAAGACTACAGTAGCTTCCTTGCCTAAATCCGAACCACGCATGCTATGAGACTGCAGTTTACCTTTAAACCGTTTTATCTGCCTTTCCAGCTTGGATGTTACCATATCGATTGACGCGTACATATCAGCTGATGATTCCTTGGCTCTTATAACCGAACCCTTAGTAAATACTGTTGCCTCAACGGTTTTGGAATTGGCAATACTTGGATTTTTCTCTACGATCAATTCAATCTCGATTTTAGTTATTTGATCAAAATATTTAGTAACTTTCGATACTTTTTCGCTAGCGTGTTCGCGAAGAGCGTTTGTAACATCAATATTTCTTCCCTTCACAATAACCTGCATACTTTCATCTCCTTCTAGACAATCTTTATATTTGGATTTTTAGAGACAAACCTTGAGAGCCTATTTGTTCCTGGGGGAAAAGAATTTCACACTCCTACTTCTCCACAAGAAGCACAATTCCTCTTTGTAAAAGTAAACGCCCCATGCATAACTATACATGGGGCGGCTGCATGCTTGTCTTCTGTAACTATACTTTCTGGACGTTTGCAGCTTGAGGACCACGGTCGCC
>ENA-OSEO01003972-OSEO01003972.1-sediment-metagenome-genome-assembly--contig:-NODE-3972-length-16311-cov-2.423740_pt1 | contig 16311 bp, 14 predicted proteins | sample MGYA00237883_ERZ534232 | MGnify/ENA metagenome assembly ERZ534232 | reverse complement strand
AAGGGAATGAAAAACAGAAGCAGGGAGAGGGAAATAAGAGCTCCCGAGCGAGGGTTTTCTTAAAAAAATCACACCGCGGGCTGCCAGGGAGGAGGAATCATGAAACGGTGTGCGTGGGCTACGAGCGATCTCCAGATCGCCTATCACGATCTCGAATGGGGCGTTCCCGTCCATAACGACGGGATCCTTTTTGAATTTCTCATCCTCGAAGGGGCTCAGGCAGGGTTGAACTGGGAAATCATCCTCAAGAAACGAGAAAACTACCGCAAGGCCTTCAGCGACTTCGACCCGCATCGTGTCGCCGGGTTCGACGGGAACAAACTGCAAACGCTCCTTTCCGACCCCGGAATTGTTCGTAACCGCCTCAAAATCCATGCAGCCATCGAGAATGCCAGGGCCTTTCTGGCCGTGCAGAAGGCATTCGGATCCTTCGACGCTTACCTGTGGAGGTTTGTGGACGGAAGTCCTACGGTGAATCACTGGAAAACCCTCAAGGAAATCCCTTCAAAAACGCCGCAGGCAGAGGCACTGAGCAAGGACCTCAAAGGACGAGGCTTCAGGTTTGTAGGCCCAACGATCTGCTATGCCTTCATGCAAGCCGTGGGCATGGTCAATGATCACACGGTAGACTGCTTCCGCCACCCACAAGTGGGCAAGGAGGCCCGTCTCTAGCATGCCTTTTGAACGGCGGGTTTCAGAAATAGCGTGAGGAGAAAGCCGGCAATCGCCACTCCGGTCAGAATCAGGAAGACGAGCTGGTAACTGCGGGCGATATCGAAGATGTGGCCGGCCAGCAACGGTCCGCCGGCACCCCCCAAAGTTCCGCTGAAAACAACGACGCCGAAGAGAACGCCATGGGAACCAATGCCGAACAACTCGGCCACTATGGGCGAAATCACGGTGAAAAAGCCGCCGTGGGCAACACCGTAAACCACGGCAAAAAGGTAAAGCCTCCACATTTCCCCGGCCACCTGCAGCCAGAAGAGGCTGGCAATCAACAAAATGAAGCATATCATCATGGATCTCTTATTGCCGATTCTGTCGATGGCAATACCCGTTAAGAGCCGGCCCACCATGCTCACTCCGCCGATGGTGGACAAGACACCCGCGGCTTTAATCGGCTCGATGCCAATATCATCAGCGTGGGGTACAATATGGACCAAGATGGTGAGCAGGCAGTACACCACCAGGAGGTTGATCATGCAAACCATCCAAAACTGTCCGTTGCGGAGCGCTTCCTGAAGAGACAGGCCACCTTCCGACCTATCCACCTGGCCTGTGGCTGGCTCCCAGCCCCCATCCGGAAACTGTCCCATTTGACCTGGATCGCGGCGCAGCAACTGACCCGAGCCGATGACGAACACAAGCACGATGATGCCCATAAGGACATAGGCATAGCGCCAACCGTAATCGACGATGAATATGCCGGCCAGCAGCGGCATAACAAGCTGTCCGGCACCGGTACCCACTTTGACGAGGCCGGTCATCATCCCGCGGCGCATGACAAACCACCTGGCGGTTGTGGTCAATGCGATGACGTCGATGGAACTCAGGCCGACCCCCACCACCAGTCCGTAAAACAGGTAAAGCTGCCAGACTGAATTGAGCTGAGAGAGAAGGAGGTAACCGCAACCATAAAAAGCGCCCGTAACCGCCATAACGATCCGCGGGCCGAATTTATCGTTCACGTTCCCCGCCAGGATACCCAGAAAACCCATGAGGAGGAAAGCCACAGAAGAAGCACCGGAAATGGTGGCCCGGGACCATCCAAATTCGGCCAGCAACGGTTTGAAAAAGACACCGAATGCGATAAAGCTTCCTATCCCGATCCCCTGAACGAGAAAGCAGGCCATCACAATGATGTACCCGTAAAAGAATTCCGATGTTTTCTTTTCGCTCATGGCGCACTCAGTTCCCTTTTCCCTGGCTTGCTCTCGGATCATTGCTCGCTACTTTGACGGTGTGGGCGGGAAATGGGCGGGCTGGGCCCTCGCAATGCCGAAGGATCAAGAAACCACCGTATGCAGAAAAATGTCCCCATTCACTTCAACCCCACATCCGCCTTCCGAATCAAATCAATAGCTTCATATACCCGATCGGAACGACATTTCGCAGCAAACATCCCGGCCTGCGTCTCGGCCCAGGAATCCAGGGAAAAGTCGGGATTGATGCGCAAAACCTCTGCGGCTGCAGCGCGAGCCTCCTCTTTGCGGCCCAACTTGGCATAGGCCAGGACCAGCCCAAAGGGGGCGAACACGTCGTTGGGATTCATCCGGAACGCCTTCTTGCCCGCCACGATGGCATCCTCATACCGCCCCAAGTGCCGGTAGGCCATGGCGAGGTTACGGTGGCAAACAGCGGGAGGAAAGGGATCAAGCTCGATCGCCTTCTCCAGCATGGAAACGGCCTCGCTCGGCCTGCATGAAAAAAGCAAGGCGATACCCAGATTTTCATAGACGCCGGCACAGCCGGGGCATAGCTCCAGCGCTCGTTTTGATGTGGCGATGGCGTCGTCATGTTTGCCCTGTAAGACGTATAAGTTGCTCAATATCCTGTGGATGCGGTGATCCGATGCGTCGAGGACCAAGGCCTTTTGTATCGCCTCAACCGCCAGGCCCATGGATTCTTCGGGTGATCGGGTGAAATGGTGCACCACATCCAACATATGACACCAGGCCACTATGGCATAGGGATACCCATAGTCCGGATCCTGGGCGATCGCCTCCCTGGCCAGTTGCCTCGCCTTTATCCCTCCCTCCTTATCCATGCGCAAGAATTGCTCCTGAGCGCGTAGTGCCCTAAGGTAGGCATCGAGATTTTTCGTGCCCCTTCCCGTGACCCGGGCCGTCTCCCCCATCGTGAGTTCCACCTGCATCGCCTTGATGATCTCGAGGGTTATCTCATCCTGGATCGCGAAGATGTCTTTGAGATCCCTATCATAACGCTCCGCCCAGAGATGGCTCTCTGTTGCGGCATCGATGAGCTGAGCCGTAACGCGCACCTTGTCCCCCGCCTTGCGCACGCTCCCCTCCAAAACGTACCGGACTCCGAGCTCTCTTCCCACTTGTCTTGCTTTCACGGGTTTCCCTTTGTAGGTCAAGGTCGAGTTGCGTGCAATCACGAAGAGCTTCTGAGTCTTGGAGAGTGCGGTGATGATTTCTTCGGTTATGCCGTCACTGAAATACTCCTGCTCCGGATCACCACTCATGTTCAAAAACGGCAGCACCGCAATGGAGGGTTTCTCGGGTAAGGGTAGCCGTGGGTGTTCGGGCAGTCCTGCCCGGTGTAAGGCCTCCACAAACGGTCTCAAATGGGAAGGATCTTTAAAAATGTTGATTTTTCGAAACTGTTCCAGGGAAAAATCAGGATTGACTTCCAGAATCTCCCTAGCGTGCGCTCGCGCCTCCTCTTCTCGACCGAGAAGCATGCAGTTGGCAGCAAGTCCAAGAAGCGGTGTAATCATATTCCCTCTGGCATTCCTTCGAAGGTTGAGGAGTTCCCTGTAAGACGCTACGGCTTTTTCATGCTCGCCGATCACAGCGTAGCCCATGGCTAAAGACTCCAGGTACCATGACGGATAATGGGGATTCAGCCGCATAGCGCTCTTTACAAGCGTTATCGCTTCCTCGAATCTTCCGGCAAAAAGCATGGTGCGAGCCAGGATTGCCTTGTTACATGCGATATTGGGCCCGAGCGCGACGGCTCGCTGCCCCTCAGCGATGGCTTTGTCGTACTGCCTCTGGAACAGGTAAATTCCCCCCAAAAGGGCATGGACATCGGGCAGTTTATCATCGAGCGCCGCTGCTTTTCCTGCAATCTCGACGGCCTTTTTAAACGACTCGCCGCCGGACCGGCTGTATCCGAAAGCAGCATCCATCCAGTGTGTCCAGCCCAGCATGGCCAAGGCGTAGCTATACGTGGGGTCCGCCTGGACAGCCTGTTCAAACAGCTCCTGAGCCCTGGCATTCCCCTCCCTGGTAAACGATTCAAAATGACTGAGCCCTTTGACAAGATAGCTCCAGGCCTCAAGGCTTTTCGTCGTCTCTTGCACACGCGCTTGCTCCCCATGTGTGAATTTCACTCGCAAGGCAGCAAGAATATTCAGTGTGACTTCATCTTGGAGCGCAAATAGATCTTTAAGATCTCGGTCGAAGCGCTCGGCCCATAGGTGGTGCCCTCGGGTCGCATCGATAAGCTGGGCGGTAATTCGCAATCGGCTATCCGCCTGCTGGATACTTCCCTCCAATACATACTGCACCCCTAATTCCTCGCTCACCTGCCTAATTTTGATCGCCTTCCCTTTATAGGTGAAGACTGAGTTTCGGGCGATCACAAAGAGCTCAGGGACCTTGGAAAGCGCCGTAATCATGTTCTCGGTCATACCGTCAGAAAGGTACTCCAGCTTTGGATCGCCTGTCATGTTGACAAAGGGGAGGACCGCGATTGAAGGCTTTTCCGGCAGTGGAAAGGCCATTCTTTCAGCGGAAGCGGGCTCAACGGGCGGTTGCCGTAAATAGAAGTTCCAGACTGCCAAGGCTCCGCACACCACGATGATTGCCAATGCAATAGCCCAACGCCAGATTCTCAGCCTTGGCCTTTCCTCTCCGATCACTCTCCCGGCGGCCCCGGGCTCCGTCAGAACCCTGTAAACCCGCACCGGTTTTTCGATATTCTTGACCGTTTGCTCGCCGAGATATTCGAAGCCCAGAGGGAGCTTCCTCCCGATTTGGTCAAAGGCGGTTCCCGAGACACAGATTCCCCCCGCTTCGCTGAGGCTCTCTATGCGCGCCGCAATATTCACCCCATCCCCGTAGATTCGCTCTCCATCTTCCACCACATCTCCAAGGTTCACCCCAATCCGAAACTCCATCCTACGCTTCTCAGGCAACGCCTCGTTTCTTTGCTTCAGCTCCTTCTGAATCATTACGGCACAGTCCACCGCGTCGATCACGCTCGCAAACTCAGCGAGGACGTTGTCCCCCGGCGAGTCCACAACCCGGCCTTGAAATTTCTCGATAAGAGCAGCCATCACCTCGCGATATTTCTTCAGGGTCTCAATGGTGGCCATCTCATCTTCTCCCATCAAGCGGCTGTATCCTTTCACATCGGCGCTGAGGATGGCGCTCAGTTTTCTCTTGGCTCGCTCTTCCGGCATGGGAGCACCCCTCTGAACCTGTTCGATGGTAAAATGAAAGCCTCCAAAAGGGTGCAATACTCCCTTGGAGGCTTCACGATCAATACCTTCCGGTAGCATTCTTCCATGTCGCACTCCAGAAGGCCGGGGTAAAGGCATTGGGTTGATCTAGAGCCAGGGTGGACAAGACTCAAAACCAGAATACAGCTATTTGCAGGAGATGTCCATATCTTCAATGTCCCTAACGCTTAAACCGGAACATCAAAACAAGCATAGTCGGGGACATGTCTCGGCTCGGCCCTCGCGGACCGCCTGCTCTGCTGTAGGAGAGGCGGTCCTGATGCTCTCCCCGGCACGTTTGGCCGCGTTCTCCGTGAACAGCACTCGTGCTACAAAAGGTGCTTGACATGTATTCCCTATGAGAATATATTCGCAGTATGAAAGTGAAGACCTCTATCACCCTTTCTGAAGACCTTTTGGAGGCCATTGATCAACGTTCCGGCCAATTCAAGAATCGCTCCGATTTTATCGAGGCCGCACTCCGGGCCTATATCGCTCAGATCATCAGGGATGAGCAGAATGAAAAAGATCTCGCCATCCTCAACAGTCAAGCTGACCGACTGAATCAAGAAGCGGCTGATGTCTTGACTTATCAGGTGATCCCGTGAAGCGCGGTGAGCTCTATCGCGTGACCCACCCCACCGCCAGAGACCCCAAAAAACACAGGGTTTTCGTTGTGGTCAGCCGCCAGGTGCTCATTGATTCTCGCTTCTCCACGGTCGTCTGTGCGCCCATCTATTCGACGCATGCCGGTCTTTCCACGCAGGTTCCGGTTGGCGTCGAAGAAGGTCTCAAGCACGAAAGCAGCATCCATTGTGACGAGTTGGTCAGCCTACCGAAGCCGGTCTTGACGAACTATGTTGGATCTTTATCGCGCGGGAAGGTTGAGACTCTGAATCAAGCCCTGCGCATCGCTTTAGATCTTCTTGAGTAGGAAGAGGAAGTCGCCTTCCGGTCTACACTTTTTGTTTCTTCTATCGACGTCATTGGTTGAAGCGGCCCTGTCCATATTCCATGGCGGCAGAAATTAGAGGAGGAAATCAGCTTTCCGGTATTCCGGTTCCCGTCGGGCGATGAAGGAAAAATATACGAAAAAGCAAGGTCAGTATCTGGCTTACATTTACTACTACACGAAGATTCATGGCGGTCCTCCGGCGGAAATGGACATGCAGAGGTATTTTAAGGTCTCCCCTCCTTCCGTCCATCAAATGGTCATCTCCCTCGAAAAGAATGGTCTGATCCGGAGAACACCAGGGAGGGCAAGGTCCATACAACTTCTCCTCTCCCGCGATGAACTGCCGGATCTTGAATGATTTGCCGGCGCCCTTTCTCTCTTGACACCACGAAAGGCTTGTTCGTATACTGGCTTCCCACCCTGTGTACGGCCACCATCTCTGGATCGATTTGCTATGAACGGGGTTCAACCTATGGGAGTTCCGCCATCCTTTCCTGATCGCATGGGGCCTCCAGGCTCGCTTTCGAGGCTCTGCCGGAGGGATGGAGCTGCGATGGAGAGATCCATATGCCGTTAACCAAAGCAACGGAGGTGTGAAAATGGCGATAAGACCGGATCCTTTTACTGGCAGGGAGTTCGGGCGTCGGGATTTTCTCAAGATGCTCGGATTTGGTACCGTCGCGGGAGGGCTCGCCTTGAACAGCCCCCTTCGCAGGGCGATCGCAGCGGATGCGCCCAAAGAACCTTACAAAGTGGCAATCGTGGCCTTTTCCACGGGACCTGCCGCCTCCTACGGGTACCCGGGACATGAGATCATGGACCTGATGGTACCGTTGATCAACCGTCAGGGAGGAATTGTGGGTCGAAAGGTGGAACATTCCAAACATGACGAGGGAAACGTGGCGAAGGTGGTTGAAACCTTCAAGCGCCTTACCCAGGCGGACAAAGTGGATGCCATTCTGGGTCTGGCCTCCAGCGGAAATACTCTGGCCGCAGCACCCATTGCCGAAGAATCCAAGACCATCTTTGTCAACTGCCTGGCCAGAACCCACAAGGTCACGTGGCAGAATCCCGAGGACCCGACCAAGTTTCGCAAATACGTCTTTAAATCGGTGGGCGATACCGTCACCCATGCGGCCTCGGCGGCCTTGGCGGTTGCGAAGTTCTTTCCCGGTGCCCGCGTGGCCCACGTTCATCCCGATTATGCTTACGGTCATGAGATCCATGACATCTTCACCCGCGTGCTGAAAAAACTGGACCCCAAGGCGGAGACGGTGGTCGAGTTGTGGCCGAAACTGTTTACCCCCGACTATTCCCCCCATATCACGAGTATCCTGGCCGCCAAGCCGACCGTGGTTTTCAACAGTTTCTGGGGAGCAGACTCCACAAGGTTCTCCGATCAGTGCATCCAGCGCGGCGTGGCGGCGAGGGCAAAGATCGTAGGGGATCACGGGGAATTTTACAGCACGGAGAGAAGACCTCTACCCAAGGACCTGTACGGCCATCCTCCCTTTCCCATTGAGGGGTTGCCAGGACTTCCCGACCCGAAAAAGTGGCCCTTGAACAAGTTCTCTTATGATCTCTACTACAACAAGCACCAGAATACGCCGCCCGCGGCCGCCTATTTCACCCTTGCCGCATTCTACGCACTCATTGGCGCCATTGAAAAAGCCGCGGCTCTGACCGGGACCTGGCCGAACAACGACCAGATTGCTCAAGCCTTCAGGGGCCTGGCCGTTCCCCAGCCCCTCGGATGGTCCGTGTACCGTGAAGACGGAAAATCCGCATCACCGAAATGGGCGGGTCTCTATCGGCCACAACCGCCTTATGCCTACGGTCTGGATCAGGTTTACCATATGCCCATGGAAGAAATATGCGCTCCACCCGGGGTTGATCCGATGAAATGGATCGACGAGTGGTAGTGCTGCTTCCGTGCCCCTCTCGCCTGTCCCGGGCGCGAGGGGCTTCCCCTTAAGAGCATAAAAAACCGCCGATGCCCATTCCGGCGGCTCATGACAGAGATCACACCTTTGAGGAGCGGTTATGTCTGCTCTCGTCATGAATATCGTGCTAAACGGCGTTTTCTATGCTTCGATCCTTTTCGTCATGTCGGCCGGTCTTCAGATCATTTTTGGCGTGCTGGGCATCGTGAATTTCGCCCATGCAGCCTCTTACATGCTGGGCCTTTACCTGACATACGGCATTATGCAGGCCTTGCCTGTGGGATACCCCCAATTGCTCTGGATCGCTCCGCTTCTTGCGGCCGGCCTCGTCGGGCTTTTCGGCCTGGCCTTTGAGCGGGGTCTGCTCAAACCCATCTACCACCGCGATCACGTATTTCAGATTCTCGTCACATTCGGCGTGGTTTACATGGTGGATGATGCCGTGCGCTACGTTTGGGGCGGCTATTCCATCGGAGTGGCCCCCATGGTTCTCTCCATGCTGGAGCTGGGAGATGTGATCTACCCCGTCTACAATCTGGTGATCATGGGGGTGGCGCTGGCCCTGGCCGTTTTTCTATGGTTTCTTTTCAACAAGACGAACATCGGCCGGATCATTCGAGCCACATCTCACGACGAAGAGATCACGGAGGCACTCGGGGTCAGCGTCAGCCGGGTGAAGGCCGGGACATTTCTCTTCGGGTCGGCCATTGCAGGCCTTGCCGGTGGGCTGATGCTGCCGGTGAGCGGGGGCTGGCCCGGTGTAGGCATGGAATACCTGATTCTGAGCTTCGTGGTCATCGCCGTGGCCGGGCTTGGAAGTGTGAACGGCGCTCTGGTCACTTCCCTGCTGATCGGCTTGGTAAACTCCATCGGGGTCCAGTTCTTCCCCAAGTTTGAGCTCGCAACGGTGTTTATTCTCATGGCTGTCATCCTATCGGTGCGCCCGAGCGGTCTGTTCGGAACGAGCCATTGAAGCGATGAGAAACCCTGAAAATCATGGGAGTCATTACCTATGGAACGGATGAACAGGATCAGTCTCCTTGTGGCTCTCTGCCTGCTGGGTGTGGGACCGACTTTTTTCCCGGGTTTCACCATGTATCTTCTCACCTACGCCCTCATCATGTCCATTGCGGCCCTCTCCGTGAACTTGCTGCTTGGATACACCGGATTGATGTCCTTCGGGCACGGGATGTTCATCGGCGCCGGTGCCTATACGGTCGCTTTGATGGCCAGATACACCGGAATTCATTCCTTCGAAGTTCTTATCCCCATGAGCATCGTGACCTCCGCGGCAGTGGCGGCCTTCGTGGGCATGTTTTGCACCCGTCAGATCGACATCTACTTTGCCATGTTGACCCTGGCCTTTGGCGAGCTCTTGTATGCCCTGTTCGCCAAGTTTTACCACCTCACCGGCGGGACCGACGGCGTGAGGGTGGAAATGCCCACCCTGTTCGGCTATGTTCTCAAAGCCGGCCTCCAATACTACTACTTCGTCCTGGGTCTTTTTCTGGTGTGTGCCTGGGCCATGTGGGTGATCTGCAACTCCCCGTTCGGAAAGGCCATTCAGGCGGTCCGGGACAATGAAATCCGGGCGGGCTACCTGGGACTGGTGGTGATGAAATACAGGCTGTTCGCTTTCGTCATCTCCGGGGCATTTACGGGGCTCGCCGGAGTGCTCCTGGTCTCCCTCACCGGTCACGCCGTGCCCGAGTTCTTCCAGGTGATCACCTCCATCGGCATCGTATTCATGGTCATTCTTGGGGGGCATACCTCTTTCCTCGGTCCGGTCGTTGGTGCCGTGGTGTTCGTTTTCCTTCAGTCGTGGCTTCAGCCCCTCTTTTTCTGGCAGTTTTTTCTGGGTGCAGCGATCATTATCCTCGTGATGTTTCTTCCGGGAGGCGTCTTAGGAGGAATTCAGCTATGGGCGACACGAGCCCTGAACAAGAGATCATCCTCACCGGCTCAAATCTCGTGAAACACTTCGGGGAGCTGCGGGCCGTCGACGGGGTGGACGTGGAAATTTATAAGGGAGAAGTTCTCTCCATTGTCGGGCCTAACGGAGCAGGGAAAACCACGCTCCTGAAGCTCTTGAGCGGCGGCCATCCAATCGACCGGGGAGAGATTCTTTTCATGGGAAAAAACATCGGTCGCATGAGCCTCATTCAAAGAGCCCGCTTGGGGATCGTCTATTCCTTTCAAATCCCCGCCCTCTTCGAGCACCTCTCTGCGCTCGACAACGTGAGGCTGGCGCTTCTGAACCGGGAAGGCAAGACCTTCATCTTCTTCGCCAATGTTGCCAGGTTTCCCAAGGTCCGGAAGGAGGCTCAGGAGATCCTGGGGGTGTTCAACGTGCCGGAGGATTCCCCGGCCAGCGCACTCCCCCACGGGCAGCGAAAACTGCTGGATGCCGCCATCGCTTTTGCCCTGAACCCCAAGCTTTTACTGCTCGATGAGCCCACCTCCGGCGTGAGCACCGAGGAAAAGGGGCAGGTCATGGACACGATCATGCCCATTATCCGGCAGAGCGACACCACTGCCGTGATTGTGGAGCACGACATGGAAATCGTCACCCGTTACACCCAGAGGGTCATCGTGATGCAAGGGGGAAGGGTTCTGGTGGGAGGAACCCCGGAAAAGATCATGGCCGACGCGCAGGTAAAGGAAGTCCTTCTCGGGCATGCCCCTCCAGGGTGAGGCTGGAATTCCCGCCCTGACCTGGCACATCCAGGGTCCTGGGCTCCCCACCCGTAGCAGCCCCGGCATGCTTCGTGATTCGGCAGGATAGCGGGGCGAGAACCCTTCCGCGCGCATTGATTATAGAGGACTTCATCATGACTGTGATGACCACGTTTTTGATTTCGGCTGCACCGGATGCCCGGGCGACTTCGGATGAAGCCGTTATTGTTTGCGAGAAAGTCAACACCTTCCGTCCCCCGGTTCACGCGATCAGGGATGTGTCTCTTAGCGTCGAAAGGGGGATTACCTGCATCGTTGGACCGAACGGCGCAGGCAAGACCACCCTTTTAAAAAGCATTATGGGCCTCCTCAAGGTGGCCTCGGGCAGAATCCGCTTCATGGGAAAAGACATTGCCAACCTGCCCGCCCACAGGATCGCGCGCATGGGTGTGGGCTACGTCCCGGAGGACAGGCGAATCTATCCGGACTTCACGGTGACGGAAAACATCCTTTTCGGTACCTACGGCAAAAAGGTGGACGAATCGGCCGTTCTGGAAAGAGTCTATTCGCTTTTTCCCAGGCTGAAAGGCCTGGCACGCTCCCGGGGCGGAAGCCTGAGCGGCGGGGAACAGACCATGCTGGCCATTGCCCGCACGATGGCTTTGGATCCCCGGTGTCTCCTCCTCGACGAACCCCTGGAGGGATTGGCGCCCATCGTGCGCAGGCGCGTGGCAGAGAATATCCTCGAGCTCAAATCTCAGGGTTTGACCACCATGACCACGGCTTCCGACATGTCCTATGTCCCCGACATCGCCGATGTCTTCTATACCCTGGAACGTGGCCAGATTGTGAGGAGAGCACGACAATGAATTGGAACTATGCACGCTATGGCTTGGAGGGTCTGGAGAAATTTGGAGAATACGTTTCTCTGATTTACGAAGAAGAGGGTCTGGAGCGGAGGTGGACGAATACCCAAATTCAAAGGCAGTCCGATGCCCTGGCCAATGGCTTGAAGGACCTGGGCGTGACTCCCGGCGAAGTGGTCGCAGTGGTTCTTCCCAACGGGCCGGCGGTGCCCGTGGTTTTCTCCGCCATCTTTAAAGCCGGCGCAGTATTCCTTCCGATTGTCTTTGCCCTCACAGCCCATGAGATCCGCTACATTTTAGAAGATTCAAAGGCCGCCACCCTTATCACCGACGCGGAGCTCTATCCAAAGGTGGTTGAAGCATCCAGAGGACTGGATCGAGTGCGGAACTTCATCGTCAAAAGCGACAAGGCTCTTCCTCCATCGACCATCTCCCTGGAGCACATCCTATCCACCAAATCGCAAAAGTTCCCCTTGGCCATGGCGGCTGCCGACGATCTCGCCGTATTGATGTATACCTCCGGCACAACAGGATCCCCGAAGGGGGTCATGCTCAGCCATAGAAATATCAGCTCCAATGTGGAAGCGGGGGTGAAGCACCTGCCCACGGACCCTTCGGATACCATGTTGATCCCCCTACCGCTGAATCATATCTATGGGCTCCTCATGGTGAACGAGTGCCATTTGACCGGGGCAAGAATCGTCCTCCACAAATGGTTCAATCCAACACTCACCTTGAATAGCATCACCAAGCACCGGGTGACCCAGTTCGTCGGTGTGCCCACCATGTATATCAGTCTCCTGGAGCACTTCGACCCTGCCGTCCACCGAACCGACTCCATTCGTCGCTGGATGTGTGCCGCCGCGCCGCTCAGTAGAGAAACCCTGCATCTGGTGGAGAAAAAGCTGGGCGGAAGGCTGCTGCAAGGCTACGGCCTCACCGAAGCATCTCCCACCGTGTCCCGCCAAACCGAAAGCAGGCCCATCAAACCGGGCTCCGTGGGCACAGCCGTTGAGGGAGTGGAAATACGGATCGTTGATGAAAAGGATAAGCCGCTTCTACCCGGGCAGGAAGGGGAAATTTGCGTGCGTGGGCCCAATGTGATGATGGGCTACCTGAATAAGGGCGAGGAGACCCGCGAAGCCTTGAAAGGGGGCTGGCTCCACACCGGCGATCTCGGTTATCTGGACGAGGATGGCGACCTCTTCATCACCGGGAGAAAAAAGGATCTCATCATTCGAGGGGGAGAAAACATCTCTCCGGGAGCCCTGGAAGATGTCCTCTATAAGCATCCCGCAGTTCAGGAAACCGCCGTTGTGGGCGTTGCGGATCCGGTTTACGGAGAAGAAGTGAAGGCCTTTGTGGTCTTGAAGCCCAAGGTTCAGGTCAAAGAACAGGAATTGATCGAGCACTGCCTGAAGTACACTGCCCGCTACAAGGCACCCAAATCGGTTACGTTCCTGGACGCACTGCCCAAGAACTCTGTGGGGAAAATCCTCAAGCGGGAATTACGCGGTTACGGCCATTCCTCTTGACCTTCCCCGTATTTCGCCAAGCGTCATTCGGTCCAATGCCTGAAAGGATTTCAAAAAAACATGAATACGGAAAGCCCCTTGAAGGACAAAGTGATTTTGATGGTGGACGACGAACCCGATGTTCTGGCAACGCTCGAAGAGGAGCTGGACATGTGCCAGATCGACAAAGCGATGGATTACGAGACAGCCCTTCAATACCTGCGAAGCTACACCTATCACATCGTGATCCTGGATATCATGGGGGTGAACGGCTTTGAGCTCCTGAGGTACTCTGTATCCAGAGGATTCCCCACCGTGATGATCACAGCCCATGCGCTCACGGCGGAAGCGCTGAAAAGATCCATAGAGCTTGGCGCCGTTTTTTTTCTTCCCAAGGAAAAACTGGGCGAGCTGAAGTCATACCTTGAAGATGTGGTTCTGGGAGAAGGGAAACCAATTTGGAAGAAGCTGTTGGATAGGTTGGGCACCTACTTTGAAAAACGCTTTGGACCCGACTGGATTGTGAAAGACAGATTCCTCGAGGAATTCATAAACGGATTAAAAAAGAACATGCAGGAATGAGCTTTGGGGGGCTCACCCTCAAGCTTTTCATCCCGGAGTGAGATCCCGTTGAATCAGGATTTTCGCCTCAGAAGACATTCATAGGAAGCCCTCAACGTCACAAAAGCCTGCTCGTCCCCGCCCCTGTCCGGGTGCGTCTCCTTGGCAAGATGCCTGTAACAACGGGTCAGTTCACGCCTGTCCATTTTCTGGAATTCATCCAGCGAAATTCCAAGCACCCGGCACGCCTTCTGCTCGGCCGGAGACATTCCGCCGTGTGGGCGAGGTGGTTCTCGGTAGAATTGGTGTCTCCACCTGAAATCCCCCGCGTATTCGGCCCACACGGTGCGCGGATCGAAGGCATGATCGAAAAAAAGGACGAGGTATTTGACCAGATAGGGATGGAGCGTATCCAGATCATGGGGTTCCACCCCTCTGAAAAACCTTTCGTCTCGATTCAACCTACAGAGGTCTTCCAGAAAGTAATCGTCGATTTTCTCTGGATCCAGCGCCGCGGGCTGGTTACGGGTCATCAGGTGTCGGAAATGTGTCTGAATGTGAAGGGCGGTATAGAGGTAGGGCCGGATTTCATGGGGAGGAAGTTGTTGCTCCATTAGCTCGAAAAGTGCTTCGATTTCATCCCGGCTTTTCTCCAGAAGAACATTCAGGAACTTCCAGGGACGGCTGTCCAAATCTCCAATCTCGACGCGGCCGCAGCGCAGGTAGTGAAGCCTCCGTTTGTCAAAGAAGTGAAGCTCCCTGTGCCGCTTGATCAACTCATCCTGGGAACAGCTCCGCCATCGCTTTCCTTGATTTGAAGGAGCGTTGAATCGCTCAACGATCTTGCGAATATCCGCCCTCAAGAAAGGGATGAAAACCGCTTCAAGCTCATCGTCTGTAAAGCGTACGCCCTTCAACCTGAGGACCTCTTCCACCACTTCGTGGATATAAAAACCGTTTCCCCCCGGGTATTCAATGAAGCTCTCGGGTTCCTGACCCAGGTCCATGAGGTTGCGGCATTTCCAACAGTCTTCGTCGAAGTAGGACTCGCAGAGGATGTATTGCGGTCTCCCGTGCCGGTAGTTTCTCTTCAGATACACTGCGCCGTTACCTGCAATTCTTCTTTCCTCCGGCCGTTCCCGGAACGGGCCGCAGCGTCCGTCGGCAAATTCCGGAAGGCTTTTGCGTTCATGGCTCTTTTCCATCCCATCGGTGAATGGAAAACGGAGCCCGGTGAATGATCATCGACCCCTTCTGCTATCATACTTCCCGGATTCAGTTTGTCAAACCGGCACTGAGAAAAAGGAACGGATCACACGGTGATGCGAGCCTTCCCTCCGTTTCGTATATCCCTCCATCCATTTGCCCATGCCTTCTTCCTCTTTTTCGTTGACCGACCCGACGAATTCCTCTACTGTTTTTTGAACCGAATCGGAGATTGGAGCTTTTTCAAGCGATCATCCGGTGAGCGTCCGGCTGGAATGTTAAGGGGGAACGAGCGCTCTTCTTCCCTATCGGGGCTTGCTCGAAAAGGTGTGTCGGATGCTTCCATGCCCGCCACAAAGATGGGCGGAATCTCCGGAACGCCCCTGGAAAAGCCACCTCACCTTGTGGCCCACGACAACAAACGTACAAGAGAAGAGCTGTGAATGGAAACGGAGGGGTATTTTTCCATGAATACGAAGGCGGAAAAAGTTGCAGCGTTGAAGAAGAAAAAAGAAGATCTCCTGAAGATGGGTGGGGCTACCGCCATAGAGAAACAGCACAACCGGAACAAGTTGACGGCACGGGAAAGGATTCATTTACTCTTTGACAGCGATACGTTTATGGAAATGGATCTCTTTGTGAAACATCGATGTGGCTTTTTTGGAATGGGCAAACGAGAAATCCCCGCAGATGCCGTTGTCAGCGGTTTTGGGAAAATAGGCGGGAGAGACGTTTTTACGGCTGTAGAGGACTACACAACCTTTGCGGGGACCTTTGGAGAAATGCACGGTAAGAAGTTTTGTAAAGTGCTTGATTTTGCTGCTGAGGCGGGAGCTCCCTTTGTTCAAATCATCGACTCGGGAGGAGCCCGCCTGCAAGAAGGGCAGGACTCCAGCGAGGTTTACGCGCAAGTTTTTCGCAGACATATTCTCTATTCAGGCGTGGTACCGCAGATTTCACTGTTGATGGGCCCGTGTGGAGGAGGTGCGGCTTATGGGCCGGCGCTGACCGATTTCATCATCATGACGCGCAAGACGAGCACGATGTACATCACCGGCCCTGCGGTGGTTAAGGACGTCCTCTCGGAGGAAGTGACCCACGAGCAACTCGGCGGAGGTCTCGTCCACAACCAGCACGTCCGCCTCCAGCGGATGGTCCCGGTTTCTCATGAACCCGCCTTTCTGGGGGGAGTATTCGAGAAGACGGTGGAGGGTGCGGCTGGGAAATCCCGTGGCCTCGCTCATGCGTTTGGCCGCTCTGCCTGTCGGCGCCGCCAGAAGGATTCGGCCGGCCCTTTCCCTGAAGATCTGGATGAGGAGGTTGATGAGGGTGGTCTTCCCCGTTCCCGGGCCTCCGGTAATCACGCTGAACCTTTTTAGAACCGGTACAACCGAGG
>ENA-OSEO01003971-OSEO01003971.1-sediment-metagenome-genome-assembly--contig:-NODE-3971-length-16313-cov-3.903301_pt1 | contig 16313 bp, 15 predicted proteins | sample MGYA00237883_ERZ534232 | MGnify/ENA metagenome assembly ERZ534232 | reverse complement strand
ACATGTAATTAGATTCGATTCCGATTCTATCCTTGGTAAACAGAAATCCGGCCAGGAAGAGTAGAAAAATTATCAGAGACAGAGGATATCTTTTAAGGGAGACCTCCGCCAGGGTTTCAAGAATTTTCTCGGGAAGACCGGTCTTTCCCCCTTTGGCTGGTCTCTTTTTGGGAGCCTTAAAGAGGGATAATAGGGCCGGAAGGTAAGTAAGGGATAGAAGGGCGCAGAAAAAGACCCCCAGGGATACAGAAATGCCGAACCGCCGGAAGGCCCTGGTTTCGGCGCTCAAAAGGCTTAAGAACCCGATCACTGTGGTTAATGACGCGAGAGAGATGGTTTTACCTACCCTGGCTGTGACCCTCGGCAGATCCGGCGGATCCCCTTCTGCGCCCTGGCGGAAGTATTCGTTCAGCAGATGGATGCTGTAGGAACTTCCCAGGGTTATAACAATGGTGGGGGTGATTATACTGATTATGCTTAAGGTGAAATTGAGGAGGGACATCATCCCAAGAGTCCAGATAAGGCTTATAAAGGCAAGGGAGAGAGGAAGAAAAACCGATCTCTTGGAACGGAAGGCAAGGTAATAGATCAGAATTATGCAGACCAAAGAGAGGGAGAGGAGGGTAAAGAGATCCTTTTTTAGATAGTGAAGAACCCTTTCGGAGATGGGAGCTGTGCCGTTTATGTACACCTGGGCATGCTCCCTTAAAGGTTCCAAAATCTCGCTGTATGCCCTTAACCGGTCGCTGCCCGCCCCCTCCGGTTTGATCTGGTAGTAGATTAAAAGCGCCTTTCCGTCGGCGGATACGAGATAGTTTCTAGCCACATCATCCCTTAAGAGCCTCTCCTTAAAGAGCAGGGCTTCCTCTTCCGACCAGGGAGAATCCCCGATCTTAGGGGACAGAGGGACAAAGGAAAGCCTGCCCCCATTATTTTCCAGGGTAGTGTACTCGAAGGCGGAAAACTTGTTGCCGAATTCCGGCAGGACCTCCAGCTCCTTCATCACTTTTTTCAGGATGGAGAGGAGGGTAGGATCAAAAAGATCCTCCGATTCCACCACAAAGAAATAGCTGCTTGTATAGGGCGACCTTTCCCTTGGAGGACTTGGTTCCTTTTCTTCCCGGGATTTTACTGCCTCTTCCTTCTCTGGATTGAAATTCCCTTCCCTGTAAGAGCTTTCTTTAGGCAGAAGAGAGAGGTAGTCTGTATCAAACCGTAGTTTCGGTATCTGGAAAGCAAAGAAAAGGGTGATCAGGGCCGCCAGGATAAGAATCAAAAGGCTTTGTCTTTTGACAAAATTAAAAAAGAAATGATTCTGTGATTCCCTTTCCTTCATCCCTTTTAAACAGTTATTCTTTCCTCTCCTGGAGATCAAGGAGAGGTTCCACAATCCTGGAGAAAAACTCCGCCGAGGGGGAGGCATAGAAACCCTCTATAAAGGGAGTGCCGCTGTCCCCTGCCTTTACAATGTCCGGATCCAGGGGAATGCTCCCCAGGAAGGGGACTTGGAAATCCTCCGCCATCTTCTTACCTCCGCCGGAGTTAAAGATCTCTGTTACGGTTCCGCAGTGGGGGCATGCAAAACCACTCATATTTTCCACAATCCCAAGGACAGGAACCTTAAGCTGTCTGCAGAAGTTTATCGATTTTCTTACATCCGCTGCCGCCACCTCCTGAGGGGTGGTTACAACTAGAGCTCCATCGGGATTCCCAAGGATCTGGATTATGGAGAGCGGTTCATCCCCGGTTCCAGGAGGAGAATCTATGATGAGATAATCCAGTTCTCCCCACTCCACATCGCCTATAAATTGTTTAAGAACACCCATTTTTAAGGGCCCTCTCCAGATAACCGCATCATCCTGGTTTTGCAGGAAGAAACCGAGGGAGATTATCTTAAGGTTCCCGATCTCCAGGGGATAGATCGATCCCTCCGAATAGGCAAGCTTCTCCCCCTTCAGGTTGAGCATCGTAGGCACGCTGGGTCCGTGAATATCCGCATCCAGAAGGCCGACCCGGAAGCCTTTCAGGGCTAAGGTTGCGGCGGTGTTTACGGCTACGGTGCTCTTCCCTACGCCACCCTTGCCGGATAGTACAATTATCTTATTCCTTATCTTTGACAACCGGTTTTTAATCTTTACAGATTCTTCTGTTTCCTGAGGCCGGCTTTCCTGTGGTTTTTTGGGGGATGTTTCCAAAATTTCCTTCTCCTTCTCCTGGGATAGATGATCTGCTACGGCAGCAGATAATGTTTTTACCGCAAGCAGTGCACAATGCTGGGATTCATCGGGAATATTCCCAGCTGCTTTAAGAACCGCTTCCTGGCTTATGGTGCGGGCTTCCTCCGGTGTTTTCCCCAAAGCCAGGGCCGCGGCAGCGCTTCCGCATAAAATTGAATGGATACAACCATCGGTGGTGTAGGTGCAATAATCTATCTTACCCTGTTCCACGGCAATCCAAAACTCCATGGTATCTCCGCAGATACCCTTTATCCTGGCATTACCGGAAGCATCTCGCATTGGTCCGAAGTTAATGGGGACAACCCGGGTTGGAGATAGTTTTGTGTCTGACATTTTTTCTCCCCTGAGCTACAAAGCTTATGATTTTTCCAATATTTTATTGCACCTTGTATGATCATGTCCATACGGACAAGGATCATTCCATCTCTTTTTTATTTATCTCTTCAAACCTCTTTTTCAGGTCTGCAAGATGTTTTTCCGCTAATTGTATCTCATCTTCCAGAACCTCCCTTTCCTGCTCTGGCCCATAAGCCGGAGCGCCAAGGGGGGGCGTAAAAAAAAACCTGCCTGGACCTGCCGGTGGGAATCCGTAGGCATGATACCGATTTCTATAACCTCTTCCTCCGAATCCGCCTCCTAAAAATCCTGCACCTCCTCCGGCGGTAACATACCCCGGATAGCCATAGCCGGAACAGTACCCTGCTCCTCTTCCTGTTCTAGGGCCAAATCCCAAAGGCCCCGTTCTGTCTCCTCTAGGCATAATAAGCCTCCTAAATTATATTTTTATCCCCTGTAACGGTGTCTGAACCTGTTACAGTGTCCATTTGCCTCTCGCCTTCCCGGCATGCTGAATCGTAAAAGTCCTGGTGGTCTCTCCCGGCAGAAGGTTTCAAGGATCTCCTCTACCGTACCGGAAAGAAAGGGATACACCGCTATTCCGCGGCTTTCTGCCAGCATCCTGTCTGTCCTGGATATTGCACCGCAAAGGAGAATTGTCACCCCCAGTCCGGAAAGAGACTGAACCTTCTCTGGTCCCGATTTTCCCGGAAAGTCTGCCAGGGATCTTTTCTGGAGTTCCCCCCCCTTATAGGAAAGAAGCAGAACCTTTTCTGCAGCTTCAAAGAGGGGAGAGATCCTTTCCTGATAGACTGTAACAGCGGCGGTTTTATCCACATCCCTTCCTCAAAGATAATAATGCAATAATTGTGCCAATTTATCTGGCGAGGGCGTGGGAATAGGGGTACTAAAATCCTTATTGTATATAGAATTAAAAAAAACCGAAAAATAAGCTGCCGATGGCAGTTGCACTAATGCTACTATTTCTGTTTTAGTGTGTAGCTAAAATGCAATATTAAAGGCCTTCATTTTTCTATACAAGGTGGTTTTATGGATTCCAAGATTCTCTGCCGCCTTTGTTCTGTTGCCGTTATTTCTTTGCAGTGCCTGCAGTATTGCCTGAACCTCCAGGGTTTTTCTTAGGGAGCCGATATCCTCGCCCCGGGTGATAAAGGGTTCAATACCGGTTATCTCCCCGGGGAGATGTCCCGGGCCTATCCATTCCCCGGTACAAAGAATAAAGGCCCGCTCTATAATATTTTCCAGTTCCCTTACATTCCCCGGCCAGGAATGGGTCATTAAAAGGGAGATTGCCTCGGGAAGAAGTCCCTTGATCGATCTTCCCTGCAGGGTGTTGAATCGATCCAGAAAATGATTAATCAGAAGGGGAATATCCTCCTTCCTTTTGCGGAGAGGAGGTAAATCGATGCCAAGGATATGGATGCGGTAATAGAGATCCTCCCGGAAGCTGTTTTCCTTTACCAGTTTCAGAAGATCCCGATTTGTTGCGGCAATTATCCGGGCCTCGGTTTTCTCCTGAGCTACCCCGCCCAGGGGTTCGTAGGTCTTTTCCTGGAGGACTCTTAAAAGCTTAACCTGAAGGGCAGGGGAGATCTCTCCGATTTCATCCAAAAACACTGTTCCATTTTTAGCAAGGGCAAAACGCCCCGGTTTATCCCTTTCGGCGCCTGTAAAAGCACCCCTCTTGTAACCAAACAGCTCTGATTCCAGTAGAGTCTCTGGCAGGGCTCCGCAGTTCACCGTTATAAAGGGGCGGCTCCTTCTTGAACTTATGCTGTGGATAGCCCGGGCGACAAGTTCCTTGCCTGTTCCTGTCTCCCCCTGAACAAGAACCGTGGTATCCGTTGGGGCCACTGCCTGGATAAGGTCAAACACCCTGCTCATGGCAGGACTGTGGCTTACAAGATCCCCAAGGGTGTATTTCCCGGAAAGTTGTTTTCGCAGGGTTTCCAGCTCGCTCAAGTCCCGGAAGGTTTCCACGCCTCCTATAATTGTTCCTGCTTTATCCTGGAGAAGGGCGGTGGAGATACTTATAGGAATCCTCTCCTCTTCATTGTTCACTATAAAGCAGGGTCGGTTTATTATTGGCTTGCCTGTTTCCAGGGTTGTCCTTAAGGGACAGGAAGCCTCGCAGAGGCTCGAGCGGAAAACCTCGGAACAGAGTTTACCCAGGGCCTCCGCTCTTGGTATGCCGGTAATCCTTTCCGCAGCCCTGTTAAAGGATGTTACCCTCCAGTCCTTATCTACGGTAAAAACCCCATCGGAGATGCTTTCCAGGATCGCTTCCATCTGGTTCATAATATTAAGCTTATCATATTCCCTCTGGAAATAATAAGGGGTTAGATTCAATTCAGAATTTTTAAATATATTGAAAAATTGTTTAAATAAAACATAATAAATTCTTGCAAAAAAGAAATTGTTCTGATATTCTTGGCTCAAACAATATGTTAAATAATAAAAGTTAAATAACTATTTTATAATAACTTTTTAAGGAGATTTTGAATGAAAAGGGCTGTTTTATTTTGTCTTTCTTTACTAATCGTAATTTTCCTCTTCTCCTGTGAAATCCTTCCAGAATCTGTGATTGTTCATGCAGAAGAGGAAGATGCCTTAAACAGCAGCGCCGAAACTGCGGAGGTTACAGGAATCACCTTGAACAATACCTGGAACGAGATAAATGGATCAATCGCCTCCAGCACGGATTACGACTATTACCGGGTGGAGGTTGCTCCAGGGAAAACCGGTATAGAACTCCGGGTGTATTACAATGGGGAAAAGCTGGAAGGATTCTTGGGAATCAACTGGTTTCCCATGGGTTTCAATGCCTGCGATTCCAGTGGAGAGATTATCAAGTATTTCACATCAGGGAGCGGTGGAAACCCAGGATTTCTCTGATTTGACAGATCTTGCCTATCTAGTTTTTTATGTCCGGGGGAACGAAGATTACCCCTCCGGAGACTATGTTATAAAGATCTTTTAATCCAAAATAGTTTTAAAAAATCCTCCTAGATTTTGCCCCGGTCTCCCAAAGATTCCGGGGCTTTTTTTACCTTTTTATCACCTCAAGTTCGTGGGGCATTATCCTTTTTATTGGGCGGAAATAGGTTCTTGGAGAATAATCGTAAAGATCGGAAATCCTGGTCATATAAATACAGGCAAAATCCTCCACCTGACCGGCATAGAAGCTTTCTTCTGAACCAGCCCTCAGAATCTGACCCCAATAGGGATTAAAGAATTTTACATACTCCTTGAGAAGTGCGGAGATTCGTGAATTAAGACGGTCTATCTCATTGTACAGGGGTTCCAGGGATCCAGGTTTCTCAAGTTTTCCCTCATACTTGAGTATATCCGCCTCATTTATCCTCTTTTCCAAGGTTTCCTTTTTGTTCATATAGTAGTCTATCTTTTTCTGAACAGCCTTTGATTTCCACAGTCCCTCCATCTCTCTTTCCAGATCCTTTAGAACCAGGGCTGTTCTCCAGTTACACCTCTTTTTTATTGCCATCACATCCCCAAATATATGGTCTCCCAAATAGAGGATGTCGTTTCCTGCTATACCCAGATCTCTCTCCAGGGTTCTGGAGGAGCCGCCCTGGAAAAATCCCTCTTTTATCGGTGTCTCATGATTGCTCATAAGACCGGTTTTAGGGTCTATTTTAAGGAACCTGGAGCCCCTTTCAAAAAAGAGGGGTTTATCCGCCAGGGTTATCACCAGATCAAAAACCTCCTCCCAGGTTTTGTATTTTTTTAAAAAGGGATTTATAGCATAATCCAAAAGCGGCTTGGTATAACTGTAGTCGGAGTTGGTTATAATCATGAGTTTTTTTCCGTAAGCCTTGTACCGCTCCAAAACCATGGCCACCTTTGGATCCTGGATCACGTAGACAGGGAAATTATCCTTCAGCACGCTCTTAAGGGAGCCATCCTTATGGATAAGATCTATTACACTCCTTAAATTCTCCTCCAGTTCGCCGTAATCCGGCAGGGCAAGCCCTTCTCTCTTAAGCTGCACCATCTGGCTGTATAGAACTCCCTGAGAAATGGCAAAAAGGGTATCAAGGCTTACATACCGGTCATCCCTCAAATCTATGGTAAGGTTGCCGTAAATTTTATTCTGCTCCCTGTAATCCACCTCGGTAAGACCGTAATAGGATGTTTTTACCTTGTTGAACCTGCTCAATTGAAGGAGGAAGCCGTTTTTCTTGTCTATCACAAGGCCCACAATAGCTCGTTCAAAATCAAAGACCAGATCCAGTATCTCCTTCGGGTAATCAAGGTTATCTACGAGCCTCTGCTTGGTCATCTCGTAGGTAAGTTTTTCAAAGGCCTCGGTATTGTAAGGAACCAAGGTATAGTCCATATCAAAACCGATAAGTCTTATCTTTTTCATATTCAGAGTGCGATTTACAAAAACGGGCATCTAATCCTCCCTTTTTGCAGATTTTATAATATTTAAAGGATTCTGCCAATCGAAGGAATTCGCTCTCCTCCTAAAACACTTTCCTTGTCTATTCTCAGGTTTTTTCATAATTTATATCTGGATATATGATGGAGGAAAAAAGATGAATCCGATCTTCGGGCAGTTCAGCGACTCCTATTTCCCGATTACCGATGGAGTTGCCAATACGGTAAGAAATTATGCTTATTGGCTTACCAAAAAATATGGTGAAACTTATGTAATTGCACCGGAAGTGCCAGATTATGTCGATAGGGAGGAGTTCCCTGTTATACGGTACACCTCTGTGGAGGTTCCCCAATTCCCGCCCTACAGGATGGGGCTTCCCATGTTTGATTTTGATTTTAAAAAATCTCTTAATAACACCCCCTTCAATTTAATCCATTCCCATTGTCCTTTTATCAGTGGTTATATGGCCTTAAAGGTTGCAAGAATTAGAAAAATACCGATCATCACCACCTTTCATTCCAAATACCGGGAGGATTTTGCCAGGGCTTTGAAATCCAAAATCCTCACCGAGGCATCAATGAAACTGATTATCCGATATTACAATTCCGTGGACGAGGTATGGGTTCCCAGCGGAGGAACTGGTAAAACCCTGGAGGAGTATGGTTTTGAAGGACCTTATCAGGTCATGCCTAATGGCTCCGATCTTAAAATCCCTGGAGATAGGGACTATGAAATCCTTCGGCAGCAGGGGAGAGAGAGGATAAATTACCCCATGGATAGGCCTCTCTTTCTTTTTGTCGGGCAGCACCGTTGGGAAAAGAATGTAAAGCTTATCCTTCAATCCCTGGCTGTATTAAAAAGAAAGGGTAGAGATTTCCGTATGGTTTTTGTCGGCCGGGGATACGCGGAGGAGGAGATGAGGGAGCTTACCCAGGAACTGGATCTTCTGGAAAATGTTTCCTTCCTTGGCCTTATCCTGGACCGGGAGGAACTAAAAAGGATCTATGCCGCCTCCGATCTCTTTATCTTTCCCTCCCTCTACGACAATGTTCCTCTGGTAGTACGGGAGGCGGCTTCCTTCAAGGTGCCGGCGGTTTTGGTTAAGGATTCCACCGCTTCGGAGGGTTTCAGGGATAACTTCAATGGTTTTCTTGTGGAGAACGATCCCCTGGATTTAGCAATGTGTTTGAACTCTCTGTTGGACAACCCCGGACTGATCAGGGAGGCGGGGGAAGGAGCACAGAAAACTATTTATGTCTCCTGGGAATCCCTGGTTGATAAGGTTTACTCTCGCTATATGGAGGTGTTAAGAACCTATCAAGGGCCACAGAAAAAAAGACAGCAGCTGTTCAATGATGATTTTTTTAAACGGTTCTGGAGATTAAGGCACGAGACAATAAGGGCTGACCGGAATTAACCTCCGGTCAGCCCTTTTAGGATGCTTTGATTACAGATGCAGGGTAAGGGAGATCTCTAGGGTGCTTAACAAGGTATTCAGGTTCAGCCCCGCCCCGCTTCCAAAGATTCCGAAATTAAGGGCATTGGCAATGGAAAGGCCGTAGATATCCAAAGTCAAGAATTCCGAAGGAAGCCAGCGGATCATCCAGTTCATTTGGCCGGATAAGGGGCTTAGGGAATAGTTGCCCTCCCTTGTAGGGGCGGCAGTGGTTTTAGCAACACTGGTGGCAGTATCGGCGGTGTATTGATTTCCATCTGCTGCATCGGTCAGGGTAATGCCTGAATAAGCTACTGTGGAGGTCTGGGTATCAATATTTTCCACATACACCCAGCTGGTTTTAATATCATAGCCGCTTATAAGCTGTAACTTCTTCTTGAAAAGATTAAGCCTTATGGCTAAAGGAACCACAAAGTCGACGGAATAGGTGTTCTCCTTGATGCTACCGTCATAGGTAGTGGTAGTGGTGATGGCCCTTGTGCCGGTATAGGGAGTTGTTCCGTTTACCAAAGCTAGAACATTGGCTGCTCCGGTAGTCACTGGCATATCCCCGGCGCCGGAAGCACCTGCGGTTTCCTCGGAAAGGGTTTTGGATAAAACCCTGGTTTGAACTCCCTGTTTTGTGGTCTCAAAGGTAAAGGTTGGCAGAAAGAAAAGACCGGTTCCAACAATGATAAGCTCCTCTGGTCCTGAAATTTCGAAGACTCCCCCCAGCTCCATAGAGAGGTCACTAGTGGTGGTGGTATCGGTTCTGTCCCAGGAATAGGACATGGTGTAGTTGAAGTCTGCTGGAGCCACACCTTGGTAATTTGAGGAGGCAAGGCGGGAATCCTTTTTGCTGAAGGTGTCTACCATGAATCCCAGTCTGCCCCGGGCCAGGAATACTACATTCTCTGTAAGGTCGATGGGAAGATCGCTTCCTGCTTCCACCCGGAAGGAGAAATTCCCCGCCCGGAGGTTGTTGAGATTTAAAGGATTGTAGCTTACAAGATTGGATGCCTCTGTCTCCAGGGTTGCCGCAGTTATAGCCCCCTCTGTTAGGATCCCGGCAGCAACATCATTCTCCCAGGAGGCATTGTTGCCCGCAGCAGTAACATAGGTGTAGGATTGGATATCTGTAGCAGTGGTTGCTCCGGTTATATTGGAGGATGTAGTCTGCACAGTAACCGGAATGCTGTTTACATTGAATCCTCCAGCCCCAAAGATCCGGTTTGACCAGCCAACGGCCGCTTGGACAACAATGGGTGCCAGGGGCAGGGGAAGCTGAACTACAGCTCCAAGTAATCCGGAATCATCCCCGGCATTTCTCCCAAAGGCCTTGCTTTTTCCCTCATCCCTGGTGCCTAAAACTTGGCTGGAGGCGATTACATAATCCGCAGGAAGAGTGTAGCCTGTGTCCGTTCCCTTGGTGTACTCGTAATCCCAATAACCGCCCAGAGTTCTTACTTCGGATGTAAAACTGGCAAACAAGGCTGCTCCTAATACATCTAAATCAACCGCTCCTCCGAACATGAAGATAGTGTCGGTGGAATAATCGGTATGAGAATAACTTTTAGTGTAGGTATAGTCACTTTCACCCAAGGTGTATGCATCTGCCACTTCGGTAAAGGTTTCGCTGTAACTTCCTGATCCCGGTATGGACAGATTGTTTGATACCCCGCTAAAGTCCAATCCTGTAAGAACCGCCCCTCTGTATTCTGCAATAGGGGCGGCAACACCTAAAACGTACTGTTGGGGTGTCATGGGTCCTACAACAAAGGGATTGTTTGCTGCAAGAGGAGTAGGGGCCGTATTGTTATGCCAGGAGGAGTAATTCCCGTAGGCTGTAAGAAGGTTTATCCCAGAATAGTTTGAAAGCTCTGCCGGAGCCCGAAATAGAATATCCCATTCATCGTAAAAGATACCCCGGGACACGAAACTTAGCATTGTTCCGGGAAGCCAGTTGTTCCTCATCGGATCATCATCCTTGTAGGGATTGATCCAAGCTATCTGCTCTGCAAAAACAGATAGGGAGATACTGATCAGTAAAAGCAGAATCAGTAATCTTTTCATCTTTTCCTCTCCTTTAAAATTACTTCTGAAGATTGAACCAAGATGCTTGTGGGGGGGGGGTGACAAGCAAAAATGAAGTGAAACCGGTGACCGCATTCCCCAGTTCCCTTTTTTAATATAGTCCTTAACAATAAATATATCAAATTATCTATGTTAAAAAGAGCCCTTAAGAATTGATTTTTGGAGGGGTGCCTGTATAAACAAAAAGGCTGACTGCCTGTTTAATAGGAAGTCAGCCTGCTTTTTCGATTCTGCTTTGTAATCTCTTTGTCCACCGGGCACAATGGAAGGAAGCCCTAAAGGAACTTTTCCTATCTCTGTTTTACCTGGCCTACTCCGGAGGTTTCTACATTCTGCCTGGTTACCTCTCCAGAATATAGGACCTGGCCAGCGCCGCTTAAAGAACCTGTAAGATCCCCGCCGGCCATGTTTAATACCACCCTTCCGGCACCGCTTAAATCAATTCTGGCATTAACTGTTGCCAGGGTTTCAAAATCCACAGTAGCTGCGCCGGAGCTGTTAAGCACTACAGTGTCGTAGGTCCCATTGCCGCCCCGGATCTTTGCCGCGCCGGAGGTTTCTATTTTAAGATCCTTTCCAGAAAATCCGGTAAAATCGACCTCTGCTGCACCGCTTAAATCAAGACCCGTTAGCTCCGGCATGGTAATTGCTGCATGGATAATGTTATTCCTGAGCCAGAAATCGGCGGAAGGTTTTATAGTCAGGATACCCCGATCCTCCTGTACTTCGACCTTATCCGCTACATTCTCTGGAAGTTGAAGGGTAATGGAGTAGGTATCTCCTTGTCTTACATCCATGGAACAGGTCAGGGAGGTCTCTATTCCAGTGAAACCGGAGAGGGAGTATTCCCGGGTAACCAGATTCTCCGAAGAAGCAACTATTACAGGAAGATTAAACTCTCTGCCGGTTTTTATTATGCTGTTAATCTGTCCTTTCCCAGCAATGGTAAAGGCAAGAATCCCGCCCCCGATAAAAGCCAGGGCAACGAAAAGTATAGTTGAACTCTTTTTCATGACATCTCCTTCAAAAGGGCTTTGTACTGATCCCTTATATATTCAATTGAAATATTTAATAGATTCATCATCTTTAGAAAATAGGGAAGATCATTATTCCGGAAATCCTCCCTCTTTAATTCCAGGGTTGCCTTATAGGCTCCTGGGGAAACAAAGTAACCAATTCCTCTCTGATTATAGACGATCCCCCTTTCCTGCAGGTATGTAAAGGCTCTCATAACAGTATTCGGATTAACCTCGTACTGAATGGCCATCTCCCGCACGGAGGGGATTCTCTCCTCCTCCTGCCAGACCCTGGTCAGGATATTCTCGCAGATGGAATCGACAATCTGCAGATAGATCGGCTGTGCCTGCTTATACTCCATTGCGCACCTCCGTTTCTGTCAGGCGTATATATCCTACAATCCAGAAAAAGGGTGCGATAAGGGCTGTAACAATCTTACCTGCAATCTCTAAAGGTTTCAGATAAGCCTGGAATAGTGTCTCAAACTGCAGAGAAAGATTATTACTGCTGCTGAAGAGATACTCAATTTCCGGTTTTAACCGGAAGGATAAACCGATAAAATAGTCGGCAAAGACCAGCCTTAGGATAATCCCTGACAATAGGCTCAGGATAATTCCAAGGATTATCAGGGAAAGGAGGGTCTTAAGAAAATGGAGGCTTCTGAAGTAGATGGCTCCAAAGAGGAAGGTCGGTTGAACAACAAGGTACACCAAAATACCCCGCCAAACTGGTTTCTGAAAGGGATTGAAAAGACCAAAGCTCCTTCCGAAAGCAACCAGGTTAATCAAGTGTGAAACAAGAGAAAAAAGAAAATACACCACCAGGATATATACAACAATACCAAGGGTTGTGGAAAGTAGATTTGTTATATACTTCTCCATCTGAGAGGCGGGGGTCATTATCCAGTTAATATTTTTCCCCTTGGAATGCAGATCCGAAAAGGCAAGACTGCTGGAAATAAGTCCTCCCAGCACAAGGATAGTAAGGAAATTACTTACATGGGAATAGGATTCTGCGTTCCCGAAGGCGGTATTTAGAATCGATACAACCAGATATACCCCGGTTACAGTTGCTGAGGCAATTAAAATTGCCTTCCTAGATTCAATAAACTCCTTTCGGGCTAATAAGGCGATCCGCTTTATGGAAGCGGCAAAGTTTATGTTTGCGTTCTTTTGATTACTCATTTGTATTCTCCTTCAGGAAAAGAGCGGTAATCTCCCTCTCCCTGGTCATGAGTGCATTGAATAAAACCTCGATATCCACCTGGGAATCCTCCCCACCTTGGTTTGGAACAAGGGCCAGATATCCTCCCAGGGTTTTTTCGCTGTAGATTGCCTCCCCCGGCTGAGGTTCCTGCCTGAAGATCTGGAAAGATAGTTTTCCCATTATTTCTTCCAGGGAATGCTGGAATATGATCCTTCCCTGTTCCAGAAAGATGAGGGGATCAATCAGATTCTCCATATCCCGCACCTGGTGGGTGCTGATAATAAAGCTCCTCTCCTCGGTTACCGCTCCAGCTACAAGCCTCCGAAACTGGCTCTTAGAGGGGATATCCAGGCCATTGGTGGGTTCATCAAGAAAGAGCAGGGAACAGTTGGTGGCCAGTCCGAAAGCAATGAGGAATTTCTTCTTCTGCCCGTAGGAATACTCTGACAGTTTCTTCCCCTCCTCCAGATCAAAACCCTTCCTGTATTCTTCAAATTGCTCAAGGCTGAATCTCGGATAAAAAGGGGAGTTGATTTTAATATATTCCCTTAAGGTCAGGAAGGGAATGTGAAACTCCTCCGGTACCAGATAGATCTCCTGTAGCATTTTTACCTTTCTTTTTGCAGGAGCATCCCCCAAAACTGTAATCTCTCCCCCCTTTGGAAAAACAAAACCTGAAAGAAGTTTCAAGAGCGTTGTTTTTCCAGCTCCATTTTTTCCAAGAAGACCATAAATGGTTCCAGGTTCTATGGAAAGGGAAAGATCGCTAAACAGCTTGGTCTTTCCGTAGGAAAAGGCCAGATCTTTAATATTTACCATCGTTACCTCCGCTATTAGTGTATTAAGTATGTAACACACTAATACAGTAATATTCCTTGTAATAAAAGTCAAGAGAAAAGATGTGTTTTTTTTGTAGTTCTTCGAAGATTGTTGCTAGGGGTTTTATATAGGATTTGAATAATATAAGACCGCCGGTTAGAGCCGGCGGTCTTTCAGGGAGAGTATCCCGAACCTGCCTCTATGCTTCTCCCACAGGATCAGAGACGGAGACATTAAGCAACCACTCTATTTGAAAGCCTGGGGAAAGGCCTCCTTGTAGCTTTTTACAGTTCCTAGGCTTGTTGCATTTATCATGGCATGGACTATTGCCCGGGAGATGGCATCCGCTGCTGCAGCGCCGATTTTATTGATATTAGCTTCCATATTACCCCAGGTGGCTCTTCCCTGGAGGACCTCTGCGGACAACTCTCCTGTACCCAGCGCAAAGATTGTATCCCCGTCAAACATGGTGTGAACAGGGTTGATTGCCCTGGCGTAACCATCGTGGGCCATTTGAGCGATCTTCTGTGCCTGGGCTTTGGTAAGCTGAACATTTGTGGCTACTACGGCAATGGTGGTATTTCGTATTGGGTCGGAAGGGAAGGCAAAGGCAATCTCTTCGGAAACAAAGGGTCCCTGGGCGGTTTTCTTTAATACAGCGAATTCATCCCCCAATTCCAGATACCGGGCATACAACTCGCCTGTTTTTGGATTTACAGTGCTTCCTCCGGAGTTGATTGCAACTATAGCGCCGACTATAACTCCATTTCCTAGATCAACACTGGCTGTTCCAAGCCCTCCCTTAAGCCCTCCGGAAACTGCTCCAGCTCCGGCACCTACGTTACCCATGGTTACAGCGCCGGTTTTTGCGGCATCGCAGGCTTTCGCGCCAAAGGAGGCATTCGGGTTTTCCTGGGCCGTTCTTCCAAACCTGGCAACATCAAATAGGATCGCTGCCGGAACTATGGGAACAACATTTCCCCCTCCAATCGGCCAACCCATCTTTCTCTGCTCAAGCCACCCCATTACCCCATCGGCGGCAGCAAGTCCAAAGGCGCTACCGCCGGAGAGAACTACGGCATTCACCTTGTTAACCAGATCTGTAGGTCTTAGAAGATCCGTTTCACGTGTTCCAGGGGCGGAACCGCGGACATCCACGCCCCCTACAGTGTTGGGCGGGCAGATTATAACTGTGGTCCCTGTATTTTTCTCGGTATAACTTCCGACCAAAATACCGGGAACATCAGTGATAGCATTATACACTCCGGGTTTCAGTTGTTGAGCCCCGAGAGATAATGCTAGGGCAAGAAAACACATTAAAAAAGCAAATAAAACTCTTCTTTTCATATTTTTCCTCCTATATGAAAACCGATCCCTTTTTAAAATGATAGTGTATCGACCTTTTATCTGCAATCATTTTTCTTTTTTTAATAAAATGCTCTCCTACAAAAACGATTTCACAAAATCCCGATTATTTGATATACCATAAGTAGACAAAAAACAGAAAGGAAAAAGGAGGAGAGGATGAAGGAGAATTTCTACGATCTGATGGAAAGCCCCTTAGGTGAACTGCTTCTGGTTTCCAATGGTACTGACCTTACAGGACTCTATATGGGCAGTGATGTGGAGGCTTATAAAAAACCTCAGAACACCAAGGAGTCCTGGATAAAAAAACCGGAAATTTTTAAAGAAGCCAGGAACCAGCTTAAGGAGTATTTTACGGGAAAAAGATCGGTTTTTGATCTGTCTATCCATTATGATGGCACAGTGTTCCAAAACCAGGTTTGGGATGAGCTTAGAAAAATTCCCTATGCTAGTACTGTGACCTATGGTGAACTTGCTGCTCGGATAGGCAAACCAGGAGCCTCCAGGGCTGTGGGAGGGGCAAATAATAAAAATCCTATATCCATAATAATCCCTTGTCATCGTGTAATCGGTGCAAGTGGAGATCTTGTGGGTTACGGTGGTGGTTTGGAAAAGAAGAGGTGGCTTTTAGAGCATGAGGCCTTAAATCGTAAGATTTAGAACCCCTTGCTTGATATAATAGCAAAAATGTTTTAGAACAAAGCAGGAGGAAAAGGGATGGCACGTTTACGAACTACACAGATTGTGGGGATTATTCTTCTTATAGTCGGAGTTGCGGTGCTGGTTTACGGCTTGACAAGCCTATTTGCAACCAGGGAAACAGCGAGTTATCAGATTACTAAATTCTTTAAACAGAAAAGCAATGCGGAGGAGCAGGCATGGATTTTTACTGTTTCCGGTGGTGTTGTTACAGCCCTTGGGCTGGTGGTGTTCTTTATCCGACCACCAGCTAAGAAAAAAAGGAAGAAACGGTAAGCCGATTTTTAAAAGAAATAGGGAGCCCCTTTTATGGGCTCCTTTTAATTTTTAAAGGGTAAGACGAATACCGGAGGAGTCGGTAGTTTCTCCGATCTCCCAAAGGGGTTCCCCTGCCTGTTTGAAGGCTTCGTATACTGAAGGAACAGACTCTCTAGGCACTGTAAAAACCAAACCACCGGAGGTTTCCGGTGTATAGAGGAGCAGTTCCAGATCTTCGGAAATCCTGGAATCCTTCTCTACTGTCTTTTGATAGGCACAGCGGTTACGGAAGCTCCCCGCGGGGAAAAATTGTTGTTCTGCATAACCAAAGGCCCCCGGATGAAAGGGCACTGAACTGGTTTTTATCCTTATTCCCACTCCGCTTTTTTCTGCCACCTCGGAAAGATGACCTAAAAGAGCA
>ENA-OSEO01003970-OSEO01003970.1-sediment-metagenome-genome-assembly--contig:-NODE-3970-length-16316-cov-4.933124_pt1 | contig 16316 bp, 13 predicted proteins | sample MGYA00237883_ERZ534232 | MGnify/ENA metagenome assembly ERZ534232 | reverse complement strand
CTTGGCCGCCTCGGCCCCGGGGAAGTCGGGGTAGGCCGCGCCGCTGAAGCCGCCGATGGCGACCACGTCAAAGGCCGGGTCGATCTTCTTCAGGAAGTCGATGTTCTGGGGCGCGAACTCGGCGTAGGCCGCGGCCAGCTCATCGGAGACCTGGGGCTGTTCCCCTTCGAATTTCCAGGGGATGTTCTCGCCGCTGAACATGGCCTTGGCGTATTCCTTGAGCGCCTTCTTGTCGCCGCTTGGATCCGGGCAGTGGAAAATGCCGCCCGACATCCTGGTGTTGGAATAGTGGGTTTCCTTGGGCTGCTTCTCCAGGATGACAACCTTGGCCCCGGCCTGACTGGCCTCTATGGCGGCGCTGGCGCCGGCTCCGCCAAAGCCGAGGATCAGAACGTCCGTCTCCAGATCCCATTTCTGGGGAACCTCGCCCGCCACCGCCCGGGTGGCGCCCAGGCCCATCAGGGCCGCGGCCCCGGTCCCAGCGACGGCGCCCTTGAGAAACTCGCGCCTGTTCCGCCCTGGGAAATCATTCCGTTTGGTCATAAAGAGACCCTCCTTAGGTATTATTGGGGCCGAGCAATCGACCCCCGGGACAAGCCGGGCGCTTCTGCGCCCGGCCGGCACAAACTGGGCTGGCTGGCGATGATCGAAAAGCCAGGCCAGGATCCGCTGGACCCTCGTCCAAGAGCGGGCCGGCCTGGATGAGCGATGATCCGACCGGCCGAGGGATTAAGGGGCGGAGTTGCGGTCGTGCGGAGGCCGGGGAGGCGCGGCTGCCCGCGCCTCCGCAGGGCCTCCTCTCTATGTGATCCGTCCGCCTGGTTCACAATCACAACGCTATCCGGGCTGTTTTCCAGCCATGGTGAGCGCCGAAACCAGGCGGCCGGCGGAAAACTGAACCAGCCGGCCTTCGCCCAATCCGCCTCGACGGAGCTGGTCCGCCCTGGTTGAGGCCGGTTATCGCTTTGAGCCGCGGAACTCATGCCCGCCTCCGGCAGCCGCGAGTTCGGTCCGCCCCACGACTTCCCGGCCATCCCCGGCTGACTGGGACGCAAAGCCGGTGCCAAAAGTGAAAACTTTCTTTTTCGTCCTTAAGTGCCCGTAACTCCGAACTCGGTCCCGGGAAATATACGCGTAATGAGATCATCCCGCCGAGCCGGGTGTCAGGATCTTTTACGGGTTGTAAATTCAGGGGACGCCCGGGCAACCTCAGAAGACCGTTGACTCCGGGCCGGACGGCTGGCTATCCTCTCTCAGTCCGGCCGGCCGGCTGAGGAGGTCGCCTCGCCGGCTGAGGTCCGGATCAAGCCCGTCTCTTCACCTGGAGGTAAGGAAATGATCGTCCCGGCCAAGGATAGTCTGGATCTGGGAGTCATCTGCACCGAGGTCGAGGCCTGCCTGGAGTTCTACCAGAACGTCCTGGGCCTCGAGTTCATCGAGAAGGTGGACAACCCCTTCGGCACCCTCTACCGGCTCCGCTTCGGCCAGAGCGACTTCAAGCTCCTGGTGCCCAAGAGTAAACCGCCCCAGGGACCCAGGGGCCTGATGGCCCAGGCGGGCTTCCGCTACGTCACCTTCGTGGTCAAGAACCTGGCCCAGATCTGCGCCGCCCTCAAGGAGCGGGGGGTGGAGTTCAGCCAGCCCGAGACAGAGATCCGGCCGGGCACGCGCATCGCCATGGTCTACGACCCCCAGGGCAACGTGGTCGAGTTTGTGGAGAGGGGCTGAAAGCAGGGCAGAAGATACTTCAAATCACCCCTCACCCAGCCTCTCCCCACGCGCGGGGCGAGGGGTTCATGCAATGACCCGTCCGGGGCGCGGACACAACCGAAAGGTTCGAGGACCATTCCCCAGCGCCGCTCAGGGTCACGGCCTTGAGCCATTGTGGAAGACTAGCTTCATCTCCTACAATCGTGACGGTTGCCCGTTGACTCTCGAAAAGGGCGCATGAACCCGGGTCTGTGAAGCCACGATCTATATGTGAGTCTTGGGTGCTTGTCTCTCAGTCGGTCAGCCTTGTTCGCTGGCGGTCGCTCCACCAATAGCCATTAGCCCATCGCCATTATTTCGACACCCCACCACCAGATATGAACACGATTACCTGATGCAGCAGATCGCTCCCAGCAAGGCCAGCCATAGCTTGACACACCCTGTCCAGCTCCATCCTGAAGAATATCCCCTGCCGGGGATTAAGAATCGCCAGTCGCTCTATCTCGTACCGCCTGGCCGCTTCGTTCAAGGCGGAGTATACAAGCAGCTGCTTTAGATCACTTAGGCGAAAGGTCCGATCTCCCGCTTTGACCTCGTAGAGGGTGCGCCCAGCAAGTACATCGCCTATAGACGAGTCAACAAATCCACACCCAGGGAAATAGGGAGGCAGGACCATCGGCTGTCCTCTCTCGCGGCACTCGTAGAAATTCAACAATACGTGGCTAAGCTCTAGCGCCTCGGAAAGCTCCTGTGGCGTGGCGGGTGCAAGCGCCTGCCCGTTTGTCCGCCGGAGTCGCTCGATGCGGTCCCTGCCGGCCTCAGCCAACTTTTTCAGCAAGCTACTACTTGCCTTCATTTGCTTTCTTAGGCCGGCCCGCTCCATTCGGACCTTGAACGCCGAGAACCCGATTTCATTGACCAGCGCCCGGCGCGCTGGGTCGACATCGCTTTCCAAGGGCGGCGAGAACCGTTCGCAATATTGGATGTTCAACCTACGAACGAACTTGGCTCCCATGGGCAGTAATTCTTGCCAAAAGGAGCTGTAAGTTCTAGCAAATTCAATCTCAGATATCATATTGGCACAGCCCAGCTAGGTTCGCGAGCCTTCGCGCCCGCCCATTTTCGGAATAGCTCCTCAATAGGCGAAAATCCCTTTTTTGCATGGTGTCGCCAATGCTTACCTTCATCGCGGAGTGAATAGGAGGCAACAATGAACGCACGGCGTTCCCAGGGCTGCAGACTCTGGAAGTAGTTCTTGAGGTCCGCAACCCAGTGGGAGGCCCTCCAACGGGCCATGATCAGGATTACATCCCTCTTAACCACCTGGCTGCGAGATGTTTGGAATACGCGATTAAGAATCGCTTCGTTTTTGTCACTATAAACGCTGGCGAGAACACGCACAGCATAGGCCAGATTTAAGTCAATTTGCATTATGTAAGAACCTTCCTGAATAAGGCGCCTTATCTCCGTGCCCACATAATTGCGAGTCTCGTCATCAACCTCGTCGAACACTTCTTTCACGAGTATCATGATTTTCGAGAACAAAGGAGCCAATACCTGGACATTCTGTAGCAAAGAACGGACGGCGTCACTCCGCGCCTCAGGGGAAAGGTATCTCACAGCTTTGATCAACTGTTTGGCAAGTGCTTCGTGAACTCGGCTTTTCTTCAATTCCCGACCCAACATCCCTACTATGTCAAACCTCTTCAATTCCTCCTTCAAGGCCTCATAGTCCTCGTTTGCAGTTTCGGAATAAGGGTCGTAGCGCAGGGAAACTCTGAGGAATTCCGCAGCAACTACATCCTTCCCGCTAGCTCCGTCCTCGCCCTGCAATTGAGTTGCCGAGACGAATTCCGTAGAACTCATAATGCGGGTCTTAGTCTTCTGCAGGGCCAATCCCTCATTCCGAAGTAGCTTCTCTGACAGAAAAACCAGCTTGGCGTAAGCGTCTTCGCGGCTTTTCGCAAAGATGTGATAATCATCGGCGAAACGACAGAAATCAATCCCGTTACTTGCAAGAAGTCTATCAGTCCGATTGAGTACGAGTTCGGCTAGCAGACGGGCGGCCGGGCCACCGACGGGCAACCCGTAGGAATTATTGCCGGCAAAATGCTGGAGGAATGACATTATTCTATCGGGAGTGTCACCCTGCAAGTTCAGTTGCCTTAGCGCGTTGTTGAGTTTGTGGTGGTAAATCCGGGGGTAGAAGTCGGCGATGTCACATATCAGCACGAACGCGTTTTCCGCGGCCAGTTCCAGTGAACGCTCCTGGAATTCTCGCCACCCAATCTCAGGATCAAAAATGCTGCTGAGCTCGCTACTGGTTTTAAATCGGTAGGAGAAGACAGCCCGTTTCTCTACCGGTATGCGGGCGAGCTCAATAGCCTCACCTATGGAGAGGACCAATCCAAGCACATAAGCGTTCCAGACTGGATCTATTTGTGTGGCCCACCGAAACCCAGTGTAGCCAACAGGAGCCAATAGGCTCTCGTTGACAGGAGGGTGATCAGCAAGTAACTCGTAGAACTCAGAGTGAATACGCATGAGGAGATTTACTACTTCGCCCTCGCAATCGAAGAAGATGTGGTTCTCGATTGGAAAGGGAAAGATATCTGTGTCTCCGAAGCCCACTATATTCTTCACCGCCAGTTGAAAAAACGACTTCATATTAGCGCGCCCCCGGGCCATGCACACATACTAATACATTATCAAACAAGAATACTTCTTCTGTAGATGCATTGTCAAGCGCACCTGACCTCGCCAGGTCTTGTGTGGTTGGCCCGATTACAGGTGTGTACGTTCGTGTCGCGGCTGGCCGTCTGAAGGATCGCCGGGGATCGCGAGGCAGATGCATTTATTCCTCAGTGCAGACCAACCCCTCCCCCTTCTTCTCCTTGATGGCCGCCAGGAGCTTCTCCGGGGTGATGGGCAGGCTGCGGACCCTCACGCCCACGGCGTCGTAGATGGCGTTGGCGATGGCCGGGGCCACCGGCACGCAGCCCGGCTCGCCCACGCCCTTGGCCCCGTAAGGCCCGGCCTCGTCGTCGGTCTCGATCAGGACCGGCTCCACCGGGACCCGGTCCATGGCCGTGGGCATCTTGTAGTCCAAGAGGTTGTCGTTGACCACCCGGCCCTCCACCAGCTTGAGCTCCTCGCTCAGGGCGTAGCCCACGCCCATCATGGCCCCGCCGTGGATCTGGCCCTCCAGGAGCATGGGGTTCAAGGCCCGGCCGACGTCGTGGGCGGCCACGTAGCGGATGATCTCCACCTGGCCGGTCTCCTCGTCCACCTCGACCTCGACCCCGGTGGTGCCGAAGGCGTAGGCGCAGGAGATGTTGCCCTTGAACTCCTTGTCCAGCATCTCGTTGGGCGGGTCGTAGAAGGTCTCGGCCATGAGGACCTTGCCCTGGCTGGCGTAGTGGGCCTTGCGCAGGACCTTGTCCAGCCCGATCCGCCGCTTCTCGTTGTCCGGGTCGCCCGCCACCAGGCAGACCCGGTCCCTGATCTCCACCTCGGCCGGGTCGGCCTCCAGCAGGGGCGCGGCCAGGCGCTGGATCTCGGCCTTGAGCTTGGCCCCGGCCCTGAGGGCGGCGTTGCAGGAGACAAAGGCCTGGCGCGAGGCGTGGGTGCCCACGTCCCAGGGGCAGATGTCGGTGTCGTGGTGGATGACGACCACGTCCTCGGGCCTGACCCCCAGGACCTCGGCCGTGACCTGGGCCAGGACCGTCTCCGAGCCCTGGCCGATCTCGACCGCGCCGGTGATGACCGAGACCTTGCCGAAGTCGTCGATCTTCATGATCAGGCCGTGGCCGTCGGACTTGTAGACCCTGGCCCCGCCGCCGACGTGGATCAGCGAGCCCAGGCCCAGGCCGCGCTTCCTGGGCCCGTGGGACTCCCTCCTGCCCCAGTCCAGCCTCTGGGCCGCGACCTCTAGGCACTCCTTCAAGCCGCAGGAGGTGATCTTGAGCCGCTGCGGGGTGATGTCGCCGGGCTGGTTGACGTTGCGCAGCCTGAACTCCAGGGGGTCGAGCCCGGCCGCCTCGGCCAGCTCGTCCATGGCGGACTCGATGGCGAAGGTGGCCTGGGGGTTGCCGTAGCCGCGCATGGCCTGGCAGTAGATGTTGTTGGTGTAGACGCACTCGGCCAGGTAGCGGATGTTGGGCACCCGGTAGAGCGAGGAGATGGGGACCATCATCACCGAGGGCGTGGTCGCGCCCCAGGAGGCGTAGGCCCCGTTGTCCAGGACCATGCTCACGTCCCGGAAGGTCAGCCGGCCCTCCCTGTCGCAGCCCTGGGCGATGTCGATGAGGGCCGGCTGGCGGGGCGGCTGGGCCCGGAACTCCTCCTCGCGGTCGAAGAGGAGCTTGACCGGCCGGCCGGTCCGGTGGGCCAGGAGCAGGGCCAGGTACTCGTAGACGTGGGTGTCCAGCTTGGAGCCGAAGGCGCCGCCGATGGTCGGGCCGATGATGCGGCAGGTCTTGCCCTCCAGACCCATGGCCGCCAGGGCTCGGCTGAAGTCGTTCTGGGCCAGGTAGGGGATCTGGGTGATGGAGTAGAGGGTCGGGTTCGACTGGGCGTCGAACTCGGCCAGGCAGCCGGACACCCCCAGGCAGCAGTGGTTGACCCAGGTGACCTGGTAGCGGGCCTCGGCCACCGCGGCCGATGCCTTCCGGGCCGCCTCCACGTCGCCGGCCACCAGGCGCCAGGGCAGCTGGAGCTTGTTGGACCTGCTCGGCCGGCCCCGGGCGTCCCGCTCGTGGATCAGGGGGGCGTCCTCGGCCAGGGCCTCGAGGGGGTCAAACACGGCCGGCAGGTCCTCGTACTCCACCTCGATCAGGGAGAGAGCCTCCTCGGCGATGTCCGGGGAAGTGGCGGCCAGGCAGGCGATCTCGTCCTTGTAGGAGCGGACCTTGTCCTTCTTGAGGACCGGGTTGTCCCTCATGAAGCCGATCCTGATCTCGGGCGTGTTGAACCCGGTCAGCACGGCCTTGACCCCGGGCAGCCGCTCGGCCCTGGAGACGTCCAGGCGCTTGATCAGGGCGTGGGGCCGCTCGGAGTAAAGGATCTTGCCGTAGAGCATCCCCGGCCGGCTCAGGTCGTTGATGTAGAGGGCCCGGCCGGTGACCTTGTCCTTGGCGTCGGCCTTGGCCAGCCGCTGGCCGACGTAGTTCAGCTCCTGGCCCGAGGCCATCAGCGCTCCTCCCTGAGTTTGAGGGCCGCGGCCCGGACGGCCTCGACGATCTGGTTGTAGCCGGTGCAGCGGCAGAGGTTGCCGGCCAGGCCGGCCCGGATGTCCGCCTCGGAGGGGTCGGGCGTCGAGTCGAGGAGGGCCTTGGCCGAGAGGATCATGCCCGGCGTGCAGAAGCCGCATTGGACCGCGCCGTGGTCGATGAAGGCCTGCTGGATGGGGTGCAGCCCGCCCTCGGCCCCGGCCAGGCCCTCGATGGTCAGCACCTGGCGGCCCTCGGCCTCCAGGGCGGGCAGGAGGCAGGAGTTGACCGTGACCCCGTCGACAATGACCGTGCAGGCCCCGCACTCGCCCAGGCCGCAGCCCTCCCTGACCCCGAAGAGGCCCAGGCTCTCGCGCAGGGCCCGGAGCAGGGTCCAGTCCGGCTCGACCAGAAGCTGGACCTCGTCGCCGTTGACTTTGAGGTTGAGCGGAACCTTCATCCCATCCTCCTAGGCCAAGGCCCTGGCCCGCTCCAGGGCCAGGAGGCCCATCCGCCTGACCTGGACCCGGATCATCTCCTGGCGGTACCAGGCCTGGCAGCGGAGCGAGTCCCGGGGCCGGCACTCGTCCAGGCAGAGGGCCCCGGCCCGGGCCAGGACGGCCTCGTCCAGGACCCGGCCCTGGAGCCAGGCCTCGGCCTGCCCGGCCCTTAGGGGCGTCGGCCCGGCCACGCCCAGGGCGATCCCGGCCCGGCGGCAGGTGGCCAGGTCGCTCTCCAGCTCCACCTGGACGGCCACCCCGACCAGGGGCAGGTCCATGGCCCGGCGGCGGGTCTGCTTGTGGTAGGCCCCGCCGGCCGGCCCCCGGGGCTTGGGCAGGACAAAGGCGGTCAGGATCTCGCCCGGCGACCTGGCCGTCCGACCCGGACCCAGGAAGAACGCACTAATGGGCAATTGGCGCGAGCCGGCCGGCCCGGTCAGGACCACCTCGGCGTCCAGGGCCAGCAGCGGCGGGGCCGTGTCGGCCGAGGGCGCGGCGTTGCAGACGTTGCCGGCCATGGTGGCCACGTTGCGGATCTGGACCGAGGCCATGCCGGCCAGGGCGTCGTGGAGAACCGGAAAGCGTTGGGCGATGAGGGGCGAAAGCTCCAGCTGGCGCAGGGTGGCCAGGCCGCCGATCTCGATCGCCTCGGCCTCCTCCCGGACGTAGTCCAGGCCCTGGATGCGCCGCAGCGAGATCAGGGCCCGTAACTTAAGGGCCCCCTTCTTGTAGCGGACCATGACGTCGGTTCCGCCGGCGAGGTAGACCGCCTCCGGGTTCTCCTGGAAAAGACTCAGGGCCTCCTCCAGGGAGGCGGGTCTCAGGTAGGACAGCTCGGCCAAGGCCTCTTTCTCCTAAAAAAAGGGGCGATCCAGAGGATCGCCCCCGCGTCCCTGATTAAAGCCGCGCCAGACCCAGTTGAGCCGCCGGAAGTTCGGATTGCGAGTCACGACCAGGTTCATCACGGCCTCACCGGATCAGCCCGGGCAGGTAGGTCACCAGCGACGGAAAGATCATCAGCAGGATAACGCAGATGAAGTAGGCGGGCAGAAAATAAAAAGTGCCCCTGAAAACGTCCTTGATGGGCACGTCCCGGGCCATGCCGGCCACGACGTAGGTCGTCGCCCCCACCGGCGGAGTGACCGCGCCCAGGGTGGTGATGACGGTGATGGTCACCCCGAACCAGATGGGGTCGTAACCCAGCTCCACGGCCACGGGGAAGAAGATGGGCACCGTGATCAGGAGCAGGGCCAGGGCGTCCATGACCGCGCCGCCGATGACGTAGATGGCGAAGATGATGGCCATGATGATCACGTCGGGCACGGGCAGGGCGACCACCCAGGAGGCGATGTCGTAGGGGATGCGGGTCACGGCTAAGAAGCGGCCGAAGATCATGGCCCCGGCGACGATGACAATGACCATGCAGGAGATGCGCAGGGTGTCGCTGATCGAGGACAGGAGCCCCTTCCAGGAGAGCCGGCCCTGGCCCAGGCTCAGGAGCAGGGCGAAGAGGGAGCCGGCCGCCCCGGCCTCGGTGGGGGTGAAGAAGCCGAAGAGCAGGCCCAGCATGACCAGGAGGAAGAGGAGGAGCATCTCGAAGGCGCCGGAGACGGCCCTGATCTTTTCCCGGAAGCCGGTCCTGGGCCCGACCGGGCCCCAACTCGGATGGAGCCGGCAGACGCCGTAGACCGAGAGCATGAGCAGGACGGCCAGGACCACCCCGGCCCCGATCCCGCCGTAGAAGAGCCGGGCGATGGACTGCTCGGTGGCCAGGCCGATAACGATCAGGACCACGCTGGGCGGGATGACCACGCCCAGGGTCGAGCCGCAGGCTATGGTTCCGGTGCTCAGCTTGGAGTCGTAGCGGTACTTCTTCATCTCGGGCAGGGCCACCGTGGTCATGGTCGCGGCCGTGGCCGCGTTGGAGCCGCAGATGGCCGCGAAGGCCGAGCAGGCCAGGATGGTGGCCATGGCCAGGCCGCCGCGGATCTGGCCGATCCACTTGTGGGCCGCCCGGTAGAGCTTCTCGTTGACCCCGGAGTAGAAGGCGATCTGGCCCATGAAGATGAAGAGGGGGATCACGGTCAGGCCGTAGTTGGAGAAGGTGGACCAGAGGACCTCGCCGAGCATGCTCAGGCCGGCCTTTATTGAGACGATGTAGCAGAAGCCCAGGAAGCCGACGATGCCCATGGCGAAGCCGACCGGCGTGCCCAGCAGGAAGAGGACCAGGAGGAGGGCGACGATGGCCGCGACGCCGACCAGGGCCGGGCTCACGCTTCACCCTCCCGGCCCGCCAGGAGGGCCTTGACCAGGTCGGCCAGAAAGACCAGGGCCAGCACGGCGCAGCCCAGGGCCACGCCGTAGGTGAAGGGGTAGTAGACGATCCTGAGGGTCTCGGTCACCTCGCCGCTCTGCCACAGAACCTTGGCCTTGAGGGTGATCTGCCAGGCGCAGAGACAGGCGAAGAGGAAGCAGGCCAGGCTGTTGATCGTCCGGACCAGGCGCTTGCCCCGGCGGGAGAAGAGGTTGACCAGCACGTCCACGGCGATGTGGCCCCGCCTGACCTGGGTCAGGCCCAGGGCAAAGGCGGCGGCGAGGGAGCCGAAGTAGCCCATCAGCTCGAAGGTGCCGCCCACGGGCAGCCAGACCAGGCGGAGGAAAATGTTGGCGCAGGTCAGGCCGATCATGCCCAGCAGAAATACGCCGCCCAGCCAGATCAGCAGCCTGGTCAGAAAGAGGCAGAGCTTGTCCAAGCCTTTCATCCGGCCCCCGCCAGTTCTCCAGGGTCGCCGCCGGGGGAGGCGCCGCCTCCCCCGGAGCGGTTCATTCAAATCGGGCCAGGTCTATTTGGCGTACTTCTTGATGAGGGCCTTGATGTCGGCCACGATCTCCTCGGCCGGGAAGCCCTTGGCCTTGGCCTCCTTGATCCAGTCCTGGACCATGAACTCCAGCTTGGCGTCCCACTTGGCCTTCTCCTCGGCCGGGAGGGAGATGAACTCGACGCCCTGCTCCTTCTTGGACCAGGCGATGGACTCCTGAACGTGGTTGTCCATGTAGGTCCCGGTCCACTCGGCCTGCTCGGTGGCCAGGTCGTCCATGACCTTCTGGACCTCCGGGGGCAGGGAGTTCCACTTGTCCACGTTCATGACCACGGCGAAGGGATAGATGACCGTCTCGGTCAGGGTGGCGTACTTGCAGGCCTCGGCGAATTTGAAGTCCTTGAGGACTTCCAGGGAGGAGAAGAGACCCTGGACCACGCCCTTCTGCAGGGCCTCTGGCGTGGCCGACATGGGCATGCCCACCGCGTTGGCCCCCCAGGCCTTGAGGATCTGGGAGGCGCCCCCCGAGGCTCTCAGGTCCATACCCTTGAGCTCGTCCAGGTTGCGGACCGGCTTGCGGGACATGATGTTGGACGGGGCGCAGGCGAACATGGTCAGGACCTTGGTCTTGGCGAACTCCTCGAACTTGTACTTCTTGTAAAGGTCCCAGAGGACCAGGCTGCCCACCCGGGCGTTGGGAATGCCCAGGGGCAGGGCCGTGGCGTTGGAGAGGATGAACCGGCCGGGCTGGTAGGCCTGGCAAAGGTTGCCGATGTCGGCCTGGCCGGCGATGACCCCGTCCATCATCTCCTTGGCCCCGATCAGGGTCCCGCCGGGGAAGGTCTGCACGGCCACGGCGCCGTTGGTCCGCTTCTCGACCTCCTGCTTCCAGCGCTCCATCTGGACGCAGGGGAAGGTCGGGGCCGGCGGGAAGTTGGCGTAGGTCAGCTTGATCGGGCCGGCCAGGACCGGCGGGGCCGAGGCGCCCAGGAGCAGGGCCCCGGCCAGTATCACCAGGACAAGAAACAGTGCGCTGCGCTTCATCATTAACCCCCTAACCCTAAGTGTTTTTATCTGCAGAGCCCGCGCTCCAGGGCCGACAAAAGACCCCGCGGCCCTGGTTCTAAGCCTCGCGCAGATCAAAGACCCGCTTGGACTTGCGCTCGCTGCGGGGCAGGGCCCCGTAATCGACCAGCTCCACCTCCGGGGTGACCAGGAGGCTGTCCTTGACCCTGCTCCTGACCAGCCGGGCCAGGTCCTTGTCCCGGCTTGGGTCGCCGCCCTCGATCCGCTCGACCCTGAGGAGCATGTGGTCCAGCCCGCCCTCGTCGCGGTTGAGGTGGATCTGGTACTCCGAGCCGACCCCCTCGGTGGCCGAGAGGACCTCGTCGATCTGGCTGGGAAAGAGGTTGACCGCCCGGAAGATGATCATGTCGTCGGAGCGGCCCAGGATGCGGTCGTGCCGGGGCAGGACGCTGCCGCAGGGGCAGCGGCCCTCGATCAGCCTGGTCAGGTCCCTGGTCCGGTAGCGGATCAGGGGGGCCGCCTCCTTGGCCAGGGTGGTCACGACCATCTCGCCGACCTCGCCGTCGGGGACCGGCTCCAGGGTGATCGGATCGACTATCTCCAGAATGTAGTAGTCGGCCCAGTAGTGGATGCCGGTGTGGAAGCGGCAGTCCAGCCCGGTGCCCGGCCCATAGAGCTCGGTCAGGCCGGGGATGTCGAAGAGGTCCTCCAGGCCCAGGAGCTCCTTGATCCTGGCCCGCATGGCCTCGGAGGAGCGCTCCGAGCCGAAGATCATCTTCCTGAGCCCGATCTTGCTCTTGAGACCCCGCCGCCGGACCTCCTCGGCCAGGAGCAGGCCCATGGAGGCGGTGCAGCAGAGCACGGTGGGCTTGAGGTCGACCAGGAAGGTGCACTGCAGCTCGATGTTGCCCGGCCCGATGGGCACGGCCAGGGCCCCGAAGCGCTCGCAGCCGGCCTGGAAGGAGACGCCGGCCGTCCAGAGGCCGTAGCCCACGGCGATCTGGACCCGGTCCGCCCTGGTCAGGTCGGCCATCTCGTAGCAGCGGGCGAAGAAGTGGGCCCAGTCGTCGATATCCTTCTGGGTGTAGCAGAGGATCTTGCGCTTGCCCGTGGTCCCGGTCGAGGCGTGGATGCGGACGACCCGCTCCAGGGGGACCGAGAGGAGGGGGAAGGGGTAGCCGGCCCTGAGATCGTCGGCCGTGGTGAAGGGCAGCCGCCTCAGGTCGTCGAGGCTCCTGATCGAGTCGGGGCCGACCCCGGCCTGGTCCAGGCGCCGGCGGTAGAAATCGCAGCCCTCATAGGCGTGCCTGACCGTCCACTTGAGCCCGGCCAACTGGTGGGCCAGGAGCTCGTCAGGGGTCTTGAAGGGGGGCATGAAGGTCATGGGCCGACCACCTCTCAGAGTTTCCGCGCTACGGCCAGCAGGTCATCAAGCAGGGCCTTCAGGTGCGGGCATTTGCTATAGGCCTGATCCGGTGCGAGCTTAGGGAATAAAATTCGTGCCTGAACGGTCTTCTTGTATCCGCTGCCTGTTTGGGTTCTGAAGAGTTCTTGCAGTCTCTTTGAGGGCGGCTTGGCCATGTCCACCCTTTCCGGATGTTCCGACCAGTTCCTGGGTATCTTAATACGGGGGAAAAGGCCAGGTTGCGCCAGCAGCCAGGCCTCGGTTTCGTGAACGGCGAAGTGCTGGCTGAACCGGCTCCGCAGCCCGGCGGGCAGCAGCTTTTCGATCTTCTCCCTGGCAAACTTGACCTTGGCTCGAATGTCAGCCCCCCGCACATAACCCCTGGGTAGGCCGTAAAGATCGACCAGGCCGAATACGAAGCCCACATCCTCATCTTTAAATCTATCGGACGCCCTTTTGGCCAACTCGGTCAGGTAATCCCCAATCCCTTCGAAATTGACCGCCTTGACGGCTACTCGCCGGGGCAGCTTGGGGTCGAGCCATCTCCTGATGAAAAGAGGCAAGGATTCCTCAGTGTCGCCTTCCACGAACAACAGTATCTTCATTGGCCTCGGTCTTGCCCGGCATCCATCGCCAGCTCGTTCAATTCGCCGGACATCATGAACCGGCCCAGCTTGTAGCTCTTGATCCACCGGCTCAGCGGCTCGCCCTGGAGGCGCTTGATATGGGAGGCGCCGTCTTTCAAGTACATGACCGAGACCACCCCGCCCTGCTCGGCCTCATACTCGGTGAAGCAGCTCAGGAACTCGGGCGAGTGGGTGGTCAGGATGACCTGGGTCTTCTCCGCCGCCTGCATGGCCGCCTCGGCCACCAGGGGAAACATAGAGGGATGGAGGCCGATTTCGGGCTCGTCAATGCAAACCAGGGGCGGCGGCGCGGGATTGAGGAGGATGGCCATTAAATACATGTATCTTAACGTGCCATCGGAAAGTGAGGCCGCAGCTTGAGGCTGTTGCAAAGATCGCCATCTTACTTGCATTTGAATCCGGGTCTCGGCAGTAGGAGGGAAAAGGACTTCCTCGTACTCTTGCCCAAAGGCGGCCTTCATGGAATCATCAAAATCTTCTCTGAACTGGCGGGTCGCAGAATAAAGGGTATGAAGAACCTTTACAAGGTTATGTCCTCCAGGAATGACCCATTGCTCCGCACCTGCGATAATATCTGATCGTATAGGCGAGTGTTCTTCAACGCGAAAATGTCGGTAAACACGCCAGTTTGACAATAATTCGCTGAATTTGAATAACAACCATTCATCTTCAATAAGGCCCACAACACGCGACTGGCTTAATATTGGTTCGTCATTATTAATCAAGTCAAGTTGGATGGTATGACCTGTTTCTTCATCAGGGACTTCGGTTGTGTGGATTTGGGATCGAGAAACCAACAACTCGGGTTCGGTGAATACTCCTCGTTTGATCTCGGAATATCTACCGAATTGATCTTGTGTTATGATGTAGCCACCGGAAGAACCGGCTCGCTGTAAGGTAAGTTCATAATTTACGATATTCTTTTTGGAATCGTTAGGCTTTGTCAGGCTCGGATATGATAAATGGATGCCGAAATAAAGCTGCCCTGCCGTTTCCCCGTCCCAGACAATCGCGCCCATTCCTCCTTCTTTGTTGATAGAGTATTTACAGCGCCCTCTGGCCATTTCGGAGAGAAGATCAACTGCCTTCAAAAGATTGCTCTTCCCCGAGCAGTTCGGCCCGATCAGGACGTTCAGTCGCCCCGGCGCCCAATCAATGCTCTTGAGGGAGCGGTAGCCCTCGATCCTGAGTCGCTTGATGAGCACCTAGGCTTGCCCTCCCCTCAGCTCCTTTGTCCTCTTCTCATCCACCTTACAGCTCTTCGGCTCCACGACTACCCCGTAATACCTCTCGGCCGCCTCCCTTGAGATTACCCCGTCCTTGACCTCTTCGGCCACCTTTTCCGCCGGCCTGAGCCTGGGGTCGCCCACTCCGCCGCCGCCGCCGGCCTCCTGGTAGTAGATCGTCCCCGCCGGCACCTCATCGATAAGATCCTTGGTGGTGCAGAGATAGACCCGGCCGTCGGGGTAGCGGAGCTCGATCTTGTTCAGGGTCGCCTCCAGGCCGCCCTGGCTGCCCCTGGCCGGCTCCACGTCGCCGTCGCCGAAGGTGACCATCTTGGTCTTCTGGCCGCCGACCTCGAAGCTGGACCTGACCCCCAGCCCGCCCCGCCAGCGGCCCGGCCCGGCCGAGTCGGTCCAGTACTCGTGCTCGATGAGCCGGTGGGGGGTCTGCTGCTCGAACATCTCGTAGTCCTGGTCCAGAACCCCGCCCGAGGCGTCGATCATGCCGATGTGGTCGTAGCCGTCGCAGCCGACGATGGCCCCGGAGCCGCCCTTCAGGCCCATGAAATAGATGTCCACGTAAGGCATCTTCTTGCGCGGGTCCAGGCCCGTGGTCAGGGAGCAGAGCAGCTCGCCCCACTCGGCCGTGACCCGCTCCGGGATGACCGGGCCCAGGGCGCGCATGATCGCGTCGGCGTTGTTGGGGCAGAGGTGGTTGCCGTAGGTCGTGGCCGCCGGGTAGGCGGCGTTGAGGATGGTCCCCTGGGGGATGATGATCTCGAAGCAGCGGACCATGCCGTCGTTGTGGGGCAGGTCCGGGTTGACCATCTGCAGGAAGGTCAAAAGTGTGGCCGAGGCCGAGGAGGTGTAGGTGCCGTTGACAAAGCCGTCGGTCTGGGCGTCGGTGCCGGTGTAGTCGAAGATGACCCGCTCGTCCTCGACGGTGATGGTCACCTTGATCTTGTACCTGGAGCCGGGGGTGCGGCCGTCGAAGAAGGCGTAGGACTCGCCGGTGTAGACCCCGTTGGGGATGGAACGGATCTCGGCGGCCATCATCTTGCGGGTGGACTCGAAGAGAAAGTCCTTGTGCCGCTCGAAGCTCTCCCGGCCGTAGCGGTTAAGGATGGCCTTGATTCCCCGCTCGCCCACGACGCAGGAGCCGATCTCGGCCCGCATGTCCTCGGCGACGATGTCCAGGCGGATGTTGGCGAAGATGAGGTCCCAGACGTCCTTCCTGAGCTTGCCCCGCTCGTAGACCTTGACCGGCGGGATGCGGAGGGCCTCCTGCCAGACCTCGGTGGCCTGGGGGTTGTAGCCGCCCTGGACCGCGCCGCCGATGTCGGCCTGGTGGCCCTTGCAGGCGGCCCAGGCGGCCAGCTTGCCCTCGAAGAAGATGGGCTTGTACACGGCCACGTCGTTGTTCTGGTTGCCCATGGAGAAGACGTCGTTGTGGAAGATCACATCCCCCGGATAGATCTCGCCTCCGAAATAGTCCTTGATGTACTCGCACACCGGGCCGAGCGAGAACGAAAGGATCGGCAGGTTTTCCGTCTGTTCGAGCATCTTTCCTCTGGCATCGTACAGCCCGGTTACGAAGTCTTTCGCCTCGCACAGAATGGGAGATCTCGTCGTCATGGTCAGGGCGATGCTCATTTCCTCGGTAATCGACTTCAGTCGCCGCTGCAGGATGGACACGAGCACCTTGTCTATCTCGACGCTCATGGGACGATCCTCCTCTTTACATCTTGCTCAAGCTGTTTGAGGTACATGGTGAAG
>ENA-OSEO01003969-OSEO01003969.1-sediment-metagenome-genome-assembly--contig:-NODE-3969-length-16319-cov-3.560892_pt1 | contig 16319 bp, 11 predicted proteins | sample MGYA00237883_ERZ534232 | MGnify/ENA metagenome assembly ERZ534232 | reverse complement strand
TCCGGTCGAAATCACGATCTTTTTGTCCTTACGATTCTCGATGATCTCATCCAGGATCGGAAACAATGCCACGCGCCCACGGTCTGTGACGCTCTGTCCGCCGATTTTCACGACGTGGACATCCGGCATGACGCGCAGGGGCCTGTCTGTGTTGGTGGACGCAATCAGCCCTTTGTCCATGAGTGACTCACCCATGAGCTCTGACTGCAAGTGCAACCGCCCGTCACCTTCCTTACGCACTAGACCCATGATTCAGTCTCCATTTCTTGTCAGCAATAGTATTTTGTAGCTTTGAAGCAAGTTAAGTATAATAGGCTATCTGGAAATACTTCTTTTCGTGTCGAATTATCCCAATCAGCTACCATTTTGACCCACATTCAGCCGAAGGAGGAAGATTTCAATGTTACGACGCTCATCGTTCGCCATCGGTGCCCTGTGCCTTTTGGCAGGGACAGTTCTGTTCGGGTGTGGCGGTCTGCCTGTAGCGCAGCAGTTCACCTCGACTCCCATGCCGACATATACTCCGATGCCCACCTACACTCCCGTGCCCACCTATACACCTGCGCCGACCTACACGCCGGAAGGCCAGGGCACGACTGTTGCCGCGGTGGCGACCGAAGGTGTGGTCACTTCAGCGCCGGTAGCGCAGTACACGCCCTGGCCGACCCCTATCCCCTGGCCTACACCTACCCCGATCCCCGGCATGCCTGAAGATGTGGAGTACTACGTGCAGGAACTCGAGCCCTACATGGAATACATGATCTACGGTCTGCAAGCGATGGAACAAGCCATGTATGCCTATTCCGATGGGTACATTACGATCGAGGACGTCAACGCGACACTGGAAATCTACAACGAGATCGTGCTCACCGCTTACGAAGGTGCCCTGGCTGCTATTCCACCGGAAACGCTTGCGCTGGTTGCAGATGAGATTGTTAATGAACTCGCAGACGTACAGCTCATCTTGGACGCGATCGACTCATTGCCGATTGACCAATGGACTCCCGATGAATTGCAGCAGACCCTGCAGGTGCTGGAACAGGTAAGGGATCGCACCCAGTTGGTGGACAGGGCTTTCTCGGATGGGCTGGCCTCCATTGGCTCAGGAGAAAATTCTCAGCTCGGTGAGCTGCAGTTGCAGCTCTCTGAACGGGGAGAGTTGTCTTTGCCGTCCAGGCTGGGCGAAGGGCGTCCGGGGACTGAAAGACCGGGTTTGCAGGGCCGGCCTGACATCGAAAAACCGAGTCTGCCGCAGCCAGAGAGACCGCAGATCGAAAAACCGGGACTGCCATCCCGCGACAGGCGATGATCTCCGTCCAACGCTTGGAGGAGATTATACCACCGGACATTTGGATGAACAACTTGAGTCATCCCGGAGAGCCGTCGCATCTTTTGTCAGATGACCGTGTTATAGCAATGTGAAAACTGCTCGCTGACGCCGTGCATTGGCTGACGTCACTAAAGATACAGGAGGGTTCACTTGAGAGAACGTGTTGTCGTGACTGGATTGGGGGCGATTACCCCTTTGGGATCGGATGTCCCATCTACCTGGCAGGCATTGGTCGAGGGCCGTTCTGGTGCAGGTAGAATTACAGCCTTTGATCCATCGGAAATCAAATGTCAGATCGCGGCTGAAGTAAAGAACTATGACCCGAAGAACTATTTCTCTGGTAAAGAAGCGCGGCGGCTTGACCGCTATTCGCAATTCGCGATGATTGCGGCTGATGAGGCACTGAAAGACTCCGGGCTGGAGATTACCGCTGCGAATGCGGAGCGGGTCGGTGTCATCGTGGGGACGGGCATTGGCGGCATCGGGACGCTGATTCAAGAATTTGAAGTCATGCTGGAAAAGGGCCCGAATCGGGTGAGCCCATTCTTCGTACCGATGATGTTGGCGGACATCGCTCCAGGGCTGATCGCGATCAAACATGGGGCGAAAGGTCCGAACATGGTCGTGACCTCCGCATGTGCGTCGAGTGCCAACGCCATCGGTGAGGCTATGCGGATGATCCGAAATGGCGACGCGGATGCGATCATCGCTGGCGGGAGTGAATCCGGTATCCTGCCGCTTGCAGTCGCCGGTTTTGCCGTCATGCAGGCAATCTCCGCACGCAACGATGACCCCGAACACGCCAGCCGTCCGTTCGACGCCGAACGCGATGGGTTCCTGCCTGCTGAGGGTGCGGCGTTCGTCATCCTCGAAAGTCTATCCCGCGCCCGGGCACGTGGCGCGCGGATTTACGGCGAAGTCGCCGGCTATGGTGCAACGGCCGATGCGTTTCACATCACTGCACCGGCTGAAAGTGGCGAAGGTGCGGCTCGAGCGATGCAATTGGCCTTGCAGGACGCCGCTCTCACGCCAGCGGACATCGACTATGTCAACGCTCATGGGACAAGCACACCTTTGAATGATGCGATGGAAACATTGGCGATCAAATCCGTCTTCGGGGAAAGAGCGTATCAAGTACCGGTCAGCTCCATCAAGTCGATGTTGGGCCACCTGCTCGGTGCCGCCGGGGCAGTCGAAGGAATCGCGAGCCTGAAGACGATTGAGACCGGTATCATCCCGCCGACCATCAATTATGAGACGCCGGATCCGGCGTGTGATCTAGACTATGTGCCGAACAAGGCACGCGACGCAGAAGTCCATACCGTGATCTCCAACTCGTTTGGTTTCGGCGGGCACAACGCCAGTCTGGTGTTCTCCGCCTATGAAGACTAGGCACGAAAAGCACGGATAATTCCGTCCAGTTACGCAGGCGGTACCTGTTCCCGCCGCCCCTACTGGCGGCATATTTCTGATCGTTTTGACGAACAGGGCCAATGTCGCTCTCACAGGCATCCGCACTGGTCCTGTTCGTTTTTCTCTTGCCTTGCGTCCTCTGCAAATGCTTCACCTGCAGATGCGCTCAATCTGCTCAAGGAGACTGACCATGCCGAAATTCGCCCATATTGTTGGGTGGGGCAAATATGTTCCCGAGCGGGTCCTGACCAATCGGGATTTGGAGGAAATGGTCGATACTTCCGATGAATGGATCCGCACACGTACTGGCATTCAGGAGCGGCGTATCGCGTCCGCTGTCGAGAGCACTGCCACGATGGCAACTAATGCCGCACGTGAGGCGTTGGCGACGGCCAATGTCGATCCTTTGAAAGTCGATCTCATCATCGTCGCAACGACGACGCCGGACTATTTTTTCCCCTCTACGGCCTGTCTGGTTCAAGATGCACTGGGTGCAGCGCATGCCGCTGCATACGATCTGAGCGCCGCCTGTTCGGGGTTCATCTATGGAGTGAGTATGGCCCGGGACAGCATCATGGTTGGATCCAACCAGTACGTCCTGGTCATTGGGGCGGAGACCTTTTCTCGGATCGTGAACTGGCGTGACCGGAATACGTGTGTGCTGTTTGGAGATGGAGCGGGTGCTGTGTTGCTTGCCGCCGGTGAGTTGCCTGGTGGGGTGTTAGCCACCTCTCTGGGAGCGGATGGCTCGGGCAGTGATCTGTTGATCGTACCCGCTGGCGGGAGCCGGCAGCCGGCAAGCCAGGAGACCGTGGCTCAGGAGCTGCATACCGTCCAGATGAAGGGGAGTGAGGTTTTTCGGTTTGCCACACGGGTCATGTCACGTGCCGCCAAAGACGTGGCGAAACGCGCCGACGTCCCACTGGACGATATCGAGCTCCTCATCCCGCACCAGGCCAATTCGCGCATCATCGAGACTGCCGCGAAATCGCTCAAGTTGAGCGACGACCGGGTCTATAGCAACCTGCACCGTTACGGCAATACTTCTGCCGCGTCTATTCCCATCGCATTATGCGAGGCTGTCGAGGAAAAGCGGGTGCAGCCGGGCGATCACCTGATCCTGGTAGGATTCGGCGCAGGACTGACATGGGGCGCTGCGCTCATTCAGTGGGATGCGTCTATCTCTCTCGCTCCACTGTCATGGTGGAAGCGTACCTGGCTGTCACTGCGGTACCGCTGGGCGAAAGTGGAGTCCTTTTTCCGACGGACCTGGCGCTGGACAGAGGGTCTGACCAAGACGCCGATGGGTCATACGCGCATTCTGTGGTTTAGCGCCAGAGATCAAATCAGCAAAGCGGGGAACGAGATTGGCAAGGCCCGGCGAGGGATCCAAGAAACCGGTAAGGATCTGGCCGAAAAAGATAGCAACGGGATTGGCAAGACCGGACACGAGCCTGGTCGAGCCGCGGACGATGTTGCCGGTAAGGTCGGTCGAGAACCGGAGAAGACCACCAAGGCGCTGAGCGAGAAAACCGTGCTTTCCCAGCAACCTCGCGATGATGAGGGCGCTGAGGACTGAGGTCGAGCGTGTCGATGTGCGTTAGTGGATGAACATCGCATCGCCGAAACTGAAGAAGCGGTATTGCAGACGCTTAGCTTCTTCGTAAGCGTGCAGAATGTTTTCTCGGCCCGCAAATGCGCTGACGAGCATGAGCAATGTCGATCTGGGAAGGTGAAAATTGGTGATCAGCGCATCGACTACACGGAAACGATAGCCGGGATAAATGTAGAGGCTGGTCGGGCCGTCGAAGGAACGTACTGTCCGGAAAGGGCACCCTTCTCCTTCACTGCCGCCGGCATCCAGTGCTGCGGATTCCAGCGTGCGCACAGCAGTCGTGCCGACAGCGATCACCCGGCGTCCGGCCAACTTTGCCTGATTGATCTGATGTGCCACCGCGGGACTGAGTACGCAGTGTTCGGTGTGGATATGGTGATCCGCGATGTAGTTCTCCTTGACCGGCCGAAATGTGTGCAAGCCGATATCGAGCGTAATGAAGGCGGATTCGATACCGCGCTCTCTCAGCGCGACCATGAGTTCTGGTGTGAAGTGCAATCCAGCCGTTGGCGCCGCCACTGACCCCGCATGACGTGCGTAGACAGTCTGGTACCGTTCCGGGTCACTCAGACTGGTGTGGATGTACGGTGGGAGGGGGACGATGCCGATCCGGTCCATCCAACCCTCGACTGGTACGTTGAATCGAATGATACGTTCGCCCGTATCGGTGATGGTCTGTACTTGGGCGGTTAGAGTTGTCCCTGCAAAGGCCAGTTCCGTCCCCGGACGGATTCGTCTCCCGCGTACCAGCGACTCCCAGGTCAGGTCATCCAGCTTCTTCAGAAGCAGCAACTCCACCTTTCCGCCGGTGGGCACCTTTTCGCCGTACAGCCGGGCAGCCAACACCCGGCTCTCGTTGGCGATCAACAAATCGCCGGGACGGAGGTATTCACCGATATCCCGGAATATGCGGTGTTGTGTTTCTCCGGTGGAGCGGTCCAACACGAGCAGTCGCGAACTGTCGCGCGGCTCTAGCGGTGTCTGCGCGATGTATTCTTCGGGGAGCTCATAATCGAAATCCGCGGTTTTCAGGCCGGCTGAGGTTTCCTGTGCGCTGGTCGACGCGCTGAGCGCTATGCCCATCAATTGCCTGTTTCTCCTTGACTCCAAATCCAGTTCACCTCGTCAAGCAGGACGTCGACAGGCTGTTTGTTATAGCGTTCCCACTCGCTGTAAATGCACCCGCAATACTGCTGGCAGTAGAGGGCGTGTTCTCTCGTCAGCTGGCTTCTTTCCGCCCACCCCCGCCGGAAATTCTCGAACAAAAACGGAATTCCAATCCGTTGGCTGAGCGTCTCGCCGATCGTCCGGATCGCCTGCTGGTCTTGATGCGGACTGATCAGCAACGTGGTGGTGAATGCGTCGAACTCTCGTCTCGAAGCGATGCGCGCCGTCCATTCCAGGCGCAGCCGGTAGCACAGCAGACAGCGCTCGCGAAAGCGCTCGTGACCGGCTACCAAACGAAAGAAACGCGGCATTTCGTAGGACTCCGCCCAGATCATCTCGAGGCCGACTGCTGTGGCATAGGATTCCGCGCTGGCGCGCCGCTTCTCATGTTCCTGCCAGGGGTGAATGTTGGGGTTGTACCAAAGCCCGGTTACTTCGTAGCCCTGCTCCTGCAGCCACTTGAGCGGATAGGTGCCGCACGGGCCACAGCAGATGTGGAGCAAGACCCTGCTTCCGGACTCCAGACGGGTTGTTTCGTCCCGCCGGGCTGAAGTCGCAGTGCTCTTGTCCACGCTGTATGGTAGTTGGATTGTCAAGGGCTCTTCACTGATGAGCGCCGCCTCTCCCTGCGCCAACAACTTGCGTGCTTTGGCGTGCGAACATGGGGAGAGGGCTTTGCCCTGTGCATCCAACACGCGAGCCATAGCGGTTCCTTCGTTCATGGCTCCGGCTCGCGAAGTTCGACAGTCAGTCTCACTCGCCAGGTTTCACCGGGCGCGAGTTGCAGCTTCCAATGTGGGAACAGGCACGATGACTGGTAAACGCGCTCGAAACCGCCTTCCGAGTTGGAAATCGTCTCGATGGGCATCCGCCACAGCGTGGCAGGTTTGTCAAACGCGAGCCGGATGTGCAGCCTGAACCATTCGTGGAACAGATTTACCTCACTGACGTCAGCGAGTTGGCCACGCGAGTTGAGATAATCGTCTTCGAGATCCACGCCGGGGATCTCGTAGTATGCGTCATCCGAGTGGCCCGAGAGCAACCCGAAATTGAGCTCGATACCAAACGGCAGATCGAGAAGCGCCTCGCCCATGTTGGTCAGCGTGTACTCGATTGGCAGCGAAGTTCCCGTGGCCGGCACAAAGATCTGTTTTTCCACGCGTACGGGGTTGAACACAGCCCCGACCCAGACGTGCCCATCCCGGCTGAGTCTGACGACCGCCCCGTCCTTTGCGTGGGCCGTGTCGAATGCGTACGGCTGGTTCACGAAATCACCTGCCTCGCCGTATTCTGCAGTGAGGAACCTGTCGAGAGTCACGTCAGGATGCAAGAAATGATCGAGAAGCGCACTGCGCTGGTACCAATCGTAGAACAGCAAGTGCTCCAGCCCGGGTTCTTTCGACTTGACAATCTCATGAATGCTTGCAACGCGCTTATCGTCCTGCTCTGCCGTTGGACTCTGATTCTGCTGCTGTCCCGCCCTGAGCAAGTCCCGGTGGTAGCCTTCTTTGCGTCGCGTCAGGTTGTTGAGCAGATTGAATCCCCTGGCTCGCCAGTCCCATTCGAACAGGACACCGCCGGCCGCCGGCTGGAAGTAGAGATTCATATCCGCCGTCTCAATCAGCAGCTCGGGGTAACTGTCTCTGTTGAAATCTGTCTCGCTGATCTCCAACCATCCCGCAGTATCATGGCGGGCCGCATCTGCGAGATTCTCCGCAGCGATGAGGTGCTCGTAGTTGGCCTTGCGGATATGGGCCAGATAGATGCCACCGAAGACGCCATGCCAGTACGGGCAGTTGCATTGACCGGCCCACAGGTTATCTAAAGCCGCCCGGCGGGCGTCCGCGGTGAGCTCGGCCCATGCCCCGTAGACCTTGTCGTGCGTGCGGAGCATCTTTTTGTGCATATTGTTGACTTCAGGGTACTTGACCAGGAAATTGCGCCAGAAACCGCCGCGAACGAAACGGAGGATATCGTCCTGCCCGGTGTCGCGCAGTTCATGTTTAAGCTCTGTGATGTCTCCCGAAAGATCCGCCGGCAATGCCCATTCGGTCATTTCGTCGTACGACGCGGTGGGCAAATACACGCGGCCCACTGCCGGGAAACGCTGCGCATACTCGCCCAGGGTGATGGTCTGCAACCAGTCCTGGTTGTCCTCCAGTGCCCCACATAGTTCTTCGAACCAACCGTTCTCCCACACATGCTGGTACGTCGTGGGCCACAGCCCGAACTTTTCGCCGTCGTCACCCATTACGGCGACGCGAGGTATCGGCCCGGTATTCCCGGCCGATTGCTCACGCAGCCACGCGATGACCTCGTCGACCGGTCTCCAGGGGATAGAATAGCGGAGGTGCTTGCTGGTCCCGAAGATCTTCAGCGGATAGCCTTGATCTTCCGTGACGTAGTACCCGAACAGCGCGTCGTCGGCGATCCCGACATACTTGAAGTGGGTATCGTCGACGACGATGTAATCGACTCCCACTTCGCAGAACGTTTTAGCCAGTGCGGGTTCCCAGACCCGTTCCGCCAGCCATGCGCCGGTGGGGGTGTAGCCGAAATCCTGATACACCATCGTACTGAGCTTGGCGATCTGTCCCTCCTTGTCCGCGTCAGGTATGGAGATCAGGATCGGTTCATAGTATCCCCCGGTCATCATCTCGATCTGATCCCGATCGACCAGGGCGCTGATGCGCGACAGGAAATCCGGCCGATTGGCAGCGAGCCAATCGCGCAGGGGGCCGGTGTAGTGCAAAGCCAGGCGGACGCCAGGATGCCGCTCGAGCAACTCCACCATCGGCAGGTATGCTTTCACGTATGCTTCCTCGAACACGAAGTCGAAATTCCCTACTGGCTGATGATTGTGAATAGCCAGAGCCAAATACATCGGCTGCGACATGGTTCACCCCCTCTTCGTGGCACGGAATTCAGGATATTACGTATTGTACCATAGCACGGAGACGCTTCAAAAGGCCAGCCAAGTGCATAGACGGCAAAACCTACCGTGTCAGGAGTCGTGTTCTTTCTCGACGATGACGGTGACCGGTCCATCGTTGTGAATTTCGACCAGCATGTCGGTTTGGAAAATGCCGGTTTCTACGCGAAGCCCTTCGGCGCGCAACAGCTCGACGAACCTCTCGAAGAGCGGATCAGCGATTTCGGGTCTCGCGGCGGTGGTGAAACTGGGGCGGCGGCCTTTTCGGCAATCGGCGTACAGGGTGAATTGGGAGACGACCAGCGCCTCTCCGCCGACATCCAGCACAGAGCGGTTCAGTTTGCCCTCGTCGTCCGGGAAGATGCGCAGGTTGGCGATCTTGGGAGCAAGCCAACGGGCTTCTTCTGCGCTGTCTCCTTCGCGGATACCCAGCAGGATCATCAGTCCTGCGCCGATGGTTCCAACGACCTGCCCGTCGACGCTGACCGCAGACCGTCTTACACGTTGCACCAATGCGCGCATGGGCTATACCCCTATCTCAGTCTGTGGGCGCTACGGATTCGGCCGATGAGTCCGCTGCGTCTCCGGCACCGTCGACAACGCTTACAGCAGGGCTCCCCGCTGTCTCTTCCGCACCCGCGAAGTGGTACCGCAGAGCCGATTTCACTGCTGCATCAGGGATCAACTCGTCCAAAAGTTCCCAATCCTGGAAAAGGAGTTGACCGTTTCTCTTCCACAGGAAAACCTCTCTACTCGCTCCCAGGAGAGAATCCGCACGCTCTGTTTCTCCCAGCGCGGCCCATGCAATACTCAGCAATATAGATGTATGGAGGTTGACCTGGCCTTCGGACAGCAATGGTAGTACCTGCTCGATAGCTCGGCTCGCCTGGCCTACGCGAACACACGCTTCTATCCAGCAGTCAATGTGCATACTTTCCGCGTCGATCTCGCGGCGCACGACCTTCTCCCATTGCTGCCGGGCCTCATCCGGATCGCCCTCGCGGAGACTGATCAGGCCCCGGTATAGGCCCTTTCGCAACGGACTTCGATCGCGCATCAGCACTGCGCGAGCGCCATCCATGTCGCCATGAGCCAGGTAGAGATCGTATACCGATCTCCAGTTGATCCCAGGTGATTCATCCAGCGGGTCTGACATTTGCCACACCCGGATAGCCTCTGCCACATTACCGGCTTTTGCGTGCGCATTAAACAAGAAGCCATAGGCGAGGGACAGCACCTGGGGGATATTCTGGCTGCTGGCCAATTGAATGGCTCGGGTCAATTGGGCGATCGCCCGGTCGTAGTCCTTGAGATTGTAATACACTTCCCCCAAGGTGAATGCGGTGAACGGATCGTCTTGTCCGTTTGCCAATGCCTCTAACTCGGATATTCCTTGTTCGGTCTTCCCCTGCTGAATGTGACAGCGCGCAATTTCTCTTCTCCACAGCGTTTCAGTGTCCGGCTCATACACAATGATCTGCTGCATAATCTCGATCGCCTGATCGTACTCGTCCATGCGGGTAAGGAGCGAGGTCATCTCGAAGCAAGCGCGCATGAAGATCTCCAGGAGCTCCGGGTGTCTGGCACGGGCGTCAGGGCCGAGCTTGCCAAGGCGGTTGAAGATCCGTTTGTATTCGTCGATGGCTTGCTCCCACCGGTTCTCGGATACCAGCATATTGGCTCTTTCGTAGATGTTCTCATAGCTGTCGTTCAGCGGCATGGATATGGCTCCTCTTCCCAGCAGACACGGACAGGTTCCGCGCGCTATTCCTTAAGTTGGAAGCAGTTTAATCGACAAGCAGTCCTTTGTCAATCTGATTCTGCGCTGTAGCGATCCCGAAGTCCGTCAGCGAGAGATGAGAGCCTTCATGCACAGCCGGGGACAGTGGCGCTGGGCCGCGGATAGTGACCTGCCGGCGGACATCGTTTCGGAAATCCTGCAGCCACGATGCGTGGCCTGATTTGCGTCAGGAGGTAAAAGCTTTTAGAATCGAGGCGAGTAGTGGACGGTGAGCGGGCTGTAGGAATGTGGGTGGGAATGCACACAAGCTTCCAGACCTGTGTGAGCATGGCAGAGGAGAACACTGGCGTTGGACGATAACCGGATCGAGCTGGAATTGACGGGTATGGGCAGCAGCGGGGAAGCCGTGGGCCATCACAACCGGAAAGTGGTGTTCGTGCCTTTTGGCATCTCCGGTGAGCGGGTGCTGGCGCGCGTCACGGAAGATGCCAAACGTTGTTTGCGTGCCGAGTTGACCGATGTGCTGTCACCTTCGCCGCATCGTATCACCGCACTTTGTCCCCATTTTGGCGTATGTGGTGGGTGTCAATGGCAGCACATCGCATATTCCGAGCAACTGGCGTGCAAAGAGGCGATTGTCAGCCAGCAGCTCACACATCGTGGGCACATCGCCAACCCACCGGTCAGGCCAGCTATCGGGATGTCCGATCCGTGGGGGTACCGCAATCAGGTCGATTTCTGTGTTGGGCCGGGCGGTGAGTTGGGATTCTGGGATATCGCCTACCGCAATTTTGTCCCGATAGACCACTGCATGGTGGTGGATCCCTGGTTGTGGGACTTGGCTGCGGAGGTCGATCTGGAAGGGGCTGGTATGTACTCGATGTCCGTACGCAGTGGACTGAACACCGACGACGTGCTGGTCATCTTCGAGAGCCAGGACGATCTGGCTCCGGCCCTGGAGTTGGACCTGCCGGTCTCCTGCGTGCTGCGACACGACGACGGTTCGATCGTGACGCTGGCCGGCGAGCCTTTCTATCACGAAGTGCTCGGAGAACGCGCCTTTCGCATTTCGGCTAACAGCTTCTTCCCCGTGAACACGGCTGCGCTGGAGGTCCTGCTATCTGTGGTGGAGGAGAATCTGCATCTGGTTGGTTATGAAACGTTGCTCGATCTGTTCTGCGGTGTGGGCACCTTTGGTATCTCTCTCGCGGACAGGGTGGCACAAGTCATCAGCATCGACAGCGATAGCGAAGTGATCGAAGATGCCCAGGTAAATGGGGCCGGTTGCGACAACGCGACATTCATTGCCGGTGATATCGAACGGGCGCTTTCCGCCATCGCGCAGCCGGTGAATGCAGCGATCGTTAGCGCACCATCCGCTGGATGTCCCGCTTGCACCTGGGCGGGCTTGGGCCGGTTGCGGCCACAACGTATCGTCTATCTCTCCGAAAACGTCAATTCATTGGCGCATGACGCCAGGCAGATCAGCGATCTCGGTTATGTGCTTCAGGAGATCCAACCACTGGATATGTTCCCACAGACGTCGCTCGTTTTCACTGCTTCGTTGTGGAGCCTGTCGCGCTGAAAAAGACAGCGGTCCCCCGTTCCGGTGAACCGCTGCAGAGCATGCGCTGTCTGGGCTGGTGTCTAGCCGCATTCCGAGAAACCGCACTCCGTGCACACTGCGCAGCCTTCAGCAAAATGGAGTGTCGCACCGCAGTCGGGGCAGTCCGGTCGTGTACCCTCATTGTTCTTGTTCAGTTTCGTCTTCACCATTTGGCGAGCCCGCTCTTTGCTACTCTTCATTTCGCCGTTCTGTTCTCCGTTGCGGACATAGCGTTCCAGTGCCTTGGCGATAGCGTCGGAGCACGAATAGACGACCGAGCCGTCGTCAAAAGCAGGCCGCGGGCAGCGGATGCCCTGCAATTGCTCGATGATGGATTCCACGTCGACGCCCGAACGAAGTGCCGTTGAGATCAGCCGTCCGGTGGCTTCCGTCTGCGATGCGGCACATCCTCCACCCTTGCCGATGTTCGCGAAAACTTCGAACAGTCCATCTTCATCTTCATTGATCGTGATGAATAGCCCGCCGCAACCGGTTTGAATCTTCTGCGTGACCCCGTGCACCACACTGGGGCGTGGACGAGGAAGACGCGCGATGCCGCTTCCCGCGCGCTGCTCTTCCTTGGCTGCGCCACGGGTCAGGACCTGAACTTCCCGGCTGCCATCGCGGTAGATCGTCAGCCCTTTGCATCCCTCCCGATAAGCGAGCAGATACGCCTGGCGTACATCTTCCTCGGTCGCGCTATTAGGGGCGTTGATTGTTTTGGACACCGCATTATCGGTGTAAGTCTGGAAAGCGGCTTGCATACGGATGTGCCAATCCACCGGAATGTCCATCGCGGTAACGAACCGAGCCCGAATGTCATCCGGCACTCCCTCGATGTCCTGTAGACTTTCACCGGCGGCGAGGCGTCCGAACAGCTCTGCGCTGGCGATTCCCGCGGTCTCGGCAACCTCGCGGAACTTCTCGTTGACCTCGGGTAGTTGGTCATTGTCCATCACGTTGCGGGTGTAGGCCAGGGCGAAGAGCGGCTCGATGCCACTCGATACGCCAGCGATGATGCTGATCGAACCAGTGGGGGCGATCGTCGTTGTCGTGGCGTTGCGAATGCCGTGCGTCTTGATCTGTTCGCGCAGTGCATCCCAATCTAACTTCGGAGCGCCCCAGCGATTCTTCGTCCCCGTTGTTCCGTTGTTGGGAAGCTGAATCGGCAGATGTCCATATTTGTAGATTGAATCTTCGAACGCCGGAAAAGGCCCGCGTTGTTTCGCCAGTTCCAGCGAGGCTTCTTTGCTCCAGTAGCTGATAGCCGACATGACGAGCTTGGCCATCTCGATAGCGTCTTCCGAATCGTAGGGGATGCCGACTTCGATGAGCAGGTCGGCAAAACCCATCACGCCCAGTCCGATCTTTCGCGTGAGCAAAGTCCTTTCCTTGATCTCCGGCAGCGGATAGCGGTTTGCCGAAATCACGTTGTCCAGGAAATGGACACTGAGCTTGGTGATCTCCTCCAGCTTGTTCCAATCGATCCGTCCGTCCGACAGAATGCGTGCCAGGTTGATCGATCCCAAATTGCAGCTCTCATTGGGCAGAAGCACCTGTTCGCCACACGGATTGGTCGATTCGTACTCACCGAGCTTGGGGGTTGGGTTGAAGGCATTCATCCGGTCGATGAAGATGATGCCAGGCTCACCGTTCCGGTGCGCCATGAGCGAGATCTTGTCGAATACCTCGCGGGCGCGGAGCGTGCCGGCAACCTGTCCCGTGCGCGGATTGATGAGTTCATACTCCTCATCGTTTTCGACCGCCTGCATGAATGCGTCTGTCGCGGCTACCGATATGTTGAAATTCGCGAATGTGCCTTCGGTTGCCTTACATTCAATGAAGTCCAAAATATCCGGGTGGGTGACGTGCAGGATACCCATGTTGGCGCCTCGCCGCCGTCCACCCTGTTTGATGACGTCCGTGGCTCCGTCAAACACGTGCATAAACGATATCGGGCCACTGGCGATTCCGCCGGTCGAGCGTACGACATCCCCCGCCGGACGCAATCGCGAGAACGCGAAGCCTGTCCCACCTCCGCTCTGGTGGATTAACGCCGTATTCTTGACCGCTTCGAAGATGCTCGTCATGTCGTCGTCAACGGGCAGCACGAAACATGCTGATAACTGCCCCAACTCGGTTCCGGCGTTCATCAACGTTGGTGAATTGGGGAGAAAATCCGTCTCGACCATCAGGGCCAGGAATTGTCTGGTCAGGCTGGCGGTATCTGCGTTCGGGTCGTGCTCCTGCTCTGCATTGGCGATGGTTTCGGCGACGCGCTGGAACATCTCGGCGGGAGTCTCGACGATCTGGCTATGTTCATTTTTCCGCAGGTACCGGCGTTCCAACACTGTGATGGCGTTGGGACTTAATAGGGTCATAGGAACTTCCATCTTGTCCTCCTAGGTCGTGACTTGGCTGCGCAGAAAACGCGGCGTCACCTGAAGTACGGACACATATCCGGCAGTTCTGCGGCTGGCTCTTCAGCCGGAATGCGGCCGCAAGGTTCAACGGTTTTCCAGAAGCCTTTCCATTTCTTTCTTCATACTTTCCAGGTCAGCGAAAGCGAGATATACGGAAGCGAATCGGATGTATGCGACTTCATCGATATCACGCAGTCTCTCCAACGTCATCTGTCCGATCTCCTTACTGCTGACCTCAGTCCGCCCCGAGTTGACGAGGCAGTCCTCTATTCCAGCAACCAGGCTCTCTATGGTCTCGCTGGGGATCGGACGTTTCGTGCAAGCTTTCCTGACGCCGATCAACAGCTTCTGACGGTCAAATTCCTCTCGTCGATCATCGCTTTTGACTACCAACGGGACAATCCCCGCCATCTGTTCGTAGGTTGTAAACCGTTCGTGGCAGACGATGCACTCGCGTCGCCGCCGAATACCGTTTTCCACTTGACGCGTGTCAATTACCCGAGAATCCTGGGCTTTGCAGAAAGGACATTGCATTGTTCACTCCATAGTGTATACGACCAAAAAACCAAGGGTCATTGTAGGATGACGCTTCTCCATACATGACCCCTTGACACAGATTCTTCCAACGAAATATCTACACTATATGTTGTGTCTGTGAGCCACAATTCTACTATATGTAGTAGGTAGTCTTTAACTACTATACCACAAAGTCCTTCAGATTTCAAGAGCAATTACCTTAAAATCCTTGGTCGATTTGTGTATTCACTGGTTCAGAAAATGACCACTGGAAAAGGTCTCCCCCTCCTTGAAGGTTAAGGAGGGGGAGAGAGGGGATGCGGTCCCCTGTGAGCCGGTTGGCTCACTGCTACCGAGCCTCGGTAGCGGTTGAGGGTAAGGGGACCCGATGCACATTGGTTCACAGCTACTCAAAGATTTCGATGCAGGACAAAACCAACACACGAATTCTGAGGGCCGGCGGTCGCCCGTTTTGGCGATGGTAGAGGGGCCATCGCGTATCTGATTGCCGACAACTCACAGAACGGTGTCCCTATGCTGTTGGGGAGGGATATCCGTGCACTCGTTTATCTAGCTGCGCCGGCGCAGGAACGTTGGAATATCCAGATCTCCTCCTTCATCGAACGGTAGGCTGGTCGGGAAATGCCTGATTTTCGTCCCGTCTTCTTCGTGTCCCGCTGCCACTGCCTGGGTTGGCCGCTTGGCGTTGCTGCTGGACCGCCGTAACTGTGCTGTCCCATCGAAGCCGGTCGCGATGACGGTAATCTGAATCTCATCGTTCATCGTCGGGTCGATGACAGCGCCGAAGATCAGGTTGACGTCCGGGTGCGCCGCCTTCCGCACGATTTCGGCGGCTTCGTTGACTTCATACAGGCTCAGGTCGTTGCTGCCACGTACGTTGAACAGGATACCTCTCGCACCCTCGATGGTGATGTCCAGCAGCGCGCTGGAGATCGCCTGTTGTGCCGCTTCCGCTGCCCGGTTATCACCTGTTGCCCGGCCTACCGCCATCAGTGCAGCGCCACCCTCGGACATAATGGCCTTGACGTCCGCGAAGTCGAGGTTGATCAGACCGGGTACAGTGATTAGCTCGGAAATTCCCTGAATGCCCTGGCGCAGTACATCGTCGGCGAGCCGGAATGCTACCTGGATCGATGCCTTCTTGTCGACAATGTCCAGTAGCCGGTCGTTCGGAATGACGATGAGCGTGTCAACTTTCTCTTTCAGCCGCTCCATGCCTTCCTCGCATACCGCCCGGCGCCGACTCCCTTCGAACGTGAATGGGCGAGTGACGACACCAATGGTCAGTGCACCCGCTTCACGAGAGATTTCGGCGATAATCGGAGCAGCACCGGTGCCCGTTCCACCACCCATTCCCGCTGTGATGAAGACCATGTCCGCACCGTCGACTACTGCATCGATTTCCTCTCTGGATTCCTCTGCCGCTTTCTCTCCAATGATAGGATCCCCACCGGCACCCAGGCCACGTGTCAGCTTGTCACCAATCCGGACACGCTGCGGGGCCTCGGAGAGAAGCAGTGCCTGCGAGTCAGTGTTGATGGCGATGAATTCAACC
>ENA-OSEO01003968-OSEO01003968.1-sediment-metagenome-genome-assembly--contig:-NODE-3968-length-16325-cov-4.008616_pt1 | contig 16325 bp, 15 predicted proteins | sample MGYA00237883_ERZ534232 | MGnify/ENA metagenome assembly ERZ534232 | reverse complement strand
CTGGCAGAGTCCTTTCCAGAGAGTAGAGGGATCGGCCGGTGGCCAAGGTGCGGAGAATTCCCAACCTGGGGAGTTCTTCCAAAAGAGACAGATCCTGTTGAGAGATGCCCCTTTCCCTAATAAAAAGGGTTCCGTCAAAATCACTGATCAGCATTCCGCGAACGTGGTTGTTCAATTTTCTACCCCTAAGAGATGATCAGGCTGGAAACAAGTTCCAGGTTTCCGGAAAAAACCTTCTCCGGAAGGAGATCCTCCAGGGCCTTTATATAATCTTCCTTTTCCACCCCGGGGATAAGTTTTCTTTTTATAACCTCCGAAAGCAGGACCACGTTTTGCATCCTTGTATCGGGCAGATCCTCCTTTCTTGCCCCTACAATTGTAACCTCTTTCTTTTGCCCCCAGTCAAGGATCTCCCTTTCTGTGGTGTCCTTCTCCTTTCCGAGCCGGAGAGGAAGGCTCTGCCAGAGGGTGTTATAATAAAGCAGGGTTCCTCCCTCCCGGCAGTATAGAAAGAGAGCCCGAAGGGCTTCGGTTCTTTCCAAAGCCAGGACAAGATCCGCGGTTCCCGGTTCAATTAAGGGGGAAAAACAGTCTTCTCCCACCCGGATGTGGGATTCCACTATCCCTCCCCTCTGGGCGAGACCGTGGGTATCCACTCCCTTGCAGGGTAAACCGGCATGGTCGCAGGCCCTTAAGATGGCTTCGCTTAGGAGCCCTATCCCCTGTCCTCCCACGCCTGTAAGATAGATGTTCATCCTTTTATTCATTTGTGGTCTCCTTTTTTACCAGTTCAATAGCCTTTACAGGGCAGGTCTGAAGGCAGGAACCATCCCCTATACAGAGCTCTTCATTGACTGTGACCTTGCCTTTCTCGTCCAGCACAAAGGAGGGGCAGCCGAAGGAGCTTACACATTCATGGATCCTTTCGCAGACCTCCTGTTTTATCCTTGCCTGGGTTGAAGGAAATTTGCCCTCTCTTTTTCTCTCCCGGGTAAACTTGAGCATACAGGGATGTCGTGCAATTATCACTTTAAAGCCCGGTTCGGAAAGTGCCTCCTTTACGGCAGCAGTCAGTTTAGCCTGCTGATAGGTATCCAGATCCCGGATATTCTTTATACCCAGAGCTGTTAGGAGTTCCTTTATACTGATGGCCTCTCCCGGACTATTAACCGATTTTCCTGTACCCGGGTGTTCCTGGTGGCCTGTCATAGCGGTGGTACCGTTTTCCATTATTATCAGCGTTAGGTTGTGCTGATTGTACACAGCGTTAATGATTCCGGGTAGTCCGGCATGGAAAAAGGTGCTGTCCCCAAGAAAGGCCACCACCTTCCTTGTGTCGTTGAAGAGGGATAAGCCGGAACCTGTGGAAGTGGAATGCCCCATGGAAAGGAGGATCTGGCCCATCTCGTAGGGGGGCAGGAATCCGAGAGAGTGGCAGCCTATATCCGCTACGGTAATATCCTCCCGGGAAAGGGCCTTTTTAATGGCATGAAAGGCGCTTCTGTGGCCGCAGCCGGGGCAAAGCTGAGCAGGCCGGCTTGGAGCCGGGATTTCGGAGGGACTCTGGATGGTGGTTATCCCTAGATCCGGCCAGGTTTTCTTAAGGATGGTCTTAACCCTTCCCGGTGTATATTCTCCAATCCAATCCTCAAGATCCGCCTTCCCGATAATATGAGTTTTTAGGGATCTTTCAAAGGCGATTGTCTTGATCTCTCTTTCTAAAACAGGGTCCAGTTCCTCTAGAATCTTTATCTCCCGGTGAGAGGCAAGGAACTGTGCAATCTCCTCTCTGGGCAGGGGGTTTACCATCCCTAGGGAAAGAAGGTCCGGCTTTTCCTTTACCCTCGAAAGGGCATCCAAAAGGGAAAGATAGGGCAGTCCGGCGGTGATGATGCCTCTTTCTTTTCCAGTTAGGGTTTTTTTATTGAATCGGGAAGTGTTGGAATATTCTTCCAGGGTTTTAAGCCTTTTCAAGGCTTTAAGTTTTAATCCTGCCACAGTTGTGGTTAAAGGGATGTACGGGTTGGAAACAGGGTCAAAGGAGGGTTTTTTTTCAATTGCCACAGGATTCCAGGGGCTGTATTTTACTACACCCTTGGCATGGCAGACATGGGTGGTCATTCTTAAAATTACAGGAATCCTGTGCTTCTTTGAAAGTACAAGCGCCTCCTTGAACATCTCGTAAGACTCCTGCGGATTTGCAGGTTCAAAAACAGGTGTATAGGACATATAGGCATAGTGTCTGTTGTCCTGTTCATTCTGGGAGGAGTTTGCTCCAGGGTCATCCCCAAGGATTATTACCATGCCTCCTGTAAGCTCCAGCATGGAAAGCTGCATAAAACTATCCGAGGCAACATTAAGACCGACGCTTTTAAAGAAAACACAGGAAGGATAACCGTTAACCGAGGCCCCCACCGCAACCTCCAGAGCGACCTTCTCATTTACGGAAAATTCAAAATAGAAAGGTCTTTTATCCCTGGGAATACTTAAGATTGCTGAACCTATCTCCGGAGTGGGGGACCCGGGGTAGGAGGAAACAACACGGATTCCCTCCTCTATCATAGCCCTCACCACAGCTGTATTGCTCATATAGATTTCCGATCCACCGGAAGTGTCTAGAAGGAGTTCTCCTAATCTTTTCATCTCCCTAATCCTCCTTGGATATTCAGTTATTTAGCTAGTTATTTAGTTTAGTATAGTAGTAATTTAGAAAAAAATCTCCTGATATGGACGATGGCTAAAAAAGGGAGTATTCTTTTAACAGGGTGCAGAGGTTCCCTTAAATAAAAAAGAGGAGAAACCCGTGAGACCAGCCGAGTATTTTGAAAATCAGATCCTACATTATATTTCCAGTAAAGAACCTACAGATTCGGAAATTATATCCCACACTGAACATAACCTGGACAAAGCCTTATCCTTTCTTCCCAGAGAGATGAGGCGGGATCTTTTGGATTTCTATTTAGAAAAATACGAAAAACAAGAAGGGGTCTACAAGGATTTTAAAGAGCAGGTTTATCAGCTTGCCGAGGTAATTGCACTGTTTACCGGAGATTACAATGATTACGAAACCGGGCTGACAAAGGAGGAATGGATTTTTATAAGGGATCTGGTTTCCGACTATGCCTCTATTCTGGACGAAAAACTGTTAACCAGCATAATGTCCCAGGTAGTCTCCCGGGGTTATATTTAATTTAATGGTAATTGAAATTGTTAATAGGTATGGGTAGAATAAGGATGAATCCAATAAGGATTAAGTGAGGATTTTATGCAATCAAAGGAACAGAAAATCGAAGAAGTCAGGAAAGGGATTAAGGATACGGAGAAGAAAATGCTTTCCGCAGAAATTTCCCTGGGTGATAAGCTCTTCTTTAATGCCGATCCTGCTCTTTTAGAGAATAACAAAGCTTATAAAGAAGCAAAAAGTCTTAATAAAGAGATTGATCGATTTACGGAAGCCATTAATTCCATCACCGGCAACCAGGAGAGGATTAAAGATTTAACAACGAAGAAAAAGGAATATGCTGCAGAGATCGATCGGCTGGAAAAAGAGAATCATGAGCTTTACGAATCTGTAGGAAAGGTTTTTTACAATGCCTTCAAAACTGGTGATATAAATGAAAATAAATACCAGGAGATCTTTGCTCCTGCACTTTCCAAGGAGGAGAAGATTGCCCAGGTAAGGGACGATCTGAATGATCTGGAGAAAACCGCTAAAGATAAGAATTTTATTAAAATGGTTATGGATTCCGGTAAAAAAACAGTGCTCCTGGGAAATCTTTCTCTTCAGCAGAAGGCCCTTTTAAAGGATCTTCAGAAAGCGGGGGAACGGATCTGCCAGGAAGGCTTAGTTGTAGAGGAAAAGGGTGTTCCACTTTCCTCCGCTGTTGAGCCCTTCCTTCATAACAAGGGTTTGATAGAATCCCTTACAGAACAGAAAAGATTGTTGGAAGAGGAGGTTGAACTTCTTAATCAGCAGATTCTGGATCTGTCGGAGGGTAAAAAGCCTTCCCAAAGGATAGAGGAACTGGAGAAGCGAATCGAAAGTCTTAGAAAGGACTTGGAGATTCAATACAGGAGCCTTACTGATTTTGCCTTAAAAACCTTGGATAAAAACCTTCTTTCCGCTTTTTCCTCCGACCTGGAGGATCTATCCGCCCTTACGGAATCTCTGGATAATCAGCACAAGGATCTGGAGAGGCTATTGGCTGTGGCAGAGATCGACCGTCTGGATAAAAAAATCACAGATATGAACCTGAGAATTAGAACCCTGGAGGATAATATAAAGAGACAACAGGAAGAGATTAAAAGGCATAAAAGAGAGATTGCCAAGGCACAGAAGGAAAAGGAAACCTTGGAACCTGTTGCCTTCCCTCCGCAGCCGGAGGTTTAGGAGTTATTCCTTCAATGCTCAGGACTATACTTTACTTTATCTATTTTATAATACCCTGGATTTTAACTCCCCTTTCTATTGCTCCCTTTCCTCTACTAAAATTTCTTAGACTGAAAAAAGCTGCCTATAGTTATCTAAAATTTATTTCTTCCGCCTTTTCCAAACAACTGGTATGGATGGCGGGGGGGCGTGTAACTATCTCCGGTCAAGAGAACCTCCCCTCCCGAAGGGATATCTGTTTTATCAGCAATCATCAGAGCTATATGGATATCCCTTTGATAGCAGGATATCTCCCGATCTTAACTGGATTTGTGGCAAAGATAGAGCTGTATAAGGTTCCCATGCTCGGTTTGTGGATGAATGCCCTGGGGTGTGTAAAGCTTGAACGAGGTAAGGCCCGGGCTGCTATAATAGCTATGAAGGAGGGGGTGGAAAGGATTTCTGGCGGACACCCGTTGGTTATCTTTCCTGAAGGGACCAGGAGTAAAAGCAAACAAGCAGGAAAATTCAAAGCCGGGAGTATTAAATTAGCTACCAGGGCAAGGGCTATAATTGTTCCTCTTACAGTCAATGGGACTTACCGGCTCTTTGAAGAAACGGGAAGAATAAAATCTTCAGCTATCACCCTTATAATCCATCCGCCAATAGAAACGGATAAGCTTTCCGAGGAGGAGATGGCGGAACTTCCCGATATTCTCTATTCCAGAATAACAAAGCCCTTGGAAGATTTGTAGAGTTCTATTTGCAGGCGGTGTCGAAAAGGTAATTAATCCCTGGTAAGTTTTCTGTACTTTATCCTGTGGGGCTGATCGTAATTGTTTCCAAGCCTTCTCTTTTTATCTTCTTCATACTCTGTATAGGTTCCTTCAAACCAGAATACGGAGCTGTCTCCTTCAAAGGCCAGAATATGGGTAACAATCCTGTCCAGAAACCAGCGGTCGTGGCTGATCACCATGGCGCAGCCGGCGAAATTTATCAACCCTTCCTCCAGGGACCGCATGGTGTTTACATCCAGATCATTGGTAGGTTCGTCCAGGAGAAGGAAATTGGCTCCCTCCTTCAGCATCATAGCCAGATGTACCCTGTTCCTTTCGCCGCCGGAAAGAATTCCAACCTTTTTCTGCTGATCGGTGCCGGAAAAGTTGAACTGTGCGACGTATGCCCGGGAGTTCATCTGTCTTTGCCCCAGCTGAACAATATCCTGTCCGCCGGAGATTACCTCCCAGATTGTTTTGTCCGGTGAAAGCTTGTCCCTCGACTGCTCCACGTAGGCCAGTTTAACGGTCTGTCCAAGCTTGATATCCCCCTGATCGGGGATTTCCTCTCCGGTGATCATCCGGAAGAGGGTGGTCTTTCCAGCGCCATTGGGACCAATGATTCCTACAATCGCCCCGGCGGGAACTGAAAAACTGACCTTTTCCAAAAGAAGATTGTCGCTGTAGGCCTTTGAAACCTCTTTTATCTCCAGGACAAGATCCCCAAGCCTGGGCCCCGGCGGAATGTAGAGTTCCAGATCCCTTTCCCTCTTTTCATTTGCCTGGCTTAAAAGATTTTCGTAAGAGGTGATCCTTGCCTTGGCCTTAGCATGCCGTCCCCTGGGGCTCATATGAATCCATTCCAGCTCCCTTTCCAGGGTTTTCTGCCGGTCCGTCTCCTTCTTCTCCTCCTGTCTCAGTCTTTCCTGCTTCTGGCTTAACCAGGAGGAATAGTTGCCCTTATAGGGGATCCCCTGGCCGCGGTCCAGTTCAAGAATCCATCCTGCAACATTATCAAGAAAATAGCGGTCGTGGGTAACGGCTATTACAGTTCCTTCGTAATTCTTAAGGTGATGTTCCAGCCATGCTACAGTTTCCGCATCCAGATGGTTTGTGGGTTCATCCAGGAGCAGAATATCCGGTTTCTGAAGCAGCAGCCTGCACAGGGCGACCCTTCTGCGCTCCCCGCCGGATAAAACGGAAATGGAGGTTTCCGGCGGAGGACATCTTAATGCGTCCATGGCAAGCTCCAGCCTTGAATCTATGTCCCAGGCACCGACAGAATCCAGCTTTTCCTGAACCTCCCCCTGCCTTTTTAATAGATCCTCCATCTCCTCGTCGCTTAAGGGTTCGCCGAACTTTTCATTGATCTTGTCGAACTCCGCAATAAGGTCCATGACAGGTTTAACACCCTCTTCCACCACCGCCCGGACGGTCTTGCTGTTGTCCAGTTTGGGTTCCTGTTCCAAAAATCCCAGGGTGTATCCAGGGGAGAGAACCGTCTCTCCCTGAATCTCTTTATCCACACCGGCAAGGATCTTTAATAGGGAGCTTTTACCGGAACCATTCAGCCCCAGTACGCCTATCTTTGCGCCGTAGAAGTAGGATAGATAGATATCCTTTAATATCACCTTTTGACCATAGGTTTTGCTTACGCCTACCATGGAGTAGATTACTTTATTGTCTATTTCTTTTGCCATTGGGGGGTTCCTTGAAGGTATTTAAAAAAAAGAGAACGGGAGCGACGGGGCTTGAACCCGCGGTCTCCGGCTTGACAGGCCGGCGCGATAACCAGCTTCGCCACGCCCCCGTAGTAGGGTGAGCATGCAGTAAAAGTGGGTTTTTGTCAATAACCTTGATCTCTTTTCCAGCCGAGCCCTCTACCCTTGGGGAGGTCTCAGGAACTGTTGTATCTTAAAAGCTATAATCAAAGGAGATTTCGGAACTCAAGGAATTGCTCCTTTGATAATCGCTGTTGGACAGAATCGAGGTCCAGGTCAGTGAAAAAGTAAGATACCCTGCCGATCCCAAGGGTATACCTAGGATAGCCTTAGGCTGTAAGGCAAGGGTCCATTCCCTGTCTTCCTGAAGCTGAAAATTGGTTATGGAGGGATGATCCTTGATAGCTCCAGAAATAGGAAGGGAGGTAACCAATCGAAGATTCCTGCCCAGGGGGAGTGTTAGAGAAAGTCCAATTTTCCCCTCTGTAAAGGATCTGCTTGGCAGGGAGATATTCTCCACAACCTCCTCTTCCTGGGTATAAAAACTTCTGGTTAACCAGATCTCCGCAGATAGGATCTGGAAATCCGGAGAATACCAGGAAAGGCTTAACTGAGGTGTAAAGAAGTAACCGGTATAATCCCATGGTATGGTATATTCTCCTTGAAGGGATGCACTGAGGTTGAGGTTTTTAGGAAAAAGCCGGCTGGCTAAAAAGACTCCTCCAATACTGAAGGCTTTGTTCTGCTGCATCTCTAAGAAAAGGTATGGTTTTATAGAATAGGAGTAATCAAGATCGCCCCAAAGATATTGAAAGTCCAAACCAAGGTATACTTCGGGTGTTGTTGTTTCCGAATTGCCCAGAAGATTTAGGGATAGTACAGGCTGGAATAGGGTTAGGTTCCTTTCAAAACTTAGATCTCCGGAAAATCCCAATTCCCAGGAAAACAAGTCTAAATATCCAAGGTAACTAATTGTTCCTTCCAACTGAATAAGGGAGGAGAGGTTAGGTATTACTGGAAAAAGTTTATCAACCCTTGCAGAAACCCAGATTTCTGGATATAAAGCCGGGCTTTCTGAGAGGAAAAGATGTCCGGATACTCCTGTTCCAAGGCTGGTTTCTGCAGAAACAGAAAAAAGAATCAGAAACAACAGGCTGAGAATAAAGATTCGTCTCATCATCTGCTCCTCCTGGATAGCTCCTGCTCCAGCTGAAGAAGGCCGCCTCCTTTGGAAACAACAGAGGTAAATATTTCCAGAGTATTCTGAAAGGTTAAAGGGATTGCCCGGGCTTTAGAAAAAAATAGAGAAAGAGAATCGTAGGAAGAGAAGGGAAGGGGGCTATCCAGAACAGAAAGAGCTATTTTGGACAAATCCTCTTCCCCGGGGGAAAAAACCTGGTTTACTTTAAACAAAAGTGTTCCCAAGGCGACGACCTCCTCTGGGTTCTTTTTTCTGCTTCCGCTCAAGGATGCCACTTCCTCCAGAGTTGAGGATGAGAGCCCGCCAACAAGAAAGGTGTGGAATCCTTTAAGAAGTAACAACTGGTCCTGTTGAGATATAATCTCAAGATTGAATCTGTTTATAAGAGAAATTCCCAATTCATATCGTTTAAGATCTTCCTCCAGGGTAGCAAATAACCGTGAAGGATTAACCTTCCTGGCAGCACCCAGTGTCAACCTCTCCCAGAGGAGGGAAAAAGGGATATCCTTTTCTTTTGCGGAATGGAAGATCTCTAAAAGCGGCTTCTGGTAATCCTTGTATAATCTGCCACTAGAGGTGTTGAACCAGGAATCGAGGGATTTTATAATTTCCGCATCTGAACTGTTCTCTGCTGCAAAGCCTGTAACCTGGAAGAAAAGAAGGAAGAAGAGGATCAAGAAGATGTAAGAAAGGGAAAGAGAGGGCTTTATCATGGTCCCCCTCCGGGATTGTTGTTATGGGGTGGATCATTTGAGTCCGCAGGTTTTTGGGGAATTGTTTTAACAGGAATCGGCAGGTTGTTCCGACCCGGTGGTTGAGGTCTTTGGCTTCTTTTAATTTTTCCCCGGTCCCGAAGGGTTGATGGTTCTCTGTTTATTCCGGGGAGGGTTATACCAGCCCGTACATTCTGTTGGATTTTTGCGGTAATAATTGGGATAGGAGTTCCTTCTCTTAAGGCCTTTGAAGAAAGTACCGCTGTGTTGATAAAAAGATCCGCTGCCAGTAAGGGATCCTCTGGTAATTCGCCCTTGGATAGGATCCCTGCGGTGATCTGAAGGGAGAGGTTCAAAAGATCAAGATTGGAAAGCCCTTTTCTTATTTGAGATAAAAAGGCCTCCCTCCAGGCTGTATTGTAAGTATTGGAAAAAAGTGTTTCCCAATTTTCCTTTTCCTCAGCACCTAAAGAGCAGGGGGTTATTAGAACAAAAATGATAACCAGATACAGCCAATTTTTTTTCATTCCCTCCCCCCTAAATTTTTATCATGGAGTTTTTACCTCCAAAGCCGTCATCCACATCAACAGAAGAGGCAGGATCCGTAATCCAGTATTCTCCATCTATAATGAAATTATACATATAGATTCCCTTTTCCAGTTTGACTTTAACCTCCCAGATACCAGCTTCTTTTCTTTTCAATGGTATCCCTTTTGGATCCCATTTAGTAAAGTCTCCTGTTATTGACACCTCTCTTGCTTCCGGGGCGGATAAAACAAAACGTAAAGTTATGGTATCTGTATTTCTTTCCGGGATTATAAACCTAGCGGTAAATAAAAGCCCCGTTATTACTAAAACAACAGCCGCTGCAGCCAGCCAGGGAAAAGAATGTAATCGTTTTGCAGTTAATCCCGCAAGAATCTCTTTAACTCTCTCTTCTGAAACTGGAGTATCCTTCGGCTTCCGCGTTATTTCCATATCCCTTGCAAGAAGGGGAAAAAGGTACTTGTATTTATTCCTGCAGGAACTGCAAAGGTTTATATGTTCCCTGAGGCAGGAAATATCGAAAGGAATTTCCCCTGTTTTTTCCCATTGACGGAGGATATTTTCTAAATCTTTGCATTCCAATTGGATCATACTTTTTCCCCTTTATTATACCATCTCCTATAAGGCAAGGTTGCAGTAAATTTATCCAAATTCTAAACTATATTAAATTGTGAAAACTGATTTTAAGGGTAAATATTGGTTAATAACCTCCTTAAAGCTTTACGAGCCCGGAATAAACGGGATTTCATATTTTCCTCAGTAATGCCGAGAAGCTCCGCAGATTCCTTTACAGAGTATTCTTCAAGATAGTATAGTATAACCGCTTCCTTAAGATCCGCGGGTAGCTTTTTTATTGCCCGCTGTATTCCTTCTATTAGTTCCTCTTCTGCAAGATCCTTCTGAGGGTTCGCTCGACTGATAAGATGTTCTGTTTTATCCGTTGCCAAAGGCAGTCGTATCAATCTGGATTTATAGGTTTTTATATAATTAAAAGTGGCGCTTATAATCCAGGGAGTAAAGGATTTTTCGATCCTGTAACTGGAAAGGGATCTAAAAATCCGGATAAAGATCTCCTGAACGGCATCCTTTTCTTCACCGGAACCGCCTAGATAGGACGAGGCTATCCGGGAAAGAAGGGGTTCATACCTCCGGATAATCAGGGAAAAGGCATTCTTATCCCCTGTAAGGGTTTTCTGAACCGCCTCCAGGATCTGTGCATCGGAAATCTCGCTGTTTTCCACGGACTTACAGTATACACCAGGATTGGAAAGAAATTTATAAATTTAATGCAACCTTTTTTATCCGGTGTCGGTATACCTTGTAACGGAGGAAATTATGAGAAGATTAGTTAAACTATTTTTATTGCCTGTATTGATAATCCTGTTATTAACCACAGGCTGTTTTTTCTTTGAACAGAGCGGATCGGTTGATCTTAAACTTACCGATTCTCCCATAGACGCGGATAATGTTTCTGGGGTATATGTTTCAATTTCTGAAATTCAGTATCATCTTGGAACAGGAGAAGAGGAAGGGGAATGGGTAAAGGTTTCTGATTTCGAAGGCGGAACTTATAATCTCTTGGAACTTACCGCTGGAGTGACCACTCCTTTAGCAGAATTTTCCATGCCCAGCGGAAGGGTAACACAGATCCGGTTTATTCTAGACGCACCAGAAGAGGGAGTAACCGGGGCACCCGAAAACCCTGGCTGTTATATCCTTTTTGAGGATGAAACTTCTTCCGCCCTATTTGTTCCTTCCGGATCTCAAAGTGGTGTTAAGCTTACCGGAGAATTTGAGGTTCCTGTAAATGGTTCCGTGGATATTACTGCCGATTTTGATGTAAGAAAATCTGTATCCTGGTCGGGGAGTCGGTATATTTTACGGCCCACTATAAAGCTGATAGTGGATAATCAGGCAGGATCTATTTCCGGTGATGTATCAGGTCTTGAAGCAGGATATAAATATATTGTTTTTGCCTACGAAGCAGAAACCTGGCTTAGCTCGGAGATTAATGAAGATGCAAATGGCATCCGTTTTTCCAATGCTGTAAGCAGTTTTGCCCTGGAGGATGCCGATTCAGATGGTGTTGCAGATCCTGTAGATCCTGAAAGCACCGATGGACCCGGCTATAAAATGGCCTTTTTAGCGCAGGGTGATTATACCCTCGTTGTGGCAAGGTACGAAAACCTTGGTTTGGATACAGAAACGGTCAGTGCAAACATTGCTGAAGATCCTGTTTCTGTAGAAAGTCAGGGTAATACAAACCAGGCTTTGGATCTGACAGGCTTAGTATTCTAAAAAAAAAAGAGGAAGCCGTTACTTTAAGCCTGCAGAATCCTTCTGCAGGCCTTTTATTTGCTTTAGAATCATTAAAACAACATTTCTTCTTCATAGAATCTTCACATAAAGATCCTATATTAAATCCATAAAGAACAGGGAAACACCCTGATCAGGAGGATTTTTATGAAAAAGAGATTGTTTATTGTACTTGCCCTTTCCATGGTTATAGCCGGGGCAGTGTTTGCTACAGGACAAACCGAATCTGGAACTTACCCAGGAACCCCCTGGGCACAGGGATTTCAACCGGACCTGGTTTCCGTAACTGGAACCCTTTCCCTTCAGGAAGGCCCTAGAGCTCTACTTAAAACAGATAAGGAAAACTATCTGCTTATGTACCCCTATTATCTGGCAACGGATGTAGAGGTAAAGGATGGTGACAAAGTAACTGTGGAAGGCTACCTGCTTCCCGGTCCAAGATGGAATACCCAGGCGGAGCTGAAGGCCCTTAGGGTAACTAAAGCCAACATCGGAGGAAAGGAGTATGATCTTTCCCAGGAAGTCTATGGAAACAGGGCGTATGCAGGCTGTCCCCCTTATGGTGCAGCAGGGGCCCCGGGGGCATGGGGGAGAGGCCCGGCAAAGGGTTTTTCCGGCGGTCCTGGCAGGGCTCCAAGGATGGGTAATACCTGGGGAGGCCCCTGGGGTGGCGGTATGAGATAATACTCAAACCGGGATTTTGATATCCCTTCTAGCCAAATAAAAGGCTGTCTAGATATAAAAATCAAGACAGCCTTTTTTTATTTTTCTTATTGCAACATTCCCACAAAGGTTTATAATTAATGTACAATTTACTAAAGACTATGTGCCTCCGGGAGTAATCATGGCCAGCGGGAAAAAGAAAGAGGTAATAAATAAGATTGGCGGTACCAGGGTAATTCCCCTGTCTTTTAAAATCCTTACCATATTCACAATTCTGCTTCTGCTTTCCAACTTCTCTTCCAATTATATCAACCTTATGCTGAACAGGCGTGAATTGGTTAAACTGATGAATCAGCTGCTTATAAAGGATCTTAAAGAGCTGTATATTTATGCAAACAACCAGTATGAGATCTACCAATTCACTCAGGACTACGACAAGGCTATAGAAAATATAATCCAGAGCGCTTCCAGGGAGCTCCGATTGGAACACTCCGCTGCCTTTGGCCTTAAGCTGAACGGCGAGATTATCTTTCCTGCCTCTAAAACCGGCTCTTTTACTGTCTTTGAGGATGAAACTGCCCTTAAGGAGCTTAAGGAACGATACGATAATGAACAACTGGAGGGAACCATTCTGTTCCGCCAGCAAGGCGGTTACTACCTCGGTGTGTATAAGTATCATGACGATTGGGATTGTTTTCTTATCAGAACCGAGGACCTTAAGGAGTTCTACCGGGAATCCTGGCAGATCTTTAAACTCATCTCGTTTATTATAGTAGGAATAACCTTTGTATGTACCTTTCTTGGAATATTCCTCCTAAGATATATCCTTAAATATGTAAATATCATCACCACCAGTATTATGGATATGATAAGAACCCAAAAACTGGATTCAGTCGATCTAGCCAAGGCGCCTAGCGATGATGTTACCTTCTTGGGGATGGCCTTCAACTCCCTGGTTGTAACTGTAGATAATCTAATGTCTATTTTTAAAAGGTTTGTTACGGAGGACGTCGCGTTGCAGGCCTACAAGGATCGGGAGGTAAGGCTGGAAGGTTCCCAGAAGAATCTGGTTATCCTATTTACAGATATTAAGAGCTTTACCTATATGACCGAAACCTTGGGAGCAGATATTATAAATCTGCTAAATATGCATTACACGAGGGCCATCCACCATATTCACTCCCACGGAGGAATAATCGGTTCCATCATCGGAGATGCTCTGCTTGCTGTTTTTGGTACCCTGGATTCCTTAAAGGAGAATAAATCCCACGAGGCTATTCTTACTGCTTATCTTATCCAGGAGGTTGCCGCTTCTCTGCGTGTAACCATGACAGAGCGGAAAAAGGAGCTGGAAAAGATGAACGGCCAGCTGACAGAGGCGGAGGAGAGGATCTACAAAGCCGTGCTTTTGGAGGTAGGCGTTGGAATCGATGGGGGAACGGTTTTTTATGGAAACATTGGATCCTACGAGAGGATGACCAACACGGTTATCGGTGATAATGTGAATTCCGCCTCCCGGCTGGAGGGATTAACCAGGGTATATAAGGTGCCAGTAATCTGCTCGGATGAAGTCAAGAATGATGTGGATGAAGCTGGTTACAAGGATTTTCTTTTCCTTGAGCTGGATCAGGTCCAGGTAAAGGGTAAAACAGAAGGTAAAAGAATTTTCTGGCCTATAACGGAAAGGATTTTGGAAACAATTGATAAAAAATCCGTGGATATTTTCCAGGCTGCCCTAAAACTCTACTATGCGGGAGAATGGGAGGGAGCGAAAGCAGCTTTCCAGAACTGTTCTCTTCCCTGTGCAGAGACTTTTTTGGAAAGAATAATGTATACAGACTGTCCTAAGGATTGGAATGGAATATGGACAATGAAAAGCAAATAAAAGATCTTGTAACAAGAAGTAAAAACGTCTTCTTAAGAGATGCCATTCCCGAATTATCAGAAAAACGGCAGTACATTCTGGAAGATGAGTTTGCAAAAACAAAAAAGAATAAAAGTATTCTAATCTGGTCCTCCCTTTTAGTCCTGGTTTTAATCTTTGCTGTAACCACCATCCTACTAACCAGATCAATTCAAAAATCAACAGAGGATGTACAGGTTCAGGTGGCAGACTTTGAGGATGTAAACCTTCAGGATGTTCTGGACAGAGCTAAAAGACTTGAGGCATCGATAAATACTATACAGCTGCAGATAGGCCGCCTGCGGGAGGAGAGGCAGCTGGCAATAAATGAAATTATTCAGGATCTTACTAGAAACAGGGAACTAATAAATAATCAGCGGATTTCGGACGAGGAAAAGCAGAGAAGAATCAGGGATGCTAATGCAGAAAGCACAGCCAGGGAAAAAAGAGTTACGGCGGAATACGATGCAAAAATTGCGGAGCTGGAGGTGGAGCTTAAATCCCTTCAGTCGGAAATGGAACAGTACGACGCCCGAAGAGTCGCTCAGGCCAGGGAACAGGAGGAGATCCTGAATAACCAAAAAAGGGTTTTCGACCTGGAGATGTCCCGGGTTGTGGAGGAGTATGAGAATCGTATTGAGCAGCTTCAGAATTCCTACGAAGGAGAGTTAAGAAAGGCAAGGGAGTATCAGGAAAGCCTGCAGAAAATTATTCAGGAACGGCATGGGGAAGAGGTTCAGGATGTTATTTTTCTCTATAACCCGGTTATGACGGGAGAAGCTATAAACACAATCCTGAATGAACCTATCGAAATTTCCGAAACACCACAGATCATGGTTCCTACACCGCCCGAACAGCTGGGTAAGGAAAACATTCTTACCGAGGATGAGTATAATAAGGTCCTTGCCCAGATCGAACGATTATCGGTAATCCTTTCCGAACTTTACGCCATACCCTACGAAAACTCTGTGGCCCCAGCCTTAAGATATATGGAAAAGAGTGTAACCGATCTTTTAACTGGATTTAACAGCATTTTGATAAAGGCTTCTGAAACACTGGTAAGAAAAAATGATAATGCCACACAACTTAACAGGAATATAAACTCCCTGCAATCCAATATTGATCAGTATAGATATGCCCTGGAAGCCTTAGTCCGGCAGAACCGGGAGACGGGATACATTATTGATGCAAGAAATACAAGGGATATTGCTTATTTCCTTCACGACCTCTATCAGGTAAAGGATGGTGATTTTGGTCTGGTTTTCCGGGAAGATACAGAGTATATCGGAAAAATCAGATTTATAAGGGAGGGCAGCAGAATAAGGGCTACCCTTCTGGAGTTGGGGGATGAGCAGAAACAGATGCAGCCCTTTGATAAAATACTCTTGGAAGTAACACAGGAGACAGAATAATGAAAAAGCTGAATAAATGGGTAGGGTATCTTCTTTTTTCCCTTTTGATTAGCACACCCATTTTCTCCGTTTCTTTTGCAGAGGCAGGATTAACTGTTTTGTCGGAAAAACAGGAGGGAAATACTGTTGTATATACCTTAAGGGATCAGAAGGGGAATGAAATAACGGCAATTCTGGAAGGAACCCTTTCTCTTCAAGCAGTTACCGGTTTGTCTGGAATGGTAAAAACCTTTTCAGAGTGGACTTATCTTAAAGTATCTTCCATAAGGATGCGGATTACCCCGGATCAGATAGATGCAAATATAATAATCCAGGACAGCAGCTATAATGGGATAACCCTGAACAGGCATCTGCCTGCAGGACTGCAGTTCTTTCTCCGGGATACTCTGGAGTATGATTTCCGTATAGTATCACAGAACAATTTTATCCGCCTAAGGGGATGGTATTTTACCGAGGTTCAGCTCCTTGACAGGCTTTCCGATGCTATAAGAAATCCAGGACAATTCCTGAAAGCCCAAGATCCCGAATTCCTATTTAACCTTATTTCGGTTCTGGAAAAGGATTTTTCCGATCTTTCCGCCAAGTACGAGGATCTTGCCGCAAGGCATAAGCTTCTTTCAGAGGAACATGCGGCCTTGGCTGCACGACACACCAATTTGCAGGAAAAGCATGAGGCGCTGCAGATGCTGCACACCTCCCTGGAGG
>ENA-OSEO01003967-OSEO01003967.1-sediment-metagenome-genome-assembly--contig:-NODE-3967-length-16326-cov-6.576282_pt1 | contig 16326 bp, 11 predicted proteins | sample MGYA00237883_ERZ534232 | MGnify/ENA metagenome assembly ERZ534232 | reverse complement strand
AAGAGGCCATCGAACGGACAAATAGCGCCCTCAACCGGGAACCTTGAACCGGGAACCTGTGAACGCTTACCTGTATTATAAAGCCCTGCTGCCGTTCCCAGGAGCTGTATTCGGTTTTTGAAGCCCTTGGGCAGAGACCCCCACGGGCAAACTTCTTCGCACGTTGCGGAGAAGTTACAAACAAAGGGTCTAAACTGCATGGTCATCTTTTTCCACGATCACATTTCACTCCGAGAATAGTGATGCCTATTTGCAAACCATGAACAGTCAAGAGTAAGCAACAGCAATACCTATTACTATAGCTTTCTAAAAAGCTCAACCAAAAATTGTCTTTTACGGCATGTTCACTGTTTCTCTCGCAGTTTTCTTCTTTATTCTGCGGACAGAGATGCTAATCCTTTTGCACAAAACGGCGCCATGCAGAAGAAACATGGGAAAAAAGAGTGAGGACAAACACCGTTCCAGCCTCCGCTGCCACTTCGGTTCGACTTCTCACGGCGTCTTTCTGCTCGTCGCTCATGCCGTCGCCATCGGCCGTGGCCCGACCGGCGTGGGCAGGCCCCTGGAAAAATGCCTTCAAGGTTTCATGGGCCGCATTGATCTCTTTCAGCTTCTGCTCGGCCTTGTGTTGCAGGCGGGGATTCCCTGAGAAGCGGTCCGGATGCCAGATATTTGCCATGTCTTTGTAGGCCTGCCGCACATCATTCAGGCTTGCGCCCGGCGCCAACTCCAAAACCTGAAAGGACCGCCTTACTGTCATGGATGCCACTGTCGGTTGCTCCAAATGGATTGCTTATGGTGATCTTCTCCCAGTCGAGATTAGCATAACCCCATTTAGGGGTCAACGTCAAGACAGGCGCGTTTCCCTCTACAGTTGCTTGACTTTTTTACCTTTTCCTGGTATCTGATTACAGCTTTCCAAGATGTAGCCGCGCTGTTCCGGCATTATTCAGCATCCCAAGGAACAGATGGGCGCGGGACATGGGGCCCCTCCCCTTTTCCGCTCCATAAGGATGAAGGGCCAGCCACCGATCAGGAGGCCTGCTATGTTGCTAAGCCTGGAGGATCTAACGGAAGAAATCCAAAGGCAGCCCTGGGCCAGGGGGGTCCCTGTTGACAAGGGGTTCTGGCCCATTTTGATGAAATGGATTGACGAGCATGTGCTGTCGCGGTTCCTGGATCGACTCATCGCCCAGATCAATAAGATCGTTGATATCGATGCAGACCTTTCCGAGCCGCAGATCCTGGAGAGCGCAACCAGGTTTATGGTTGAATTTCTGGGGGCCCGTTCGGCCTCTGTGAGAATCTACGATCCCCAGACAGAACAGATGCTCTCCTATTGTTCCTACCCCTCCTCAGAAGAGAATCGTGAGACCATCGTTCCGCTGGACGGGAGCATTGCGGGCGAGGTGGTCAAGACCCGGCAGCCCTATGCGGCGCCCGATCTTTCCAGGGAAGAACGCTACCACAACAAAGATGTGATCCACAGCAAGCAGGTCCACTCCCTACTGGCCGTTCCGCTTGAGATTCCCCGGTTTTTTCCCCGTGAACGGGATACCATAGGCGTGATTCAGATTTACTATGCGGAGAAAAACCGCGAGTTCAGGCCGCTGGAGATCCAGACTGCCAACACCATGGCCAAACGTCTCAGCTTTGTCATTGCCCGCAAGAAGATTCTTTCCATGCACAGGATGGCCGAGAAGAAGGAGTCCATTGTCCACCACATCTTCCGGAAGGTAGGATCCCGGGGGGGCGTGAAGCTTGCAGAAGTGTTCAATCAGGTGCTCCCAGAGTTGGCTGATATCGTGGACCTTCAGAGCTGCACCCTCTTTTCCGTTTCAGAAGATCTCGGCCATGTTATCCTGGAGGCCGGGTTCCCGAGCGTGGGCGGCTACCATACCGTGGGGAAGGTCATTCCGGTCAGCCAGGAGCCGGTTTTTGAATTGCTTCTCCAGCTGAGAGAGTATTCCGGAGACTCTTTTTACGAGGTGGTCACACCCCTTTACATCCTGATCGTGGACCCCCAGCGCAGTGATCTGATTTCCGACAATCTCAAACGTTTCGCGGCGTTTCATCATATTCACTCCATTCTCTACATTCCTCTGGGCTATAATGGCGAGATTTCCCATTTCATGACCTTTGACGCAGTAGATCAACGGCAGCGGTACAGAGATGACGAGATCGACATCCTCCTTTTCCTGGGGAGGGAACTTCTGAAGGCCCAGAAAATGGAGCGTCTGGACGATGCCCTGCACGACTTCAAGAACCCGGCCATTGCGACTGCTGGATTTGCGAGACGCCTCAAGGAGATCGCGGAAAAGGGCGAATGGGAGGCATCCAGGGGCCAGGTCCAAAAGTATCTGGATATCCTGGTGGAGGAGACAAGCCGCTTGCAGGAACTGGCCATGAGCATCTACAGGGTTGGAGAGGAGCAGAAAGTAAACCTCACCGACATCGTCAGGAGACGGTTCGAGATCAACCGGGAGGCCATCAAGGAGCAGCTCAAACCCAACATCGACTTAAAGGAGGGGCCTTATGATCCCGACATTATGGTCAAATGCCATGCCCTTCATCTGGAAAGGGTGCTTGACAATCTTCTGAACAATGCCACAAAGGCGATTCCATTCAAAGGGGGAGAATTGGCCGTAAGGACATATGCAGAGGGCGATTGGGCCTGTGTGGAGATCAAAAATACTGGGGAGATATCCGAACAGGACCGGCAGAAAATCGTCGAGGGAGAGGGTGAGGGCCGGGGCATGTATATTACCCACCGCATCATCCGTCTTCTGAAGGGGAAAATCGAGATCACGGCCGAAGGGGGGACCACAACCTTTGTCGTCTCCTTTCCGCTTGACAGGCCTTGACCCGTAGGACCTCATCACCGTCTTCAAACCCGGATGATTTCTTCTCGATCCGTGCAGCGGCTAATACCTGTTTCATGCTGGATGATATCTTAAACAAAGGAAGATTGGATAAGTACAAAGTGACCTTTGAGGTGGGTCAGACGGTCTTTCTTGAAGGCGACGACTCCCAGGACCTGTACATACTGGTCGATGGAAAGGCAGGCGTTCTCAAGGGGAACCAGAAACTTTCCGAAATATCAGAAAGGGGGTCGGTGTTTGGAGAGATGTCTTTCCTCCTGAGGGAACACAGGACCGCCACGGTCAAGGCGCTAAGCGACCTCACCCTCATCAAGATACCCGCACAGGAACTCCCCAACTTTCTCACCGAGTTCCCGGAAGTGGTACGGGAATTCGCCAGGCATCTGGCCCGACGCCTCCACGAAACTAGCCAGATCGTTTACGGACTAAAGGAATTCTGTGATCAGCTTCCGGATGCGGTAATCCTGACCGATAAGGACGGGAAAATCCTGTCGTGCAACCATGCCGCGGAAAAACTGTACGGCAGGGAAGAAGACGAGCTGCGCCACAGGCCGGCCGAGGAGCTGTATGAAGACCCTGCCAACTACCGTCATTTCCTCCGGGAAGTCATATCCAAACATTCGGCGAGTGAAAGGACCCTTAAGGTCAAACACCCGAGGGAAGGCATACGCTACGTCTCCACCAGCACCACTATCCTTTACGACGGCCAGCACAACTTTCAGGGAGTCCTCTTTTTGGGAAGGGACACGACCCAGGCAGAGATGGTCGCTAAACGCTATCAGCGCGTGAAACGATTCATCATCCCATTGTCTGTTTTATTGATTGTGCTGGCAGTGGGCATCTTCTTCGGGTATCCGTATTTTTCAAAGGGCTATCATATCACCGATGCAAAAAAAGAGGACCTGAAAAACGATCTGGTTTTCGATTACCGGCTGCTGCGATCACTGCTCATGGAGCCCTTTGCGGCCCGGGACCGGCAGGAGACGACCCATGTGATGAAAGAGTTTTTCAATGCCCAGAAGGGGGCTGAGCTCCCCTTCGCCGGGCTTTTGTTGATAGGAAAAGACAAACGGGTATTCGCTGCCCATTCCCTCCTTTCTGATCTGGATGAAGAAGCAATGATAGGGAGCAGTTATTCCGGCATTGATCTGGGTGAAAGGGAGGGCGCGTCTTACAAGGTCCTTACCCTTTATCGAGGACACAAGGATCACCCCATGGGCATTCGGCACACCGAAATCGCATTCACGCTTCATGATAAGGATGCGTTTGCAGGCTGGCTGGTTTTCCAGATGGATATGGATCTGCTCAGGGATCGATACAATATGGATGAAATGGATCTCAAGAGCTTCCATTTTGAGGACCTCAACCAGAAGAAAAGTCGATAATGCACTCAAAGGGCATGAAAACGGACAGCGTGTCTCCAGCGCCTCAATATGATATCTCAGAAGGTCCTCAGGGGAGCTTTATCCTCCGGCTTCAGGGAAAAGTGGACGCAACCACCGCAGGCCCTATGATTGAGGACCTGACCGGGCAGTTGAAGAAGTCAGACTTCGCCTCTTTGAGCGTGGACCTGCATCAGGTCGATTATCTTGATGACTTCGGCGTACTGGTTCTGGCCGAATTAAGAAAGACGGCGGCCCGGGCAAAGGCGGCATTTCATATCACCCGGGCAAGCGACCGCATAAAGGAGCTCCTCTCCCTCCTCAATTTCGATTCCCTGGAGGAAGAAAGCCCGATCCCAAGGAAGAAATCTGCGGGGTTGTTCACCCGGATTGGGGATGCCGTTATTCAGCAGATGTCGGGTCTGAATGATGCCCTGTCCTTTATCGGATCGATGATTCTTTCCCTCATCCATGTCTGCGGCAAACCCAGGTCGCTCCGAAGGTCCGATACCCTCCTGTATATGCAGAGGGTAGGCGTGGACGGGCTGCCCATTGTGGCCCTTATTAGTTTTCTCATGGGGTTGATCATGGCCTTCATGTCCTCGGTTCAGCTCCAGCAGTTCGGGGCCAATATCTATGTGGCATCCCTCGTGAGCCTTGCCATGACCCGCGAGCTGGGTCCCATCATTACTGCCATTATCGTGGCTGGCAGATCCGGATCGGCCTTTGCCGCCGAGATCGGGACCATGAAAATCTCGGAAGAGGTGGACGCCCTCTTTACCATGGGATTCAATCCGGTCCTTTTTCTCGTGGTCCCCAAACTGGTGGCGGCAGTGGTCATGGTCCCCATCCTGACCCTGTTTTCAGATCTGTTTGCGATCGTTGGAGGCCTTATGGTCGGTATCTCCATGCTGGATCTGACCGTCCATTCATATATTGCACAGACCATCAAGACGCTGAAGCTCTTTGACGTATTCTGGGGTATTCTCAAGAGCGGCGTCTTTGCGGTCTTGATAACATGGATTGGCTGTTACCGGGGGTTCCAGGTGAGCGGCGGGGCTGCGTCCGTAGGGCAGGCCACCACATCTGCGGTGGTCAGCAGCATCTTTCTGATCATCCTCTCGGACTCTGTTTTTTCAGTGATACTCCGCTACTGGGGTTAGGAACCGGGAATGACCAGACAGCCCATTATTCAGGTCAGAGATCTCAGTGTGGGATACGGGGACGTGATCATTCTTGATCAGATCTCGTTTGACATCTACGAGGGCGAGATTTTTGTCATCCTGGGAGGCAGCGGATGCGGCAAGAGCACCCTGATGAAGGCCATTATCGGCCTTATACCGCCTCGTTCCGGCCATATTATCCTGGATGGCGACGAGGTTTCCACCCAGGACGAGGCCAAGCTCCAAAAAATTCTGCGAAAAGTTGGGGTCCTGTATCAGGGGGCTGCCCTTTTTGGCTCCATGACGGTTGCCGAAAATGTGGCCCTCCCTATTGAAGAATACACCTCTTTGCCACGGGAATCGGTCCTGACGCTCGTCCGGATGAAGCTGGGACTGGTGAATCTTCAGGGATACGAGCATCTCTTCCCCTCAGAATTGAGCGGCGGCATGAAAAAGAGGGCCGGTCTGGCAAGGGCAATGGCCCTGAATCCAAAGATTCTTTTTTTTGACGAGCCTTCCGCAGGGCTTGATCCCATTACCTCTGCTGAACTGGATGAACTCATTCTCCATCTGAACAGGAGCCTGGGAACCACCATGGTCATCGTGACCCACGAACTGGAAAGCATCTTTACCGTGGCCCAGAGAATCATTATGCTGGACAAGGTCTCAAAGGGAATTATCGCTGAGGGCGATCCCAGGTATCTGCGGGATCACAGTCAAAATCCATTTGTCAGGCGATTCTTCAGCCGTCGGGCATCAGAAAGGGTCCTCGACGAGAGGGGTACTGGATAATGGCCTCCCAGAAAACCAAATTTACCGTGGGGCTGTTTGTGGTCAGCGGCATCAGCATTACCCTGGTGGCGATTATATGGCTGGGCATGTCCCGTTATCTGGAAAAGGGAAATTTCTATGCAGCCTACTTTAATGAATCAGTTCAGGGCCTGAGCCAGGACGCCCCCGTCAAATACAGGGGGGTGCCCATCGGGCGCGTGGAAAAGATCCGGGTGGCCCCGGATTCAAACCTGATCGAGGTTATCATGAAGATCGAAACAGGCCAGGCCCTTGACAGAACCTACGTGGCCCAGTTGAAAGACGTGGGGATTACTGGGAGCGTATTCGTGGAACTGGATCGAAAAAAGCCGGGTGAACCGGACCGGTCCCCGCACATCACCTTTCCTTCCGAGTACCCGATCGTGGCCTCCAAACCCTCTGAGCTGACCCAGCTCCTCGATGAGTTCAGCGAGGTGCTCAACCACATCAAGTCCCTGGACTTGAAGGGAATTTCGGAAAAAGTGAAACTGAGCCTCGACAACATAAACGCGATGATGGCCGATGTTGACGTTGAGGGGATCTCCACGAGGATCAAATCAACCCTTGATGGGGCCGACCGTGTGCTGAGCCGGGAGAGATGGGATCGCATCCTTGGATCTATAGACCGGACGGCCGAGGCCATGAATCAGCTGGTGGCCGAGGCCATGCGTACCATGGAAAGGGCCACTCAGACCATGGCGGGGGCTGAAAGGCTCCTGTCCAAGAATGAACAGGAGATTGAGCAGATGGTGAAGGGGCTGGTCAAGGCCGTTGAGAATGTCAATCTCTTGTTGGAGAAAGGAACCGCATTCATCGACAAAACAGACGATTCAGCTGTCCAGATCAAGCGTCAGCTTTCCGTCAGCGCCCAGAACCTGCAAAGGGCCACTGAAAATCTGAACCAGTTTCTGGAACTCCTTGCCGACCAGCCGTCCCAGTTGGTTTTCGGCGAGCCGCCAGCGCCTCGAAGCGTGGCGCCAGAAGGAAGATAACTGCAGCAATAAGGGGATGCCCAATGGATGACAAAAGAAGAATATGGCTGCTGTGCCTGAGCGTGTTTTTGCTTATGGGAGGCTGCCTCAATCTCAAACAACCCAGAAACCGGATTCAGCACTACACCTTGGAATATGACTCTTTTGAGTTACGAGATCTCAAGCCCATTCCGGTGTCGCTCCAGGTTGAACGGTTCAGCGTGGCGCCGCTTTACAACACAAACCGTATCATTTACCGGGAGGGGGACTTCAAACGGGATGAATATTTCTATCACAAGTGGCGGGCCAATCCGGGGGACATGGTCACCGACTTTCTGCGCCGGGACATGCGGAATTCCGGCCTTTTTGAGGCAGTTTTGCCCTATGGCAGCAACTTTCCTGTTTCCTGCGTCCTGGAGGGTTCGGTGGATGAGTTTGTGGAGTGGGATGGCCCAGAGGGTTGGAAGGCTGTGCTGGGGATCACCGTCACCTTGATGGCAAATAACGAACCGGATGTCAGCAGGCGGATTATCTTTCAGAAATCTTACCGGACAGAAAAAGGACTCCCGGAGAAAAATCCCCAGTCTCTGGCCCAGGCCATGAGCCAGGCCATGGGAGAGATCAGCAGGGCCGTCATCAAGGATGTTTATTCTGCCTTGGCAAGGTGAACAAGACGCTCAGACTATGAAAAAAACCGTAACCGTTCAAGGAATTCAAAGGTTCGGAGATATAGGGCTGTTCTGTAAGTCTTTTAATCCCATGTTATGATTTATTGAATCAGATTGTCTCTCTTGGAGCTTACAGTGTGCACAGAGTTTTTGATCCGAATTTATGAGGAGAAAACACAGCATGTCGATAAAACAAGTTGCCGTGATTGGCATGGGGACCATGGGGAGTCAGATTGGAATCGTCTGCGCCAGAGGCGGATTTGACGCTGCCATGGTGGACTTGTCTGCTGAGAAGGTGGAACGGGGCATGGAAGCTGTCCATGCTTTTTTGGTTCGTCAGGAGAAAAGGGGGAAAATGGACCAGAAAGGCAAGAAGGAGATTTTGTCCAGAATAACGACAACGACCGATACGGCCGAAGGCGTTGCTGATGCCGACCTGGTTATCGAGGCGGTGTTTGAAGATATCGACGTGAAAAAGAAAGTGTTTACCGCACTGGATCGGGCGAGCCCGCCGGATGCTATCCTGGCCAGCAATACATCAACCTTTTGGATCGCAGAGATTGCCGCTGCAACCCGCCGGTCCGACCGGTGCATTGGAACCCATTTTCTGATCCCCGCAGCCCTGACACACCTGGTGGAGGTTGTCCGCGGGCCGGATACTTCTCAGCAGACCTATCAGGCTGTGATTGAGTTTATGAGAGCGTGCGGCAAGGAGACTGTAACCGTTGCCGACTCTCCGGGGTTTGTCATCAACCGCGTGTATCTGCCAATGGTCAACGAGGCATTTTTTGCCCTCGAAACCGGGCTGGCAAGTGCTGAGGACATAGACCGCAGCTGCAAAAAGGGATTGGGGTTTCCTTTAGGTCCCTTGGCCGCTGCCGATGCCTTTGGTCTGGACATACTGCTTGCCTGCATGAACACGTTTTACAGAGAGCTGGGGGATAAATACCGGCCCTGTCCCTTGCTGGTAAAACTGGTCAAGGCAGGCCATCTGGGCCAAAAGACCGGAAAAGGGGTTTATGACTACAGAAAATGATAGATGCAAAGGGGCTATTGTTGCTGCCTGATAATCGACCGAATGTCCTGAAATCGACGATATTTTACCGAAGGCGTCCTCTTTCCCCTGGACTGAAATCTGCCTTGTTTTTGCCTGAAACGAGCAACCAGCATGGCCGGTATTTCCGCCGATCAACTGACCGCCATTTGTTTTTTCCTCTTTAGAAACCTCGGATATGCAGTGAAACGCGGCTAACCTCTTTTAAATCATGCATGATCTCCTATTGTTGCGGCGGTGGATCCGGGGGGTCGATCAGCGCGATGCTGAGTACACGCCTTGAGAAGTCCCGAATATAAACGGGAGTTAGCTTACCCGCAACACCGTTCACCCTGTCAAATAAAAGGATTTGCGAGGTGTTCTTTTCCCATCCATCCGGCGTATGGGAGACGGCCATAAGCTCTGAACTCCCTTCTCTGATTGACATATCCAACAGCTTTCCGATGTTGGCCCAGGTGAGCGTTTCATAGCGGATAGTATCGGGTATCCAATAGCCTGAGGTTTCAGTCAACTTTATGTATTCGCTTGTCCATGAAGAGGGATCTATGATCGCATATATCGCAGAAAAACCATTCCAATCCAGGTTTGTGCCTGCATATAGATTTTCATTGACGCGGCTGTAAATCCCCTTTTCGATAGGAGCGGCCTTCTGGCTTTTAAAAGCCGCCACCGCTTTAAACCGCGCGCAATGATCATTTTGTGAAGACAGATCGTAAGTATACAAGTCAAATCCATCATTGTCAGAATCAGGATCCGGCTTGGTGACCCTGTTGCACATGTGGATAATATCGCCAACCGGCGCGATATAGTCCAGGTACAGCGGATAGACTTGGCTTTCATACGGATACGGGGAGGTCATTTTGGCTACCTGGTTTTCAAGTACCGGTATGCTGGAGGCATTGGCGTAGACATTGATTCGATCGCCGGGTTCTCCTGCGATTTTATACACAAGAAAAAGACGATCCTTCGCGGGGTCGAGATATAGTTGATTAAAAATGAAGTTTTTCAAGAATTCTTCATCGCCCAGATGGATCTTGACATCGCACGGGCGGTCGCCAAAGTTGGTTGTCGGTCTGTCATAGCGCTCCACATGGGGAAGATGATTGAAATCGAAATAGAAAATCCAGAGTGTATTGGTTACGGGATCGTATCGCATGTCCTGCACCACCGGGAACATGTTGTTCACTCCCCCAAGCACATGCTTTTCCAGCACCCCGCCGTCAAGCGGCCAGAATGGATCATAGAAACGCAATCCAAGCGCTTTACCATCCTCTATCAAGGTATGTACGGCGATATAGGGGCCTAACCCACGCAAGTCGAGCACAAAGAATGTCCGTCCATCAAACCTGGGCAAAATAACCCCTTCTTCCTGCACCAGGGGAATGTTGTTGGCCACTTTTCGGGCGCATTCCAGGGTGCGCACCCATAACTCGGCGTAGTAACCCTCATACAGTTTTCTAAACCAAATGATGCTTACGTTGCTGGACGGTTGATTGGGGTCATTATCATAGATCGCGCGCAAGGGAGTTAGAAAATCGGTATTGAATGAAGCCCGTGTGCCGTTACGGGCCAACACCTTGATTTTTACCCGGGTGGCGAACTTGAAATCGCATTGATCATAAGGTTTGCTAACAGGGTTTTCCGCCACCTGCCCGTTTGAATAGACTTCGTATGGGCCGGTCATGCCACTTCGTTCCAGATTAGCCTCCTGAGCCTCAGGTTTCAGGGTGACTCGAGAAACGTCAAATGCATTGGCATATGCCGACCGTACACGGAATCGCCGACCGTGGTTTTCAAGCCTGCCCCAGGATGGTTCGTCGCCCCCTTGAGCGAACCATTTCGTTGTTTCAGGCATCTCGGCTGTGGGGATAAAAAAGCTCCAGGCGCCGAACATCTCTGCATTGGAGTTTTCTACCACCATCAGGCCATCGATAATCCTGTCAAACTCAATGGTGCAATCGTAAAGCTTTTCGCTTCTGGCAATGGGCGGGTCAGAATTGGGATAACGGCGATGCCCGATTGCATAAAGCCCTGTTTGAAAGACAGAAAAGTTAGCCATGCCGTCTTGTTCCACCACGGTCTTGGCCACGGGCAGCCATGCCGGATTATCGACGTTTTTGCCATGCGCAGGCTCGGCCAGATAAAGAACGACTGTCTCATATGCATTTATTCCCGAAGCGCCCAACGGCGATGTGTGCGAGAATCCTTCTTCGACATAGTCCGGGTCCACTACGTTTGCATCATTGTGAGACGAGAATATGACGACACCGTCACCGCCGGCATCTTCAACGCTTACGTCAAATACCCATATCCAGTTGGTAAAATTCACAGGCGGGATATCCGAGACATGCTTGTCTTTCAAGTGCAAGACAGGATTCCCTTGGAGCGGGCCGGTTTCCTCCCTGGTTAGTTGGGTATCCTTCGGCGCCTTCAGTTCCGATCCCTCAGGAATGGCAAGCAGCACATCGCTGATGATGTAGCCGCTGGCATCCAGGTTCAGAACCCCGCTGTCCTCGCCAGCGGCCCTCGGCCCGATGGATGTCTTAATAAAATGGGCCGTCACCGTCGTAGGTTGATTTATGGTGACTGTGGTTACAGGCACCCCGCAATCGGAAACCTTGCTTTCCCATCTTTCAAACCGCCATCCCGGCGTCGGCACGGCAATCAGGTTTATCTCCGATCCAGACGGGTAGACAGCAGCATCCGGCTCTACTGAAACAACCCCGGCGCTTTTATCCGGCAATATATTTATGCCAAGAGAATATGAAGATGGATGATCTTCGCTGCATCCCTGCAGGAGAATCAGCAGGGTGAGCAATTCAGCGAATAACACGAGGCATCTGAAAGGCTTTTTTGAAATCATGACAATACTCCCATATAAGGGTCTTGTTGATCTCTTGCAGGTCTTCACGGTTTCACGACCTTAAAGAATGCTGAGGCATTTTAACACCACGACTTCACGCGAACCAGTTTTTTCTTCGAGCTTTTCCATAAGGGCAGACAGATTGGGTTGGTCGGTGCTTATTGCAGTGGCGAAAATACGGCTGGAAAGCCTGCCAGAGCGCATGGCGAGCTTCCTTCACGGACCTAAGTCATCTTTCGCAATTCGGAGGGGGCGAGCTTACCTAAGCCATTGGTGTTGCTGTACCGGACCCCAAAAGATCGGCACTGCAAGCCATGTTGGGCGCCTCGCATAAATATTTTCAAGAAGTTACGCCTCAAAGTGGGCGTGAATTTGGCCCGCAGTATCAATAAACCGGGCAAGGCTGCGAAGCGCTCGGAACCCGGCATAAAAGGCTGACGCCCGCTTACTATACCCACCCCGGATATGCCCTGCAGATTGGGTTTGTTGCCAAGCACCCGCCAACGACAGGTTCTCCTGTGGTTGGCGGGCAGGTCTAAACTCCCAATAAAGAATTTGCCTGTCAAGGTTTTATCCACTGGATATTGAAAAGATACGGCCCGCCACAGGTGAATTGCGAAAGATGGGTTAGTCTTCGGTTTTCCGTAAGGACGGCTTCCAGATGACCTCGTACAGTTCCTTGCGTCGGCTCTGCAGATTCCGTACGCTTCCCTGTTGCCGCAGTTCTTTCAGCAAATCCAAATCCAAATCCACCATCAGGGTCATTTCCGTGTTGGGCGTGGCTTCTGCGGCGATGGCATCATGGGGAAAGGCAAAATCCGACGGGGTGAAGACGGCGGCCTGGGAATACTGGATGTCCATGTTCTCGACCTTTGGCAAATTGCCGACGCTCCCCGAAATCGCCACATAGCACTCGTTCTCGATAGCACGGGCCTGGGCACATCTTCTAACCCGCAGGTAGGCGTTCTTGGTGTCGGTCCAATAGGGAACCAACAAAAGGGTCATCCCCTTGTCCACCAGGTACCGCGCGAGTTCCGGGAATTCCACGTCGTAGCAGATGAGTATGCCGATCTTGCCGATATCCGTATCGAATATGCGGATGTCATCGCCACCTCTAAATCCCCAATACTGGGCTTCGTCCGGTGTGATGTGGAGCTTGTATTGGGCATCCCAGGTCCCATCCCTGCGACAGAGGAAAGAGACGTTGTAGATGGAATCCTCCCTGAGCTGGGGCATGCTGCCCGCCACGATATTGATATTGTGCGTGATGGCCATATTCACGAAGGCGGTGCGGATATCCTCGGTAAATTCCGTGAGTGAACGCATGGCCTCGGTCGGGCTTTCCTGATCAAAATTCTTGAGCAGGGGAGCGTTGAGAAGCTCCGGAAACAATACCAGATCGGAATTATATCCGGCGACCGCATCTACGAAGAACTCCGCCTGCTGCAAAAACTCATCCAGGTCGATAAAGGGACGCATCTGCCACTGGACGACCCCGATGCGGGGAAACGATTTTCTGCCCCCAAACAATCTTTGGCGTTCTTCGTAATAGATGTTGTTCCACTCCATTAAGATGCCGTAGGAATTGGATTTGGCATCTTCCGGCATGTAATTCTTCATCACTTTCTTGATGTGAAAGTCATTGGCGAGCTGAAAAGAGAGCACGGGATCGTAGATCTCGTTGGCTTTTACTTTTTGGATATAGTCAGACGGGTTCATGGCGCCTGCATATTCGCCGTAGCCGGGCATCCGGCCGCCAAAAATGATGCCCTTCAAATTCAGCTTTTCACAGAGCTCTTTCCTCGCGTCATACAAACGCCTGCCAAGGCGCAGGCCCCGATAATTGGGATCCACGAACACATCCACGCCATACAAAGCATTTCCATCAGGATCATGCGCCGACATCCGTCCCTTATCCACCACGTCTTCGTAAGTGTGCCGGCTCTCGAATTCTTGGGCATTCACGAGGATCGCAAGGGCGCCTGCGACCACGACGCCTTTGTCCTCAATGCAGATCTGGCCTTCTGGGAAACTGTCGATCAAAGCCGCATACTCATACGCTGTCCAAGCGCCGCCGATGTCTGCGTACACCTTGTCCATGATGCGTTTGATATGGGGATAGTCTTGATGCGTCAATCCGCGAAGGACCAACTTATATTCCATCTGATCTTTCTCTTTCATACTGTCTCCGCTAACGTATATGATTCTCGCCCCAGGGCACAAATACCCTGCATTCCTCCACACCTGACCGCCATTATACGCAACCGCTAAAAAGACAAAGGCCGTAACCAGTTAAGATTACGGCCCTATCAGAAAAGTGGTGCCGAAGGCGGGACTTGAACCCTTCAAAAGGGTGATGATGTCCCATGATAATCGTTGACAAATTATTATTTATCGTTATGAAAAAATTAGCTTTTCTTTCATCACATCTTCCGAACCGGATATCACCGAATTTCATTCAATATCACCACTTAAAATCCAAAATAGGCACAATTTTGGACACAATCCAAGAATCTGTCTAGCTAGCAGTCTGTCGGCCTTAGAGGCCTAATTTTGGGTTCGCTTTGGCTCACTTTTTCCCTCCGGCCGATTCTGGCGGTGGAAAATGAAAGCCAGGTGAAAATCGTTCTGATAGTCAGTGTAATGGCTTAATCTGGGTTATAATCTTTGCCCATATTTTATCTTATTATACCTTGCTCTTTGAGATTATGGAGAATTTAAGACATGCAGCCTTTTGATTTTGCAGGCCATGTAGACCAGGTTCCATTCACCAGCAATCTGATCGAAACCCCTGAGAAGGAATTGGCGAAACCCCATTACTGCTTTGATGATGCCAAAAACCGGTTCGACTGTGCTTTTCCTATTGGCATATATCGCTTTGCCCACAATGGTTTTCAAACGGTAATTCATCTTGGTTACTGGATCCGCAGGACCAATCAGCGGATCGGGCTCGATGAACCTCACCATGAGCGGCGGATTGTGCCGTTGCCGGGAACCAGCAATATATGGAACGATATTCTTGGCTTCGCATTTTTTTACATCTCCCTCGCTGAAATAGCCGGTATCGGCCAACAGTTTTTCAACCTTGCCGAGATTGCCAGGAAGGTGGATCAGATTTTCTACTGCAGGCGTTACCTCCAATTTGTCGTTGCTTTGTTGGGTAATGTGGTTTTCCACAATAAGCATGGATTCGACGTCTACTGCAGCCTGGCCATTGTAGGCCTGATCGAAGCCTCCTCCCTGCGAAGGCATAATCCGTGACTCGCTGTCGGTAAGGTTGACCTGGTCCTTGCTTTTGGGACCCGGTGGTGGAAGAACGGGAGGACGGCCCTTCTTGGGTTTCTTTCCGGTCTCTTTCTCTTTAGCCTTGCGTGCGGCAAGCTTTTCCTCGTACTCTTGCTGCTCTTTGGCGAACCGCTCTGCTGCGCGCTGCTCTATTTGGGCTTTGGCTGCGGCAATAGCTGTGAGCCGTGATTCTCGACGCGTTAATTCTTCAGGAATGCTCATGCCTTCCGGAAGGTCTTCTTTGTCGGCTTGCTTGGCTTTACGTAGAAGTTCTCTTATTTCACCTTTGAGCTGCTTTTCCAATTTGCGGGCATAGTCCCAGCTCAAAGCATGGTGTTTCGAGGCGTTGGCTTCGATTTTGGTGCCGTCCAAGCTGACGCTTCCCAGTTTCAAAACACCCATTTCATGGGCGATCAGAAGGATTTGGACGAATAATTCTTTCAGCTCTTTGAGAAAACGTTTGCGGAAGGAAGCGATGGTATCGTGATCCGGGTGCATGTTGGCGGCAATGTATCTGAATGCCACTGAATCGTAAGTTGCCCTCTCGATCTTCCTACTAGAAAAAACGCCTGCGGCGTAGGCATAAAAAAGCAGAGCCACCATCATGCTTGGAGGAAAGGCATCGGAACCTCTCCCTGCATAAGCGTTTACGATACGGGAAAGATCGAGTCGGTTGACAATATCGACCACGAACCGGGAGAGATGATTTTCAGGCACCCAGTCATCCACCGATGGCGGCATGAGGAACAAGGTGTCGCGATCACAATCTTTAAAACGTGGCTCCATGGTAAATCAAGTGCTCCGAAAATATCATATATAAGAAGTTAAAAAATTGACTTTATTGAATAAATATATCAAAAAACCAATACCATAACAACTTGAAAATCAACCCGGTGGTAATCTTTTTAGCATACCTCTCGGGAAAAACTTGTCGGCTTCAGCCTAACCGTCACACCGTCACAGAGACGGGCTAGCGTATGTCCGACAGACTGCTAGAACCTAAAAATCCATGACAAAACACCAGTTCGGCTCAATCCATTTGTCATTAAACGATAATGGGTGCGCAATGTTAACATTAAAATGAGGTGGCAGCCGCCCTAAACTGAATGATCTCTCACGTAAAGGATTGATACTATGCAGAGGAAGGCAAGACCTCGAACTTGATCTTGCGTTTTCCGTTTGTAAAAACACGTTGCGCTAGATCATTATAGATTTCATGTTTTTATGTCATTCCCCCGAAAATCGGCG
>ENA-OSEO01003966-OSEO01003966.1-sediment-metagenome-genome-assembly--contig:-NODE-3966-length-16330-cov-3.225435_pt1 | contig 16330 bp, 10 predicted proteins | sample MGYA00237883_ERZ534232 | MGnify/ENA metagenome assembly ERZ534232 | reverse complement strand
GTCCCCGACCGGGCCAGAATGGCCCGGCTGCGTTCACCAACATACTTTGCAACCGAGCCCTCGTTTTGACCCGAGCCGATATTCTAGCATAATGGGGAAAAGTGGAGCAAATGGCTCTGCTATTGTCTCTCCGAACTGTGTCGCCTGTGGGCTATGCTGGCCTATGGCGCACAGTCACGGCAGCCCGTCAGACGGCTGCCAGGGGTTGCGCGGGAAACGGCGCAGCCTCCCGTGTTCGGAAAGGAGAACGACCTCGGCGCTATTCTAGGCGCTGGCGTTCTCTTGCACGCCAGCGTTTTATGCATTGCGGAGGATGAATGTGGCTATGCGCGCCGCGGTGGTGACCATCAGCGACAAGGGCTTTCGAGGCGAACGCGTCGACACCAGCGGCCCTTTGCTGGCCGAGCGGCTGGGGCAGATCGCCGAGGTGGTCGAACTGGCGCTGACGCCCGATGAGCCCGAGATGATCTCGACGACCCTGGTGCGCCTTGCCGCCAACGTCGACCTGGTCATCACCACGGGCGGCACGGGCCTGGCGCCGCGCGACCAGACGCCCGAGGCCACGCTGGCCGTGCTGGATCGTCTTGTGCCCGGCATCCCCGAGCTGCTACGCGCCGAGGGCGCCCGCAAGACGCCGACGGCCACCCTCTCACGCGGCGTGGCCGGGCAGATCGGCCACTGCCTGGTGATCAACCTGCCCGGCAGCGCTCGCGCCGTGGCCGAGGGCATGGATACGCTGCTGCCCATTCTGCCCCATGCCGTGCAAATGGCCCAGGGCATCGATCTGGAGCATGACCATCACAGCCACGAGCAGCATCATGCGCACTGAGGCCGACTATCCGCTGTTGAGTGTGGAAGAGGCCGAGCGCCGCGTGCTGGCCGCGGTCTCGCCTTTGCCGCCGGTCAGCGCGCCCATTCTGGAGGCGCTCGACCAGGTGCTGGCCGAAGACATCAACGCCTCCTTTGACATCCCGCCCCACGCCAACTCGGCCATGGACGGCTATGCCGTGCGCCATGCCGATCTGTCGCCGGGCTGCCAACTGCCGGTGGTCGGTTATCTGGCCGCCGGCCATGTCTGGGAAGGGTCACTGCCCGAAGGCGCAGCGTTACGCATCATGACGGGCGCCCCCCTGCCAGGCGGGGCCGACACCGTGGTGCGCTTTGAGGACACGACATCGCCCGATGGCGCGGTTCGATGCGAACAGCTTTCTGCCGTTCGCATCGATGTCGTCCCCAGGCGGGGGCGCAACGTGCGCCTCGCGGGCGAAGACGTGCGCGCCGGGCAACTGATCTTGCCCGCGGGGCGTCTGCTGCGCCCACAAGAGATCGGCATGTTGGCCTCGTTGGGGCGCGCCAAGGTGCAGGTGCATCGCCGCCCGGCGGTAGCCGTCTTGAGCACCGGCGACGAGGTGGCGCCCGTGGGCGCGCCGCTGCCCCCTGGCTGCATCTATGACATCAACAGCTACACCGTGGCCGCTCAGATCGCCCGCGCCGGCGGGCAGCCTCTGCTGCTCGCGCCCGCCCCCGACCGGCAAGAGGCGCTCACCGAGCGTTTGCGGGCCGCCATGTCTCAGGCCGATCTGATCGTCACCTCTGGCGGCGTCTCTGTCGGCGATTTCGATCTGGTCAAAAACGTGCTGACCACCGAGGGCCAGATGGACTTTTGGTGGGTGAACATGAAACCCGGCAAGCCGCTGGCCTTTGGCCTGCTGGGCGGCGTGCCCCTGTTAGCGCTGCCGGGCAATCCGGTCGCCGCTATGCTCAGCTTTCATCTCTTTGGCCGCCCGGCGGTCCTCAAAATGCGCGGGCTGACCGCGTGGGCCGCGCCGACGGTGCAGGCCACGCTGGCCGACGCCGTAGAACGCAAAGACGGCCGCCGCCACTATTTGCGGGTGCGCCTGGAGCCCGACAGTGATGGCTGGATCGCGCGGCTCACCGGCGACCAGGGCTCGGGCATCCTGTCCTCACTGACCCAGGGCCAGGGGGTGGCCATCATCCCTGAGGACAGTGAGCGCCTGCCGGCGGGCTCGCGCGTGCAGGTCCTGTTGCTGGACTAGAGATGATGACACCCACAGACACTTTTGCCAACAGCAGCCCCTATCCCGTGCTGACCTTTGCGCAGGCGTGGGGCCTGGTCGAGCAAACCCTGAGTCCGTTGCCGCCGCAAGACCTGTCGCTGGAAGCGGCCGGCGGCCTGGTGTTGGCCGAGGACGTCATCGCCGCGCAAGACGTGCCCACCTTTGCCGCCTCGACTATGGATGGCTATGCCGTGCGGTCGAGCGATTCCGCGGGCGAGCGGCGCGTCAGCGGCGAGGGACTGGCCGGACAGGCCGTCGAGGTCGCGCTGCGGCCGGGCGAGTGCCGCCGCATCATGACCGGCGCGCCGCTGCCGCCCGGGGCTGATGCGGTCATTCCGGTGGAGCAGACCAGCGAGCGCGACGGCGTCATGTGGACGCAGGCCACGCCCGTGCCGGGCGCCAACGTGCGCCCCATCGGCAGTGACGTGCGCGCCGGCCGGCAAGTGCTGGCGCAGGGGGCGCTGCTAGGCCCCGCCGAGATCGGCCTGCTGGCGACGCTGGGCCATGCCCAGGTGCGCGTACACCCCCGCCCGCGGGTGTTGGTGTTGGCCACGGGTGACGAGCTGGTGACGCCTGGCCGACCCTTGGCCGCCGGGCAGATCTATGAGAGCAATTCGTACGCCCTGGCCGAGGCGGTGCGCGCCGTCGATTGCCAGGTGGCGCGCGGCGAGCGCATCATGGACACGTCCGAGGCGGTGGCGCGCGGGCTGCAAGATGCTGCGGCTCGCGCCGACCTGGTCATCACCACCGCTGAGAACCTCAGGGTGGCGCGCCAAGGACTGAACCCGCACACCTACACAGTCCTCAACGCCGCCGATGTCGATCTGTTCAACCAAGCCCTCGACTCGGCCACCGAGATGCCCGCGGACCTCGCCTGCATTCCTTCTCCGAGGCTGGGCGTGGTCGGATTGCACGATTCCCGGCTCGATCTCGATGCCCTCGAAGTCTTGGCCACGGCCGACCCATCATGGCACATTGTGCTGATCGGTCCTCTCAAGACGGGTCAGGTGGATGAAGCCCGGCTGAAACGGCATCCCAACATCCACCTTATCGGAGAAAAACCGCGCGAGCAGCTGCCACGCTATTTGAAGGGAATGTCAATCGCACTCATCCCCTACAAGGCGAATGAACTGACTCGCAACATCTTTCCCCTGAAACTGTTTGAATACCTGGCCGCGGGATTGCCGGTGGTCGCCGGAGGCCTGCCGGAGCTCAGGCGGCTGGGCGATTCAATTGGACTGGCAGAACGTGCTGACGACTATCCCGGAATCGTGCGCAAGGCGCTGCGGCCAAACAACGACGCAGCCCGGGCGGAGAGGGTGGCACTGGCGGCGGGAAATTCCTGGGAGAGGCGGGTCGAAGAGATCTCACATCTGGTGGAACAGGCTTTGGGCCGGGTCACATGAGAATCCTGCTTCCCACCATGCGCGACCCCGGCCAGATCGGCGGCACATCGACTCACATCAGCATGCTTGCGGCGGGCTTGGAAGAGCTCGGCAATGACGTACGCCCGTTCTACCTCGGAGCGGAGATCTCCGCAAGTGCGCGGAAAGCGGGTCTCGTATGGCCCGCCGGGGGTCTAAACAGGTTGCGGGCCGGCTGGGGAATGATGTACTCGGCGGAGATGCGCGCGCGTCTGCTGGCGGGCGCGGTCGAGAAGGAGTTGGGGCGGGCGGCGGCGGTTGGGCTTCCCTGGCAGGTCTTGAATGCTCAGGAAGTCTACGCGATTCCCCATCTGCGCAGCCTGGCCGATAGCCATGGAATACCGTTGGTCCTCACCCTCCACGGCTACCCGCTCTACGAGTCGGTCTCCAAGGCTACACGAAGGCGTCTGCAAGCGGGCGGCACTATCTGATGCGCGCCGAGATGCGGGCGCTCAGGTTGGCTGACGCTGTGGTTACCGTCGACACCCGGCTTTACCGGCATGCCCTCCGTCTCGTTCCCGAGCGGAGTTCGTCCGTCTACACATTGATGAACTTCATCGATACGTCGACCTTCGCTCCGGTGGAGGATGTGAACGAAGAGGAGCGCGAAAGGCGCGGGTTTCGCACCCGTTGGGATGTCCCCCAGGACAAGGTGGTGCTCTTCTGTCCCAGGCGCTTGGTGAAGAAGAACGGGGTGATGTTTCCCTCGCTGGCGCTCGCGGCTATGAAGCCTCGCGACGCCGAGCGGTTCGTTCTCCTGCACGCCGGTGAGGGTGGAGAACAGGACGAAATAGAGCGCATCGTCCGGACGAGCCACCTAGAGGGCACGATTCGGCTGCTCGGCGGGCAGGATCGCGACGCCATTCTTGAGCTCTATCGTTTGGCGGATATCGTTCTCGTTCCTTCGGTCCATTCGGAGAATGTCGAGGAGGCAACCTCACTCTCGGCGCTGGAGGCCATGGCCTCGGGACGGCCTCTGATCGCCGGTAACGTGGGCGGCCTTGCCGAGATGGTGACCGACGGGACAAACGGTCTTCTGGTCCCCGCCGATGCGGAAGCTCTGGCCGCGGCCATTCTGCGGCTGGCGTCTGACCCGGCCCTCGGGCGGAGGATGGCGGAGGCCGCGCGCACCTACGTGGTTGCCAATCATTCGCATCTGAGCGCGGCCGAGTCTTACGCCGAAGTGTATCGGCTGGCGGGCGGTGGCGCTGCGTGCAGATGCCGCGAAATCGTCGGGCGGGCAGAGCGCGCGGACGGACCGTCGCCGGATGCCCTGGACGAAACGGCGTCTGAGCGGGTCGACTCTGTTCTCGGGGGAGCCCAACCGATGAAGACCCCGGAGCCGGCTTGGCCCGTGATCTCCCTCCTCGGCTTTCCTCTCGACCTCGTAACCCGCGAGCAGGCCGCCCGGTGGATCATGGATGCCGCCGGCGGCCGGCGTTCGAGCCGCGGCGATGCTCGCGACTCTTGCTCCGGTACCTGCGCTGAGACTGTGGAGCCGATAGCTTTATGGCGGACTCGGATCGCCACCTCGTTCAATCCCGAACTGGTAATTCGTGCCCACGACGACCAGGCTGCCGCGGAGGCTCTGCTCTTGGCCGATCTCCGCTATCCGGATGGCGTCGGGGCGGTGTGGGCCGCATCGCGGCAGGGCGGTCGGATTCACGGCGCGGATGGCCCGCGCTGCCTGGCGCTTCCCGACAGAGTCCCGGGGATCGAGTTGGCCGATAGAGTCTGTGCTCTTGCAGCTGAGTCGAACGTGTCGCTCTTCTTTTTAGGCGCCGCTGAGGGCGTCGCGCGCGAAGCGGCGCGACGCCAGGCCCTCCGATTTCCGGGTCTGAGGGTGGTCGGCAATCATCACGGATTCTTTGGGCCCGCCGAGGAAGACGAGGTGGTCCGGGAGATCCGCGCTTCGGGTGCCGACATCCTTCTTGTGGCCATGGGTGCGCCGAGACAGGAAGTCTTCCTTGCCCGTCATCGCTTTGAGTTGGGGGTCGGCGTTGCGCTTGGTTTGGGAGGAAGCTTCGACGTATGGGCGGGATTGGTCAAGCGGGCGCCTCAATGGATTCGAGAGGCGAAGCTGGAATGGCTCTACCGCCTGGCTTCGAACCCGAGGCGGATTCGTCGCCAGGCCGTCCTCCCGCGCTTCGCCGCGGAGGTGCTGCGCTGGTCACCCGATGATTACGGGCCGCCCCGTAGGGGCCGCGCTGGAGTGGGCGGCAAGACGGAAGTGGGCGGTTCCAGTTGAGATACCTCATCAGCGGTTACTACGGCGAGAAGAACGCCGGGGACGAGGCTATTCTCGCGGGAATGCTCCAAGAGATCGAGAGGAGGGACGCCGAAGCCTCTTTCACCGTCCTTTCCTTCGATACGGGAGACACGTCGCGGCGGCATGGCACCGATCGCGAGTTGGATGTGCTCTCGACGAGCCTCAGACACCCGGCCCAGTTGCTGGGCGCGATGCGAAAGGCGGATATTCTCATCAGTGGGGGTGGCAGCTTCTTGCACGAAGCCGACTTCGAGCTTCACGGCGCCTCCTTTCTGCTGCGCGCGGGGAAGCTCCGTCCCATTCCTTATTTCCTGTCGGTTGTTCTTCTGGCGCGAAGCGTCGGTTTGGCGGTGATGTGGTACGCGCAAGGACTGGGACCGCTTCACACCAGGCAGGCACGCGGGATGGTAGCCGCGGCAGGCTCGGTCTCGCAATTGGTCACCTGGCGTGACCCCGATTCCGCCCGTCTTGCCTATAAGGTGGGAGTCCGCGCTCCGGTGCAACTGGTCGTTCCAGATCCCGCCTACGCGCTGGCGCCCGCTCCCGCCGAGGCCGCGCGGTCGTTCTTAGCCGACCTCGGCCTGTCTCCGACGACCCGATACCTTGCGGTGTGCCCCCGTCCCTGGTTGGGCCGCTCGCGCTATTTGGCCAACCTCGGGAGTGCCCTCGAGCGGACGGCGGCCGCCCATGACCTTGAGGTTCTGCTGGTGCCATTCCATGAGATACAGGACGTGGAGGTGTGCGGGGCTCTGGCTGCGCGGCCGGGCTTCGCCGGCCGCGCCCACTCGGTCTCCCCGATTGAATCTCCCTCGCTCCTCGCCGCATTGTTGGGTGGGGCCGAATTGGTGGTGGCCATGCGGTTGCATAGCGGGATTCTCGCGGCGGCCGCGGGCAGTCCCGCCGTCATCATCGACTACGACCCCAAGACCCGTGCGTTCGCGAATCAGACGGGCCAAGGCGAATGGACCGTGACGGTGGACGACCTTGAATCAGGTTCGGACTCGATCGCTGAGGCTATCGACGCGTCCTTGGCCGACCTTCCGGCTCGTCGAAAGGCGCTCGGACGGACGGTCTCGCCCTTGCGCGACGAAGCGGGAAGGACTGCCGCGCTGGCGGCGCAACTGGCCCGGACCGCGGCCGTTGACGGGTGGACGATGCTGGAGGGCGAGTGAGCCACACCGGGGATCCAGACCCTGATGGGCCGGACGGCCTGCCCTTAGGGCTGATCTCGTCGATCGGCCCAGACGTTGCCGACGTCTCGGACGAAGTGGGCGCCGCGGTCGCAGATGGTGCCACCGCGGCAGTAGCGGCAGGCCCGCCGGTGGCGGGTCGGGAAGGCGCAACAGCCGAGGTCGACCCAGGCCGGTCGGTTCGGTCGGTGGTCGGTAGGGCCGCGTTGATCATCCTCGGAGCCACCATTGTCGGTCGGCTCTTTGGGCTGGTAAGAGACATCATAGTTGCGTATTTCTTTGGAGCCCAGGCCGACACGGATGCCTTCTTTCTCGCCTACAAGCTTCCCTACCTTCTGGTCCTCATGGTGGGGGGTGCTCTCACGGCGACCTTTGTCCCTCTGATCAGTCATCGCCTCGCGACCGGTCGCAAGCAGGAAGCCTGGGACTTATCTGTCAACATGGGGAACATCATCTGCCTGACCCTGATCGCGGTGACGATCGCGCTGATAATACTTGCGCCGTGGATCATCCCCTTGATTGGTTTCGGCTTCAGCGCCGCCACGGCCGACAAGGCGGTGTTCCTCTTTCGCATCCTCATGATCGGCTTCGTTTTCGAGGGATTGACGGGCCTCGTAATCGGCATGCTCAACTCACTGCGGCGGTTCACCCTCGCCGCCTTCGCGCCGGCGGTGGGCACGGTCATTACTCTGGTGATTACCATTTCCCTGGCCAGGTCGCTCGGCATAACGGCCCTCGCCATAGGCAGCGTGGTGGGATGGGTCGCCGGCCTCGCGGTCCTCTTCCCCGGATTACGCGATCAGGGCATCCGGTATCGACCTCGCATAAATTGGCAAGATCCGACCGTTCGTGAAGTTGGTGGGATGGTCTGGCCAATCCTCATTGGCTCCGCAGTCGGGAAGATAAGCATTTTCAGCGATCAGATACTTGGTTCGACCCTAGAGGTTGGGTCCATCTCCAGCCTGAACTACGCGGAGAAGCTGTTCCAGTTGCCGTTGGGATTGTTCGTGGCAGGGATCACAGTGCCCATCTTCCCGCTCCTCTCGGAGCAGGTGGCGGCGAACGCGCCCGAGCGAGTCAAGGCGACGGTCAATTTTTCCCTGCGTCTCATGGGATTCTTGATGATTCCGGCCACTGTAGGGATCATCATGCTGCGCACTCCCATAATCGGGCTGCTGTTGGAGCACGGTCAGTTCAGTGCCGATGACACCGCCCGCACTGCCTGGGCGCTCCTGTTCTTGTGCCTTGGGCTGTACGCCTATGCAGGCAGAGATACACTGACCAGGGTCTTCTACGCCTATCACGACACGCGCACTCCTGTGAAGATCAGTGTCGCGACAGTCGTGGCCAACGTGGGGCTGTCGTATCTCTTCATGCAATTCCTCGGGGTGGGCGGATTGGCACTCGGGACCACCGTGGCGCTCAGCATCAACTTCGCGGTGCTCGTGTGGCTTCTCGAGCGCAAGGTCGGCTCAGTGGGATTCGGCCGGACTGCGCGGTCTCTCCTCCGTGTTTTCGGCGTCTCGATAGTCATGGGAGCCGCCGTATGGCTTGTCGATTTTGCCCTGCAAAGAGGGCTGCTTGAAACCGCCGGAGCAAACGCGATCAGAGTGGTCGCGGGGGTCATCGTGGGAGCCGCGGTCTTCCTGTTGGTCTCGATGCTTGTTAAAATGCCCGAACTTGCCGAAATAACCGATATGCTGCGGGCTGTTCTGAAGCGCCCGCGGCGGCAGGAGTAATCCGCCTGACGGCGTAAAGCAAGTAGGTAGATAACCATGGCGGCGACAGGATCCAATCACAAGGAAAGGCACCTGGCGCAGTCGCCAGAGGATTTTGACCCCCGGTTCAGGGGTTTGAGGAATCTTCATATGCCCTTCTGGGCGGCGGCCGTTGTGCTGGTCGCTGCCATCCTAATGCTTGTCTGTCCGGCCGTTTCCCTGTCGGCAGGCAGTACACTCGGGGCCGCCGCGGCCGAGTCTGCCCCCGTCGTCCCCATTCTCTTCCCGATGGAACAGCGGGTTTCGTGGACCGACACGTTCGGCGCGCCCCGCTCGGGCGGGCGGACCCATGCCGGCAACGACCTTCTCGTTCCCAAGATGACCCCGCTGCTCGCCGTCGTCGACGGCAGGCTGGACTGGCTCAATCTCACGGGCAAGCTCTCCACGTACAACAGTCTCCCCTATTACAACATCCTCCTCAGGGGCGATGACGGTAACGACTACTTCTACATCCACTTGAACAACGACACGCCCGGCACCGACGACGGCAAGGGAGGCGTGCAGTACGCCTATGCTCCGGGTGTCACGAACGGCACGCGCGTCAAGGCCGGCGATGTCATCGGCTACGTGGGTGACAGTGGGAATGCCGAGGATACGGCGCCACACCTGCACTTCGAAATCCACTTGGGCGGCTACGTGAGCGCGGGCACCGGGCAGACACGTACTCCGAGCGCCATCGACCCCTATCCCAGTCTCAAGGCCGCGATGACCCTCAGCGAGTGGATCGATGCCGGTAGGCCGCCGCTCACCACCACTACGACTCATCCTGGAGCCACTACGACCACAACGGTCAAGCCGCCGAACACGACGACTACCACCAAGCCGCCGGTTTCCACCACCACCACCACGGTGGCGCCGCCGACCACGACGACCACGGTTCCCGTCATCCCCGGTTTTGACGACGTGAAGCCCTCGGACTGGTTCTATGAGGACTTCGCCGTGGCCTTCGACTCGGGGATCGTCACCCCGGACGCGGACCACCGGTTCCGCCCCTACTCGTCGGTCTCGCGGGCCCTGTTCGCGGCGTATCTGGTTCGGACCATGGCCCCCGGGAGCCTCTCCGCGGTTGCCGCAACCAGCCGACGTGATGGCGACACCACGACGACCACCGTTGCCCGCCCGCCGGACGGCCAGGTTTTCAAGGACGTTCCCCCCGGCTACTGGGCATACAAAGAGATCCAAACGGCCGCCCGGCTCGGGTTGGTAAAGGGAACCGGCGACGGTTCGACGTTCTCACCACAGGCGCTTGTGACCCGCGCGCAAATGGCTACCATGATGTGTCGCGCCCTGGGGACCGACCTCAATGAAGACTGGGCGGGAGGCGCGGCAGCCGCTTACCTGATCTTCGACGACGTGCCGGCCGGCTACTGGGCTCAGGGTTCGATTCTGATGGTGGATTACCTTGGTCTGATGTGCGGCGACGGCAACGACTGCTTCCGCCCAGCCGAGAACACCACGAGAGCTCAGGCGATCACTGTTATGGCCCGTCTCCTTCGCCTGCTCGAGGGAGGATCGGGGTCATAGCGCAGCTCGTGCTCGGCATAGTACCCTGGGCCGACGTCCCGGTCGTGAGTGGCATTCCAGCTCGCGATCAAATGCATCGAACACGTGTGCGACCGCCAGGCCGCCTTGTTCGCTACCACCGCGGCCTCGGGGCGTTCGTGGCGACGACTGTTGTGCTGGTCGCCATCGCTTTCCTCTGTTACGGCCCAGTAACAGCCTCCGCTGAGGCCCATGGATCCAGCTTCTCCGACGTGGCGGAATCACTGCCGGCGCACGACGCCATCGAGTACCTGGTTGGGGCGGGTGTCATCTCCGGCTTCAAAGACGGTTCGTTCGGTCCGGGCGAGTTGTTGAAACGGGGTCAGGCCACCAAGGTGCTCGTTCTTTGGAAAGGCATTCCGGTCGCGGAGACCGGTCCGAGCTTCACCGATTTAGACGACGCATATCGCGCATACGTGCAGACGGCGGCCGCGACGGGTTGGATCAGTGGCTTCGGAGACGGCAGCTTCAGACCCTACTCAACCCTGAGCCGTCAACAGATGGCAATCATCATGGTGCGGGCCATGGGATGGGACGAGGAAGCGCAAGACCTTTCCCATGGTGAGATCGAGGCGGCGCTGGCCCCCTTCGCCGATCGCGGGGAAGTGGCATCCGTGGCGAGGCCTTATCTCGCGCTGGCGGTGAAACGGGGCCTGTTCGGTGGCAGCGATGGCCGGCTGGCTCCGAAAGACGGGATCACCCGGGCGCAGTTCAGCCTCGTCGTCTTTCGCGCCGAACTGAGTACGCTGGCGACGGTCCAGGCGGTTCGGTTTGGGACGGATCACCCAGACAAGACCCGGGTGGTCGTGGACTTGACACGCGCGCCGGGGGCGATCAAGGCTTCGATTACGGCTGATGGCGCCCTCAACGTCGATTACGCCGATGGGGGAATCGGGGGAGTCCTGACGCAGGCTGCTGAATCCACCGAAATCAAGAATCTGACGGCTCGACAACTCGCATACAATCCGCGTACCGTGCGGCTCACAGTCAATCTGGCTCGTTACCAGACCTTCAGGGTAATGGCGCTTGCGCCGTCCGAGGGCAAGGGATGGCGGATCGTCGTCGACGTTTTCCGTCGCATCGACGGCCCTGCCGGCGATGGCCCGCCGCTCATCTGCGTCGACCCCGGACACGGCGGCAGCGACTCCGGTGCCGTCGGCGTGGCCGGTACCTACGAGAAGGATGTCAACTTGGCCATCGCTCTACAACTGGCCGGGAACCTCCGCGATGCCGGGCTGCGGGTCGTGATGACTCGCGAAGACGATACGCTGCCGACACTGCAGCAAAGGGCCGACATCGCCAATGCCGCGCTGGCCAGTCTCTTCGTCTCGGTTCACAACAACGCGGCCGGAGACGCGAATGCGAAAGGGACCGAGACATACTATTGGGGTACGCCCGAGGAGTACTCGGCTGAAGGCAAACTCTTGGCGGAAGCGATTCAACGTTGCCTGCTCATGGCCTGCGGTTCCGTTGACAGGGGGGCAAGAACCCATTGGCGAAACCTGGTCGTTCTTTCCGAAACTGACATGACCGCTGCTCTTGCTGAGGTGGGTTTCTTGACCAACGCGGAGGAGGAGGCGAAGTTGATCGATCCTGCTTATCAGAAGCTGGGCGCCGGGGCTATCGCGAACGGCGTGCTCGAGTACCTCAAATGGTCCACGGTGGTGTACACCAGTGAGTAACGCGGAGTTCAACAGGCGCAGTCGACCGCGCGAAACGCCCGGCAGCGGCGGACGGAGGGCTGTCGTGACGAGATTTGTGGCGAGGGCCGCGGCTTCGCTCACCTTCGCCGCGGCCTTTTTCGCGCTCGCGGCCGCTTTCGGCGCGCCGCTCGCCGGTTCGTCGGTGGCTCAGGCTGCCGCCGGTGACTTCGTCTTCACTGGGCGGGGCTGGGGCCACGGCACGGGGATGAGTCAATGGGGAGCTTGGCAGGCGGCGCGTGAAGGCGTGGCTTTTGACGAGATCCTCGCTTTCTACTATCCCGGAACCATCCTCCAAAACCTGAACGACCCCGACCGGCAGGTGAAGGTGCGTATATCGAGCCAACCGTGGTCTAGTTCGAACACGACCGAGTACGTTCAGATCGACCTCAAAGCCGTACAAGCGCCGATGACCCTCCTCAAGCACACGGCTGCCGGCGACGAGCTGGAAGTACTGCCGACGGGCTCCTTCGTGAGTGTGGTGCGCCTGGACGGCAAGGTCCAACTGGTCACCGCGGCGGGTCCGGAAGGTCCTTTCGACTATGTCGAGCTGAAGCCGGAGACGGTACCTGCCGGCGCGGAGACGGACGGGGATATGCCGGCCCAGGGCCGGGGAGCCGTCCAACTCAAGACAACCAGCTCTTCGACTCCTCTCGAATACCGGGAGTACTGGGGGACCCTCCGCGTCCAGCCGGCGGAGTCCGCGGACAAGCTTTGGCTCTACAATTTCGTGGCGCTCGAGCAGTATGTCCGCAGCATCGCTGAAGTGGACTACGATTGGGCTGTGCCCGGCTCAGCAGCGTACGCCTTCGAGGCCGTGAAGGCGCAGGCGGTCGCTGCCCGCACCTACGCCGTCGCAAAGACCGGCACCCTGGCCGACAATCAGAACGATCAGTGCTACCGAGGTTACAGTTTCGAGGCCAGGTACCCCGGGATCGCCCGGGCGGCCGAAGAGACCGCGGGGTTGGTGGTCACATACCAGAATCAACCCATCAAGGCCTATTTCTCCGCCCACTCCGGGGGGTACATCACGAATTCTGCTTGGTCGGGGAGTGTTCCCGCCTATATCGTCTCCAAACCGGACCCGTGGAGTCTCACGGCGCCTCCCGCAGGCATGAATTCCGCCGGTCCCGGCTTCAACTGGACCTACACGATTTCAGCGAACGAGCTCTCGGCGAAGGTCAACGGCAGACTCAAGGATGTCTCCACCGGCAAAACGATCGACCTCGGTCTGCTCGGCCGAGTCGAGGTGGCCACTCGGGACACTTCGGATCCCGGGAGTCACGCAAAGACGCTCAAACTGACCGGCGCAAACGGTATCGCAAACGTCTCAGCATCCTCGTTTCGCGCTCTGTTCGGCTACAGCTCGATGCGCTCGACTTTGATCCTCAGCGTGACAGGGGGACAGCCTTTGACGCTCGGCGAGTTCTACGACGTGGGCGCGGGCCATCCCTACCACGATCAGATAGCTCAAGTAGCGACCGAGGGGTTGATGGGGGGCTATGACTCCGGGCTGTTCATGCCGGACGGTTCCGTCACTCGTTGGCAGTTCGCGAAGATCGCGGTCAATCTTCACAACCTGACCGACCCGGCGAACCCCATCACCGTCGTCGATGTCGAAGTCCCTCCCTTTGGCGATGTCCCCGTGAAGAAGGGCGTCCTCGGAGATGAATCCGACTGGGTGGCCGCCGCCAAGAACGCCGGTCTCGTGGCCGGGGTCAGTTCGACCAGCTTCCAGCCCTACTCGATCGTCCGGCGCGATCAGATGGCGACCATGCTCTGTCGCGCTCTCGGCTGGGACGGCGCAGCACAGGCGCTCCCGGCCGGCACTCCCAGTTTCGTTGACGTACCTCATGGGGCGGCCCACTGGGCCCAAGCGACCTATCTCAAAGAGCGCGGCATAATCCTTGGCTACCCCGACCCCTCAGGCGGGGGCGGGACGATGCTCCGAGTCGAAGAGCCCATCAAGCGTCAACACGTTGCCGTCATTCTCTGCCGAGTGCTCGATCTGGGCCGCTAGGCTTGCCTCAGCGACCGGGGGCGACGAGGACGAGAGCCGCAAATGATCCGCAAATTGGGCGCGAAACCAGTCGGAGTGGGATCGGACGGCGATAGAGTGGCTATAATTCCCGCCATGCCTGCCGCCCAACAGCCGGGCCGTGAGAGACGGGGCTCTCCGCCACGCGGGGCGAGAGTTCTCACTTTGCCTACGGCCACACCCATCGCTCTTCTTCTACTGCTTGTGATCGTTATGGTGTTCGTGTCATCGGGGTCTTCGGCTCATGCCGCGCAGGGTGAATCGAGCTTCTGGGCGCAGAACTGGGGAACCGGGGCCTATTCGCGGGTCACAGCGCAACTCAGATACAGCGGCGAGCACGTGCTCATCTACGTGGCGGATGGAGACGAGATCTCCGATTTCACAACCGCGTCCCTCGGTTCCGCGTTTGACGAGACAATCTATCCAACGGTCACCGATGCTTATGGAACGCCCCCAGATCCCGGCATCGACGGCGAATCCCGCATCATTATCCTCATCTACGACTTCAAAGACGTTCCGACCGCGTCGATAAGCGGGTCGTTCAATCCGCGGGACATCCAACCGACGACCCAACCCTCCTTCAACTGGCAGTCGAATCAATCCGAGATCATCTACCTGAATCAGCAGGCGATCCTCGCCGATCCGGAACACGTGGGAGCCATAGCCGCTCACGAACTGAGCCACCTGATCATCCACTACCGCGACGTCATGCTCGACGGGTCGGCGGACGCCGCTCCGGAGGCGACTTGGCTCGTGGAGGGTCTCACGTCGTACGCCGAGCATCTCTGTGGATACAACGCCGGTATCGACGCTAAGCTACGGTCTTTTCTCAACGACGGTAACTTCAACATCACGCGCTGGGTTGCCGAACGGCGCAACTACGGTGCCTCGTACTCCCTGGTACGCTATCTTGCCGAACGTGGTGGCCCGGAATTCCTGCACGCGCTTGTCGGCCAGCCCCTTGACGGCACAGCCGGCATCGACGCCGCCTTTCGCGCCGTCGGGGCGTTCGAGACATTCAGCATGGTCTACGATGACTGGGTGCTCACGCAGTTTCTGGATGGTCACCCGCTGCGGTTGTCCCCGTACTCCATGGACGGCATCACCGTGTCCGCCTACGCGGATGAATTAGCCGGCGACTTTCCCCTGCTCCGGTCGTTGGAGGTGGCCAACTTCGGCGCTGCGTATGTCGACTTCCCGGCCGTCTCGGTTGGCGCGGAGTTTCAAGTCGTGCTCGACGCCGATGATGGAGCCCCGGTTTCGGCGGCCCTCATCTCCTGGGATTCGGCAGGAATGCTTCCTCCCGCGGTGAGTCTCTTCCTGCTGAACAGCCCGACCAGGAGCGATACACTGCACGCCCCCGTCGGATACGACCGGCACACCCTGGCGGTGTGGGCCAAGGGCGCGGTCGGGGAGTCGGCTGTTTTCGAGATCCGTTTCAGTGGCGCGCCCAATCCACCAGGGGGGGTCCAATTCATGGATATGGGAGGCAATGATCCCTATTATCGATATGCCGCCGACCTCCTTTCGCGAGGGGTGATCAGTGGGAAACAGGTCCCGGCAGGTTCGGATCTCTGGTACTTCTCCGGACAGGCCAACGTTACGCGCGCCCAGTTTGCCAAGATGATCGTGGAGGCCATCGACCGTCATACGCTGCCCGTGGATCATCTCGGCACGCCCACCTTTAGCGACGTCCGGCCCGTCTACGATATCTACGGTCAGCCCGGGGCCTACCCGTTCGACTACATCGAGGAGGCGGTCGCGCTGGGCATTGTGAATGGTTATCTGGACGGCCGGTTTCGTCCAAATACCAACATCACCCGCTCTCAGCTCGTTCTCATGATTACCCGCGCCGCGCAGGCCGTCGGCAAACCCCTTCCCGGGTACACCGGTAGTGCCAAGGTGTTCGCCGACGTCTCGGTTTCGAGCCCGCTCTACCATCCCCTGATGGCGGCGTATCAGGCCGGTATCTTGAGCGGCAGCCCTGGGGCCGACGGAAAGCTCTACTTCAGGCCCTCATCACCGGCCAGTCGCAACCACGTCGCCAAGATGACCGCCAGGCTCATCGAAGTCCTCGAAGCGGCGGGGTAGGAGCGGCCACGTGGGTGTTGGCCCCCCAAATCAATCACAGGGTGGTGCCGGTTTGGTGAGCGAGGCGGTATCACCTGCCGCCGCCGCGGCGCGCGGGCGCCGCGGCGAGAGATCTGAAGATCCGTGCGTGACGGTGGACGACCTGCTCCCCGGCATGCACGTTCCCGAAAGAGACCGCCGGCGTGAAGGGAGACTGGTAGAGGCCGCCTGCCGGGGCGAA
>ENA-OSEO01003965-OSEO01003965.1-sediment-metagenome-genome-assembly--contig:-NODE-3965-length-16336-cov-5.899932_pt1 | contig 16336 bp, 12 predicted proteins | sample MGYA00237883_ERZ534232 | MGnify/ENA metagenome assembly ERZ534232 | reverse complement strand
GCGAAGTCAAGGAAATAACGTTCCGGCCCCTGGGCAAGCCCATGAATTTCAAGGCCAGCCAGTTTGTCTATCTGGTGATCCGCAAGCCTCTCATTTCACCTGAGCCTCATCCCTATTCCATCGCATCCGGGTATTCTCTAGACGGCCGCTTCAAACTAGGCATCAAGGAGGTTGGGGACCATACAAGTTTACTCGTGCACCTTGATCCGGGTGATAGGGCTGATGTGTATGGCCCCTACGGGAGATTCAGCGAACCATTCTTCACCCGTAACAAAGACTGCGTTTTCATCGGAGGTGGAATCGGTATCACTCCATTCATAGGCATGTGGCATGTGGCCCTTCATTCTGAGAAGAGAATGCGGTCACTCGAAATGGATCGTATGCTCAAACAAAAGCATCCAGAGATATCAGACGAATGGAAGGCCCCCAGGGTGACCCTCTTTTATATTTGCAAGAACAGGGCAGAAGCGAGTTTCGAAGACGACATCCTCGCCCAAGTGTCTTCGAGCCCTTTCGGAAACTTGGATAACGCCCGCCAGGCCGGTTATGTGTATATCCTTCATGAAAGTCAGAAGGAAGGCCGGTTCGGTATGGCCCAAATAGCGGAGGTCATCGGGGATAAGTTAACTTCCAGGCTGTTCTTCCTGTGCGGCCCGACCGCAATGATGGAATCGATCAGCGCAAAACTGCTGGAGAGGGGCGTTTCCCCGCGCGATATCATCGTTGAGGATTTCAATATCATATGACGCCCGCCGAGTTTGTGAATGGCGGAGTAAAGGCGGGACAGTTGACGGCCTAAAAACCGTGACATATACTGCTTCTATCAAAAGCCCAGGATCCTGGGTTTTTCCGCCAAAATATCCGCCAAGCCAGCACCCCCATGCCCTTCGCCCAAAACTCCGCATAAACCACCAATAAAAAAATCCACATAGACCAACCTATATCGAATTACACCTCCTGAAAAGCTGGGCAGCGGGGTGTTTGCCTTGATGTGCATCAAAAGTATTTTTCAAGGAATTTTCTTTAGGACAAACTGTAAACAACATTCACTTAAAATACAAAACGGAGGTCCCTATGAAAAAAGCAATTTATACAGTGCCCTTTTCACTAAATTTATCACCAGAGATGTTTGATGAGATCAAGAAATTAAGCGATGATGCACAGATTAGTATGGCCGAAAAAGTAAGAAATTTAATTGAATCCGGGTTTCGATATCAAAAACAAATTGAACAAGGAGATGAAGATGAGTAACTACAACAAAAACCAAAACGGATTGATCACGGTATTTTCAGAGTATTTTTCAGACGATAATTTCAAATGCCAATTGTGGGCCGCTCTCAGCATTAATAATTACAAGATCACTCCCTACGTATTCATGACCAGCAGTCCTCTGGATAGTGTTTCATCAGCAGACGCGTTACCGATCCGTTTGACCCTCTTACAGGCATCTAGTCTGCCTGCCGCTCTTGAAGGGGCGGTCAGAGATCCAGAGGCGTTCGGAAAAGGCTACCAAGCGGCTCAAAGCCTGGATCAGAGCAAATCTCTTACCATCAAGGTTGGACGCTCCAACGACACCGGTGAACAAAAAACAGCCCTATTTTTCAAAAATGCAAATTTGTCACACGTGATTACTCTGTCGTCCTTTGAATCTCTTGGTGTTGCCAGTTTTCTCAACGCCGCTGTACAGGCAGCTATAAACCATCAATTCAACATTGCAGGTCTCAATGTGGCGAAAAATGGATTCAATGGGCCAACAGGCCACTCGGGCACTCCCCCTGTGCACAAGAAGCCAGGTAAAGCCAAAGACCCTTTAGATTTATTGACATTTGATGACTAGAAAGGAGCCGGGCTAGATGCCTATGCTGATGTCTGGCCCGGATTATTAAAATGGAATTATTGTTAGTCAATGAAATGAAACAGGAACTCCCTCTCCTAGATGAAAACTTTATCCGCCTGCTCCAGTTCGCCCAGAAACATGGTTGGGTCCCCACGGGCCCCCTTGATTTATGGAGTTCTCACCCGTCACTCAATGATTACTTACCCACTGGCAGAGAGCTAGCCAGATGTATCGACCCAAAGGACGCCAAAGAGATCAGCCTGGCTTTGCGATCTGGGATGAAGGACTTGGTGTCCATGCATGGAGATCTTCTAGCGTATGGCGATGACCCCGACGTCATTTCTGCGCAAAAAGAGCCTAGGGATCAGATGGAGGAACTGGTCAAGTTTTTTCAGCGCGGATATGTCGTGGTTTTTAGGTGGAAGGATTAATGCGGGAAATATTGTCGCATTATAACTTGTAGATGCTCAGAATAAATTGGAACCGAGTCGATTTTGAAAGGTATAGCCGACTCCTTTGTCAAATATAAGCCGACTATTCTTGCGTTCCTGTAGCCCCTCCCTGGTATGAGCAGCTCGCCGAGAGCTTCACGGCAAAGGCGGCAGGCCCAGTTCTTCGAGAAACGCGTTGTGCTTGTCCTTGGCCGCCTTGATCTCCTTCTCCGCCTCGACCAGTTCGGCATGGGTTGCCTTCAGGTCGATCTCCGGTTCCGGCTTGGCCGTGCTGACATAGCGAGAGATGTTCAGGTTGTAGTCGTTCTCTTTGATCTCTTCCATCTCGACCCGCCGGGAATACCGCTTCTCTTCCTTGCGGTGCTGGTAGGTATCGACGATCTTGTCGATGTGCTCGGGGTTCAGATAGTTCTGCCGCTTGCCTTTCTCGAAGTGCTCGGCGGCGTTGATGATCAGCACGTCATCCGGCTTCTTGCACTTCTTGAGCACGAGAATGCAGACGGGAATACCCGTCGAGTAGAACAGATTGGCCGGCAGGCCGATCACCGTGTCGATGTGCCCGTCGTCAAGCAGTTTCCTGCGGATCGCCGCCTCCTTGCCGCCACGGAACAGCACGCCGTGGGGCAGGATGATCGCCATCACGCCCTCATCTTTGAGGTAGTGGAACCCGTGCAGCAGAAAGGCGAAGTCGGCCGCGCTTTTCGGCGCCAGCCCGTGGTTCTTGAACCGCATGTCTTCGCCGAGGGCCACGTTCGGGTCCCAGCGGTAGCTGAACGGCGGGTTGGCGACCACCGCATCGAATGTCGGCTTCTTGGCCGGGTTTTGCTCGCGGAGCATGTCCCAGTCGTTGGTCAGCGAATCGCCGTGGTAGATCTCGAACTCCGAATCCTTCACCCCGTGCAGCAGCATGTTCATGCGGCAAAGGTTGTAGGTGGTGATGTTCTTCTCCTGGCCGTAGATCATGCCGACGCTGCCTCCGGCGTTGACCACGCGGTTGCGGACGTTCAGCAACAGCGACCCCGACCCGCAGGCAAAGTCCAGCACGCTTGCCAGCTTCTTCCGGGGGCCGGTCTCGGGGTCCTGGCCGTCGAGGGTGACGATAGCGGACAGTATATCGCTGATACGCTGGGGCGTATAGAACTCCCCGGCCTTCTTGCCTGACCCGGCGGCGAATTGGCCGATCAGGTATTCGTAGGCGTCGCCCAGTGTGTCGGAATCGGTCGAGAACGCGGCCAGCCCCTCGGCGATCTTCTGGATGATCGTGCAGAGTTTATCGTTGCGGGCCTGGTAGGTCTTGCCCAGCTTCTCCGAGCCGAGGTTGATCTCCGAGAACAGCCCGGAGAAGGTGCTTTCAAACGATTCGTTCTCGATATACTTGAAACCCTCCTGCAGCGTGTTTAGCAGTTCCCCGTTCTGCGTCCGGGCCATGTTGGCGATATTCGCCCAAAGATGATTTGGCTTGATGACGTAGTGGGCCTTGCGGCGCATCTGCTTTTCGAACGCGGCGATGTCGCCGGGGTTGTCGTCGTACCACGCCGACAGCGGCGTCCGGCCGCCGTTGCCAACGGCGTTCGGGTCGGGATAGTCCCGCCCCAGCTCTTTCTTGGCCGCCTTCTCGTAATTGTCCGACAGATAGCGCAGGAACAGGAACGCCAGCATGTAATCGCGGAAATCATCCGCGTTCATCGCTCCGCGCAGTTGGTCGGCAATGTTCCAGAGGGTCTTGCCAAGTTGTTTTTGATCGTTTTCAGTCATATCGCCTCTTCTTATGTGTCGGCCTCGTTGAATAATTTTGGGTTGAACGGGTAGCGCTCGATAAACTCGTACAGGATGCGACGAAAGTGCTCCTTGTTCTCGTCCATCATCTCGCGCGGCTCATATAGCGAGTAGTTGCCGTGGCTCAGAAGGTTGACAATTCGGGTGTGCAGGACGCCGTCGATGTCGTCTTCGTGTTGTCTGATGCAGTCGGAGAAGTTCGTATGACCGTGAAAGCTGGCCGTCTTTTCCATGATCGCGCGAAGCATGTTGAAGTGATGCGTGTAGAGTTCCCCGCTGCGCTCCGCCTCGTACAGTTCGGTCAGCGCGGCCACGTGATGGAAGAACGGCGTGTCTCCGGTGTTGCGGAGCACGTAACCGCCGATCGCTCGATCCCGGCACAGGAAATACTTATTGGCCCGTTTCAACTCGTTGAACAGCACGTTAAAAAACAAAGTGTGGTGCGTCGAGATAACGGTCTTTAACGCACTGTCCTCTTTCTTGAGCATCCTCGCCAGATGCGTTGCCACGGCGATGGCGTTTTGCTCGTCCAGTGAAGAAATCGGGTCGTCGATGTAGACGTATTTCACCCAGGCGTACGCCACGGCCCCATCGAGAGCGAGTTGCACGATGGCCAGGAAGAAGCACCATATGAAGATGTTTTCCTCGCCGCGCGAAACCTTGATGCCGTCAACGGTTTCGCTTGTGGCGTCTTCGCCTTCGACGGTTGTAATAGTGCGGGAGAAGCTCACTTTCCAATCTTCCGTATCGATCCTGAAATCGAAGTCGGCGTAGCGATTCAGCAATGGGCGGATGCGGGTATCCATCTCCAATTCTTCGAGACCAGCGAAGAACTTGGAAGCGGCGTTGATCTTCAGGGTGCGCTCGCTGTCGCCCTCCAGGTCGTTGTCCCATGTGAACAGATCTTCGGTGAAGGCATTGAAGTAGAGCGTGTCGCGCTTGTCCGCGTCTTCAGTGTCCTTACCGAGGTTCTTGAACTCCGTGGACAGGCGCGTCTTGCCCACGCCGTTGTAGGCGTAGAGCAGGATGAACTTCTTGTTCTCCAGCTCATCGCGCAGGTGTTGGGCCAACGCGGGCAGGTCGTTGAAGGATTCAGATTCAGGCATGGCCTACTGCTCCTCCAGCGCGGCGAAGAGCTGCTGCATCAGGCCTTTTTTATGGGCCTTGAGGACTTCGCGTTTTTGGGTTTGAGAGGTGATTAGGTCGTCCAGGGAGGTAAGGCAGTCTGCGATTCGCTGCTGTTCTTCTTCATCTTTTGGAATCAAAAGCGTCATATCGGAGATCGTTGATAAAACGATGTATGGAGTGTTCCCATCTTTCTTTTCCAACAGAATTCTGGATGGCAAATTGCAATCCAAGAAACACTTCAGAAAAGAAACGTTGACATCAAAGCCTTGCAACACATAGGTCCGTTGGTATGCGTTAAATTTGCCAATGTAGTGGTGTATGTATCCCAGATGGGCGCCGTTTCCGGCAATAAGTAAGGCCTCACCGTCGAAAGCATAATTGTCAATCCAGTAATAGTTCTTCGCACATGTATAAAATCTGTATTGGCCATCCTCGACCATGGCGTTGGCATCAAGCTTTCCGGTCTTGACGCTCTTGACAACACTCTTAAGAAGCCTCTCCTTCCACTCCCGCCCCTTCCGGAACTCGGGGAAGCGGAGGCGGGGCTGGGTTTGGCCGGGTTGGGGGAAGAGTTGCTGCATGAGGCCCCGCTTGTGGTCGCGCAGGGCCGCCAGCTTCCGCCCCTCCTCCGCGATCAACCCGTCCAGCGAACTCAGACAATCGGCGATCTTCTGCTGCTCCTGTGGAAGCGGCGACGGGACTGGCATTGCCATGAAGTCGCCGGCTGTAATACTCATTCTGTCGTGCCGAGCTCCCATGCTCGACACTCGCCTCAAGTACAGGTGCCAGGACACGGTCTTGAAATAGTGCTGGTAGAAGTCCGTGTTTTCATACGTAAATCGAAAGACGGTGTAGAGAGGTGACATCACACCTTTGCCGATGTTGTTCCTTGAAATCGGGCCCACTGGAGCAAGTGTGGATATTCGTGGGTTGTAGACATAATCGCCGAGGTCAACTATGTAGTACCTGTCAATGTTACCAGCGTTCGCGATGTCTTTGTCGAAGTAGTCTCGCTGATCAACGATGCCATGTTCCGCAGAGTTAGTCAGAACGCGCGTAAAGCTTCCGTCAAGATTCTTTGTCGTGGTGCGTTCGGCAATCTGTTCAAGCGGAACCTCCTTCCACCCTGGTTCATCCCTGAACTCCGGAAACCGCAGTTTCGGCGTTAATGTGCGTTTGATTTTCTTCATCGTTTCAGCCTCATTGCTCGTATGCGTTCAGTCCGGAGATGGTTCGGCCGGCGGCGCTCTCTTTCATGCGTTCTCCAATTTATCTGGGTTCTTCAACGCCTTCTTCTCTTCTGAAGTCAGGCGGCGCTCGACCTTCTTGACATCCTCGGCGGGGGGTAAGCTTTCAGGGCGGATTCCCCGGCTGAGTAGGGTTTCGCGGACGGCCCGGTTGTTGGTGACGTGCTCCGTGGAGATCTGCGGCTCGCTTCGCATCTGGTGCTCGCGGGCGTTGTGGATGGTGATTTCGGTGGCGAAGTCCTTGGCCTTGAGAATGATCGTCGGGGCGAAGTCGGCCAGCGGGCGAGAGTCGGGTACGCGCCACTGGGCCTTCATTGCCTGAGTGCTCTTGCCAAAAAGGGCCTGATCGCCTTTGCTGCGGATCAGGGCGAAATTCTGATTGCCGCCGGTTTGCTCGAAGATAACCTTGGAAAGCTCTTTTTCGGTATCGGTGAGTTTCTTGCGAGCGGAAACGCGCTCGGCTTCGAGCAGTCGCTCCTCGATGAGCTCAGCCCTGCGGGTCTGGATGGCGAAATAGGTCTGGGCAAAGGCGATTTCCGGCTTTCTGGGGTCGCCATTCTGGGCGATGAGGTAGCAGGCGTAGCGGGTGAGCATGACGTCGTCGATCTCGCGTTGCCCTCCTTTGCCAAGCTCGATCATTTTCCCGACGTCGGCAAAATGATCGGCTACGGTGTGGCCGGAGACCTTGCAGGCGGTCTTTGCCTTGGCGATGACAGTCAGGAAGTTGTCCCATTTGGCGTAGCCCAGCAGAAACTGGAGGTCGCGAGCCAGCCAATATTCCACCCCGTTTTCAGTCTGCTGGGCGTGACCTTCGAATGTTTCGGTCATTGCGTGAATCTGATTGCTTTCCATTTAGAATACTCCTGTTCGTTTATTGCTCATATGCGTTCAGTCCCGAGATGGTTCGGCCGGCGGCGCGTTTCTTCAGCAGCGGCACCAGGTCGTCCATCAACGCCAGTTCCTTTTCGCGGCGTTCGCGCCAACTCAGTTCGAGCGGCTCCATCAGGTCGGTGAGCTGCTCGCCGTCAAAGATCATGCGGTCGAGGATGGCCTCGACGAATCTTTCAAGCGCGTCGTTGGTCAGGCCGTGGCTGCCGGCGACGGCGGCGAGCTCGGCGGCGTGGCGCTCGTCCTTAAAGCGCTGGTAGCCGTTGCGGACCTCTTCCTCGGTGAGGGGCTTGCCGGTTTCGAGTGTTCGGACGTATTCGGTGATCTCGTCGAGTTCATCCATGAACTTGGCGTCGGAGCGGATGAGGCGGATGAGCTGCTCGCGGCCCATTTCCTGCTGAGCGGGCGCCTGTCCGCTGAAGCGGGAGATGAGGTTCATGATGTAGTCGTAGTCGATATCGGCCGAGGCGAAGAGGACGAACTCGAAGTCGAGCTGGTCAATCGCGTCACTGCCATACCCATCCGGGGTCTCGCGGACTTGGTCGTCAATTCCGGGCTTGTCGCCGCCGGTCTTATCCTGTTTGGCTTTGAGGCGTTTGGCGGTTTCGAGGTAGACGCCGCGGAAGGCACGGGCGTCGTCCCTGGGGAGGGTCTGCTCGATCTCCCGGTGCTGCTCGTCGGTGAGGTCGGTGTACTGGTCGAGCTGGGTGGCCAGGCGCTGGACCTCTTTGAATTGCTTGATAAAGGCGACACGGGCGTCGTCGCCCCTGAGGTTGGGCACGGCTTCGGGGCGGGCTTCCAGCCCATGCGACTGGAGGAAGTCGTCCAGTTTCTGCTTGGCGGCCTTGAGTTGTTCGATCACCACGGGGGCCTTGTCCACCAGCCAGATTTCCTTGGCCTGTTCGGCGAGTGCACCGGAGAACAGGGTAATGGCTTCATCGACGTTGGCCTGCTGGCCGCGGAAGTCGAGGATGTGGCCGTAGGGCTTGGCGGCATTGAGGACGCGGTTGGTGCGGGAAAAAGCCTGGATGAGGCCGTGGTGCTTGAGGTTTTTATCGACGTAGAGGGTGTTGAGATATTTGGAATCGAAGCCGGTCAGGAGCATGTCCACGACAATGGTGATGTCGATCTTCTCCGCGCCCTTCTTGGGGAGGTCGCGGTTGGGGTATTGCTGGTCCTTGATGCGCTTCTGCACGTCCTGGTAGTAGGCGTCGAACTCGCCGACGGAGTGATTGGTTGAATAGCGGTCGTTGTAGTCGGCGATGATGGCCTTGAGCGCGTCCTTTTTCTTGTCCGGCTCCTGCTGGTTGTCTTCGAGTTCCTGGGGCAGGTCTTCCTGGAGCTGTTTGACGTCCGGGTTGCCCTCGGCGGGCGGTGAGAAGACGGCGGAGACCTTGAGGGGGACGAAGTCGGGATCGCCTGCCTGGCGTTCGGCCTGGACCTGCTTGAAAAGCTCGTAGTATTCAATGGCATCGTTGATCGAGGCGGTGGCAAAGAGCGCGTTGAAGCGGCGCTGGCTGGTGGCGGCGTCGTGTTTGTCGAAGATGGCGTTGATGATGGCGCGTTTGGCGAGGGTTTCGCCGGGCCCGGGCGGGTTTTCGCCGTCGGGTTTGAAGTAGTCGACGTGGAACTTGAGGACGTTGCGGTCCTCGATGGCGTGGGTGATGGTGTAGGCGTGGAGTTCGCTCTGGAAGAGGTCCTGGGTGGTGCGGAGCGTGGCGATATCCCCATCGATCTGCCGGGCGGTGGCGTTCTCCGTGAAGATCGGCGTGCCGGTAAAGCCGAAGAGTTGGGCCTTGGGGAAGAAGTTCTTGATGGTCTGGTGGGTCTGGCCGAACTGGGAGCGGTGGCACTCGTCAAAGATGAAGACCATGCGCTTGTCGCGGAGCGGCGCCAGGCGCTCTTTAAAGGTGGCCTTGCCGTTCTTATTGCCGGGCTTGTTGTATTTGCTGGTTTCGTCGAGGGCGAGGCCGAGCTTCTGGATGGTGGTGACAATGACCTTGTCGGCGTAGTCGCCGGAGACGAGGCGGCGGACAAGCGCGGCGGTGTTGGTGTTTTCTTCGACGCAGCCTTCCTGGAAGCGGTTGAACTCTTCGCGGGTCTGGCGGTCGAGGTCTTTGCGGTCGACGACGAAGAGGCACTTGTGGATGTCGGGGTTGAGCTTTAGGAGCGTGGAGGCCTTGAAGGAGGTCAGGGTTTTGCCCGAGCCGGTGGTGTGCCAGATGTAGCCGTTGCCGCGGTTTTCGCGGATGCACTGGTCAATGGCCTCGACGGCGTAAACCTGGTAGGGGCGCATCATGAGCATCTTCTGCTCGGAGGCGACGAGGACCATGTAGCGGCTGATGGTCGTGCCGAGGGTACACTTGGGCAGGAAGGACTCGGCGAAGTCGTGAAGGTGAGTGATCTTGGCGTTATCCTCGTCGGCGTGCTGGTAGATGGGCAGGAAGTTTTCATCGGCGTCGAAGGCGAAATGGCGGTCGTTGTTATTGGCAAAGTAGTAGGTCTCGGTCTGGTTGGAGACGATGAAGAGCTGGACAAAGCAGAGCAGGGTCTTGGTATAGCCGTTGCCGGGGTCTTTTTTGTAGTCGACGATCTGCTGCATGGCCCGGCGGGGGCTGATGCCAAGGGTCTTGAGTTCGATCTGGACGGCGGGGATGCCGTTGATCAGTAGCATCACGTCGTAGCGTTGGAAGCTGTAGTCGGTGTTGATGCGAAGCTGGTTGACGATCTCGAAGGTGTTTTTGCACCAGTCCTTGATGTTGACGAGGGTGTAGTTGAGCGGGGTGCCATCGTCGCGGGTGAAGCTGTTGATCTCGCGGAGCAGGGTCGCGGCGGTGAAGACGTCGGGAGAGACGATCTCGTCAAGGAGGCGCTTGAACTCGCCGTCGGTGAGCTGGACGCGGTTGAGGGCCTGGAAGTGGTTGCGGAAGTTGCCTTCGAGGGCAGCGCGGTCGCGAATATCGGGGCGGTGAGTGTATTTGAGATCGGTTAGTTTGCCGGTCAGTGCTTGTTCAAGTTCTTGTTCGGTCATGATCATCGACTCTCCGGGGTCTCACTTTTTTTGTTGCCTGCTAAAGGCTTCTGACTGAACAGCGATAGTATTCTTGGGGACATGTTGACTTTATACACTTAATCTGCCCGTAAATTGCCTTGCTCAAATTTTTTGTCCTATCAGTCAACAAAGTCTCTGAAATCGGTTGTCTATTCTGCATTAAGATTTTTCAAGATTTTTTTTGCCAATGGCTCTTTGATTTCGGTGTGCCGAGGAACAGCTTCTATCATCCCATTCTTTGGATTAATCCAAAGTGAATGTGAGGATCCTTCGCGTTTTAGATAACAACCCGCTATTCTCAATTTTCGTTCCAAGTCTCTTCGTTTCATCCGATCATTACCTTGTCTTGGATAGCATCTTCAGGCAGCCCACGAAGAATATCTGCCTTGCGATCCTCAAAAATCAACTCAATAGCCTGCTGTAAGCTATTTTTAGCTTCCTCTATTGTCTCGCCCTGGCCATTGGCACCAGGCACTTCCGGGCAGATTGCCCAGAATCCGCCCTCTGGTGCGGCTTCTATTATGGCTGTAAATTCTGCTTTCATACTATTCTCCTGTTGTTTCTTATTAAACCGAACTTGCTGGTAAGGGGCGGCGCACTTTTTCGCCGTCCCCTTCAGCAGAGATGTTATGATGTTTCGCTGTCGCAGAGGTCCGGTTGAGAAAAGCGTTTCAGGAATGAGATAAACGCCTATTAGTCCAGAATTGCCTTAGAAGTCAAGCATTTTACCGGGTATGGGGTGTGTATATGTCGGTACGTGGCCGCTGCCATGAATGGGCCCTGCTCAGCCGGGCCAGCTTTTAGGTTGAACCAAAAAGCGAAAAAGCCGTTGCCGGCTAAACCATAGATTTCAACGTGACGCGATCCAGCATGTCGGCTGCATCTTTCGCCTTGTCTGAAACCGCCGCGACCCTGTCCAGACAAAGTTTCAGATGGATTTTACGGCTGAATTCAATCGGGGCTATAAAAATTTTCTTGGTCAAATCCCATTCAAGCCGGTCCACATCCGATTCTTTCAGACCCACTTCTTTGGCATGCTGCCTGGCAACCTCGACCGGGCACTCGCCCTTTACAAAACAAAGAATCGCTTCCTTCAGCGGTTTAATGATTCCCAGAGACTGCTTGCCGGCTTCAAGAAACAGGGATTTTAATTCGTCCGGGAAATCCGGACGCTGATTCAGAAAAAAGTCACAGCAGGATTCGGCCGCATTGGCGACTTCATCATAACTTTCAATCAAATTATAGATATCATCTCTGAGCCGGGGCAGAAACGCACCGGTATAAAGCTTGTCGCGTATTTCATAGCGGATAAGGTCGGCAGCCGATTCGATCCGGTCCGTCTCCTGGGAAAGCTTTTTAGCCTTAGCCTTCTCACCCTTTAAATAAGCATCGATCGTTTCCATTGCGGTAAGGATACACTCCTCAACCGCATCGGCATGCTTTAAAATCAGCTCCAGGACTTCTTTTTCCTTTTTAAAGAATACCATTGCATCTCCTTTTGCATGAAGCTTTCGGCTTGAATCCTATAGAATCACCAACTAACCCCCATGCCCGGGTTTGGGCACAACGAACCATGAGATCCCCCCTTGCCCCCCTTTGGCAAAGGGGGGATGGGGGGATTTTTATATAAATCTGTTGATGAACCATAAATAAACTACGCGGCGATATCGACGAAAGCAAGGTAAATCAACATCAAAATATAAGCAACCAGGCCGCTGGCAAGCGGGGTGGAAACCCACCCGATGGCGATTTCAATGAGCGACTTCTTTTTTACGGTTTTCGTACCCTTGAGAATACCGATTCCGATGACGGCCCCGACGATTGCCTGTGAAGTCGAAACGGGAACGCCCACCTGGGTAAACACATGGACCGTAATCGCCGCAGCCAGGGTTGAAATAAAAGCGGAAAAACCGTCCAGCTCCACAATCTTCTTGCCCACCGTGTCCATGACTTTGCGGCTGTAAGACAAAACGCCGAAGGCCATGCTCAGGCTGCCCATCAAAGCGGCATCAAAAGGCGACAACAACCCCGAGCCGACATAAACACCGGTTACATTGGCCACGTTGTTGGCACCCAGAGAGTAGGCCCCATAGCACCCTGCTGATAATAAAGAAAACCGTATAAACAAATGCCGGAACCGGATATTAAACAGCGCGATCTGAAAAAATCTGCCGAAAAGCGGGTACAGGATCATCGTGAAAAGTATCCCCCCCGCCGGCGTCAGAAGCCAGCATAACACAACTTTGTACATTTTTGAAAAATCGGGAATCCCCGAGATCATCCCGATTCCCAGCACGGCGCCCATAATCGCCTGAGAGGCTGACACCGGAAGGGAAAGATACGAAAACAGTGCCATGCACAGACCCGCGGAAAAAGTGGCGATAAACGCTGCCGTGTCCGTGATGGTCGACATTTCCCCGACCGTATGCATGGCTTTATCGCCTTCGAGCAAGGCTCCGATGATCAGAAAAATTGAAGTCAGAATGACGGCCGTGCGATATCTTATGACATTTGCTGCAACGCCTGTGCCGAATATATTGGCGGAATCATTGCTGCCAAGACCCCATCCTAAAAATATGCCTCCGGCAAGCCTCCACATGCAAATTGCCCTCTCTTGATCAGGAATTTAGTCTTTATCCTATTGTTCCAGCGCGATGATCTGTTCTTTTTTGAGGGAAAGGGTCACGGGAGTCCCCTCGGCTATAGGCTCCACTCCGCGTTGATAAGACGCGTCCACCAGCAGGAAATGTTCTCCGACGGCGACACGGTAGCGCACCACGCTCCCCAGAAATTCCCGGTGATTTACCCGGCCAACCAGTCGCAACATGCCCGGAAGGGCTTCAACGTCTGATGAATGAATGGTCATGTTTTGCGGCCGAAAAACGATATGGGATGCGCCTGCCGATGATTCTCCGATGGGAACCGCCACGGCGCTGTCGGTGGACCGAAAAAGGGCTTTGCCTTCCTGCAGCGTAACGGTTCCTTCAACGACGTTGGCTACGCCTAAAAAGCCGGCAACGAAGAGGTTGGCCGGCCGGTCGTAGAGGTCCATGGGGGACCCCACCTGCTGGACGATTCCATCGTTCATAACGGCGATCCGGTCGGCAGTGGAATTGGCCTCTTCCTGGTCATGGGTGACAAAGATTGTGGTCAGTGACAGCTTGCGCTGAAGTTGGCGCAGTTCACGGCGCATCTGGATTCGAAGCTTGGCGTCCAGATTGGAAAGCGGCTCGTCGAGGAGAAGCACCTGGGGTTCGATCACGATGGTGCGGGCCAGCGCCACCCGCTGCTGCTGACCACCTGAAAGCTGGGACGGGCGCCGATCGGCCAGATCAGACAGACCGACCAGTTCCAGTGCCGCATTTACGCGTTCGTTGATTTCATTGCGGGGTACGCGCTTTTCCTCCAGACCAAATGCCACGTTCCTGCGCACTGTCATGTGGGGCCAAAGGGCGTAATTCTGAAATACCATGCCCACATTGCGACTCCACGGCGGCAGATGCGACACTTCCTGCTTGCCGATATGCACCTCTCCGGCCTGGGCCGATTCGAACCCGGCAATCAGGCGAATCAGCGTTGTTTTGCCGCAGCCCGAAGGTCCCAAAAAGGCAAAAAATTCACCGGAATTTATTTTGAGATCGATCCCCTTTAAAACCCGTGTTCTTCCGAAGGAAAGGCTGATCCCCTTTAAGGTGACCCCGGCGTTCCGTCCATTGGTGTCCGTAGATACGTTGTTATTCATACTTTGCTCCTGTCACGGTTGTTACGGCTTCAGCCGACCTGGCGCATGCCTAATTTTTTCTGGCGCCGATCAATGAAGATATGTGAAATCAGGGTGCACACCCCCACCACTACGACGGCCGCAATTCCCAGGGACGCGCCGGGACCGCGCCCGGCGGCGCTTTGCATGTAAACGTAAATGCCATATGAAAGTGGCCCGTCGGCATTTTTGGATACCAGCATCAGCGTGGTGCTCAGTTCCACCGCAGCCGTTGCGAAACTGGTTACAAAGCCGGCGAGGATTCCGCCGGCCATGAGCGGCACCACGATTTTTCGGATGGTCGTAAATTTGTGCGCTCCGAGATTCTCGGCGGATTCTTCCAAAGAAACACTCACCTGCTGCAGGGCCGCCGAACAGGCCCGCAAGGCATACGGCAGCCGGCGGATAGACAGGGCGATTACGATCATGAACCACCAGGTCGCCAGAGGTTGATCGGCCAGCCACGGCACACGATAGCTGAAGAACGTCCGCAGATAGCCGATGCCGATCACCAGCCCGGGGATGGCCACAGCCGACATGGCGATGTAGTCGAGCATTTTACGCCCGGCCAGCCGGGTACGCAGGACGATATAGGCAATCGCGGTCCCCAGGAGGACATCGATCAACCCGGCCAGAAATGAATACAAAACGGTGTTGGTCATATACTCAGGGGTTTCCGAAAAAACGGCCATAAAATTATTAAGGGTGAATGCATCCGGCAAAACGCTGTACGACCAGATCGTACCGAATGAAAGCAGGGTCAGGCCGAAATGGGGCGCCAGAACGAGAATCATAATCAGCAGGATGATAAACCAGGCCATGGCCTTTTCAACCGGTCGCATGCGGCGCTTGGCCAGGCCTCCGCCGCCTTTCTGCACGGTGGCATAATCCTTCCCCTTCAGCGCCAGCATGGCCAGCCACAGGGACGCAAGGGCGATTACTACCAGGAAAACGGATATCACGTACCCCATGGGATCTTTGATGCCGATGGTCGAAATCCGCAGATAGGCCTGTGGCGCCAGCATGTTGTTGACGTTCAGCAGCAACGGCGTCCCCAAATCGTCAAAGACCTTCAGAAACACCAGCGATACACCAGCCATAAAGCCCGGCATGGCCAGCGGCAGGACAATCCGCCGAAAAAGGCGAAAGCCGGAGCATCCCAGGTTCTGGGCCGATTCCTCCATGGCGCGGTCGATGTTGTGGAGCGCCGCCGACAGGTTGATCAGGATGAACGGAAAGTAGTGCAGGCTCTCGACGAAGATGACGCCGTTCAGCCCTTCCATGAAGGGGATGTTGATGCCGAAGTATTCCTCGAGCAACAGGTTGACGCTGCCGTTGCGCCCGAACAGCATCATCATGGCGACCGCCCCGACGAAGGGCGGCATGATCAGCGGAATGATGCCCAGCCCCTGGATGATGACGGCGCCGCGAAACTCGAAGCGCGAGGTGAAATAGGCCAGCGGCATCGCGAAGGCCGAGGCCAGCAGCACCGACATGGCGCCGACGTAGATGGAGTTCCAGAAGGATTCACGGAACAGCGCGGTGTTGAAGAAGTCCTTGAAGTTGAGCAGGGTGAATTCGCCGGTCCCGGCGTCCATGAAGGCGACGAACACCACCTGCACGACCGGCACCACCAGGAAGACCAGCAGGAACAGCGAGATCAGCGCCATCAGCGCCGCCTGGCCGGGATGCTTTCTGAACTCGGATATCACGCCGAAGACCTCGCCCGACTGACGGCGCCTGGATGGGAGGCGCCGCCGCGTTCCGCGCAGGCACCGGCCCGGCCCCTTGCCGGGACCGGGCCCGATACCGGTGGTTGGCTTACTTCAGAAGGGCCAGCGCCTCTTCGGCCTTGGCCTTGGCCGCCTTGTAGTTGGCAAGTGCGAAGGCGTCCCACTTCTCCTCGATCTCGGCCTGGCGCGGCGGCACCTTGGTATCCGCCTTCTTGCGGTCCTTGAAGACATCCGAGGTAAAGACGCCGGGATACTTCTCGTCGATGGCCTCGGCCTCGGATATCGGCATCTTGTCGAGCAGCGCGCGGGCCTCCTTGATCAACGCCGCCGCCTTCTCGTTCGACTTGCCGGCCAGCGCCGCGTCGGCCGCGTGAATGGCCTGGGTGGCGGCGGTCAGATCGGCCAGGCGATAGGTGAACAGCACGTCGAACAGGCTGTTGACGATGTTGTAGCGGGCCCCCGA
>ENA-OSEO01003962-OSEO01003962.1-sediment-metagenome-genome-assembly--contig:-NODE-3962-length-16341-cov-3.684702_pt1 | contig 16341 bp, 16 predicted proteins | sample MGYA00237883_ERZ534232 | MGnify/ENA metagenome assembly ERZ534232 | reverse complement strand
TTGCCCTCACACGTCCAGCCTGGTGTCAGCGTGAAAACAAAAAGGGCCCGCCAGAAAGGCGGTTGCCCTTCTGTGGACCTGTTGCTCGAATGAAACATCATCGCTCATTCTGTCCCCAACTACTTCAGTAGACAGGTGAACACCGCCCGATGGGTGGGGCTCGTCTCTCCGTCTCGACCGCACCAATATAGCATCGCTTCAAAGAGTTGTCAAGATTGCAGAGTCTGGCCGGGTAAACGTCCTTCTCCACATGACGAGCCAGTGGAGGAATAGTACCATCCTTGGGCCTGTTATGCGGATATTGCCAGAGCCGCCGAAAACGGAACTGATTCATGAGAAAGGGAATGCAGTACGTAAGGATTTGGAAAGCAGGTGATGTTATGCGCTATATCGTTGCAGGTTCTCCATGCGCTGGAAAAACGAGTTATGTCAAAAACAGATACAAGTCAGGTGATCTGATTTATGACTATGACACACTTCACGGCGCGTTATCAGGTCGGGAATCACATCAGCATTTGGATGAAATCAAACCTTTTTTGCTGGGTGCCCGATACGGGGCGTTTGGCAAGCTGGATGCGCGCAAGACCCAAGCAGCATGGATTATTACAAGCACGAAGAGCGCTGAAACCTTGCGCGAAATGGCAAAGCGGTTTGAAGCCGAAATTATTTTTCTGGAAATAAGCAGGGAAGAAGCTCACAGACGCTGTGATCTGAGCGGCCGTCCACAGGTATGGCATGAATATATTGATCGGTGGTTCAACGAGGCTGATATCGATCCGAGTGAGTTTCGAAAATCAAAATCAAGCTTAGTTGGAGGTTAAACGATGAAAACAAAAAGACTTTTGAACACCAATATCAAGTCTTTGGATGCTACCGGTGAACTCGAGGCGTGTTTTGCTACTCTTGAAACATTGGATCATGATAATGACGTTATCAAGCTGGGAGCAATCCAGATGACGGATGTAAAACTTTCAAGTTTTGGACACCAATGGGAATCGCTCCCTATTGGCAAAGGAAAGATTTTTGAGCGGGGAACGGAAGCAATTTTCAAAGGGAAAATCTTCTTAAATACTCAAAATGGAAAAGAAACCTATGAGACGCTGCGCGAACTTGGCAATCTGGCTGAATTCTCGTTTGGGTATGATGTCCTGGAAAGCCGGCCAGGAAAATGGCAGGGCAAGTCATGCCGCGAAATTCTGAAGATGCGAATTTTCGAAGTATCACCCGTGTTTTTGGGCGCAGGAATTAATACACGTATTTTAAGCTTGAAATCAGCGGAAGGGCGAAATGATTTTCTCTCAAGCCCGCGGGATTTACTGGACCAACTTGCACGCGATTATGGTTTTGGCGGAGACATAACTCGCCCCATTATGGCGCTGGCACAGATCGCGGCGCTGGAAAAGGCAGTCAACCCGGGTGAAAGGATGCATATTGGCACACCTAAACAGGTCCTGAAAGATTTGGGCGTGATTATTACCACGAATCGGGACCGGATCCGGGCGCGTTACATAACCGAATATCCCGGCGCGTCTTTAGCCTGGATCGAAACTGTGGTAGAAGGGGAAATTGCCGCGCTTGCAGAGCGTTTGTTTCAGCAACAGGAGCAAGCCGGCAGCATGTCCCCAAATAGAGCCCTTGCCCAAGAGGAAGCGGATGCGTGGGCGGCGTTTGTGCTACCGGTGGAATGAGTGTTTCCCGGAAACGGTAGGAACTGCAATCAAGGCGTTTCACACGCCCCTTTAATTGGGTTGCTTTATTTGGTGAAATTTACTAATGAATTGAAAGCCGGCAATTACCTGTCTGCTGAGATGGCTTTTAGAAAGATATATCCGCAATTCAATCCATCACAAGGGATTCGCGGGTTTATGGTATCGCATTGGACACGTTATTCAAGAGGGTTCTGATGTAATTTGATACCTGTGATCATTTTTTTCGCTTCAGGGGCACTACAGCGACAATAAAAAGCGGTTTTTTGGCGATTCGCCACAAGCCGCTATTGACAGGGGAAAGAAAAAAGCGTACTATCCAGATAGAAGCAGATCCGGAAGGTGCGCAAACACCAACCGGATCTTGACCAAACCACCGATCAAGCGGCGGCCTGGCTACAGGTAATTATACCAAAAATCGCCCCGGTGGAATTTATCATGCGGGGTATTTTTATTCCCCGAAGGAGAACAAAATGTCAGATAATCGAATTAGCGAAAACATGGAATCGAAATTTAAGCATGAACCGATTAACAAGGTAATGCAAGACCCGAAGAAGGTCGTGACCATCTTTTCCTCAGCTACGGATCGTCAAGATCCCTCGTTATCAGCTACGCTTGTGTTAACGAATGAGGGATCAAAAACCTATCGGTTGATGATTAGAGACTAGGGCTTGCCAGTTATCGAGCCACTCTTAGGTTTTTGAACACCCGAGAGGAAACGGATGAAGAAAACGAGATCCAAAGGTGAGGGCAGCATTGACCGGCTGCCCTCCGGAAAATGGCGGGCACGGGTAACCATCCGGGGAGGGCGCTTATCCCATACAGCCGACCGAAAGCAGGATGTCATTGCCTGGCTGCGTAAAACAGTGGAGCAGGCTGACCAGGGGCTTACATACAAAGGTGCCACCATGACCCTGGCTGAATATGTGGACAATTGGCTTAGAAGTCTTTCAGTGAGACCTTCAACACTGAGCGGATATGAATCAGCATGGCGGAATCATCTGAGCCCTTCCCTGGGAGAAATTGCCCTGAAAGACCTTACTGCGGACCTGATCCAGGAGACCTATGATCATTTACGCGCATCAGGCATTGGCGCTCAAACAATCTCGAAGGCGCACAATGTTATAAGCCAGGTGCTCAAACGGGCCTGTCTCACGGGATTGTTGATTCGTAATCCATGTGACCACGTATCAAAACCCCAAACACCTCACCGTGAAATGAATTTCTGGACGGAAGAGAATGCCGGCAATTTTCTAGCAAACGCTTCAAATGACCGGTTTTATGCGCTCTTCTATTTGGCATTGACAACGGGAATGCGTCAGGGCGAGTTATTAGGGCTGCAATGGATAGATTTGGATTGGCGTACAGGCGCGCTGCATGTTCGAAGGCAACTAGGGCGGGATCGAGTTCTGGCGCAGCTGAAGACGAAGGCAGGGAATCGCACAATCCGATTGGGGGCCGGGACGTTGGGAGTGTTGCGCTTGCATTTTGAAAAGCAGCAGCAAGAGCGGATGATTGCCGGCTCGCGCTGGCAGGAATATGATCTAATATTCACTACCCGGATTGGGACTCCGATCAATCATAAGAATCTGGTAGATCGGCACTTTAAACCGTTACAGGTTGAATCTGGGAGCCCTATAATCCGTTTTCATGATTTAAGGCATACAGCCGCGGCTATCTTGCTGAGCAGAGGAACGCCCATATTCACCGTTTCAAAGTTGTTGGGACATGCCCGGCCCAGCATTACAAGCGATATCTACGGTCATTTGATTCCCGGCGCGGCGGATAGTTTGGTTGAAACGTTGGAAGATCTGATAACGCCGGTGGGGATGAACGCATTTGCATTATCACCAATCGGTCACGAATCGGTCACAGGAAAAAATGAGTAGCGAACAGAGCAAAATAACAACCCCCATATATGGGCAAAACAAACATAAAAGCCCCTTAATAGGGGCTATATGTCTGTGGGCGGTATAGGACTCGAACCTACGACCCCTTCCTTGTAAGGGAAGTGCTCTAACCAACTGAGCTAACCGCCCGCGCTGGAAATTATACCCCAAATTAAGGATTTAATGCTAAACTTTCAGCCACACCAAATTATGAAATTCGGAGAATAACTCATGCGGTTTACTCGCTTTCAATTAGATTCCAACACCCAATTTACAGGGTGGATACACGAAGAATATATTGGTGCGATTGACGGGGATCTGTTTGGCGATTACCGCAGATTGGAAATGGAAACACCGCTGAGCAGCGTTAAACTGCTCGCTCCAGTAACACCCAGCAAAATCATCTGTGTGGGTCGAAATTACGTGGATCACGCAAAGGAAACGGGGAGTGAAATCCCGGAAATCCCTTTGCTATTCCTAAAACCACCCTCAGCCATTATCGGCACGAATGAAGATATTGTTATACCCCCCCAATCAAACCAGATTGAGCATGAGGCGGAACTGGCAGTTGTTATCAAGAAAATGGGAAGGTGGATCCCTTCTGAAGAAGCGATGAATTTTGTACTGGGTTTTACAATCGCAAACGATGTAACCGCCCGTGATCTGCAAATCCGCGATGGACAATGGACTCGCGCAAAGGGATTTGATACTTTTTGCCCGCTGGGGCCCTGGATAGAAACGGATTTTGAACCTTCTGATTCCCTGATTACTTGCCATGTCAACGGGGATTTGCGTCAAATGGGATCAACCCGCGAAATGATTTTTACTGTGCCACAGTTAATTGCGTATGCTTCCTCAACAATGACCCTCATGCCTGGAGATGTGCTGCTGACCGGCACTCCGGCAGGGGTGGGCCCTTTGATCCCTGGAGATATCATTGAAATAAATATTGAGGGCATTGGCTCATTGAGCAATCGCGTAAAAGCCAGCCAGAGTTTCATGTAAATCGCAATAAAATATTTCACCTTGCCAAAAACCAATCGCCTGGATTATAATCACTTCCATCGGGGCGTAGCTCAGCCCGGCTAGAGCGCACGGTTCGGGTCCGTGAGGCCGGCGGTTCAAATCCGCCCGCCCCGACAGAAAAGACATCTAATTTTGATGTCTTTTTTTATTCTCCTTTCCATTCTGTATTTGATTATTAGTCTGACTGCCTGCGTAAAAAAACACCCCAATCGTATTTTCTAAGCGATAAAATTTGACAAACCGGCCAATTATGATCAAAATAGATATTAGGTGATCTGGTTTTCATCTGACCTTTTTCGTGTTTCTAACTTAGCGGATCAATAGTGTCCCTTTTCAAAATTAATATCTGGTTCTTTTATTCCATCACGAAATTTCCAGTAGAGTTTTTCTGATCCGGAATTAGAGAGTGAAAAAATTGACTTTGATTACAACAGCACGAAATTGCAGGGAATTTTCATTTTCCAGACAATGGAGTAAACGCAATGAACATTATTAATTTCTTTGAATATGCTGCGGAATGGATTGATGTCTTTGGAGTTGTAATAATCGTTTTTGGAATGGTAATGGCTACCCTGCATTTTCTAATCAAAAAATTTTCAAATGAACCTGATAGTTATGATGCCTACCGCAAAGAACTGGGTAAAACCCTATTACTGGCCCTGGAATTTCTTGTCGCGGCTGATATTATTCGCACAGTCGCAATCGAGCCAACGCTTGAAAGCATAGCCATCCTGAGTGTTCTGATTTTGATCAGAACCTTTATGAGTACCGCGTTGGAATTGGAGATTACTGGATCCTGGCCTTGGCAAAAAGGAGCCAAAACAACCAAAGATTCTTCAAATATTGAAACTCCTTAATCCGTATCAATATGATATCGAAATTTGAGTTTGAAATCCCTCGTCTGACTACATCTCAAATGATTGAAGTGGATCAATTGATGATACAAGAATATCAGATTGATTTAATTCAAATGATGGAGAACGCTGGTAGAAATCTTGCGATCCTGGCCAGGGAATATTTTCTCAACAATCAACCTTTGAAAAAACGTATTCTGGTCTTGGCTGGTTCGGGCGGTAATGGCGGTGGAGCGCTGGTTTGCGCCCGGCATCTGACAAATTATGGCGCGGATGTTCGTGTTCAATTAAACAAAAATCCAGCAAACATAAATTCAATCCTGCTCCACCAACTCAAGATAATTCAACACATGGGAATTGAAGTTGCTTTTGAACAACTACCGGACCCAGCTTTTCAATTTGATCTTATTGTTGATGGATTGATTGGATATAGTCTAAAAGGTTCCCCGCGTGGTATCACGGCCAGGCTTATTGAGTTTGGGAATCAATCGAATATGCCCATTCTTTCTTTGGATGTGCCATCCGGGCTAGACGCGACCAGTGGGATAGCCAGTAAACCAACGATTAAAGCAGCCGCAACAATGACACTCGCCCTTCCCAAAACCGGATTATTTATTCACGACGGCACGCTTTACTCAGGAAAGTTGTTCCTGGCAGACATTAGCGTCCCGGTATCTCTTTACGCCAGACTTTCTCCACCAGTGACAGTTCCTCATCAAATCTTCAGCATGAGCGAAATTCTCAAAATATAAAAGACTGCTCACAAACCAGGTCAAACCTGACATCTGATAGATCACTTCTAATTATCTCACCCTGTTATTTGTGCGGCTTTCCTCGCCTGTTTCCTGAGACTATTCACCGCGCTAAAAAACTCTTTCATCATCACGAGCAACAAATATTGGCCATTGGGTGATAACACGATCTTCTCCCGACTATTTTCGTCAAAAGCACCTGCACTGCCCAAAAACAGCATCTCCTTCCAAAGCCCTTTCTCAACAGGCATCATAAACCTGGTTTGAAATTCCTTTTTCGATAATTCCAACCCAAAAAGCCTCATCATAAAATAGTATCGCATTTGGTCTGTTTTCGAAAATTCCCGATACCCGGAAACAGGCAGTTCTTGCTTCAATATTTGTTTACCGTACTGGTCCAAATGAAATGTGTTCACATGTAACCGGCCTTCTGTATAGCTGAATGCCCCAGAGCCTGCACCTATATAGTCTGGATAATCCACCACATATTCATCAATCAGACACTGTTTTCCTCTGGAGAAAGTCCAGGCAGTTGAAAGCCGGTATTCATTCCCCAGACACGCACGAATCAGCTCGTAAAACATTTGTTGATTTCCGCTTGCTAACCGGCCCAAAGTCCCGTTTGTCAATTTGCTGGTTGAGGAAGTATTCATCAACGGATAAAAAGTCGCCTGTTTTACGCCGGATTGTAAAATTTTTTCAGCATCCCTCAGGATCATTTCCCTGGTTTGGTCAGGGAAATTAAAAATCATATCCACATTAAGTGTTGGAAAAGCATCACGATAGGTTGTTACCTTCTCAAACAAATCCGCGCCGCTGCCAAACCGCTCATATCGGTTGATTTTTTCTAAGATGGAATCACTAAATGTCTGCACCCCAACTGACATCCTTTGCACCAACCCCACCAATTGTTTAACAACTGCATCGTTCAAATGATTTGGATTCGTTTCACAAGATACCCGGTTGATGTGAAAATAAGATTTAGAAATTTCGATTATTTCCCGTAATTCATCCACAAGAATGGTTGGGGTTCCCCCACCAATATACATCGCCTCAAAATCGTAACCCTCCTCTGACAATAAACCCAGCTCACCCTTTAAAGATTTAAAATAGCTTCTCGCAGCTTTTTCGTTGAAAGCAAAACGATTAAAAGAGCAATAAGAGCACAGGGTCTCACAAAAGGGAATATGCACATAAAGCAATCGTGGTGTGTGTTTTTGGAAAGGTGTAATCGGGAATGTCTTAGTGCTGTCAAATAACTGAAAGCAGCCTTTCAACTCTGTCTTAAGAATATGTGAAAGTATTCTGCTTGAGATCATTTTTCTACCATTAATAGAGTTCTGACTGGTAAACACATTACCGGTAAACAGCATTCATAAAAGTTACCCAAATTTATATGCCACACCAAAGCCACCACGCGGCAATTTCCAGCCAATATTGTCGTATGGGCAGCCAACCCGGCAGCACCCGCACTCAACACAGCTTTGAAAGGCTATCTGGATTGTTCCATCAGAATCACGCGAATACACCCCCGCCGGACAAAAGTATAAGCATGGTTTATACTCACAGGAGTGACAAATTTTGAAATCCTTGATCCATAAATGTGACTCTTCTTCATCTACATAATATTTCAGGGTCATCAAAAAATCATCCACATATACCGGGAATAGATCATCTTGTTTTCCGGTCCGTTTTGCCTCAAACCGATCTCTTTTTTTCATCACCATCCCATCACCGCCTTTGCCATCGAGATCATATCTGCCGCAGCATGAAACACAGATCTTCTTTTAGTTAATGATTGAAAAATCTCTTTAAATAGTTGTTTTTTGGGTTTTCCAAAAGCGCTGAACCACAACCCCATAGCGTCGTTCATAAAAGAAGGGTAAACATCCATAAATTGTGGGTGTGTTTCCAAAAATTTAGAAAATCCGCGATATTGCCGCAAATCTTTCAATAAAAACTCATCCTCCAACCGCCTCGAATATTCTGAAAGGGTTTTGGAAGTGAAATCATTCTTTGTGTGTGCCAACACAGCTGTTTCTCCAGCGATTCTCCCCGCCACCATCGCCATATTTGTCCCTTCCCAATGGAGGGCGTTAACCATAGCGGCGGCATCACCTGCCACCAGTACACCATTAGTTTGCAATACTGGCAGATCAGTCCACCCTCCTTCCGGAATGAGATGGGCTCCATATTCCAGCAATTGACCATCTTTGATTAATGGTTTGATAATGGGATGCTCCAGATAGCGTTTCAACACCTCATAAGGTTTTAAACGATATTCTGCCAGCACATCCAGATTCACCCCTAATCCAATGGAGAGGTTATTTTTCCCGGTATATACAAAACCCATTCCTGGCAAACCAAGCGACACATCGCCCAATACAGAGACTGCCAATCCATGAGCTTCCGACTGCAATCCAAACCTGGAGTTAATAATATCAGCCGGCAGTGAGATAAGTTGTTTGATCCCCAACGCGACCCGCGAGGGCTCCAGGTCGTGTGAAATAAGCCCAACCCTCTGGGTCAATAAGTTATTAACCCCCTCACAAATTATCACGATCGGTGAATGAATAACACCATCCTCGCGATCGGTTTTAATTCCCTGAACGCGGCCATCATTCCCTCTGAGTAAGTCCACTACTGTGGTTTTGGGGATCAGAAACGCCCCCAGTCGTTGGGCCTGATCGGCCCACCAGACATCAAATTTGGACCGAAGTGTAATAAAAGCATCCGCAGGAGCTTTATCCAGATAACCACCCTGCACCGTCATTTTTGTTAAGCCGTTTTGAGACAAGAACCAGAACCCCGCTTCGGTCACCGCCCGCTCAAATGGTGGTTTCCACTCCATGTAGTCAGGAAGAATCTCGGCAATCGCATGTGTATATAGCGCCCCTCCAAAGTAATTTTTTGATCCTGGTCTTTGACCCCTCTCAACTATTGCGACTTTCAAACCTTCCTTAGCCATTGTGATAGCAGTGGCACAACCTGCCAGTCCTGCACCAACTACCACGGCATCGAAACTCAATTGATGATTCATGCTTGCGGTCTTTTTGATCATAATAACTCAGACTCCTTTTGTTGTCTCACTTGAGCAATCATCTCAGGAATCACTTCATACAAATCACCAACTATCCCCATATCAGCAATGTCAAAAATTGGCGCGTGAGGGTCTTTATTGATCGCTATGATGAAATCCGCGTTTTGTGCGCCAACCTTATGTTGTAAAGCCCCAGAAATGCCGGCAGCGATGTAAAGCTTCGGTCGCACAGTTTTTCCCGTCTGTCCGACCTGATGTTCATAAGCGATCCATCCCGCGTCAACACATGGTCTTGTTGCTCCTACTTTGCCCCCTAACACATCCGCCAATTCCTGCAACATTTTAAAGCCAGAAGCATCTCCTAACCCACGGCCACCACTGACAATGATATCGGCGTATTCAAGATTGATCCCTTGCCGATCAATTTGTATCCTTTCCAATATCTCAACTCTCCTGTCTCTAAAATCAATCACAGCTTTCTCAGATATCACTTCGCCAACCGCGTTATCTGACTTTGGAGGTACAGGAAACACTCTGGGGCGAACACTTGCCATTTGCGGCAACCGCTCCCTGCACACAATAGTGGCCAGAATATTCCCGCCAAAAGCGGGTCTGGTGGCGAGCAGCAAAGGATGGTCAACACGATCAACTTCATCTACAACAATATCCGTGCAATCAGCTGTTAAACCAGTTTCCAAAGAAGTTGCCACTGCGCCGGCTAAATCACGTCCCAGATTTGTTGCGCCAATCAAAAACACCGTGGGCGTATATTTCTTTGCTAAAGCGGTGACATTCTTGCAATAAGGTGCGTTCATGTACTGTTCAAAAACAGGATGCTCAACAAGATAGACTCTCTCGGCGCCAAAACTGATAGCATCCCTTGCTAATGCTGGAATGTTGTTGCCTAACAACACGCATTCAACACTTACTGTATCGTTTGCGCTTCCAATTTTGGTTTTTAATTGCTTGGCCAAATCATTTGCGACGGCCAATAATTCCCAGGAAACAGGATGTGCCCTCCCCCCTTGCTGCTCAATAAAAACCCACACCCGGTGTATTGTCATCCTTTTACTCCGCTAATTTTATTGCGGCTTTGAACTCGCTTTTTTTCAAAACCATTTTAACTGCGTTCGCAACACCCACAGCATCACAATAAATCAATTCTCCTGCCTCAGACTGCGGTGGTGTTGCTGTTTTAAAGACGATTGTAGGTGAACCTTTACTACCAACTTTATCGCGTTCCAGTTCCATTGGCCCCTCGTACCCCCAGATTTCAGGTTCGTATCGCAAAGACCTGACCAGGTCAGGAAGAGAGGCAAAGGGGATTTTTGAGACTTCTTTCTCACATGTCAACAACACTGGTAAAGCAGCGCGTATGGTTTCGGTATAATTTTCAGCCTTTCTTTGCACAACAATCTCATTATGTTCGCAATCTATCTGTTGGATTTTAGAACAATACGTTATCACGGGAACATCGAGTCTCACCGAGACTCCTGGTCCTACTTGTGCAGTATCCCCATCAATGGCTTGCTTACCAAAGAAAATCACACTTACCGGTTCTTCAGAATGAATTTTTTCAATGGCTTTCGCTAGCACATAAGAGGTTGCTAGTGTATCGGCTCCGGAAAATTGCCTGGCAGAAATCAATATGCCGCGGTCCGCACCCAATTCGATCCCTTCTCGGATAGACGCGGCAAAAGATGGGGGGCCCATGGAAAGAATAGTCACCCTTCCACCCAAACGTCTCTTCCATTCAACCGCGGCCGCCAGGGCATGTGCATCATAGGGATTCATAATTGCCGGAACACCTGCTCTCACCAGATTCCCTGTTTCCGAATCAATCCGGATATTCGTTGTATCCGGCACCTGCTTTATTGCCACAACAGCATGGAACAAAATGACACCTCCCAACACCAACTACCTCAATCCCTGATTAAACCAGGGCACAGGGTATTACAAATGGTAAGCTACCATCGTTAATTCAATTTTTCTAACCTGGGATAGACTGCGATTCAGAAAATATGTGCTCAGTCAGGCCATGTTTTCAGCTCATCTATAAACAAACACTACTAAATAGGATAAAACTCATACAAAATTACACACAAATGATTATTGCAGATTTCGAGTTAATATGCAAGAATAGATCTGGGATACATTCGTAGTATAATATTGACGGTTTGCCACCATCTCAAATATTTTAGTCTGCAGAGATCTATTGCTCTCATCTCAATATCTATCAATAACCACGGTTCCAAGGTGAATTATCATACAGTGACTATGAAAATAACGGTTGAATTTATTGGTATTGCAAGAATTATCACACGAGAACCTAAGATCAGTTTAGAAGTTAAAGAAGGCACTTCTTTTGAAAAGATTGTGCAGAAAATTGGGGAATTATTTCCTGATCTAATTGGCGAAATTATTCAACCCGATAAAAAAAATTTATACGATTCCAATATGTTCAGCTTGAATGGTGAGCATATGGTTTTGCATGAAGAAATGGGACACAGCTCTCCATCCGATGGAGATCGTTTGATTTTGATGTCAATTTTATCCGGTGGTTAGACACACATTACTTGAGCAAATCCCTTCAAAATTATCTGGGCATGTTCTTACTAACCAATTAAGAAAAAGAAAATATCATCAACCAATAAAAAATATTTAAGGAGGTTGGGCGATTATGTATGGCTATAGTGGGAAAATTCTACACATAGACCTATCCACGCGAAAAAACTGGACGGAGAAAAAACTTGAACCTTGGTACCAGACCTATATCGGTGGTGTGTCTATGGCCTCTCGGCTTTGTTGGGAAAACATTGAGGTCGGATGCGATCCCCTCTCACCCGGAAACCCAATTTGTATCGCCAATGGCATTTTTAGCGGAACCCCGGTGCCTGTAGGTGGAAAATATGGCATCGCTTCCAAGTCCCCGTTAACGGGTTTTATTGGCGACAGCCTCTCAGGAAGCTGGTTCTCAATCGCCCTGAAACGCGCTAAATGGGACGGGTTAGTTATCCATGGCGCCAGCGAAAACTGGGTGTATGTTTTCATCGATGATGACCGGGTAGAGTTCAGAGATGCCAGCAAACTTTTAGGGCTGGGAACTTACGAAACCGAAGAAACAATCCGTGAGGAATTAGGGGACGATCAAATTCGTTCAGCTACTATTGGCCCGGCCGGTGAAAACTTGGTGCTTTTCGCAAACGTGACCAATGATGGCCGGCAGGCTGGAAGAACCGGACATGGCGCTGTGTGGGGTTCCAAAAAAGTGAAAGCCATTTCAGTGCGCGGCACCCAGGGCGTTTCAGTTGCCGATTCAAAAACCTTGATGGAGATGTCCTATGATATTATACAGGCCGCCCAGGGTCCTGACACCTCCAAATATCGTATTCTAGGCACAGCCACCAACGTCCTTAATATGAATAAAATCGGTTTACTGCCTACCCGAAACTATCAGGAAGGCGTTTTCGAACACGCTGAAGCCATCTCGGGAGAGAGTCTTCACGAAAATTACAAAGTCAAAACAATTGCCTGTGCCCAATGCCCTATCGCGTGCGAGCAGATGTCCTTGGTCAAGGATGGCCCATTTGCCGGCGCAATGACTGGTATCGAATACGAATGCCTTCAAGCAGTTGGCTCCAACCTTGGAATAGGTGACTTAAAGGCTGTTATCAAACTAATTGATGTTGCTGACAGAAGCGGCATGGATGCCATGAGCATGGGCGTGACGATTTCCTGGGCAATGGAAACTTTCGAACGCGGTATCTTTACCAAAGAAGACTTCAAATGTGAGAAATTCCCCGAAGGATTTGAACCTTACTTCGGAGCAGAGGAAGAAGCAGTTGCGATTGCCGAAATGATCTACAAACGGGAAGGCATCGGCGAACTTCTCTCCAAGGGAACCCGCATAGCCTCTGAGATCACCGACAAAGAGCGTGGAACCCATACCTATCAATGGGCTATGAATGTCAAAGGTCTGGAAACTCCGGGTTACGACGCACGAGCACTCAAAACCTTTTCAGTTGGCCTGGCGGCTGGTACCCGTGGCGCTTGCCATAACCGCTCCGCAGCCTATGACCCAGATATTAAAGGCTCTGATCCAGATCTAAAAATCAAAGTGGATCGCTTCACAGTCGACGAGACCCGCGGTAGGGTTGCCAGAAGTGCTGAGGAATATGCCGCGGTTTACGATACCCTTCCATTGTGCAAATTCATCCGCCGCAGCTTCACCGGCAAAGCGGATCGCGCAGGCGCCTGGCCCGCAATCGCCAAACTGATCAACGCCACAACCGGTTGGGAGTTTGATTTCGACGATGTGGAATTGATTGGTGAGCGCGCCCACACCATTAAAAAAGCTTTTAATATCCGCGAGGGCTGGACAGAAAAAGATGATTATCTTCCATATCGCTGGACTCATGAAGCGTTCAAGGAAGGAGCATCCAAAGACACCTTCGTCACCGAAGAAGAACTGGCCTACCTCAAGAAAATTTATTACGAAGCCAAAGGTTGGACAGAAGAAGGCTTAATTCCAAAAGATAAACTGATCGCGCTGGGCATGGAAGATGTCGCCGAAGAGATCGGGGTTTGAGAAGGGAAGGAGAGAAAATAATGGCAACAACTACATCAAAACACCAATATATCGCTTGTGATCCGGATAAATGCATTGGTTGCCAGGTGTGTGAATACGTCTGTTCTTACACCAAGACTGGTGAATTTAATACTTACCGCTCACGGATTCGTGTTGTCCGGGCGAATGAAATCCTGATCACAGCCGTAGCATGCCGTACTTGCGAGAACGCTCCCTGCGTTATCGCCTGCACCCGAAATGCGCTCACGCAGGACCCCAAAACCGGGAGAATCATCATTGACGACAGTCGTTGCGATGGTTGCGCCTGGTGTATCGAAGCCTGCGATTTTGGCGCCATCTCAATCAACCCACTCACCCGGCTCGCTGAAGTTTGCGATCATTGTGAGGATATTGAAGATGGTCCACAATGTGTTAAGTTCTGTCCAAAAGACGCTCTCGAGCTGGTTACGTCAGACCAACGCGCGCAGCGCGCTCGACGTAAACTGGTAATTGACGAAGTCGTTGGCCCAAGATCATAACGCAATCCACAGATAGATAGGAGTAATTATTGTGGTGGATAAAGAACTTAGCGAGAACAATGAAGAAGAATTACGCGTGGGTGTGTATATCTGTCACTGCGGCACAAATATCGCGGGGGTCATTGATCCCAAAGAAGTAGTCGAATTTGCTTCTAACCTGCCTGGTGTAGTTCGCTCTACGGACACTCTTTATGCCTGCGCGGATTCGGGACAAAGATTAATTAAAGAAGATATCAAAAAATATAATCTGAACCGGGTGGTTGTATCAGCGTGCTCAGTCCGTATGCACGAGCCCACCTTCCGCGCCGCTGTTCAAGAAGCCGGGTTGAATCCTTTCCTGATGGAAATGGCAAATATCCGCGAACAATGCACCTGGGCCCATGGACATGACCGGGCCGGAGCTTTAGAAAAAGCAAAGGACCTGACTGCTGCCGCGATCGCCAAGGCCAGCTTCCTCAAACCTTTGGATATGATTAAAGTGCCGGTTACCAAAAAAGCAATGGTGATTGGCGGTGGTGTTGCTGGGATCAGCAGCGCTTTGGATCTCGCAGATCAGGGTATCAAAACCATACTGGTAGAAAAAGAACCAACCATTGGTGGGGTTATGGCGCAGCTCAATAAAACCTTCCCTACCATGGACTGCAGTATATGAATTCTCGCACCAAAAATGGTTGACGCGGCGCGTCACCCCAACATTGACATCCGAACATACACAGAGGTTGAAAGAGTCGAAGGTTTCGTTGGCAATTTCAACGTTCAGTTACGCGAGAAAGCAAAATACGTAATTGCAGACCGTTGCAACGGCTGCGGCGAATGTGCCAAGGCCTGTCCAATCGAGGTTCCCAATTATTTTGAAATGAATCTGGCTCCGAGGAAAGCTGCGTATATTCCTATGAGCCAATCTGTTCCATTGATCTACAACATTGACATGGATGCCTGCATCCATTGCTACAAATGCGTGGATGCCTGCGGGAAATTGGATGCGATTGACTTTTCAATGGAAGATAAACTCAGTTGGGAGGAAATCGGTGCGATTATCGTCGCAACCGGTTTCGGTCACTTTGATCCCAGTGTTATGTCAGAATATGGGTATGGTAAATATCCCAACGTCATTACTGCCATGGAAATGGAACGGCTCAATAATTCAGCCGGCCCGATGCATGGTAACCTTGTGCGCCCCAGTGATCATGAAAATCCCAAAAGGCTGGCCTTTATAAACTGCGTAGGATCACGGGACAAACGTTACAACGCTGGTTGTTCAAACTTCTGCTGCATGTATTCCATCAAGAATGCTGTGCTCCTCAAACAAATGAATCCGGATGTCGAGATCTCAGTTTATTATATGGATATACGCACTCCCTCTAAGGGTTACGAAGAGTTTTACGACCGCGCCAGAGAGATGGGTGTGAAATTCATCCAGGGACGTCCGGGATTAATCACTGAAGACCCCAAAACGCATAATCTATTCATCAATTCAGAAGACGTGACACTAGGTAAAGTCGTCGAATACGAATACGATATGGTTATGCTGAACCAGGCCGCGGTTCCACAACCTGATGTGGATACGATGAGCTCGGTGCTCAATATTGCGCAGAGTCCTGGTGGTTGGTTCATGGAGTACCACCCCAAACTGCGCCCAAGCGACAGCCCGACTGATGGTATTTTCTTCGCGGGCGCCTGCCAGGGTGTGAAGGACATTCCTTCCAGCGTTGCGCAGGGCTCTGCCGCTGCCGCGCGTTCCGGTCGTATCCTGCATGCTGATGAATGGGAAATCGAACCAACCGTCGCTTATGTCTGGGAAGACCGCTGCGTCAGCGCCGACGGGAAGAAGTGTGGGGTTTGTGTTCGATCTTGCCCCTACGGCGCCATTGACCTGCAACCCGGAAAAGCTGCCCAGGTGATCACCGCGAAATGCCATGGTTGTGGAGCCTGTGTCGCCGAGTGTCCCTCTGACGCCATCACCCAGTT
>ENA-OSEO01003961-OSEO01003961.1-sediment-metagenome-genome-assembly--contig:-NODE-3961-length-16346-cov-89.256316_pt1 | contig 16346 bp, 14 predicted proteins | sample MGYA00237883_ERZ534232 | MGnify/ENA metagenome assembly ERZ534232 | reverse complement strand
TACCTGGCTGTGCCCCATACCCAGATGGAACGCGGCCACATCCGCGTGGAGGTCTTCATCTCCAGAATCAGGGGAGCGAAACGGGAGTTTCTGGAAGCCTTTACCCTGGTCATAGGACTCATTATTTCGCTGATGATGCTTTGGGCCACCGGAAAGCGGGCTATAGGCTCTTTCCTGGGTGGGGAATTTCTCTCCGGGATCATTAACTTTCCTATCTGGCCGGGCCGTTTCGTACTGGTGTTCGGCTTATTGTTGTTATCCCTGACGCTCATGGTTCAGATCGCCCGTCACCTGATAGACGGACTCAAGTTAATCAGCGAGGGAAAGAACAACTGATATGAGCAGCGTTACGATCGGATTTATCGGTTTTGGGGTGTTATTGGGCTTTATCTTTCTTGGGGTTCCCATTACCTATGCCGGCGCCATTGTGGGCGTCCTGGGATTATTGGTCATTGGAGGAGTCGATGTTACTTTTCATTATATGTCCTCCATTCCGTACAGCGAAGTAGCCAACTACGCCTATACTGTTGTTCCATTTTATGTATTGATGGGAGAATTAGCTTCTTTCGGCGGATTTGCGGCCGGGGCATACAAAACCGGCCAGAAATGGATTGGGAATTTACCGGGCGGGCTGGCCATCGCCACGGTTGTCGGCGGAGCGGGGTTTGGCGCGGTCTGCGGCGCCAGTGTGGCCTCCTCCGCCGTTCTGGGGGGCATTTGCATCCCGGAAATGCTGAAACGTGGATACAGCAAGCCTTTGTCAGCCGGCGTGGTGGCGGCCAGCGCTAATCTATCGTCCATGATTCCGCCGAGTGCTTTGATGATAATCTATTCCATTTTTACCGAGCAGTCCCTGGGCAAGCTCTTTATTGCCGGCGTTCTGCCTGGTCTCTTAATTGTCGTCCTTTTTTCCATTACCATTTTCATCCAGATAACCAAATTTCAACATTATACTCATGAAAGGATAAAGATATCCTGGGGGGAACGCGTGGCCTCATTGCGCCACTGCTGGGGCATCGCGCTTATTGCCGTGGTCGTCCTGGGGGGGATTTACACGGGTATTTTCAGTGTCACCGAGGCCGGCGCGGCCGGAGCCTTTTTAGCTTTCCTCATGACCCTGTTTACAGGAGGATTAACCCGGGAAACGATGAAAATTGTTCTTTTAAAGTCAGTGAAAACCAGTGTCATGGTTCTGTTTATCATCGTCGGAATCATGGTGTTTACCCATTTTCTGACCTTGTCCCGGTTACCTACGGTTTTGTCTGAATTCCTCATCGGATTGGAGGTGAGGCCGGTCGTCCTGATTATCCTGATCCTTGGATTTTATATGTTTTTAGGAATGTTTTTTGATGCCATCAGCATGATGGCTCTGACCCTGCCCTTGCTGTTTCCCACCATTGTCGCCCTCGGATATGATCCCATCTGGTTCGGGATTGTATGCATTCTCATGTGTGAAGTGGGGCTGATTACACCGCCGGTTGGGATCAATTGTTATGTGGTCAACATTTCAAATCCTGACATCAAGCTTACGGATGTCTTCAGGGGTGCTTTTCCCTTTGTAATTGCCAATCTGGTTGCGGCGGCCATCCTGATCGCTTTTCCCCAAATAGCAACGTTTCTGCCCGGACTCCTGGCAGGATGATGATATAGAAATTTGACAGGTGTTTTTTATTTTAATTCTTTTTAAAGGAGGGCTTTCTTAAATGAAACAAATGAGACGGACAATGGACGTATTTTCTATCCTTTGCCTGCTGGTATGTTTCCTGTTTCTGTGTTTTGCGGGTCCGGGCCAGGTTTTTGCCGCGGACCAATCGGTCATAAAGCTGCGCTACGGAAACTATACGGCGAAGTCAGGTATTGACGATCTGGCGGAGTGGTTTTTTAATGAAGTATCCAGACGAAGCGGGGTTAAACTTCAAGTCGAGTACTATCATACAGGGACCCTGGCCAAGGCGCCTGATTGCTTAAACGCGCTTGGCGTAGGGGTATACGAAACCGGCTGGATCAGCCCGGCCTATACCCCCGGCAAAATCCCCTATGCCATGATGTTGAATGCCGCCTGTTTGGTGGGCAAAACTATCCCGAGCCTTCTGGCGGCCAACGACGAGTTTGAACGAACATTTGCACCGGCCGAGGCTGAAATGACACAGTCCAACGTGAAGTATTTGTTCACTTCCGGGGTATGGCAATATTGTTGGACAGGCACTAAACCCATCAAATCCCTGGCCGACATAAAGGGCTTAAAGGGGCGGACCTTCGGGTATCAGTCTAAGGCCTGGGCGGCTCTGGGCGGGGTGCCGGTTAACATCTCCATTTCCGAAGCCTATGACGCCCTTCAAAAAGGTATGGTCGATGGGGTCCTCATGTCCCCCAATACCGCTTCCACCTCCTTGCGCCTTCACGAGGTGGGCAAGGAATTTACTAAACTCAATTTTGGCTGCCTGCCGGTCCCTGTGTTAATGAACCTGAACACTTATAACAAGCTCCCTGATGTCGTCAAAAAAACCATGTTGGAAGTAAGTAAGGAAACGCCCAAAAAAGGCGAGGAGCTGATTGCCGGCCCGGAACTTGGCGCCATTGAAAACATGAGGAAAGCGGGCGTCAATATTATCAATACTCTTCCTGACGAGGATTACAAAACCATGGACAAGCTGGGCATCACCATCACGGATATGCTTGTGGAGGATCTTACCAAGAAGGGAGTCAAGGATGTCCGCCAAGCCATGGATATTTACCTGAAGTTACTGGATAAATATCGGGAACAAGACTAGGCGGGAGCCCCGGCGCGGCCGGTTTTTGAACCGGCTGCGCTGAACGATGCCGATTATCCTCTTCTGTTCGTGATCCCATTGAGGAGCTTATTGGATAACCGCCGCTAAAAGTGTTTGGTCTTACATGAACGGCGCAATACTTTTTCAAAAAGTGGGAAGTATAAATTATAAAATTTAAATATCGGATTATGGCAATCAGCATGATTTGTAAAAAGACATCGGAGATCATAAAGTCAAAAATTCATTTTGAATACAAGTTAAGGAGTGGGCATTGATCATCCGTTAGGTTTTGTAATCCGAAGGAACAATTTCTTTGGGGGAACAGATATGAGTTAAAAGATCGTGTAGCAGTGGTGACCGGAGGCGGCCGGGGTATCGGAGAAGCCATCTGCCGTTCTTTTGCCAGGGAAGGAGCACGGATCGTGGTGGCAGCGGACGTTGAAAAGGATGTCCAGCGTGTCGCCGGAGAGATTGGCCGGGACGGGCAACCGGCGCTGGCGGTTACAATGGATGTCACTAATCCCGAATCCATTGCTTCGATGGTGGATCAAGTCATTAATGAATTCGGGAAAGTGGATATTTTGGTCAACAATGCGGGTGTGGTAGGAAAACGATTTTTTATCCATGATTCGGATGATGAAATCTGGAAACGAACTATAGAGGTTAACCTGATCGGCACTTACAACTGTATTAAAGCGATTTTGCCGAAAATGATCGAACAGAAAAAAGGTCGAATCATTAATATGGGGTCCATTTCAGGGAAACAGGCCAGCGCAACAAATTCACCCTATTGTGCTTCAAAACACGGCGTTATCGGCATTACTCGCACGGTGGCCGTTGAAGTCGGCCTGCTCGGGGTAAGCCAGATTACCGTCAACGCCATCTGTCCGGGCGTGGTCAACACCGACATGTTGACCGGCAAAGGCATGATCTTGGACGGATTCGCGCAACTTTTTAACACCACGCGGGAAGCCGTCATGGAAGAACGAATCAAACCTTTGTCTATTCAGCAACGGATTCTCGATCCGGAAGAAATAGCGGCGATGGCGGTTTACTTGGCGTCAGACGATGCTCGCGGGATTACGGGACAAGCTATAAACGTATGCGCCGGCTCGGTTTTTTATTAGGTCGATGACTGATAGAAAAAAGGACCCATAAAAGTTGTGATTCTCTCGGTTTTTAAGTCCGAAACTCGTAGCAAGGATTATGTCCAAAGAAGGTAAGGAGTGAAACATGAGTAAAGGCAAACTGGCCATTGTTGGGGTCGGTGAGGTACCCACCGGACGGTACCCGGAAAGATCCCGCTGGGACATTATTTATGAGGTCTGCCGGCAGGCCGTTCAAGACGCCGGCCTGGACAAGAACGACATCGAGGGCGTCGTCACGGTGGCCCCTCAGGCGCAGCCCAGGCTCACTTCGGAGATCTCCTTCGGAAAGATCCCCGAAGAGCTGGGACTAAAGGGCTGCCGGGACGTTTGCATCTGCAACGCCGGCGGGGCCTCGACCTCCAATTGCCTCCGTCTGGCGGAACATTGGGTCAACACCGGCCTGGCCAAGATCGTGCTCATCCCCCATGTCACGGTGCAATCGACCATTCCCCTTGAGGAAGTGACCGGTTTTTTTGCCACCGCCGGCATGGACCTCCAGTGGGAGTATCCCTTTGGGACAACTTACAACGGGATCATGGCCATGGTCACCCAAAGATACATGTATGAAACCGGGACCACGGCCGAAGAGATGGCTTCGGTGGTGGTGGCCCTGAGGAAGTGGGCCGCCCTGGACCCGAACTCCATGTTCTATAAAAAGGCGCTTACGCTGGACCAGGTTTTATCTTCCCGGATGATTTCCTCGCCTCTTCGCGCCCGGGAATGCAACGTGCTGGCCGACGGGGGCGGGGCCATGGTGGTCACCTCAGCCGAACTGGCCGAACAAATCACTAAGACGCCGGTTTACAAAATCGGCGCCGGGGTCAGATATTCGAGCGCCTGTCTGGGTTTACGCGATGATTTTTTTATGTTTAAAAGTATGCGGGACGCAGCCCAGGAGGCCTTTAAGGAGGCCGGGCTGAGCGTGGACGATATTGATATCTTCCAGATTTATTACGCATATCCCGTGTATCAGGCCGTAGCCTTGGAAGCCTTTGGGGTATGTCGGCCGGGCGAGGCGGGAAAATTCATTATGGACGGGCATACCTCGCCGGGGGGCAAGCTCCCTTGCTCCACCATCGGCGACGCCATCGGCCGGGGTCATACCGGCTCGGGGGTGAGTATGGCCAATTACATAGAAACGGCCCGCCAACTGATGGGCCGGGCCGGTGAAAAGCAGGTGCCTGACTGCAAATACGCCCTGGCCACCGCCGCGGGCGGCTCGGGCATGAACGCGATTATTTCAATCTGGGGGAGGGACATACCATGACGGAATACAAGAAGCCGCTACCGGTGGTTCAGCCTTGGAGCAAGGCCTTTTGGGAAGGAACCAAACAGCATAAATTGCTGATCCAGGAATGTCAGGACTGCCGGTCTAAAATCTTTTATCCGCGGCAATACTGTCCGGACTGCTGGTCGTCAAATCTGGGCTGGTCCGAGGCGAGCGGCAAGGGAAAGGTTTTTACTCATACGATTACGTTGGCCGGCGTGGAGGAGAAGTTCGCCGATGATCTTCCTTACGTGCTGGCCATGGTTGATCTCGAAGAAGGCATCCGCATGATGACCCGGATTGTAGAATGTGATCCGGAAAAGGTAAGCATCGGCATGGACGTGGAAGTGGTTTATGAGAATATTACCGATGAGTTTACCTTGCCTTTATTCAGACCAGTTACCGGCAAATAAATGGAAAGTGAAAACATTTAAGTGATGCCGTTGTTGATCAAATTGTCACGAATTAACTCCTTAATTAATACCTGGATATTTTATTTAATATTGGTGGTGACGATAAACATTTACACACAACCTCATTAAAATAGACGCTTATCACTGAGCGGAACCTCCGGCGACGAAGCAATCTCTTTTCCGTCCGGCCAACCCTTGAGATTGCTTCGTCCGGCGAGAGCGGTTCGTAGTGACAAAAAATTCAGTTAAAACTTGGATAAAAATCGTTAATCCTTTCTTAAGGGAAGGAGATAAAAATGGTTGATTATAAGACGATATTATACGAAATCGGCGGAAAGAACGGTTCCGTCTGCCGGATTACCATGAACCGGCCGAACAAGTACAATGCCATCAACAAGGAGATGGCCCAGGAACTATTGGCTGCCTTTAGAAGAGTAAGGGAGGAGAAATCGGTCGGTGTAGTGGTGTTTGCCGGGGCGGGAAAGGCGTTCTGCACCGGAGGGGACTTGGCCGACTTTCCGTCCATAATGACGAACCACCAAAGCGCCATGAACTGGCTGGCCCACGACGGACTTGATGTCCAGAACGCCATCACCGGGTGCGAAAAGGTGGTCATCGTCAAGATTGACGGTCATTGTCTGGCTGGAGGGCTGGAGCTGGCCCTTTGCTGCGACCTTCTTTACGCCAAGGAATCGGCCCGTATAGGAACCACAGAGATCAATATGGGGCTTTTACCCGGCTGGGGCGGCACGGCGAGAATAGTGAGAAGCATGCCTGTTTTTCGGGCCAGGGAGATCATTTACAGCGGCCGTAAAGATTATTCAGCCAAAGAGATGTATGAAATGGGCTTGTTGACCAGGGTGTTCAAGGATGAGGACTTCGAAGAGAAGTTTGAAGAAATCGTAGCCAATATCAGTTCCAAGAACCCGAACGCCCTGCGCATGGCCAAGGAAATCATGGGCAAATCGGCCGAGGGCGGCAGTATAGACGCGGCCTTGGCTCTTGAACGGACCGGGACGCAATGGCTGACCAACAGCCCGGAGGTTAAGGCCGTATTTGCGAAGTTCCTGGAAGCTCCAGACCAATTCACGGAGAAACAAAAAAAGGACAACATAGCGGCGGAAATGAAAAAATAATTTTCCGGAATCTGTTCCCTGGAATACCGGCGCCGGACCGGACAAAAAACGGGCGGACGTGAGGTTGTGCCCTAAAGAAGCCCAAGTCAGTGACTGTGACTTTAATGAAGAACGGGAAAGGATGCGCAATACTGCCTGTAAGTTCGTAGGCTAAGGAATCAACGAAAGAATATATCGGGGAAGGGAATAAAAATGAAAACCTGAACTGACTCAGGCCCGGAATAATCGAGAAGACCGCAGAGATAGGACTCCGGGCCATAACCGTTCCCAAAGAGCAGGGGGACTGGGCGGAGAGTTAATAAATGATGTGATAATTACCGCGGCCGTGGCCGGCGGATCATGGCATCACCCTGCTCATAGTCCATAAGTCGGCAGCAAAGAGACCTTGGGTAGTGTCGCTGTTTATTTTGGACACACCGAAAGTGAATATAATCAAAGCCCTTTTAACAGGGTTAGTAAGGGAGAGACCAAAAAATGGATTTCGAATTAACAGATGAACAAAGAATGCTCCGGGAGACTTACCGGAAGTTCTGTGAGACGGAGCTGACCCCGGAATATGTTCGGTGGCTGGACGAAAACTGCAACTGGACGCCGGACGACATGCTTGAAAAGTTGGCCGAACTGGGGACTTTTGCCATCACCATTCCCGAGGAATACGGCGGCCTGGGTCTGGGCCAGATAGAAAACTGCCTGGCCATGGAAGAATTATGCACGGCTGGCGTGGCCGTGGGTTTTTCCACGGTGACCGCGGTAGGTTTCGGGGCCACGCCGATTAAAGGGCTGGGCGCCGAGGAACAGAAAAGAAGGCATCTGCCCCGTATTGCCGAGGGCAAGGAGAAATGGTGTATGGCCCTGACCGAACCGGCTGGCGGCACCGACATTCTGGGCGCCATCAAAACCACGGCGGTTAAGGACGGGGACAGCTATATAGTCAACGGCTCCAAGATATTCATATCCGGGGCCCACGTGGCCGACTATATCCTGCTTATTGCCATAACCGACAAGGATGCGCCCCGTAAAAAAGGGCTTTCCATTTTCATCGTTGACGCCAAGAGCCCGGGTGTCACCATCAATCTTATAAAGAAGATCAGTATAAAATCCTGCGGCACGAATGAAATTTATTTCGAGGACGTCCGGGTTCCGGTCGAGAACCTTTTGGGCCGGGAAAACGCGGGCTGGTATAATCTCCTGGGCACCTTGAATCCCGAAAGGATCGCCACATCCATGTTCTCCCTGGGCATTGCCAAGTCAGCCTTCAATTATGCCCTTCAATACACCAAGCAGAGGGAGGCCTTTGGCGGGCCGATCGGCCGTTTTCAGATTCTCCAGCACTATCTGGCCGACATCGCCATTGAGATAGAGAACGCTCGAAACCTGATCTACAAGTGCGCTTGGCTTCACGACGCCGGTCAGCGGTACGACGCGGAAGCGGCCATGGCCAAGATCGTGGCCTGCCGGGCTTCGGAACTGGCCGCGCGTTACGGGATGGAGATACTAGGGGGTTACGGGGTTTGTACAGAGTATGACATGCAGCGGCATTTCCGTGACTACAAGCAGATGATGTTTTCTCCCATCTCGGACGAGATGGCCAAGAACTACATCGCCCAAAGTTTCGGGCTGCTCAGAAGCTACTAGACCTTCAGAAAGTTGGAGTTGGCTTAGTCAGTGGTCTTTCCGCCCGTTTGCGGAGAAATAGCCGAGAACATGATTTTACTGTCCATGGGTTTTCCCAAATCAAAAGGAGGAGAGTAAATGTATACGTAAGGCGACATACCACGAAGAAGCGCCATTATGTCCCCCCACCGCGAAGCTGTGGTATTCGATAATGTTCGGCTCACTTACCAGGAATTAAACCGGCGCGTCAACCAACTGGCCAACGCCCTGACCGGGATGGGTTATCAAAAAGGAGACCGCTTGGCCGTCCTGGCCGAGAATACCCACAAGTACCTGGAAGTCTATTTCGCCGCGGCCAAACTGGGAATGAGCGTCACTCCCCTGAACTTCCGTCTTTCCGATTCGGAAATCGAGCATATTGTCAATGACAGCGAGGCCGTATGCTTTATGGCCGCGGATACATATGAAGAACGGGCTCAAAATCTAAAAGGCCGGCTTCCCCGCATCAAGGACTGGATCGCCTTGGACAATCCCTTTGCGGGCTATGTCTTTTATGAGGACCTGATCCGGGACGCCTCGACCGAGGAACCTTTGGTCGAGGTGGATGAAGATGACATGGCCATACTCATGTATACAGGTGGGACCACCGGTCTGCCCAAGGGTGTGATGATGTCTCACCGCAATTTGATGACCGCCCTCCTCGGCCTCACTTTAAACGTCGGCTTCACCAAGGACGACGTCACCTGTTTCATCCTGCCGCTTTTCCACGTCTCTTTCTGGCCGGCCCTCTGCTGCCTGATGATGGGCGGTAAAGCGGTTATCATACGCAAGCCGGACCTGAACGAGATTCTCAGGCAGATCCAGGACGAAAAATGCACCCACATCAATGCCGTGCCCACCCTGTACGGTTGGATGCTTCAGCTGGAAAACTTTGACGACTACGATCTTTCCAGCCTGCGCTTGATCACTTACGCCGGCAGCCCCTTTCCCCCGCAGGCCCTTAAACAGTGCATCCAGAAATTCAAAACCAACTTCGCCCAGGCCTATGGCATGACCGAAGCCCTGGGGGGCTCGTATCTGGGAGAAGATGAGCACGTTCTGGAAGGGGAAAAGTCCCGACTCCTGGCCAGCGCCGGTCGGCCCATGATCAGTGCGGATGTCCGCGTGGTCGATGAAAACGGGCAACCTGTGACTTCCAATGTGATCGGCGAAGTGGCCTTGACAGGCAGGCACGTGATGATAGGTTACTGGAAGAACCCGGAACTGACCGCCAAGACCATCCGGGGCGGCTGGTACCACACCGGCGATATGGGCTACATGGACGATGAGGGCTACCTCTTCCTGGTGGATCGCAAGGCCGATATGATCGTCACCGGCGGCGAGAACGTCTACCCGAAAGAGACCGAAGATGTTTTATACGAACATCCGGCCGTGGCCAACGCCGCAGTGGTGTCGGCGCCGGATGACAGATGGGGCGAGCGGGTTCAGGCCGTGGTGGTGTTGAAGGCAGGACAGACCGCCACGGAAAAGGAGCTTATCGCTCACTGTAAAGCCAAACTGGCCGGATACAAATGCCCCAAGTCGATTGCGTTTTGGGATGCCCTGCCCACCACGCCCGTAGGCAAGATAATCCGCAAGGACGTTAAAAAAGAATTTTGGAAGGGCCGTGATCGGTCCATCGGCTGAGGCGTTCATTCAGGGAATTGCTTTTTTCGCCAGGTAAATCACCAACTCCCGAGGGGATTTACACCAGCAGAACGACCCGGAATCGAACCCGAAGACATGGAATCAAATCCGGACCCGGCCCATTCGCCGGCAGCGGTCAAGGGAGGGCGGAGGTTCCAGATAACGGAGAATTTACAGATAGATCATGGACCCCCGGCCATCACCGATAAGGACCGGATAAGATCGTTGGTGAGAAACTGGTCCGGCTTATGGGGATTGAACCTAGAGACAGGATCAGGCCGGGAGGTCACCCTACTTCATCGGGATGATAACATTATATCACAATATATCAGTAAGTTATACGGTTTTTACATTCTTGCCGTGCAATGCTCTCAAAGCGACCGATCCGTCACAGCCTCTTTTGCATCCAGACCTGGTCGAAATCCTGCCCGAATTTTTTCCCGACCTTTTCAAATCGGCCGCATTCCTTAAAACCGTTTTTTAAGTGGAAGGAAATGCTTCTTTCGTTTCTTGAGGAAATGTCGGCCAGGATCGAATCGATGCCCATTTTCTTGGCCTCGGTTTCGAGGTGGGACAAAAGAATTCCGCCCAAACCCCGGCCGATCCGATCCGGGGCCACGAAATAGGTGATTTCAGACGTCCGCTGGAAAGCGGCCATGGGATGATAAGGCCGGAGCAGGGCAAAGGCGACGACGCGGCCGGTTTCGTCCTTGACCGCCGCCGCCGGATATTTTTGGACCAGTCCCAGGAACATATCAAAAAACTCATACGGCACTTTTGTTTCCGGGTAGGCGGCGAAACCGTTTTCGATATAGTAATTGAAAATGTCAATGACTGGGCTGCGATGATCCGCGTTAAGTTTTTCCAAGATTACGGACAAATTACCGCTCCTTTTTCAATTTTCAATTCCAGCCCAGTATCCTTAAAAAGCATAAGCCAGGGCCAGAATCCCAATGATGATCATTTTACCTTTTGACAGGTCTTTCAGGCCATGACTCAATCAACAATAAGCGGATTCGGGCCGGCCGTCAATTCTATAGAGCCCTTAAAAATAGCCTATGATGCTTGTCTGGAGGGGATTATGGAGGTTCAAGGCGGTTTGCCGAGCGGGGTTTTGTTGATCATGAAAATGCCGGAGAAAACCGGAAAAATGGTCTCCGTCACTGACGGCCAAAGAAAAAGGCCGCGCATTTAACTTTGCAGCGGCCACGATTTCTGAAAAAATGGTCGGGACGACTGGATTTGAACCAGCGACCCCCTGAACCCCATTCAGGTGCGCTTCCAGACTGCGCCACGTCCCGACAGACGGATTTACTATATACCCCGCTGTTTTGACCTGTCAAGCTTTTGCTCAGCCCTTGTCGGACCGGAGAACCCGGACTTCGCCCACACGTATGGTCAGGCCCCTGGCGTCGAAATGTTCGAGAATAGGGATGATGTACTTACGACTCAAACCGGTGATTTCCTTGAACTGAGGGGTGGTCAGCTCGCCGGTTTTCTGGAGGAAGGCGCGGGCCTGATCCCAGAGACCGGCCAGGGCTTGGCTGTCGAAATAAAGGTCGGTCTTTACTTTGACCAGGCGGCCCTGTTTGATCAGGTGCTCCAGGACCTCCCGGTGGTGTTCAGGCGAACCCGGCAGTCCGACGGCCGCTTCCTTGAAATAAGGCGGGGTCGGACCGGCCTCCCGGTAGGTATTAATCAGGCGTTCTTCGATTTGTTGAAGCTCATCGGCCAGTTTCGGCCGATGTTCGGCCAAGTGGACCAGGTCCCGGTCGGAGACGACCCGACCGGTCTTGACCAGGTGATCGAGGAGGAAGGCGAGGAACTTGTAATCTTCCAGGCCAGAGACACGGGTCTTGAGTTCCTCGCGGCCCAGACCCGGCCGGACGGGAAATTTTTGGTGGTACTCGGCCAGGAGGTTCAAGGTCTTTTCAACCAGACGATCAAAGGTTTTTCGGCCGATCAGGCGACCGTGTTCCTTGTCATAGGCGATGGCTTCCTGCCGGGATAAAATCCGGTCTACCGAATTCTTGATCTGTTTGGCCGGGAGGTCGATCAGGCCGGCCAGGTCTTGGCCCGAGGTTCCCTTAGGGCCGGCGCTTTCGATCAGGATTTGCAGGCTTCTGACCGGATCATGCTCTCTCAAGGTCTCCAGGTCGGCGATGATCTGTTCTTGGAAGCGCTTGTGCCGCAAGGGGTTGGGGTTGAGGACCTCGCCGCCGGCTATGGTCCGGATCGGGGAATAGCTGCGCAGGACGAAGCGGTCGCCGGCCAGACAGACGCCCGGTTCCTCGAGAAGTATCTGGGCCGGAGCGGAATCGCCGGGGGCCAATTCCCCTCGGTCCAGGAAGATAATCCGGCCGAGAATTTCGATGGTGCCTATATGGAACCGGACCTGGGTCCTGTTCTTCAATGGCTTGTCCGCGCTGGCCAAGTGATGAATCCAAAGGTCCATCCGCCGGCCGGGGTGAAGGGTATCCGGCGGAGCCAGCACCTGACCGCGCTGGATGCGTTCTTTTTCCACGCCTTGCAGATTTACGGCCGTGCGGGCTCCGGCGTGGGCCTGGGTCACGCTCGCATTGTGGACCTGGAGGCCGCGGACCTTGGCCGTCAGCCCGATCGGATAAATCATGACCGTTTCGCCCAAGGAAAGGATTCCGGAGATGGCCGTGCCGGTGACCACTGTCCCGAAGCCTTTCATGGTGAAGACCCGGTCCAGGGGCATGCGGAAAAGGCTGCTGGTCTGGCGTTCTTCCAACCGGGCCGTCACCTGGGCCACGGCCTCGATCACCTGGTCCCTGCCCCGGCCGTCCAGGGCGGAAAAACGAACCAAGGGCGCTCCGTCCAAAAAGGTGCCGGCCGCGAAATCCCTGATGTCCTCCTCAACCATCTCCAGCCATTCTTCATCGACCAGGTCGACTTTGGTGATGACGATCAAGCCGGCCCGGACGCCCAAAAGCTGACAGATTTCCACGTGCTCCCGGGTTTGAGGCATGACGCCTTCGTCAGCGGCCACGACCAGGGCCACCAAGTCGATGCCGGTGGCTCCGGCCACCATGTGACGCACGAATTTCTCATGTCCCGGGACGTCGACAATACCCACGCGTGTGCCGTCGGGCATGGATAAATGGGCGAAGCCGAGCTCGATGGTAATGCCCCGGGCTTTCTCCTCCTTGAGTCTGTCCGTGTCGATGCCGGTCATGGTTCTGATCAGACTGGTTTTGCCGTGGTCGATATGACCGGCTGTGCCCAGGATTACCTGTGTGGCCATGTTGTGGCTCCTGACTGGGATTTATTCGGCCGTTTCCGCCTGTAAAGTTCATTATAACGGCCAATGATCGGCGGTCAAGGCGGATTTGTGGAGTGTAGGGCGGTCTTTTTCCTCCGTCCCCTTGCCAATTCTAGTTGATGGTGATACATGATAATGTGATTATGAAGGTATTTTGTCGAATGTTTTCGGGAGACAGCCATGCTTGACTATTTGAGGGCCTTGCGGGCCCCTTTTCTGAGCGGCTCACTGATGCCGGTGATTCTGGCCGCAGCCTGGGCCGGAGTCCACGAATCTTTCGCCTGGACCCCTTTTGTCCTGACCCTGATCGGGGTGGGCTGCCTGCATCTCGGGGCCAACCTGATCAACGACTGGGCCGACAGCCGGGGGAGCGACCCGATCAACGAGCGTCATACTCCGTTTTCCGGCGGCAGCCGGGTTATCCCGGAGGGTCGCCTCAGCCGCCGGACCGTTCTGCTGATGAGCCTGGTTTTTTATGCCGCAGCCTTGGCCATAGGCGTTTACATGATTAAAAGCTATCCGCTGGTCGGCGTTTTGGGCGGTCTGGGACTGGTCATTGGTTTCGGATACTCGGTCCACCCCTGGAGTTTCATGAGTCGAGGTCTGGGCGAACTGGGCATCTTCTTCGCCTTCGGTCCGCTGGTCACTTTGGGGACCTATTATGTTATGACCGGGGAGCTGACCTGGCCGGCTTTTCTCTTGGGCTTTCCCTTGGGTTTCCTCATAACGGCCGTGATCTGGATCAACCAATTTCCTGATTACCAGGCCGACCGGACCGCGGGAAAGAGAAATCTGGTCGTCCGTCTGGGGCTGAATTCGGCTCGCTGGGTCTATTCGGTCCTGATGCTCGGTTCTTTCGTCGCCCTCATCGGATTGGTGGCCGTCGGCCTGCCGCCTCTGCTCTTGATCGGTTTGGGGGCCTTGCCGCTGGCCCTGAAAGCCTGCCGGGTCTTTGGGCGACATTACGCCGACCATCCCCAGATCGTCCCGGCCCAGGCCCTGACCATCCAGACCCAGTTGGTCATGGGCGCCTTAACCAGCCTTGGTCTGTTCCTGACTGCTTTTTTAGGTTGAGGAGGCCGGGCGTTTGCGAATTCTGGCCTTGGATTTGGGAACTAAAAGAGTGGGCGTGGCCCTGAGTGACGAAATGGGCTGGACGGCCCAAGGCCTGACCGTTCTGGACCGGAACCCGAAAGCCGGTTTCCTGGCCGCGATCAAGGAACTGACCCGGAGCCATGATGTCGACCGGATCGTGGTCGGACTGCCCCGCCGCATGGACGGTTCCTTGGGTCCGGAAGCTCAGAGCGCGCTGGACATGGCCCGGGAGCTGGGAGATTGCGTGGGCCTGGAAATCGTGACCTGGGATGAGCGCCTGTCCACGGCCGCGGCCGAACGAACCCTTCTGGAGGCCGATTTGAGCCGGAAGAAACGGAAACAAGTGCGGGACAAGGTGGCCGCGGTCTATATCCTGCAAGGTTATTTGGACTTTTTAAGTTCATCGTTCCGAAAGCCCGGCGGATGAATCATTTTTTCAAGTGGTCCGGCCTCGCCGCCGGCGTCCTGGCCGTGGCCGCCGGGCTGACCGCCCTGGAAATACTTTCCCGCCTTTCCCCCGTCACCGCCCAATCGAAAAAAATCGTGGTTAATGTCCGCCGGGGGGCCATGGTGCCGGAAATCGCCCTCACCCTGGAGAAAGCCGGGGTGATCCGCTCGGCCGAGGTTTTTCGGTATTATGTGGCCTTCAAAGGTCTTGGTCCTCAAATCAAGGCCGGCGAACACGTCCTCGACCCCAGCCTCGGCGTTCCGGAAGTCTTGGACGCGCTGATTAAGGGCCGCTATAAACTGTACCGCCTGACCGTGCCTGAGGGCCTGACCATGTTTCAAATTGCTTCCCTGGTCGAGGAAAACGGCTTGGCCGACCGAGACCGGTTTCTGGAACTTTGCCGTGATCCGAAATTCATCGCCGAGTTGGGTTTGGACGTCAAGACCTTGGAAGGCTATCTTTTCCCCGAGACCTACCATTTCGTCCGGGGCGCCTCGACCCGGGATGTCATCGAGGCCATGGTCGGAAGATTTCAGAAGGTTTGGGAGCGCTATCAACCTCGGATTAAAAGCGTGGATTTATCCCGGCACGAGGTCGTCACCCTGGCCTCCATCGTCGAAAAAGAGACCGGGGCGAGTCACGAACGGCCGATGATCGCCGCGGTGTTCCTCAACCGCCTCAAACGAGGCATGCGCCTGGAGACTGACCCCACGGTGATCTATGGACTGGAAAACTTTGACGGCAACCTGACCCGGAAGGACTTGGAGACGCTCACGCCTTACAACACTTATCGGATCGACGGTCTGCCCCCCGGACCCATAGCCAATCCGGGGGAAGAAAGTTTGCGGGCCGTGATCGAACCCGCCCCCGTTGACTACCTCTATTTCGTTTCCAAAAATGACGGCACCCACGATTTTTCCCATAGTTTGTCCGAACACAACCGGGCCGTTTACAAGTACCAGAAGCTTCCGTCCCAGCGCTGATCCTAATCGAGCCGGAATAAAAGCAGGTCGCCTCCACGGTTTTCACCCTCACGGAATTAACGATTATCGACTATTTGTTTTTTAACTGATCACCCAGCCGCTGGTGTTTAGTCGTTGGTTTGCTCAAATGCTTCTAATTTTTCGGTTCCCGGCCTGGCGGGACCTGGAGAGTGAAAAAAGCTCGGGGAAAGATCGACCAGGCCGGGGGTCGGAGCCGCCTGGGGAATGGCATTTTGCCTCGCCCATCATATATTTCCCTAAAAACACATTATGTAGTGCTTTTGCCGCTGTCATTCGCAATATATTGATCATAATCTATAGCCGCCAGCCCCAATAAATCCATTTAATGATTAAATTTTTCCTTGACAGTGGCATTTTGTGGCATTAGAATGTCATCAAATGTCATGAAGTGGCATTTCAGGTGGGATAGGGGCCAACAAGAGGCGGTATGTCTTTCCTGGGCAACTACAATCACAACATGGATGCCAAGGGGAGG
>ENA-OSEO01003960-OSEO01003960.1-sediment-metagenome-genome-assembly--contig:-NODE-3960-length-16348-cov-6.399668_pt1 | contig 16348 bp, 12 predicted proteins | sample MGYA00237883_ERZ534232 | MGnify/ENA metagenome assembly ERZ534232 | reverse complement strand
TTTGAAAAAACCGCCGATACTGCCGGGTTTGGCTTCGGTTCGTTCAAAAATCAGGTCTTTCATTTCCGCAATGGGAACAATTTTATCCGCGTCGGCTATGCCAAGGGCGGCGGCAAGGTTGGCGTCCGGGTCGGCATCAATTGCCAGGACATGCTTTCCCTGGGCATTCAGGGTTCGAATCAACAGGGCGGAAAACGTCGTCTTGCCGACGCCGCCTTTGCCGCTGACAGCTAATTTCATTTTTCATCCTTTCAGGTTATAAGGTTGGCATTCATAATGTCAGATTTTGATAAAATATAACACAACGGCATTCGGGGCAAGGCAATAATCCTCCGAATTTTAAGAATTCCGGACAAACAGGTTGTCCGTCGGCCGGTCTTAAATCCTTGACGATTACCTGATTAAGCGATAAAAAAACCCTCAATGAAGGTCTTGCAACCAGGCAAATCACAACTATTTTAAACAATTGAGCAACGCTGCCGGCGCTTTCAGACCACAAGAGTATTAACCGAGGTATCAGATGGGACAAAGACAACCGAAGGGATCACGGATAAAACGGCAGGCCGCTTTACTTTCGTTCGTATTTTTCAGTTTAGGTACTATTATGGCGGAGCCGGCAGCCGGTCAGCAGGGATCTTCCAAAACGCCGGTGAAAGCTGCTCAGGTGACCCGGGGATTGGTATCAGAGCAGGTCTCGCTGGTGGGAACCGCTGAAGCGATCGCAACCAGCATGGTTGCGGCGGAAGTTTCCGGTATTGTAGAGTACTTTCCGGTCAAGGAAGGTATCGCTGTCAAGCGCGGCGACCTGCTGGTCCGGTTGAAGGATACCGATCTGCGGCTGCGCCTCAAGGCTGCCCAGGCTGCAAAAGCGGTTATCGAGGCAAACCTTGAAAATGCGTTAAAGGAACTCCAGAGAATCAGCAAACTGCGGGAAACGAAAAGTATTTCAGATATCCAATATGATACCGCATTTTATGCCCATATGGTTCTGGAGAAGCGACTGCTGCAAAGCGACGCTGAAATCGAGCAGATTGAGTATGAAATCAGCCGGAAAAAGGTCGTGGCGCCATTTTCCGGATTCATCGCCAAAGAGCATACCCAGGTCGGGGAATGGATCAATCCGGGAAGTGTGATCGTCACGCTGCTGGACCTGGGGGAAGTCCGCATTACGGTGGACGTCCCGGAGCGGTATGTTGTCAATCTGCTCTCTGACAGCCGGGTAAGCGTCATGGTCAGGAGCATTTCAGCAGACCCGATATCCGGGCGGATTTTTGCGATTTTGCCACGGGGAGACGCCGCCGCCCGCACCATCCCGGTCAGAATCAACCTGAACAATCCGGGCTTGAAAATCAAAAGCGGCATGGAAGCGCTGGTGACATTCACCCTGGCTAACCAAAAAAATGCACTGCTGGTTCCAAAGGATGCCGTGATAATGTCCGGCAGCGACCGGTTGGTTTTTAAGGTTCTGGACGGCCAGGCGGTTCCTGTCATGGTTTCCATCCTGGGATACTATAACGGTGCGGTTGCCGTTGCCGGCGATTTAAAGCCGGAGGAATGGGTGGTCACCCACGGCAATGAACGGCTCCGTCCCGGCCAGACGGTTGAGATCGTACCATGAGACTTGTCGACACCGCCATAAAAAAACCGGTGACGGTGACGGTTGGCATCATTCTGGTCGTGCTTTTCGGCCTGATTTCGCTTTTCAGAATTCCGATCCAGTTGACGCCCAATGTGGACCTGCCGGAAATATCCGTTGAAACCGTCTGGCGCGGGGCCAGCCCGCTTGAAGTGGAACGCGAAATCATCGATGTCCAGGAAAAAGAGCTCAAAAACCTGGAAGGCCTTACGGAAATTAAAAGTGAAAGCCGGGACAGCCTGGCGTATATCCACCTTCTATTTGAAATCGGCACCCGTACGGATGAAGCCCTGCTGCGGGTCTCCAACAAGCTGGATCAGGTTAAAAGCTATCCGGATAATATGGAAAAACCGATTATCAAGTCCGGCGGGAGGAATGAGCAGGCGATTGCCTGGATTATACTGAAGGCACTGGACGGTTATGAGGGCGTCTTAAACCAGGAATACGATTTCCTGGATGAATATGTCAAACCCAGGTTTGAAAGAATTTCGGGGGTTGCTTCGTCCAATATTTACGGCGGTAAAGAGCGCGAAATGCAGGTGATTGTTGACCTGAAGTCGCTGGCAGCCCGCAAGATCACGATTCCGGAACTGATGCAGGCGCTTGATATCGAAAACAGGACCATCAGTGCCGGGGATTTTGATGAGGGCAAACGGCGCTATATTGTCCGTACGGTGGGGGAATACACGCGTGAATCAGATATTGAACAGGTCATCGTCAAGCGGGTCAACGGCATCCCGGTTACGGTAAAAGATGTTGCCGCCGTTTCCCTCGGGTTTCAGAAAACCGACGTGGTGGTTAGAAACGTCGGCATACCGACCATCGTCATGAATGCCGTGCGCGAACCCGGGTCCAATGTATTGGTGGTCATGCAGAAGCTGCAGGATACCATCAACGAATTGAATGCGGGGCTCCTGAAAGACAGGCGCTTAAGTCTGGAACAGGTTTATGATGAAACCGGTTACATATACAGCGCCATCGACCTGGTACGGAAAAACATTCTGGTCGGTGGCAGCCTGGCGGTGCTTGTCTTGCTGGTATTCCTGTGGAATTTTGCCAGTACGGTAATCGTGGCGGTTGCGATTCCCATCAGCGTTGTCGGAACATTTCTGGTGATGACGCTGCTGGGGCGCAACATCAATGTGGTAAGCCTGGCCGGGTTGAGTTTTGCCGTCGGAATGGTAGTGGACAATTCGATTGTGGTGTTTGAAAATATTTTCCGCCACCGGGAGATGGGTAAAACCCGTCTTCAGGCAGCCTATGAAGGTACGGTCGAAGTCTGGGGCGCGGTGCTGGCCAGTACGCTGACCACGGTTGCCGTCTTTTTGCCCGTTATCTTTGTCCAGGAAGAAGCCGGGCAGCTGTTCAGGGACATCTCCATCGCCATCAGCAGTGCCGTACTTCTCAGCCTGCTGATTTCCATCACTGCAATACCGTCTCTGTCGGCCAAGATTTTAGGAAAGGTTAAACCTGAAACCGCCGTAAAAAAAAGATTCTGGACGCCGGCCGGGATTGCGCGTGGATTTGTCAATATCGTGTCGAAATTTGTTTTTTGGATGTGCGGCTACATATCCGTTCGTCTGGGTATAATTGTTCTGCTGATATCCCTGGCAACCGGCATGGCCCTGTATCTGATGCCGAAAACAGAATATCTGCCGGAAGGCAACCGTGAGATGCTTTTCGGCATACTGCTGCCGCCGCCGGGATATAACCTGGGAGAACTGGAAAAGATCGCCGAAATTGTGGAAGCAGACATACTTCCCTTGATCGAACGCGATGAACCAAGCGAAACCGCCCGGGAGTTGAACTTGCCGCCGGTGCAATCGTTTTTTTATGTTGCCTGGGGGCAGCAGGTGTTTATGGGCATCATTTCAAAAGTTCAGGAACGCACCCGCGAGCTGCTTCCCTATGTTTACAACACGCTGCGGAAAATTCCCGGAATGATTGCGGTGGTAGTGCAGCCCGGCTTGTTCGAACAGGGAATCGGAGAGGGGCGCTCCATCGAAATCGAGATCAAAGGGCCGGATCTGAACCGCCTGATCGAACTCGGCAGGCAGATCTTCGGGGGGGCGATGCAGGTGCTGCCCCAGGCGCAGGTCCGGCCCATTCCGGGTTTGGACCTGGGGAATCCCGAACTGCGGATTTTTCCCAACCGGGACCGTTTAACCCGCCTGGGGATGACGACGAGTGAGTTGGGCGTAACTGTCGATGCACTGGTGGACGGGGCCAAGGCCAGTACCTATCGACTCTATGGCGACGAGATCGACCTGATTGTCAAGCGAGCGAACGAGGGCATGGAACGAACCCAGGATCTCGCGGGGTTATCCGTCATCGCTCCGGGGGGAGAAAAAGTGACCCTGGGATCTCTGGCAGATATTCGCCTGGAAGAGGGGCCGACCCAGATTAACCACATCGATTCGGAGCGGGCCATTACAATCCAGGTGATCCCTCCCCGGGAGATCTCTCTGGAAGTTGCCATGGATATGGTCAGTGAACGGATTATTGCTCCGATAAAAGAGAGCGGCATACTATCCAGCCTTTACAGCATTCATATGGGCGGAACTGCTGACAATCTGATCCGCACCCGGCTGGCGCTGCAGTGGAATTTTATCCTGGCGGTGGTTATCTGTTATCTCCTGATGGCGTCGCTGTTTGAAAATTTTTTCTATCCGTTCATTATCATGTTCAGCGTGCCTTTAGCAGCGGCCGGCGGCTTTATCGGAATCTTTCTGGTCAACCGCTTTATTGCCTATCAGCCCCTGGACATTCTGACCATGCTGGGCTTTGTCATCCTGGTGGGGACTGTGGTCAACAACGCCATCCTGATCGTTCATCAATCCTTGAATAATATCCGGGAAGGCCGGATGGCGCCGCGCACGGCCATTGCCGAGTCGGTCCGCACCCGCGTCCGGCCGATCTACATGAGTGCCATTACAACCGTTTGCGGAATGATGCCGCTGGTCGTATCTCCCGGCGCCGGCTCCGAGTTCTACCGCGGTCTTGGCGGCGTTATTGTCGGCGGTCTGATGATCTCCACGGTGTTTACCATCTTTTTGATTCCGGCCCTGCTGAGTCTTGCCTTCGATACTGTCGCAGCCGTGAAAAGAATATTTTCCCGCTGATTATAAATCCAGTCCGGTTTGATTCAATTACACTGGAACTTTTTGAATGTGAAGTGTCCTTTTTCCGCCTTTTTTAAAATTCCGATGGCCTTGTTAGTCAAGCTCCCAATAGGGTATTACAGGTTCAATTTTCAATGCCGCAAAGGACATAACTTTTTAATTTTTCAATAAAATATTAATAAATAGTTTGACATAATTATACTTTATTAGATATAATAACACCTGATATTTTCAATAAAGTTGAGGTCCGTTTTTACATTCATTAGAAAAAAGACCGTAGGTTAATTGGTATCTGCCGATGTAATTGACAAAGCGGAGCTATCTAAATTGTTGCGGTAGAGATTTCCGGTTGATTCCGCCGGATGAAATAAAAGAAAAAACCAAAGCGGCGAAATAAAGCATGCCCGATCAAGATGAAAATAAACCGGTGACGGTAATCGAACCCAGCACGGGCTGGAGACCCGTCGATTTTAAGGAAATATGGAAGTATCGCGAGCTGCTGTATTTTCTAACCAAACGGGAAATTCAGGTCCGGTATAAACAAACGGTCCTGGGTGGGTTGTGGGCGATCATCCAGCCTGTTTTTACTATGATCGTATTCACTCTTTTTTTCGGACGATTGGCCAAGATGCCTTCCGACGGGATTCCCTATCCGATTTTCGTGTATGCCGGTCTTCTGCCGTGGACTTATTTTGCAAATGCTTTGACAAATTCAGGCAACAGCCTGGTGGGCAGCGCCAATTTAATCAGCAAAGTCTATTTTCCACGCATTTTTATTCCGGGATCTTCCTCACTTGCGGGATTGATTGATTTTTTCATCGCAATGCTGATTTTGTTCGCCATGATGGTCTACTATAAAGTTATCCCCGGTTTCGGAATTCTTCTCTTTCCTTTTTTGGCAGCACTCACCTTTCTATGTGCGTTGGGCGTCGGTCTATGGCTTTCGGCACTCAATGTTCAGTATCGGGATATCCGCTATGCAATTCCCTTTCTGGTACAGATTTGGATGTTTATCACACCCGTTATCTACCCGGTCAGTTTGGTGCCTGAAAAATATCAATGGCTCCTGGCATTAAACCCGTTGGGGGGGGTTGTCAACGCATACCGGTCATCCCTTTTGGGGCATCAGACGATCGACTGGTTTTTACTTTGCCTTTCGTCCGTAGTTATCCTTCTGATTTTTGTCAGTGGTATGTATTATTTCAGAAGGATGGAAAAGTCCTTTGCGGATGTGGTGTGAGAATAGCGGAGAGCAGAGAGCGGAAAGCAGAGAGCAGAGAGGATAAATAATATAAAAGTCGAGAATGAGAATAATGGGGAACTATTCGTTTAGATTTGAAAATCTGGGAATTTGGAAAAGGGCTATTGGAATAGGTAGAAAGCTTTGAAAATGCCAACATGATCATATTGTTTCAAATGGAAGATTTGATATCAAATGAGGTAAAAACAGACCTGCTTTCTGAACTGGACGCGCTCTGCAGAATGATAACAGGTTTTATAAAATCATTAAAATAAAAAGGACTGAGCTGAAAATTTAATTTATGGGTTTAAGCACATAACTCTGTAATCTTTGCTTCACGCTCTAATCTTTCGGCTCTGTGCTCACAAATGTCTGACACCGTCATCAAGGTTCAGAACCTCTCGAAACGCTACCGCATCGGCGTTCGCCGGCAAGGCTACCGGACATTCCGCGAAACGTTGGTCGATACGGTCAAAGCGCCTTTTCAGCGTGCGAAAGCAGCATGGAGCATGGCGCATAGCGCATGGAACAAAAAGAAAATTAATTCGCTCCCGACTCCCGGCTCCATGCCGTCGTCTTTCGAAGACACGATTTGGGCACTTAAAGATATATCTTTTGAAGTAAAACAGGGAGATGTCGTCGGCATCATCGGAAGAAACGGCGCAGGGAAAAGCACGCTGTTAAAGATTCTCTCGAAAATCACCGAACCGACTGAAGGCCGAATCGAGTTAAGCGGCCGGGTCGGCTCTCTGCTGGAGGTGGGAACCGGTTTTCATCCGGAACTCACCGGGCACGAAAATGTTTATCTCTATGGCGCCATCCTCGGGATGAACCGGTGGGAGGTGACCAGAAAGTTCGATGAGATCGTCGCTTTTGCTGAAATTGAAAAGTTTATTGAGACCCCTGTAAAAAGATATTCTTCCGGGATGTACATGCGCTTAGCCTTTGCAGTCGCTGCGTATTTGGAAACCGAAATTTTATTGGTGGATGAAGTGCTGGCAGTGGGGGATGCGGCTTTTCAGAAAAAATGTTTAAGCAAAATGGGAGATGTTTCCAAGAAGGGAAGAACCGTCCTTTTCGTGAGCCACAATATGAGCGCCATTCAGCATCTGTGTATTCATGCCCTGTATCTTGAAAGAGGAAAGGTCCGGCACTCCGGCACTGTTTCGGAAACCGTCAAGCTGTATGAAAGAGATCTGCTCTCCAAAGTCAGCGACGATGGGCTGCCGTCAAACGTGATCTATGACCATCGGGTTGATAAAAAGCGCAGGCAGCTTGATTTTGAAATCGTTCGCATTGAACTGTTCGATAAAGAGGGGCATCCCAAGAATGTCATTTCCACCTGGGATACGGTAATCTTTCGCTTTTACTGCCAGGCCCGTTATCGTATCCAGGCCGGATCGGTCGTTTTGCAAATATCAAACCTGTATGGGGTTCCGCTTTTACTATGTTCAACCCAACCGGATTCGGCCGTTCCGGTAGTTCTTCAAGAAGGGCAGACCATCGTAGAATGCGAGTTTGCTTCATTCCCATTATCTGCGGGCGAATATGTCATCGGCGCCGGTCTGGCCATTCCCAACAAGGAATGGCTTTATAAAGAAGACCAGGCGGCTTTGTTTTCGGTCCATCCCAGGGATGTATATCATTCCGGGATGGCTCCGGTTGCTTCCCGGTCTATAGTGGCGACGCCGCATGTCTGGAAAGTCATATGAGTCGAACCTGTCCGGCCTGCAATGCGTTAGACATTTCCGATCTCGGCCCCATTTCGATAAACCTTGGAACCATACCCCTTGCCGATCCCGGCCGAATTTACCGCTGCGCCCGCTGCGCCATCCTGTTTCGCCGCCCCTATTTTTCTTCATCTCAACTTATTGAGATCTATCGCGCCTTCCCGGACAATTATTGGGATTATGCGGAGCGCCGGATTGATTTTGATATGGCGCTTCGCACCATTGCGACCATGCTGCCGTCCGGCCGGGTTTTGGACGTCGGTTGCTATCGCGGCGATTTTTTAGGGATGCTTCCGAACGGCTATCAGAAATATGGAATTGAGCCGTCCGAGGCTGCTCGGGAAGTGGCGCGTGAGCGGGGATTTTCTTTGCTCGGGTCGTCTTTGGAACAGGTTGCAGCAAACGGCCCGAGATTTCATTTTATTACACTTCTGGATGTTGTTGAACACCTGCCTCGGCCGATGGATGCTTTGAGGAAAGCGGCCGATCTGCTTTTGCCGGGAGGCGTTGTCATCATTTCAACCGGCAACACGGACTTTCCATTATGGAAACTCATGCGCCGCGATTATTGGTACTATTGTCCCGAACATGTTACTTTTACAAATCGGCGATGGTTCGATTGGGCGGCGAAACAGCTCGATCTTGATATCGTCAGGTTTAAAAAGATTCCCCATGCCAAAGGTTCTGCATTCAGAAAATGGCAGCAGCTTATCAATTGCCTTCTTTACAAGATTTTAGAAGTTATCAAACCTTATCCCCGGTTTTATAATTTGATGGTCTATCCGTATCCTTTTAATCGGGTAAAAAACTGGTCGTTTGCGCCCTTGGCCGATCATTTGAAAGATCATATGTTTATCGTTTTAAAATCCAAAAGTGATTCTTAAGAAGGATTTTGAATCTTAATTATTGTTTTGCGGTGTGGTTATGCGTTGCCCGGATTTAAAAGAACTGCCGCCGCCGCCATCCACGGCGACGGGATGGCCCTGGACGGAATCATCCATACCGCCGCCCGAGCCGCCCTCCGGGAGGGAGGTCTGGCCGAGAATCAGCATTGTTACACCCAGTTTCAATCAGGGCCGCTTCATCGAAGAGACCATCCGTTCCGTGCTCCTCCAGGGGTATCCGGACATCGAATACATCGTCATCGACGGCGGGTCCGCCGACGAAACTCCGGAGATCCTTAAAAAATATTCACCCTGGCTGCATTACTGGGTCAGCGCGCCGGACGGGGGGCAGAGCAATGCCCTGAACAAGGGATTTAAGATGGCGACGGGATCTGTGCTCGCTTACATCAACAGTGATGATTTTTATGAACCAGGCGCTTTTGCGTCTGCCGCTACGGTCATGACGGGTCCTGAACGGCCCAAGCTCCTTGCCGGCGATTGCATTGTCTTTGATGAAAGCGGGGCCAGTCGCATATTTGAAGCCAGATGGCCTGAAGCGATCGGTCATTTTCTCAAGCCTTTCGGTTCGACTTTCGCACAACCGGCGGCATTCTGGCGGAAGGAAATATATACCCAGGTCGGCGGGTTCAATGAAAATTCACATTACGCTTTCGATCGCGAGTTCTTCCTGAAAATCGGCCTGACGGGAACGCAGCCGGTGATCATCGAACGGCCGCTTGCCCGTTACCGCGACCACGCAGCCACTAAAACCGCCCAGACGATCCGATTTTACCAGGAAGCGGTGCCCCTGATCGAAAAGTATGCCGGCCCATGCGGGCTGGATGACCGGAACAAGCGGCTGCTGCTGCGCATGTGTCATGATGAAATCGGTTATTTGAACGTTTTTATCCGCTGGAAACAGAAGGGTCGCTCGGCGGGGTTGACTGAATTTTTCAGATTGTTGCTGCGCTCCCCCTGGTTGTTGCGCCAAAGAAAGATCCTCGGCCAATTTCGCCGGCTGCTGTTTTTCCACGAACAAAATGTGGCCGAACTCAGGAATGTTTGACGACGCCGGAGGCAATGAACCCTAATGGGCCGAAAAAAGGTCCTGATGATTGCGTACCATTTTCCTCCGATTGGGGGAGCGGGGGCGCTGCGTGCGCTCAAAACGGTCAAATATCTGCCGTTGTATGGATGGGATCCGATCGTATTGACGGTGAAAAACCCGGACTGGTATTATGCTCAAGACGATCAGCTGATCAAAGACCTGCCGCCCGCAGCAACCATCGTTCGCACATTCATGCTGCAATCCGCCTGGCTCTACCGCATTCTGAATCCGTTGCGTATCCGCAAGCTGGATCTCTTGCTGCGACGCTATGCGGCCCATCCCGATGATCAGATCGGCTGGTTGCCTTTTGCCGTCCGCGCTGCCGCCGCTTTAATCAAAAATGAACGCATGGCCGCAGTCTATTCGACATCGGCTCCTTTAACCTCCCATTTGATTGCGTCTGATATCTGCAAACGTTTTGGAATTCCCTGGATGGCCGACTTTCGCGACGAGTGGTTTGAAAACCCCGACCTTTCATTTCCGACTGATTTTTACAGACGCCTGCATTACCGTCTGGAGGGGCGGATCGTCCGGACGGCCGACCAGGTGGTTGCGGCAGCACCGGTATTTGGCCGTTATCTGGCAAAACATTGTCCGGGTGATCCGAAATTTGAAACCATTACCATGGGGTTTGATCCGGAAGATTATCAGGATGTGCGCAGATCGCCCGGTCAGCGAAACGAAAAGTTTACGATCAGCTTCTCCGGGATGTTTTATGGCAATTTCCGGCCGGACAATCTCTTGAAGGCAGTCAATGCCCTCATCGATGAGGGCAAAATTCAAAGGCAGACGGTATGCCTTCGCTTCATCGGTGCAAATTCCTCGCACGATTTAAGAGAACCGGACAAACATGGGGTCTGCGAGTTCACGGGGTTTCTTCCGCATGCCCGGGCATTGCATTTGGCAGGCCAATCCGATGCACTGCTCCTGCTGCTGAGTCGTGAGCGCGGCAAGGATGTCATTCCCAGTAAGACCTTTGAGTATATGGCCCTCAAAAAGCCCGTTTTGGCGCTTGTGCCGGCAGACGGGGATTCAGCCCAAATCGTCCGGCAAACCGGGATCGGCGTGGTTGCCGATTTTAAAAGCGTTCCGGATAACAGGCAGGCATACTTTCAGATGTACCAGGAGTGGTCGAAGGGTACTTTGAAAAATACGCCGGACATCGATAAAATTAGAGAATACAGTTACATAAACCTGACCGGACGTTTTGCCGCACTGCTCGACAAGATGATTCATCCGCCGGGCCGCCCATGAAAAAACGTCTTAACATCGCTGCATTGTCGCGCACCACCTACTGGCACGGCATGCACGGCGGCATGGACGTGCACGGCAAGCTATTGGCACAAGGCTTGGCCGCCCGTGGCCATCGGGTCGTTTTTATCTCTACCCGTCATCCTTCCGGCAAAGCCCGCGAGATCGTCGACGGGGTCGAGCTCCATTATCTGAAGGATACCGTATTCGGATCGCGCCGCTGTGGTTGGGCCCGGGAAAGTGTCCGTGCGTTTCAGGCCATGCACAGGGAAAACCCTTTTGACCTGATTTGGAGCCAGAGCTTCGATGGATTTGGTTTAGTACGGGGAAATACCGCGATTACGCCCATACCCATGCTGCCTACCTTGCATGGCAGCATTCAGCAGGAGTTCACCACCTTCATAGCCAATCTCCGCCGCGGCTGGTATCGACCCGGTTACGTTTTCAAAACCCTTGCAGGCCTGGGCTACTCCTATTTTATTACTCAGAAACCGGTACTGCAGCATTCGCGGGGGATCATTGTCGTAAGCAGAAGGATCGAGGAAGATCTGAAGAAATGGTTCGGCCGGGATGTAACCAAAAAATGTGTTACCATATACAACGGGATCGATACGGAACACTTCCGTCCCGACCCGAAAGCCAGACAACTGCTCAGAAACCGATACGCCTTTCATGAGAATATGGCAGTCCTTCTCACCCTGGGGCGCCTTACCCATGAAAAAGGGCACCATGTCCTGATCGAGGCCATGAGAATCCTCCGGCAAAGCATGCCGGACATTAAGTTGCTGGTTGTCGGTGACGGTGAAAACCTGCCCCGTCTGCAGGCCATATCCGAACACATGGGTCTGGCAGAAGCCGTCATATTTACCGGCATGGTCGACAACCCGGAAACTTCATCCTACTACAACGCCGCTGATATTTTCGTTTTTCCAACGCTCACGATAGAAGGATTGCCTTTCGTGTTAATGGAAGCAATGGCCTGCGGCAAGCCGGTGATCGCTTCAGATATCGGAGGAAACAGTGAAATAATCAGGAATGGGGAAAATGGAATACTGGTTAAACCCGGTGAGAAAACAGTCCTTGCGGATACCATTGCCATGCTAATTAAGGATAGACGGTTTGCCGAAAGCCTCGGACGTGCAGCCGAAGCAACGGTGAAAAGAGATTTTTGCATCAACCGGATGATCGATCTCACGGAAGCAAAAATGATGGACGTTTCAGCCGAACCTGTTCTTGAATAAATTTAAAATTCCCGTATCTATTTAGCTGTTTCTCAAATCATCGAGCCTGATTGGGTTTGGGTGAAAATTCTCTTAAAAGTTTGGGGGCGTTGGGCGAAGGTACGGTTGCATTTGTTGCGGCGCGCTGCGGCCCAAACCCAATCAGGCTTATCGTATTTTTTCAAAAAGCTAAACTATTACAACTTCCCCTATAATGAAAATACTCTATATCGCCGATTCAACCAGCGTCCACACGAAGCGATGGGTGGGCTACTTTCGGGATGCCGGATATGACCTGTCCATCATCACGCTGGGAAAGAAGAGAGAGACCCTATCCGGCATTAGGCACCTTGCCAATTTCAGATCATTTTATTACGGATCTCCCTATTTCCTGCCGGTACTGTTTCAGACGCGCCGGATTGTTCGAAAAGAGAACCCCAATATCGTTCACGGTCATTTTGTACACCAGTACGGGTGGCTTGCCGCCATGACCGGTCGCCATCCCCTGGTTATGACCGCCTGGGGGACGGATATCCTGAATCTGCCGGCTTCATCACGGGTTAAAATAGGGAAATATCTGACGCAGTTTGCATTGAAAAAGGCAGACCTCTTAACAGCCACATCGGAACATTTGAAGTCGGAAATGATCCGCCTGGGGGCATGCGCCGATAAGGTTCATGTTGTTTTTTGGGGAGTGGATATCGACCGGTTCAAACCGGATGCCGATACGACCGGATTGAGAATAAAGTTGGGGATTGAAACGAATCAGACGGTCATCCTGAGCAATCGAAACCAGAGCAGGCTGTATAACAATGATGTTGTTATTGAAGCCATGTCCCTGGTTCTCAAGGCATTCCCGGGAACCATTCTGATTCTGCAGAATTCCGGCGGAAACCTCGAACCTGAGCTGAAATCTCTGGCCCGTAAATTAGAAATTGAGGAGTCGGTTCGTTTTCTGCCGCAATTGCCGCATGCGGAATTGGCCGCTCTTTATGCCCTGGCGGCTATTTATGTATCGGTACCTTCATGGGATGCGGGCCCTGTTTCTCTCAAGGAGGCGATGGCCTGTGGTGCGGTTCCGATTATCAGCGATCTCCCCGGGCCCGGGGAATGGGTTGGTGATGAAGTCAACGGCAAAGTCGTTCCCGTTCGCGACGCTGAGAAACTGGCCGATGCCATCAGGGACCTCCTGCGGCACAAAGAGAAATGCGCTCGATTCGCCCTCGAGAATATTCGGTTGATAAAAGAAAAAGCAGCGCATGTTGATCAAATGAAGAAAATGGAAAGCCTTTATCGAATGCTCATCAAGCCTTAATAAAAAATTGAATTCCGGATGTACAGGGAGTTGACAGGTTTGAAAACCGGTTGGATTAACGCGCTTATGATTTATCTGAATTTCAGAAAGGAAGCGGAGATCGTTTCAGTATGGAAAACTATTTTATAAAAGAAGGGTATAAATGCAATTTAGATTCCGAGGGCCGTGCCATTCCGTTTCTGGATGATGAATTTGGGGCCTCGACTTATCAAATTAAAGTATATGCGTATGCCAAGAGGCTTGTCTGTCAATATGAGGCAAAAAGCGTATTGGATATCGGTTGCGGGCTCGGCATAAAACTCAAAGATATTATATTGCCTGTCTGCCGGAATATTGTCGGGATAGATGCTAAGCATGCAATCGATTTCTGTCGGAAGGAATACCGGTTTGGAAGATGGTTCGAGGATGACATTGAAAATCCCAAATTAAAACTCGATGAGAAATTTGATTGCATCATCGCTTCAGATGTTATCGAACATCTGGTCAATCCCGATAATTTGCTGAATTGTATCAGGAAATACAGTCATCAGAATACGCACATCATAATTTCTACTCCTGCGAGGGATTTACTTAAGAATAAGAAAGCGTTCGGGCCGCCTTTAAACAAGACGCATGTAAGGGAGTGGAGCCGGGCGGAATTCCGCAACTATATCGTCAACAGGGGCTTTAGCGTCATCCGGCATTTCCTGGTCGGGGAAGTCGGACTCAACGCGTATGAATTCATACGAAAAATATGCATACGAGAACCACTCAGAAAAATCCAGGTCGCGCATTGCATGCTCGAGCGGCGTGAGATCAGGTGAGTTTTTGATGAATGACTTGCGGCCTGGACCTTTTCCCGGCCGGTCGATACCCCCGATAGGAAGATGATGCCGACAGCAGCTGCCGAGGGAAAAAACATAATCATTTTTGCCTATTGGCATGACAAAGGGTGGAAGAAATTCGTCGGCGCCACTGTTAAAATATGGGATCTTGCCCATAACACCGCGGTGCCGGGGAATCATGTTGTTCTATTTCTCCCGAAATACGATTTCCCTGCTGAAAACCTCCCCTTCCGGTTGATTCAAATTCCCTTGCTGGACTATCCTTTTCTGCGGGCTCTGTCCTTTAATTTTTTTTTAGCACTATACCTGGTCCGATATTATTTTAAACTCAAACCCGATGCGGTATATATCCGCAGGGGCATATCGATCCTTCCCGTGATTTTTGCCAAGCTCAAGAAGGCGGCACTCCTTTATGAAATCAATGACGATCCCTATCCTGAAAAAATTGCTGCCGGGTCAAATCCGGTTCAACAATTTGATCGCTGGCTGTCTCTCAAAACGGACGAGACATCCTTGTTTTTTTGCGACGCGGCCTTTGTGATCACCCGTGAAATTAAAGATAAAATCATCACTGTACGACCCGATATAAACCCCGAAAAACTCCATATTCTTCCAAGCGGGACCAATACGGATCTTTATAAACCGCTGGATCAAAAGCTGTGTCGAATAAAACTGAAACTCAAAAAATCCGTCCGGCATATCGGTTTTATGGGCACACTTTTGGCCCATCAAGGCGTCAACGTTCTGATCGAAGCGGCCCCGTCCGTTCTGGAATCATTTCCGGATGCCGTTTTCGTCGTCATCGGGGAAGGTCCGATGGCTGAAATCTGGTGCGAAAGGGTTCGGGAAAAGTCTCTGCAAAATCATTTTATCTTTACCGGGCAAGTCGATTATGCCGAAACGCCGCTGTGGATCAATGCGATGGATATCTGTACGGCCCCGTTTTTAAGCAGGGCCGGTCTTCGATCACCCGTTAAAATATTTGATTACATGGCCTGCGGCAAACCGGTAGTTGCTTCACGGATACCGGGAACAACCGATATTTTTGAGGGGTCGAACGCCATCCATCTGATCGAGCCGGAGAACAAGGAACTGCTTGCCAAAGCCATTGTGGATGTCCTGAATGATCCTGAAACAGCAAACCGGATGGGAATGACCGGGCGCAAACTGGTTGAGAAGCATTTTGACCGAAAAGTTCTGACGAAGGAAATACTGAACAAATTTTAACCGGTTTTGCAGCGGCAATAATTTTATGGCGGGAAACTCCGAAATCGGAATATTGCACCTGATCGATTCATCCGATCTTGCGGGAGGGCAACGCTATCTTCTGGATTTGATCAAGCATTCCGATCCCGTATTCAAGCACTATTTGGTTCTTTCCGGTCGGGGTCCGTTTGAAGACATGCTGAGGGATCAAAATTGCGTATATGTTTTCATCAGCATGAAACGTAAATTTTCAATACATTCGATCATAAAAATCAGGCAATTGATCCGTGCTGAAAAAATCAATATCGTCCATACCCATGGCTATCGTGCAAATCTCTATGGCCGCCTGGCCGGTATGATGAAAGGCGTCAGCAACATCACGACGGTTCATGTATCTCTTTTCGATTATGTCGACACCTCTGCGCTCCTCAGGCGCTTCTATATCCTGATCGAGAGAATGACGTCATGCCTGACGTCAAGATACATCTGTATATCGTCGGCGATGAAGGATGACCTGCGCAAAATGAATGTTCCGGACGATAAGGTCGTCGTCATTCATAATGGGGTGGACCTCGATGTGTTTAAACCCCGGCCGGCAGATAAAAGCCTGTATGGCGCACTCGGAATCAGTAAAGACAATCAGGTTATCGGCACGGTCGGCCGGATGGTGACGGAGAAAGGCCAGATTTTTTTAATTGAGGCCGTATCGCATCTGCGGGATCAATGGCCGATGTTGCGGTGTGTTTTTATCGGCGCAGGTCCTCTTCTGGCGCAGTTGAAGAATCATGCCGGTGAATTGGGCTTGTCCGATA